>ERZ772945.23-NODE-23-length-117169-cov-5.009999_pt1 | contig 117169 bp, 114 predicted proteins | sample MGYA00511681_ERZ772945 | MGnify/ENA primary metagenome ERZ772945 (study PRJEB29015, sample SAMEA2737943) | human oral metagenome | biome: human oral; feature: human-associated habitat; material: dental | place: China | collected 2143 ...
CACCCCCATGATGAGCGTTGGTGTGACAGCCGGCATGGGGCAAAACCTCTATGAGGATAGGCTTGAGAGCCTTGACGGTCTCCTTGAGATTTTCGATGTACCAGTCATCGTAATCGGTGTAACCGAAGAAGAAGCCGGATTGCGTGGGCAAGAGCTCCATTGCTGTCTTCGGGTCGATAAGCGCACCCTTGTCGTCAACTTCTCCCTGAAGGATCTTTTCGCAACGATCAACGAGATCCTTGATGACATCGATCGTCACTTGGACAGGCTGGCAGTCATCAACGCCGTTAGCAGCGTTGTCGACGAAGAACTTGTGAATCGCATTGGCCTTGCGCCAGTACATGAGTTCTTCTTCGTAAGGCTCGTCGCGCTCGATGTGATGGTCGATGATGGTGTCGAGCTTACCTTCCTTATCGAAATGCTCGGCAAGGTACGGATACCTGTCGGTATATGCCTGCTTACGCATTGCGCGCTGAATCGTTTCGGGAATGCCGTCCAGGTTACGGCGGTACGACAGGTACATATCAAGTCCCATGGTTGTTTCTCCTTTGTATAGGTGTGGGTGTGGTTGTCAGTCTTGCATCATCCCTTGCACCATCTGGGTCAGCTGGCGAGCGATGGCGCAGAGGCCGTTTCCATCGAGCGGGTAAACTTCGCCACGCGAGCCTTCTCCTTCACCGAAGAAGTTGCTCTCGTAGAGGTAGATCTCACGGGTCGTGAGGTCAATGACTGGGAATTTCGGATAGTTACTATCCGTCAGCACCGGCTTGACCTGCTCATCATTCGTGAAGAGAGGCGCGTCGTGAGCCACAACGAACGACACGGGCTTGATGCCCGAGCCAGTTTCCTCATCGTCGCCGTTGGTGAACGCGCGTGCGAGGATGCGCACGAAGTAAGACTCGTGCGTGATCCTGTTCAGGCCGTACTCGCAGCATGCGTGGAGCGCGTCAAGGACAGCGTTCATGCCGCCCCAGTGCGAGTAGAGGGCAACGCCCGTGACGAGATCGAGCGAGTGGGGGAGTAGCTGCTCGTCAGGGTTGATCGGCTCGTCACGCTTCCACAGAGGCGTGTTGTTGATAACGTGTTCGATCTGAACACGATCGGTGATGATGACGATGTTGGAACGATTTCCCATGATGGGATCCTTCTTTCTGAGAGTGGGGTTACTGGCGTCGCTTTTTGCGAGAGTACATAAGAGCCGAAATGGTTCCGACGATCTGACCGATAGCTGCGGCAGATAGGTACAGCACGAGTGCGAAACCTACGACGCATGCCAGGAAATAGATAATGACTTTGATGTTCTCAGTCATGTTTCTTTTCCTTACTGTTTTTGACAGGGTAGATGATGTATGTGACCGTAGCTGCGATGAGTGATAAGGTAGAAATTCCTTCGATCACGTACCACGCAGCAACGAGGTAGAAAAAGACAGTATCGACGATCATCAGATCACCGGAACAATGACTGTCGAGGTTCCGCCTGCCTTACTTTCGTCGCACAGCTGCCCCAGCTTGTCCCAGTCAACATGGCGATGTTCCATCAGCGCAGTGATGAACCGGTGGAGATGCCGTGCCGTGGTGCGAGTGTGGTCGAACGCGTCGTTGCAGATGCGAACAACTGGACGTGTATGAGGGGCAGAGAACGAAACGTATGCGACGACAGTCCTGTAAGAGTAGACCTCGTATTCGTATTTACCACCCAGATGTAGATGTGTACAGCAGACGATGGTGAAGTTCCCCGAGACGGGGATGATGCCATCGGGCTGATCATAGAGTAGTTCTCTCGCGGCCTTGTCGATCCTGGCGAGAATGGGTTCTTTTTCTTGTTTGACCATCATGGTATTCAGTCCTTCTTGTGAAAGTGTGTGTCAAGGGGTGCGAGGATGACAGCAGCGATGACAACGATGCTGACAAGAGCCAGCATGGTCGCTACGTAGTCATCGTCGATGGTGGATCCGATCCAGAATCCAGCGACCATCGACATGATGATCGCAAGCGTGAATCGGATGATGTGGCGGAGGTTGAATGAGATGTTCATGATGCTTCTGTTCAGGCTCAGTCGTTCATGCAGGCATCGCAGTACACGGCCTCGTCGAGGCCCAGGTACGCGATAGCCTTGTCGGTGATGTTGGCGAAGACGTGAGCGCCGCATTCCGTGCAGTCGACGAACATAGTAAGCTCCTATAAGTTTCTGTTTCCAGCTGGTCACAATCTACGGCATGTCCCATAGAACCAGGGAAAGTGATCAATCTGTTTATCGGCGCTGCTTGCAGCGCCTTATTCAAACCCTTCGAGAAAGAGTAAAAGAGATAGTAAAGAACCATAGAGAGATGCACGCTATACTGGTAATCGAGCCGATTTGTCGCGTTACTGCGTATATGTGTGCTACTGTGGGTACTGCCTTCTCAGGCTCAGACTGTGCGATCGTCCCAGTCAACCGTGCATCATGCGTTGGCCTGCTGCGAGAAGGCTGTAGTGGTACCTGCAAGCAGGGACCACTAGTAGCAGGTCTGTTTTTTAGCTCAACAACAACAGAAAGCGAGGTACGATGACTTCTCGTACGACTAAGCACAAGGGTCGCAAGGCTGTTGCTACTGCCGCGTTGATAGCGTTTGCTGGCGCTGCTCTCGTGGGTGCAAATCCCGCGTTCGCTGATAACGGCGGTTCCGGTGGTACCACTGGCGGCAATCTGGGCGCGGCGGGCAACTTGGGCATCCGCTACGCCTTCTTTGATGACGCTGTTGCCAACCCGCAGGGTGGCCAGGCGCTTGTGTCCCAGGGATGGGGCCAGGACAGTATCAACTGGTTCATGGACAAGGCTGGTATCTCCGGTACGTACATGGCCAACCAGTTCCAGACCTCGTGTGGCGAGGCTCTGAACGAGGCTATTTCTCGTGGCCAGGCTGCTGGCGGATCGAACGTCACGGCTCGTGTGGTTGGCATCATGTATGCCACCAACAACGGCAACAACGGTGGCGCTGCTGCGCGCTCTGCGCAGTACTTCTACGACAAGGCCGAGGAATGGCGCACGGACGGCTACCCCGGCATGTACAACCGTTCGGCTGAGATCGCAGGTTTCATCTACAACCTTGCGCAGACCGGTGCCGGCAAGGCGTCGGGTCTGCCGAACGATGGCAACGCCTACGGTGAGCCGTATGTCTCGACGGTGTGTGTCGCCGTCAACAGCGAAGAGCCTGTGGGCATCTCCGCTCCGCCTCCGCCGCCTACCTACGACTTGACCGTGACGACCGATCATGCGTCGACCGTGACCGAGGCTGGCAGCACTGTGCCTGTTTACGATACGATCCACGCTTCGCGTGGTGACAAGGGCGCAGATGAGAACGTCGACGCTGAGGTTGTTCTGACCTACGAAGGCCCTGAGGGCAACAAGTCGGTCACGAAGCAGGTTCAGATTGCCAACAACGGTGATACGAAGTCGCCTGAGTTCACTCCGGCTGATTTCGGCTGGACCTCATGGCCCGCTACGGGCGAGGGCAAGAGCTTCTGGTTCGACGTGAAGGTCGCCAAGCAGGGCAACATGAACGAAGCGGTGGATACCGCCGATCGTGAGCCGTCCGAGTCCTGGACGGTGACGCCCAAGAACCCCGTCAAGGTGCTCACCAACGGTGAGACTGGCTCTGGTCTGACCGAGAAGGACGTGCTCGCTGCGAACATGTTCTACAACGCAAACATCACCGCTCATAGCAACGGCTATGCCTCTCAGCTCACCATCACGGACACGGTGAATACCGCTGATGTCACGATCGGTGGTAAGGAAGCAGACGACGCTGGTCGCGTCCAGGTGCTCGGCCCGAACGGCCAGCGCGTGAAGGCTGATGTCACCATCGACCGCTCTGTCGAGGGCAAGGTTGTCATCTCCGGTACCGTGAAGGACATCGTGGATCAGGGTAACTACACCCTCATGGTTCCGACTTACACCAAGGCAACCGGCGCTGACTACCGTATCCCGGATGATTCGAAGGTCTGCTACACCGAGGCCCAGGACCACTGCCTCGCTGGTAACTCTGCTGAGACTGGCAAGGTGACCCCGGATCCTGACAAGGTGTGGACTGCCGATGAGGCTCAGGCGCGTACGACTGCTGATCCTGAGCGCACGAACCAGAAGGGTGTGGACCAGAAGTCCTTCCTGCCCGGTGACAAGGTCAGCGCTGTTGTCAACGATCGCATCGCTGCCTACCTCCAGTACGCTCTTGAGGAATACTCCATCACTGATGACTGGTCGGATGGCCTGGCCTACGTCACGATGGACGGCGCTCCGAAGGTCTACTTCCAGGGCAACGATGTCACCGATCTGTTCGAGATCACGAATGACACTGCGAAGGGCATCACCACCGCGAAGGCGAAGCCTGAGTTCTTGGCCAAGACTGCGCGTATGACTGAGCCCGGCGAGGTCAAGTTGGTTATCTCCGGTCAGTTCCGTCGTGACTACGACACTGACGGCGAGAATAAGCAGCTCATCAACAAGGGCTCTGTGACGTGGAACAACGAGTCTAAGGCCACCAATGAGCCGCCGATCTTCACGGTGACTCCCAAGCCCGCGATCGACGTGGAGAAGTTCACGCTGTCTGAGGGCCTTGAGGCTGGCGACCGCGACGAGGCTGATAACGCTCTGACTCTCCAGTCTGCGAAGGACGAGACTCAGATCGGCTTCCTGGTGAAGAACACTGGTGAGGCTGACCTCGTGAACGTCTCGCTCACTGATCAGACTCATGAGGGCACCACCGGTAACGTCACTGGTATCGTCTGTGAGATTCCGGCTGAGCAGGCTGCTGCTGATCCGGCGAATGCCGGTGTGACCGGTGGCGCGACTGCGCAGACTGTCAAGGTTGCTGGCGACAAGATCGGTACCCTGAAGGTCGGTCAGTCTGTGTCCTGTGTTGGCACCCTGACCGGCGTTGAGGAAGGCACGCTGCACAGTGACACGGCTACCGTGGTTGGTGAGTCCATCCACAATGGCAAGAAGGTCTCTGACTCTGATGATTGGCACGCGAAGGTGGATGCTCCTGAGCAGCCTGCTCCGAAGGGTGCTGTGACCGGTGAGGTCGCGGGTGCGAACACCGGCCTGATGGCCGCTCTGGGCACTCTGATGGCTGCGATCGGCCTGGGTGGCGGTGCTACCTGGTTCGCTCGTCGCAAGGCTCAGGTTGCTGCGAAGCACTGATGTGCTAATATGATCACTGACTCTCAAGAAGGTGATCAGTACGTGACCCCCGTGGTAGCTCCACGCTACTGCGGGGGTTACGTGTATCTCTGCACATGGATGGGTAGCATTATGTATAGTAGAATGGCTCGTGTACCAGTAGAATCGACCAAGAAAGAGGTCCCACTTATGACTGCCCCTGTGATTATGATGCCTGATACCGACGCTGTTCCTGCTCTGATTGATCGTCGCGATGTGCCCACGTCGTTGGTTGGTTTCGTCGGTCTGAAACGATCGGGCAAAGACACTGCTGCGCAGGGTCTGATTACCCGAGGCTGGAAGCGTATGGCGTTTGCTGATCCGCTCAAAGAGATGAGCATGAATCTGCGTGGCGTCTGGGTTGAGGTGCCAGAGGAACTGAGCGAGTTGCACCTTGATAGCGTTATCACTGTCATGGGTGGCTTTGCCAAGTACCATGAGGTAGTCGACGCTCTGGGTATGGAGAAGGCGAAGGATCTCGTGCCTGATGTGCGTACTGTGCTCCAAACGCTCGGCACAGACTGCGTGCGCGACACACTGGGCGAGCGAACGTGGACGGACCTGACCGGTCAGCGTGTGCAGGAAGAGCTCGCGCGCGGTGAAGCCGTGGCGCTCACCGATGTCCGGTTCGATGAAGAGTTCACCCTCGTGCATGATCTCGGAGGCATCGTCATTGGCGTGTGGCGAGGGGATCAGGATTCGTTGGATCGGGCGTTGGTGGATGCATCTGTTGGTGTGCTTCGTGCTGATCATGTGTCGGAGACGAATGCGTACAACCTGTTGCAGCGCGCCGATGTCGTGATCTGCAACTGTGGGTCTGTTGATGACCTGCATCGTGCTGTCTGGGACATTGTTGGCTAATAGTTGGTCCTGATACTGCACATGTGGCGCTTATCTGGTCATAGCGTGACCGGATAAGCGCCGTTTTGCTTGATGTATGAGGCGAATGGGTGTATCATGGCCTATAGATGACCAGATAAGAACCCCTCATCGTCTGGTTATGCGGTCCACTACTAGCCTAGATAAGAGAGGTAGGTACTTATGCCTAAGCGCTTCACTGGTACTGTTCCCAGGCCACAGTCCCGTCGTTTCCGGGTCTCTGTGCCCGATGCTGATGAGTCGGTCCTCGCATGGATCGGTGCGCAGTCGGATCTCAGCGCGTCCGTGCGCAGTCTGATTCGAGAGGCGATCGAGCGGCACGGGTACCGTGACGCGACGTGTTATCCGGTTCAGCAGCAACCACGTCGAGGTCGTCCACCAAAGTCAACAGAGCTTACAGACCAGGCCGAGCAGCTTGAGACTGTCGATGGACACCCGATTGCTCAGTCGATCGGCATACTGATGCCGAAGCCGGAGCTGGATCACGAGCTTCTCATGGTTCCTGCGTCTCATGAGGATGTCACCGATGAGCCTGAGATTCTTGATGATTCTGTCGGTTCCGATGATGCCGTCAACCCCCTGAACGATATGGAAGATGTGCTTGGCGCACTGCGTTGAGCACGCACAACAAAGAGAAAATAGTGCAAAAAGACAAGAGAAAGTGAGTACCCATACTATGGCTTCTTCTGCAATCCCCACGTCCCTGAACACGATGACGCTCCTTGGCGGTATCGATGTCGGTAACGGCTACGTCAAGGGTTTGGTGCGGGGGACGCGCACCGATAAGGCTGGCAAGCCTGTCATCGACACGATCGATCTTCCCAGTGGCGTGGCTTTGATGACCAGGCCGAACTCGTTGCCGAAGCCCGATGTCGAAGCGACGGAGGTATGCGCTGATGACTTCTACAACGACCTCGATGTGTCGTTCTCGTCCCCGATGGTGAGTAACACGTATCGCCACCTGTTCGGTAAGCGATCGCTTACCGCGAACGGTGCGTTCGATGAGTTTAACGTCGTGGGCCGACGCTCGAAGGCTGAGCAGGAGCTGTCCAAGGTGCTGATCCTTGGGTGCTTCGCTGCGAAGGCGCTGCGTGATTACGTGGCTGTTGCGAAGGCTCTGCCTGTATCGGAGCTCATCGTCGACGCGCGCGTCGCTGTTGCTCTGCCGATCGATGAGTACATGCGTCATCGCACCAGCTACAGCGCCGAGTTTATGGGTGCCACGCACCTGGTGACTGTGCACAACTTTGAGACCCCTGTCGTGGTGCGCATTACGTTCCGCGATGTGGTGGTGATGGCCGAAGGTGCCTCTGCGCAGTGGGCCATCACGGAGAAGGGCGTGCCACTCATGCAGGCTATGCTTGCCGATGTGCGTTCTCGTGGTCTCGCACTGGAAGGTGTCACAGCAGAAGATGTCCTGGCGGCTCGTAACACGATCGGTATCGACATCGGTGAGGGAACGATTAACTTCCCGGTGTTTACCAACGGTAAGTTCAACGCGGACGCCTCTGTGACGTTCGGTGAAGGCTACGGCACTGTGCTGACCCGTGCGTTGGAGTCTATGGACGCGGAAGGCTTCCACACTGGTTTTACCAGCAGGAAGCAGCTGGCGGATTTCCTCCAGCGTGAGCCGTCGTCGCTCAAGAAGAACTTCTACAACAAGGTGCGCGCCTACGTCGACCGTGAGATCGAGTTCTTCGCCCGAGCTGCATCTGACCAGTTTGGTCGCGTGCTCAGCGTCGTTGGTGCCACGACTGAGGTCGTGTTCGTGTTCGGTGGTGGCTCTGGCCCTGTGAAGGACGCGCTGTACCCGCTCTTGCTGAGCAAGGTGGCGGAGATGAACACCGAGGACGCAATGCCGGTTCTCTACCTGGATGCGTCGTACTCGCGGTCTCTGAACCGCGAGGGTCTGTACTCGATCGCCCAGGCGTCTGCTGCGCAGTCCAGCAAGGCTGCGAAGCCTGCTAAGCGCTCTGCTGCTAAGAACAGCACGAAGAACGGAGAGTGAGCAGATGTCTACGAGTCCATGGGATGATGCTTTGCGTCGTTACAGCGCGCGCGAGCACACGTATGATGACATCGTGACTGAGTCTGGTGTGGCGGCAGCTGATGTGACAGCTGCCGCCACCGGCGCTGCTCTGCCTAGTTTCGATGACATCGTGAATGGCGATGGGACTAGCCCTGACAAGACCGAGTCTTTGGTCGTTCCGTCGAGTCTCGATGAGGGGCTGCATGATGCTGGGGTTGCCCACGGTAAGCAAGGCACGCAGAACCCGAAGAACAAGCGGAGCAAATGGCAAGCTGCTCTGACAGTGATCGTGTGGCTTATCGTCACGAGTCTCATCTGTGGCGGTCTCTACCTGATCTATCGCGCATATGATGAGGCTCAGGTCGAGGAAGAGCTTCCGGTGCCTGCTCAGACGTATCAGGATGAGGTAATCTCTACTGCGCCTGTCGAGGCTACTGATGATGTGCTCACCCACGAGTGGGATGTTGTCAACGCGGATTCGGACCAAGGGTCGAACACGTGGGAGGTGAACACCGAGGATTACAGGATTGACACGATGTCGGTTGCTCGTATGGCTCCTGGATCTGTGTTTATCTCGGAGTCCGGCATCTACATGGAGCTTCAGGGGTCTGATTCGTTCGAGGCGTCTAACTATGGCGATCTTCAGACGATCCACGTGCCGACCAACGTACACCGAGGTGTCTGGTACTCAGCTGGAGCACCTCTCACTGCATCTGATACTGGAGTTCTCACTGGCGTTCGTCCGGGGTTTGATACACCACAGTCTTCTACTCTGCCTTCTTCTACCTCTTCTTCCGAGACCGTGCAGTCTGGAACACAGACAAGCTCAGCACACGCAGTGAGTATGACGGGTGGCGAGGGAACGACGTTCATCGCATCCCATGTGGCGTGGACGAAACGTCATCGTGGGGCTCTGTACACCATGGCGACGGATGTCTCTCAGAATGAGTTGATCTGGGTGAAAGGCTTTGATGGATCGCTGTCCACGTGGCGCGTGAGCGGCATGTGGGTGGCTGAGCATCAGGCGTTCCCGGAGGACTATTTCAGCGCCACTGGGCCGCGTCGGTTGGTGCTTACCACGTGTGGTGGCCGTGTGAACAGCTACGGTTACTACCAGCAGAATGTCTTCCTGGTGGCAGAGCCTGTGCCGCTCGATGATGCCATGAGCTCAGCTGAGTGATGTATCATTGAGGCATCTCGTCGGTCAAAGTGTTCTTGTGTTAGAGCGGCTTTGGTCGATGAGATGTCAAACAGGTTGGACTATTCCGAAGGAGTGATGGTTGTCAGGTCCTTCCGTTACGCGGCGCATTAAGCAAGTGAAGCAACCCCGAGGCGGTTATATCAAATCGAAGGATTTAGAAGTTATTTCTTTGGGTGATGGTATTGAAACTTTGAACCCAAAAGAAAATATACATCCGAGTCTTATCGGTATGACTGTTGATTATCTGACTCGTGTCATGACCGGAACGTCTACTGAAGATGCTTTTGGGGTTTCATTGCTTGGTGCGGGTATGATTGACGAATTGTCATTGGCAGAGGGGATGTTGAGCACTGTTAAAGGTTTGGATGATACTTCGATTGTGAGTGCTATTAGACTATCCGGTTTTGATGTCTGCTATAGGGCAGGAGTTATGCATTACAAGCCCGTTCAGAACATTAATCCTGACACCGATACAATCGAGAATGTTCGTACCATGGTTAAACGATCCTTGCGTTTCTTGGATGAGTACGGCCCGAAGACCTTGGATGGTTTTACGTTCGAAGGAGGTTATACGAAGATAGTGTCGGCGGGTGATGGCGATTTCATGACCGAGGATACATTGTGGGACTTCAAAGTATCCAAGGCGCGACCTACGAAGGACCATACGCTTCAGTTGCTCATGTATTGGCGCATGTGACTGTATTCCATCCATCCTGAGTTCCAGAACGTTAAGTATCTTGGGATCTACAATCCGCGAATGAACAAAGTTTTCCGTATCGCGGTTGCTGACATCCCTCAAGACGTGATCGATGAAGTCGAAACGGAGGTTATCGGCTACTAATCGGTACTGATCACTGTGTAAAGCAATATCCCGTAGCAACGGTGTGCAACCGTGCTACGGGATATTGGTGTTGTTTGCGATATTCTGTTGTGCGATTCAGTTGTGATTGTGGTTGTTGATCAGAATCTTACCACGCTCTTCTCAGAAGGGCGGGTTACCCTGATCGAATCCGTCACCGAACGGATCGGACGCATTGAGCGCGTCGTCCGCGAAGACGGGAGCCTGGGGCGCAGGAGCAGCCTGCTGGACGGGTGCAGCAACAGGGGCTGCGACAGGAGCAGCAGCCTGAGCAGCGCGGTTCTGCGCATCCTGCTCGGCGGCACGCTTCGCAAGGCGAGCGGTGGTCACCTTGCGGCTCTCAAGCAGCTGCACGTCGGTGACGATGAGCTTGGTGACGTAGCGACGCTCGCCGTTTCGATCAACGTAGGAGTCGGTGGTTGCGCGATACGACACCTGCACCAGGTCGCCCTGGTGAGCCATGTCGAAGACGCCGTTGCCTCGATCGGCAGGAATGAAGCGCTCGACGGGCACCGCATCGGTGCCGCGCTCGCCGTTGGCGTTCACGTAGTCCTGGTCGACCAGAACGGTGAATCGGACGGTACGGGATCCGTCCTTGTTGTCGAAGAAACGCGGATCAGAGGCCAGGCGACCGATCGCAGTACCAGCGTTACGGGTGTTGATTCGTGCCATGTTTATTTTCTCCTTCGTATGGCTAGAGGTTAGATCGTCTTACGATCTCTATCAATAAATATCCTAGTACATCTGCGATGTACGAAAGGGATTCTTAGTCTTCCTTGAAGAAGACTTTTTGTGATCACTGCTGATCTCGATCAGCAGCTCCATGGTTGGTCGATAGACGCTATCGACAATTACGACGGGTGCGTCATATGCTTGGAGAAGCTTGAACAATACTCCGTTCGGGATGATGTCACCATTGTTGCTGCTCACCCACTGACTATTCCCAATAGACATGAACGTGGGGTCATGGTAGCCGTTGGTATCAATGACAGTCCCGGGCTTGAAATACTCAAGGTCATAAGGTTCTGTGATGGTGATGAGTTCGCGGTTCATAGTTGGTTTTCTCGCTTTCAGAACCGCGTGATCTTGAATTCACCGGTCAACTCGTCCGTGATGAATTCGATCATCTATTCCATGTCTTTCTCAACACCGGAATCGCCAACCCAGTGGCTCGGTTTGCCGTTGTTGAAGACGAGGAAGAAACATCCGCATCCATCGTCAGTCATATCGATGACTGCCGGTCCACGGAGGAAATCGAGGAGGTTGTAGTGATTTCTCAGACCATCGATGAATCCATGTCGACCTAGTTCTGCTTGACATGCATGGGTCGGCTTAGTTGGTTGCTCAGTCGGTTGTTCATTCGAGAGAATCTGAGCAACCTTCTGTGCGATTTGGTTGATGTCCTTATCATCAAGCATCTGAGCTCTCCTTTGTTTCGTTGTGATTGTCGATGATGATACCGATTAGCGTGTCAGCAACAATGTCAGGTGCGTTACCGTAGCTGGGGTACAGACTTTCGATGCCGAACATGCATGAGCCAGGAGCGTCGACGTTCATGTCGTACAGGTTCTTGATGACTTCGTTTTCGAGAAGTTCTCTGAGGCGTTCTTCGGTCACGGTGAATGTACCGTCACTGTTGTGTGTGATGCCGTTCACGGCATCATCGATGTACTCGATGCTCTCTGTCACGGGATGACCTTCCAGCCCTTACCGTCACCAATGTCGCGCTTCATCGTGCTATCGAGCACGGATTCAGCAGTGATGGCGTCAGTGGCTGTGACCCAGCAGAACTCTGCGTCGTCGGTGAGCGACTTGAGGTAACGAGAGTCGTCCGGGCCGATCAGGATGGCTCCGAGGCCGAGCCTGTGGAACGGGATAGAGAGATTCTTGAGCTTGATGATCATTGAACATTAGCCTTTCTTCTGATGTGTGTTGCTTTCTTTCGGAGTGTTTAGATGCGTTCAAGGGACACGTCATCAGTGTGTGGATCCCATGTGATGGAAACAGAGTGTTCGCCATCATCGAGACGCACAGTGATATTGATGTCGACAGTTACGGGTTCGTTGTCAGCTCGGAACACGTTTGCATCAAGGCGTCTAATCGTTTTGATTGCTTCAGAATTTATAATGAGTTATCTCTCCGTAGTGCATAAAGGAAAGCGCCGGAACCATTACAGAACCGACGCTTCCTCTATGCGATTGTTAGTTTCCAGTCTGTGTCAGTCGTTCTCGTACATGATGTCGACTCCGAAAGCGACTGCTGCTTGATGCTCCATAAGGCATCCGCGCGTAGTTTCCCATCCGGCGCACATGTAGATCATGTGCGCCTTTGAGAGGCGCATCAGAGCGAGGCCCATGTGCCACAGTGCGGGGTTGACGATACTGTCGCTGACAACATCGTACTTGAAGTCCTCTTCGTAGACAGTATCAATTGGTTCGTAGCCAGCAGCCCTAACAGCTGCTTCAGCCTTCTCTCGCTGCGACGTGACTTTGTTGGGATCGATGCCCTTCATAGGCTGAGAAATGACTGCGTACTTGGTGGACATGATGAGATCCTTTCGATCGATTGTTGTGTGCGTTATTGAGTTGTTTCGTGGACCATGCAGGACTCGAACCTGCGAAATTTCTGATGGAACAGGTAACCCCTGTGACACCGCTTGTGCACCAATGATGTCAGGTGTTGCCGTGTTCGTCATCAGACACTGAGCCACCCGTCTACGGCCCTTAGTGCTGCCACAGGAATCGAACCTGTATCTTCCCGTTTGCGGACGGGTGCTCTACCCTTCTGTTTGCGCGAACAAGGGTTTTACCATTGAGCTAAGCAGCTTGTCACCCACAGTTAACCAGGCTGAGGGTGACCCATAGTCAACGCTAGAAAGGAAACAAATACGCGTTGACTAGCTCTCGAACTAGGATTCGAACCTAGATTCCCGGAACCAAAATCCGGTGTGCTGCCTTTACACTATTCGAGATAAAGCCAAGTGTGTTACTTGGCCGAGTGGATGTTACTTGTTTTCCTTCATAATCTCTTCAGCGACACACGTACTGCAACAATTATTGTCGTTCATGCCTTTTTCGAAGGCCGTTTCCAGTGCGTCTGTGAGCCAAGCTTTAGAGACGGTGAATGTTCCATCGTCATTACGCTTGATGCCGATGTTGTCAACCATTGGTCTGTCCTTTTTGTGTAGGTTGTTGGAATGTGCAATGCATTGTGGGCCAGGCAGGACTCGAACCTGCGGTGTGTTGTTAACTGTGACCGATTTACAGTCGGCTCCCTTCGCCGCTCGGGGCACTGACCCTTATGACTATGGCCACCATACGTGCTTGTCATTAAACGTATGGTGGCCTTTGGCTGAAGTCACAAATCAGCCGCGAGTAGTCGCCCGCAATACAGATGTCCTCGCATCTGTATCGTCGGAATGGCGGTATTCGAACCCGCGACCCCCTGCTCCCAAAGCAGGTGCGCTACCAAGCTGCGCCACATTCCGTGCTGTGTTGTTTCGTGTTGGCAGGTTTGCTCTCCAGGCCCCAGATTACCTCTGTTAGTAGATAGGCCCGAAGAGCAAACCAGATGCGGTAAGTCATTAGAAAGGTGATTTCTAATGGGTCCGCTACCGTCCTCAAGATTATCTCCCTGGACGGGGTTATGTGGGGGATGCTGTTCTGCTATCTATCATCGTAGTAGAACTTGACCAACAGAAACCCACACACAAACGCCCAATGGCGCAATTGTTGGTCCTCGGAGTGCTACCCCGTACGCGATCCCCCGATCGCGGTGTCCGGTGCATCCGCTTGATCAGAGCGGCAGGAACTGAGTCCTAATCATCCAGCATTGCCCGGACACATGGTGGTCCCCTCGGTGGGATTCGAACCCACAAGCCAAAGGCGGCGCATTTTGAGTGCGCTGTGTTTGCCACTTTCACCACGAGGGGTAGTGATTAGTTAGTACCAGTGTACATTACCTCCCCCGGTACATCTGTGATGTACAGGGGTACACACAAATATACGCAGGGGAGGCAACATCAACTGACTGGCTCGATGAAGTTATCGATGAGCAGGGTAAATGGGAATGTACGTGGCGATAGCCCGACGATCCATCTCGATCTGCTCATTCAGATCCTCAGCGAGAGACTCATCATCCCAATGACCGCCGTCAGGGCTGATCCAGTCGCGTTGACACTTCATGTACTGACGATCTTCGTGAGTGACGTTCTCAGTGGGGCCGACAGTGATGATCAGTGTTCCCACTGGAAGTGCGCTCAGATCGGTTTCATGACGCATGTCGAGAAACACGACTGTCGTTGACGTGGTAGCGGTGGATACAGCAGACATGTCTCGTGTCCCTTTCATCCCGTTAGTTCTCACTCAGAAGTCTCAGTCTCAGCGTCGGTGTTTGCCGGAGCTGGGGTAGCGTGCGCAGCCTCGTAGGCCGCAACGATGTCCTGGCTCAGTTGGCCTCGCTTGGCAATGGTGTGGCCATTGGCGGTCGCCCATGCTCGGATCTGTGCAGTCTTTTCGCGCTTGGCGCGAGCTGCTGCGCTAGAGCTGCGCGACTTGCGCGCGTTGCTGCGCTTGTTGGCCGGTGCACGGCGAGCATGTTCGATGTAGGGCGCGAGCGCCTCGTTGAACGCAGCCGCGTTGGCCTCAGAGAGATCGATGATGTAGCTCTTGCCGCCCACACCGAACTCGATGGTGGTGGTGGCAGGCGAGCCATCGATGTCATCGACGAGCTCGGTGGTCTTGTATTCCTTACGCATTGTTTTCTCCTTGTTGTCTTGTTGTTCTTGAAAAGAGAGAGGCTCCAGAGAGTATTGCATCTCCAGAGCCTCTCTCTATCTCATGGCTACTGGCCTACGTCAGTTGTTGTTCTGACGACGACGCAGCACCATCAGAACGCCACCAGCGGTGACGAGCGCAGCCGTGCCAGCGATCATCAGTCCAGTGTTGGTCGCACCGGTCTGAGCCAGACCCGTGACAGCGCCCTTGTTCTGAGGCGTGCTATTACCCGGCTTGTCTGGGGTAGAGGGCTGAGTCTTCGGCTGAGAAGGAGTCTCCTTGGGGGTCTCCTTAGGCTCAGGCTTCGGAGCAGGCTTCTCAGAGGGAGTGCTGGGCTTGGGATCCGGCGTCACAGACGGTTCCGGCTTCGGGCTGGGAGCCGGAGTGTCCGGGGTCGGAGCAGGAGTAGGATCGCTCGGCTTGGAGGGCTGAGACGGTTCCGGCTTCGGCTGTTCAGACGGAGTGCTGGGCTTCGGATCGGGGTTAGGAGTCGGCTGCTCAGGCGTGGGCTTCGGATCCGGCTTGGGCTGCTCAGGAGTAGGTGTCGGCGTCGGGTCCGGCGTAGGCTCAGGGGTAGGAGCAGGCGTCGGGGTCACCGGCTTTGCGTCCTCACCCGTTTCGGCACCAGACGAGCCCTTGGCTCGCCAGGTAACGGTGGAGGAAACCTCCTTGCCGTTAACGGTGGCCGTATTGGTCATCGTCTTTTCGGAGGTGGTAACCTCGACGCCGATACGGGCCACGTGGTTGCCGGTGAGATCGTTCGGGATGGTGAAGGTGACCGACTTGCCATCCTCGCTCTTAGTGATCTGGGGCTTATCCTTCAGAGGGTTGGTCCAGTCACCGTTTTCAGCCGGGGTCAGGGTGACACCAGTCTTGAATGTGATATCGTTACGATTCTCTGTGATCGTGACTTCTCGCCCAGGTGCGTCCTCGGTTTGGATATCACACCAGAATCGATAGGAGCCATCTGGGGTTTTACCGTTCGAGTAGCAGAACTTGTGGTCGCCGCGCTCGACGGGTTCACCCACCACACCCTTGCCCAAGCCAACGGTGTACTTCGTGTTATCCACGATCACGTCAGTGGTGGTCTTGCCGACGCTATCCTTGTTAAGAGTGGCTTCGAGCTTGACGAAGCCATTCTTAATGCTACCGTTGCCGCCCAGAGTCTGGGCAATGTCTTCCGTGACGGTGCAGGTGAAAGCACCGTTGGCGGCAACGCACTTACCGATGGTTTTTTCGGATCCGTCCAAGGCGGTGGCCTTCAGGTCAACGCCGTTGAATCCGTTTGGGATCTGGAGACCCTCGCCAAGAGAGACAGAGAACTGGGCACCCTTCTCGACCTTGTTACCCGCGTAGTCGATACGGATGTCAAGCGGAGCGTTGACGGAGTACTTGTCTCCGTAACGACCGTTGATCTCGGTCTTGGTGATCGTGATGCCACCGGTTGCCGATGACGTTCCAGGCTCGGTCTTGATGATGCCGTTGTTGCCATCAGCGGATGTAGAGACGGCGGCAGTGTTGCCCGTGTTGTTGGTGGCGTTGTCTGCCTCGCCCACGGCAGCATAGGCTGCGATTGGGCCAGTAAAGAGGAGCGTCGTGGCGACCACGAGGGTCAACCCGGGACGCTTAAACGTATTGCGATTCATGGAGTGTTTTTCCTTCCTTCATGATCACGTGTCGTGACTGTGGATGATGGGTTCATCCCCAGAGAAGATCCTTACGCATCTGTGATGCGTGGGGTCGTTCTGATCTTAGTTTACTTGATAACCGAGGATATTTACAACGGTGTGAGAGATCAATCGAAGAATGCGCAGTTTCCGCCAAACTTCTGAATGAGAGCGTCGCGGATCAGTGGTACTGGTGCATCATCAGGCACGCGGCATGTGATGACGATTTTGTCACGAGGCGCGGAGGATGCACCCAGAATTGGCATGATTGTCCCACGTAGCCGCTTGGGCACGATCTCGTAGTTCTTGACGAGAACCGTGTGTACGGCGAGCGCCTTGCTTTCAATTTCGGCGCTGGATAGATATTCGTATTCGCTCGGTCGGCAATCACGTGGGAATGTGATAGGGAACTCAACGCGAAGCGTGGTGTAGCGATGCGGTTTGAAGCTCTTGATGAGCGCGGTGAGGAACATGGTGGTCCTATCTGTTGTTCTCCTTTTTAGCCCACTGGGGTTAGGAGGATAGTGTAGAGAGAATGGTCATCAATCCATAGATGCCAATAGTAAGACCAAGGAGTGTCTCCTTTATTTATGACATGAGACATACATTGCTGCACAGGCCAATAGATAGACTGTGCAGCAATGTATGTTCTCTCGTTACGGTCAGGTTCTCTTTTCGAATATCACTTGGAATCATTGCCAGATAGATCATAAGTGTTACGAACATCATGATCGCCCATGCTGTGTGACCCATGTTGTGCCCTTTCTGTTTTTAATGCGCCATCGCTCGCATAATGAAATAGACTATTAACATCATGTTGATAATGGCAAGAATAATGTTCAGTTTAATAGACCTTTGGTCCCTAATATTTATAAGGGTTGGTACGATGTTCGCACAGAATGAAAAGGATGCTATGTATACAAAGATTTCGTAATTCATTTCTGAGGTTTTTGTCTTCGTTATTCCATCGGCTTGATAAATGTTGCGATATCGACCATGATAACGATTAGGCAGACACTCATGATGATTGCATTGGTGATGAGATATTTGATGTTACGTGCTTGATTCGCAGGCTTTGTTACGGCCATGTTGCGTGTTAGCGTTCCGAGGGTGACGAATAGGAGCGCGAATAGCGTGAGTACTGCGACACAGGCGGAGATGATTGCGTTCATTGTTATAACACCCCCCTCTCTTATACAATGGTGAGTACAAGTATTGTTGCCATACTTGCCATACTGGGAATTGCAACAATGAGGCTTGCTCCAGCATAGATATACTTTGCCTCTAGGAAATTTTTGAAAAATACTAATAGGCTAGGGATAAAGATGGCTAGGGCTGTCATCATTACTAGCGCGTTGAGTATCTCTCTCTCTCTCTCTCTCTCTCTCTCTCTCTCTCTTTTCAGGGCCAGACGAGCCATGCGTCTGGCTTCGTATTGATGCGTTCAAGCATCCATGCGTCATCGTGTTCAACTTCGATGTTGTTACTGTCGATCCACAGGGTGAATCCATCGCAGTACGTCTTCATGTACCGGATGCCTTCGTTGTTCTCAACGATAGCGCCGATGGCAAGCCTGTTGAATGGGACAGTGAGTGCACTGAACAGCATTGGCGGGTTGATAGACATAGGGCATCTCCCCTTTCCATTTAGAAGTTGTTTGTGGGCAGAAGTGCCTCCACAGGGGCTCGAACCCTGGACCCACGGATTAAAAGTCCGTTGCTCTACCAACTGAGCTATAGAGGCTGTGTCCCCTCGGTGGGATTTGAACCCACATACCCGTGATGAGTACTGGAACCTAAATCCAGCGCGTCTGCCTGTTTCGCCACGAGGGGTGGTGTCTCTCTAACTCTTGGAAAGCAAGAGTTAGAGAGACAGTGTTGTTGTCATTGAGTGATGCCGTGATCAGCATTTCTCAAGAACAAGGGAGAACTGTCCCTTTTCGATGAGCTCGATGATCTTATCAAGCCTTTCGATGTCTTTTTTGAGAGCACCAATAGCGTTCTTGGAGAGACGGGTATTGCCTGTTTCATGGTTCATCCATCTAAGCTTCTCCTTCATACCATCCACGATCAGCACACTCAGGTTATCGTCGATTTCCATGGTTTCACCCCCTCTCTCTGCTTGGGTTTGTTATTATTCCCTATATTAGCAGAAGTGGATGATTTTGGTGACGATGTTGATGCTGATGCTATGAGGGTGTGATCAGCATTCCTCAAGGGTGAGGAAGAACTGATCGGTTTCGATCAGTTCGATGATCTCTTCAAGCGTCGTGATATTCTCGTTGAGAACCTTGATGACGAGCTCGGGAAGAGTGTCATCGGCTGCTTCGGTACGCAGCTGATCGAGCTTGAGTCGCATACCTTCGACGACCAACTTGGATTGACGATCGTTGAGTTCCATGGTGTTTTCCTTTCTTATTGGTAATCAGTTTTTGGCGGTGTTGTTACCACACAAAGTGAAGGTCTGGGTATCCATGCGTGCTTGCCTTTCGGTATTAGTCAGCTAACACGTATTTCTTAACTGGTTGGATTGGCTTCATCCGTAGTTCTGTGTAGCGATGAAGATACGATTGGTAGTAAGAGTCCCAGTCCGGTTCAAGAGCTGAGTTCCAAGAACGGAACAGCTTGGTGATGTGATCTCGAACCTCCTGTGAAATTCCTCGTCTACCGGCGTATGCAAGCACAACACCGCCCTCAGGATTGAACTTGATAACGTCATCGAAGTTGTCACGAATGGCGTAGTGATGAAGATAGTATCGACGGTGCTTGCGGATGAAGCGCAAACCCATGCCAAGATCGGCCTCATGTTGGATCTTATGGCAGTTGTAAATGATCATGTGCGTTACTCCTGCTTGTTCTTGTTCTGTAGTTCGTACCAATCCTGATCGTCGATCGGATCGGGTAGATGCACATTGCGCTTGAGGATTGATGTCAGGTTCTTGGCGATGCGTTCATCGTGGAGAACCGACTTGTGTACACGTACACTCACAGGGATACTACGTCCGTAAGTGCATTCAAGAATGACCTTGGTATCGGGTCGGTTAGAGTATCCGATTTCGTATCGGTATGAAACACCATTGGTGAACACCTTGGTTCGCTTGACGTTCCATCCTCGGAATATGAAAATCCTAGCCATTGTGAAGCTCCTTTAGTAGCGTATTCACCTTGCCCATGTTGGGATTTTGACGGGGGTACACCCTGGCATCAGGAATGTCCCAATCGTTACCGCGTCCGCAAATCGAAATGGATTCTGTCTCGAAGAGCAACTTATACAGATCTTCCACAAGACCGTTGTATTCGTTGTAGCGAAAGAACGATCCGCTGCGATTGCGAGATCCAGTGAGATTGTCGAGATATTCGGCAATGTAATATTTTGCCTTGTTACAGCCAATTGCTGTATACGGTTTATCGAATTGATCTCGATCGAGCTTATTAACGACGTATTCGAGAATGTTCATCAGCAGTAACCTCCGTGATACAGGTATTGGATCCCATTAGGGTGGAATCCCAACGGATCATCATCGTTTGTATCGATGTAGAATCCACCGAAAGACTCAAGATACCTGTGTTCGACCTTGTCATAGTAGTCGAGTCGGCACGATGTCCATTCGAAGTTAGGCATGTTGGCTTTGAAGCAAATTCGTGAGGGTAACTCGATAGTGACGCCATCTCCGCAATCAACGGTGGCGTATTCGCGGATTTCATCTTCGTCGCTGATCTGGTTAAGAAGCCAGACGATGTCTTCTGCCGAATAGTGGCGGATTTCGTCATATCCTACCGCGTCGGGTACAAGATTTAGATTGTATACCCTCGCGGACAGCCACTTGGGAATCTTGATAGGAGTCTCGGTCATGGTTGTTCGTTTTGTGTGTGAGTTTGTGGTTGGTGCGCTTGTGGTGGAACGGCGGTGGTTATCCACCGCCGTTCCAGGGATGCCACAGATCATCCGAAGTGGATGATCGTGACGTTGCCGTTGGCGTTGCGAGCGAGTTCAGCCACAGCGTTATCATCGAGTAGCTTAGCCATGGTGTTGACCCACACACTGTGACCGTGGTCGTCATGGTCGATGAGAGCGTGGAGGAACTCGTCGCCCTCGATGGTGATGACGGTTCCGAAGGGAAGGTCGACTGCCTTGTAGGTACTCTGGAGCCCGTTGGGATCCTGAGCGGTGAACAGGTCTTCTGCGAGCACAGACGCAGGCTCTTCCTGTTCAGACTGCTCGTTCTTTTCGGTCGTATCAAACATCTCTTCGGGAGAGAAGACAATCTGACCACCGTTAATGAGCTTTTCCACCTTGTCCAGGTCGATACCGATGATCTCGGAGAGAGCCTGTCGGGCGTTGGTCTGCTGAGTCTGTTTGCCAAGCACTTTGCCCACCAGTTCATCAAGGAACGCCTTGAACTCTTCTTCGGTATTCGGGAATTCGTGTTCGTCAGCCATGTTTCTGTCCTTTCTAGTGACATGACGTATGTAGGGTGGGTGTCAATCACCCACCGTATAGAGTACACACAGGTGTGTGTCAAGAGTGCGGTTTCTTTACTGCTACCGATGCAATTTCATTGCATGAAAACAGCACATAAACCAGAGAGAGAGAGAGAGAGAGAGAGAGAGAGAGCCCCGTTACCGGCTGCTGTACTGGGTACTGATCAATGTGGTAACGGGGCGTGTGCTCAGCGTCTTGCGCTTAGCTGTTGTCGTAACGGCTGTATGGGTGATGTTTCACGTAGTCGTGGAAGTTGCTCAGAATGCTGTTCCACGATCGTCGCGAACCGAACAAACGATCGAGCTCAGACCAGTACTCGGGATTACCGGAATCACCGATAGCGCGAGAGGTCTGCTTGTACGGACTGTCGCCCATCTGATCGACGCGGGTGACGATTAGTGAGGCAGGGTCTTTGTTGTCGTTGAAGTTCTCCCACAAAGCAACGTGGTAGATGTAGTTCCAGTCATCGAACCACGTCTGGCGATGCATGTAGGCGTCTTCAAAGAGGCCGACATCGGGGCCGACCTTCTCCCACTGCCGCCAATCAATATCTAGGGGAATATGGGGCATGAGTGTGCTCCTCCTTTTTGTTGATGTGTTGTTATCAGACGATGGCATTAACGCACTGATAAATGATGATACAAATAGAAAGAATCAGTGGGGCCATCAGCAGTGCGCCAAGAGCACCGAACAGCACAGCAAAGAACTTTCCAATAAATCCATAATATTTCCACAGATCATGAGCGGCGCAGAACATGACTAGACTCATACCAGTCGTGAAAATGATAAGAGCGATTATGCCGATAGCTGTGAAAAACCATTCGATGATCATCGTCACCCCTTCCTTTTTATTGGTGTATTAGTATCACATACCACTTTGCGATAGTTGTTCACTATAGTTCTTGGATATACCGTTTTGTGTGAGCTGCGTACAGTATTCTGTGAACTCGGTGATAATGGTTTCCCAGGCTTGTCTATAACCGAAAATGCGATCGAGTATAGGTTTATCAGTTTCCCGTTCGGAACTGGCTGCACTTTTGAGGTAACGAATGAGATGTGGTGTTGGTTTCCACATGCCATTGGTGTAAGCGTCAGTGTTCTCTGATATTGGCGCTTTATCAATATATAGATTTGTTTCGTGCTTACCTCGCATGATTTCACCAGTTAAGATGATGCGGTAGATGTAAAGTCCTTCATCGAACCAGGTTTGGTACTTTGGATAGGCCAAAGGGCGACATTGGTTGTCATACCAGGTGATGTCTTGCCATTGGGTCCAGTCGAGATTGAGTGGTACGTGAGGGCTAGGCTGGTGGTGCACAGGGTAGTGACAATTAGGGCATAATGTGTGTTCGTAATACATGGTTGTTGATGTCGAGATGGATATGTAGCATGGTTTGCCTCTCGTTGTATCTAGTATTTATTCGGGATGCGTTCCGAAAATAGATTTAGAATGTCGATGTGGCGATAAAAGTCAATATCTGGATCGGCTTCTTGGTACACAGCATCAATCTCTTCTTCGGACCAGCCTTGCTTACGTGCTTCTCGTCGCCATGCGTTGAGGATCTCGATAGGGAGGGTACTGTGGTCGGTTAGGTTGATTTTGACTTTCTTCCCAGCCGCTGCTAGACGTTCGAGAATTAACATTCGTCGATATGCCGACATGTCAATGTCAATGATGATTTCCATGATACTTTCTTTTCAGTTGGTGGTGTTGATGACAACCAAGACAGGTTCCATCTCAAACTTGTCATAGAATTCCTGGACAGTCAGTTGAGTCTGCTCACCCAGCACCAGCCAGAAACCGTCCCTGGTGTTGTCGCTCGATAGGAACATGAACCGCTGGCCGGAGACAAGGACGACGGTCCCAGGGACGGTAATTTTCCAGTACCCTTCCGTCCTGATCTCACCATTACGAATGACGAGAAGAGGCTTGTCGTAGATAGTTACCATTGTTTTTCTTCTTTCTTCTGAAATTCTTTGCTATGAGAAGAGCTTTTTGAGATTGGTTGACGGTGTGTCATTGAGGAACAACATAGTTGCGATCTGAGATCGCGATAGTTGCTGTAGATCGTTGTCCAGATCAATGAAGAAACTATCGCAAGCGATAATACGTCTGTTTGCGATATGTAGTAGTTCGCCGGGCTTGGCATGCATCGCCCTATTGAGTGAGATGTCTTGACTCTTGATATTCTGCTCAGGGGATGTTTGACTAAAATCGATATAGCATGCGTCTTCGTATTTGGGATTCTTACCCTGGACGAAGCTGGTGAATTCTGATGGGTTCAACTCCCCAATAATTTCGTTGGTGCAGATGAGGGTATCGCGAATTGTTGTGACGAATTCGTAAGTATCACCGTCGAAAAATTCAACGTGGACAATGTGAGCCTTGGGGAGACTCTTGAGCACTAGCGCCAGAATATCTGGATTGTGGACGAGATCGATGTTACTCGTGTCAATGTTGATGTTCATTGGACTCCTTTTGGTTGTTGTCAATGTGGGTTAGTAAGACCAATATCCTTCATCCCCATGACAGTAGAAGCAATCGCAATCATCGAAACCGTTGCAATCCGTACAGTCACATGGGAATTGATCGCTGTAGTCGCAGCAGAGACATGTGTGCTTTGTCATTTCGGAATCGTCTTCTTTCGGTTGTTGTTTGTTGTTACCAGATCGCTGGAATGAGCCAGTAGTAAATGACGTTGATCATGCCCCACAAGGCGATTACACCGGCTACGAAACTAGGTATAGCCTAAATGATAATAACAGCTAGACGATCTTGTGGACACTTCCAAAAGTAGCAGCCAGCAGCGAACATAGCCACTGTGGCAGTGTCCAGAATCACGATCAAAATTACGCATATTACGATAGTGTTAAACGTTTCCATTATTGTCTTTCTTTACTTTTTGTTGTTGTTAGCCGATGGGGCCGAAAATTGCCTGGTAAATAGAGAGAATAGTAGAAATGATCAGCGGTGCTACCAACAGCACACCGAGAGCGCCGATCATTACAGCGAAGAACCTATTACCAGGACTGCCAGCCTTCCACAGATCACGAGCTGCAATGAACATAACAACCGCAAAGCCAATAACTAGAATGATAACCGAGAGTCCGCCGATTCCCATTAAAAAGTAACCGAACATTTTCCCTCCTGGGATCTAGCTGATCCGTCCGTTGTAGTAGTTGATCGCCCAGCCGTTGGCGGTGTTGAACACGGTGATGTGCTCAGAAATGGACTGGTCGCACGACTCCATGTCAATGGTGACAGTGCGAGGGATGAGCTCACTGTTCTGATAATTGGGTGTCACGGCGTAATACAACGGACACTGCGCGTTGTCCTGGTTGTCAAGGTAGTCGCGCGCCTTAGTCTCGGCATACGCCATACCACCGCTGTGGTCCTTGCTCAGACCGACGTTCTGGGTACGGGTTCCGGTGACGAGGTTTTCCTTGATGGGATCGCCACCCAAGGAATCTGCGACCATATGTGACCGGTTCCAGAACCAGCCATAATAGGACGCGCCGCTGTCTTTGCTATCCGTGATGGTGACCTTCTGATTCTTCTCAGGCCATCCAACAGGATTGACGTTGATGTCTTGCCTGCCTCGCTGTTTAGCCTGGAGCCTGCTCTCGGTGGTGAGAACGCCATACGCGCACGTCGGACGGCTCAGTTCATCAAGAGGGCAGTAGGTGATAGTGCCATCGGAGGACGGATCCGTCTGGTACGGGTGCTGTGCAGGTCCGCCGATGCTGTAGTAATTGCTGGTGGTGCCAGGCTGAGCACCAGGCTGTTTTGCTTCTTGGTTGAATAAGCCGTTGATAGCCCATACTGTTGAGAGGATGAATACTGCCAACCAAAAGATAAGTTTCAGCATTGTCAACCAAAGTGGTTCATTTTTGTAGAAATACATTCTGTCACGTCCTTTGTTACTTGCGGGTTTCGCCTGTGTTGTAATTGATGTCGTAGGTGGTTTCGACGTTGTAGATGGTCATTCGCTTGGAGAGCGACTGATCACATGCTTCAATATCAATTGTCAGGCTTCGTGGAATGAGCTCATCTGCCTCGTAGTTAGCTGTGACTGCGTAGTACAACGGGCATTGCGCGTTGTACTGGTCATCAAGATACTGTGAGGCAAGATATTCGGGGTATCGAAGGCCGTTCTTGAAATAACCATTACCCGTATGCCCGGAATTATTCAGGTGTTCAGTGCCTGTGATGGTGTTATTGGGAACGAAGTCACCGCCTAGTTGCGTTCCGAACATAGGGGTCTTGATCCAGAGTGGTCCGAAGTATTCAACATAAGTGTTAGTCTCGGGCCAGCCGCTGGGGTTGAAATCAACGTCATGACGTTGGTAATTCCTACCTTTCTCGCGGTTCTCTGAGGTCAGGAGGCCGTAAGCGCACGTGGGTCGTCCGCGATCATCAGGATCACAGTAGGTAATCGCACCTTCGCTTGGCTGATACGTACGCTGTGCGAAGCCATCGAATGAGATGTACTTCTCGGATGACGATAGTGCGCCAGGGCCTGAGACGAATGGGTCTGGCTGTGTGAACTTCTTATGCAATTCGATGCAGCCATCAACAACGAGGAAGGCGATGGCGATTGCCCCGATGAATGCGATGATTCGAGCGACGTTTTCTGGAATTCGGATTGTGCCGAAGAGGTAAAAGTCTGTTGTGGCGGGTTCTAGGTGTCGATGTTCTCGTTCTGGATGCATTGTTTCTCTTTTCTGTTTAGTGGGAGATAGATGGAGACCAACCATGGCCGCTGAGCAACCACGGCACGTCGACACGCAGCATATCTGCGAGCATGTCGAGATCTCCAAACGTGAGATCCAACAGCTGATCCGTCACTGATCGAATGACACTATGGTCAGTGTTTGGATAGATCTGATCACTACGTGAGATAACTCGATCGATGAAAGCCTTCTGTGCGTTGTCACCAGTGATGTTGCGAATGTCAATAGCCATGGTGGGCGGTCTTCCTTTAGTTGGTGTGCACAGACGCAAGAGCATCGATCGTCTGAGCGACCGTGTCGAAGTGGGTGCCGTCGATGATGTAATCAGTAGCGGTCACGATGACGACGATCGGATCCACGTCAGCGTTGTTGACGTGAGCGTGGAGAGTGATGACGCTGTTGTTGCGCTCCACGACATCGAAGGTGATGTCTCGGGCTTCGCTCATGAGATTGAATGCGAGCTCGTCTGCGCGATGATCGTGTACGTTGTAAGAACGGTCGGAGCGAGCGTTCTTCTGCTTCTTGGTCATGATGATATGGGTCTTTCTGGTAGTTGTATTAGTGGGTATATGGATCAAGGATGCGATACGTTCCATGGGTGGGATGATTGGGGTTATATACCCACAAACGCTGACCCCACACAACAAGGACGGGGATTCCGGCCTGCTGCGCGAGGTCGATGCAGTTCCATGTGCCTCGGGATCCGTGGCCCTTTGGGTGATCAGGGAACGCGAGGCAGAGATCGGCTCCTAGCTCAACCATCTGCTTATTGCGGATGGGGCCAGCGGCCCTGCCGTACTTCTTCCAGTCGGCTCGATGGATCTCAGCCTGGAGATTGAACAGGCGTTGTCCGTGGAGAGCGGCTTCGGTGTCTGCGCCTGTTGCGCCACCGTGTACGAGAGTGGGGCGCTTCTGGGTCTTCTCGACGATCTCCTGCACAGCGATGAGCAGTGCGTGGGAGTCATACGGTGTCCACTGGTGTGTGCGGGAACCGGTGATGAGCAAGCGGGGCAAACGTGTTGTCTCAGACATGTGGTTACTCCAAGCAAAAAGAGAGAGGTGGGGGAATCTGTACGATTCCCGGCAGACGGTAGTGTGCTAATCAAGAGACAAGCCGGTGCTCGCTGTAGTAGGCGAGCATTTCTTCTTGGGTGATGATCTCATCAGTGGTGACAATGGGGAGGTGTACCAGATGAGAGAGCGATGATGATGTGTGTCGTGCGTAAGCATCTGCCCATGGAAGCTCGCGATACATTCTTTTGCTCAGTGCGGCGTGGGTCATGCTGCCCATAGCAGCACAGATACGATCGATGAGAGCTCGCTCTGCATCGGTGAGATCCGAGGGGTCACCGGAGGGCAGTTCTCCTGGTCGAATCAAGAGCTTGCCCCTGTGAAGAGAGTAGAGCTGCGGGCACACAGGGCCGACGATCCATGCGTGGAAATCCTCTGGAAATAGAGGTGATGTGTGACGAACAAGATGTTCAGCCTGTGCGTAAAACGCAAGCTTATGGAGCTTCATCGTCACCATTGTGCTCTCACGAGAAAGGATGTATGCAGCGACATCCACGATGGATACAGATACAGCCATGGTGTACCTCTTCTTTCTGTTGTCTGGTGAGGGGGGGGAGGGCCGGTACCAACAGTACCGACTGATCATGATGATGCTCGGCACACGGGAGTGTGCCAAGGCTCTGTGTTATACTTAGTTATCAGGAAAAACAAAGAGCCACAACACGGATACAACAAGTAAGACAGGAGGTTGTAGTGGCAGTGACTAATAGAAAAGCTGGCGAAGCAGGAGAGCCGATGGTTCGGCTCAATGTGCGTATGCCAGCAAGTGTGCGTGACAAGGTAGATTACTGGGCCGAGAAAGAGGGTTTGAGTGCCAATGAGTTCATCATTGAGTGCATCGGTGGTCACGTTGCCCGTAAGAACGGAGACTACGATCTGCCGACGCTAGAGCAGGCGCGTCTGGCTCAGCTTGTGGATGCGCAGATCTCGTTGGCCAGCAATGTTGCCAACCTCGAAAAGACTGTCATGTCGATGGCGTCGACGATCATCGGTCTGACTCGTGGTGATAGCTACCTGTTGGATGATGAAGACGGTGAAGAGTAAGCGAGCACAGGGAGAGTACGGGGAGCGTGAACAATGAGCGATTTTGATTACGATGAGCCATCGGCTGAGGTGTTTGATCCTCTGTATGCGGCTCAGAAAGAGTTGCGCCAGCGTATGTCTGGAGCGAATCAGCGACCTGCGGTTGTATCTACGCGCAGCGCTCGCGTCCAGTCTGTCTATTCCCAGAATGGACAGAGGCAGTCTGGTCGATCGGGTGATAATTCGAATAACAACGCTGGGAACGCTTCGTCGGCGTCTTCGCCGGTGGGCACGTCTGGTGTCGGCTCCACGCCGCCTGAGCCGCAACGTAATGAGCCTGATGATCTGATCACTGAAGCTGATAGCGCTGTTGCTGATCTCGATGAAAAGACTTCATCTGTTGGGGAGGCACACCATGATGAGCCCATCGATCACAGTGAGCCGGATAGCGATGCGCAGCAGCCTCAGCAGCAACTCCAGCAATCAGCAGAGCGCCTGTATGAGCCTGTTCCGATGGCGTTGCGTCATCGCGATGGTAGTGAGATCCCTACGACGATCGAGGGCGATGCTCGCTTCACGTTTGATGGGGACTCAACGAGGCCACGAGAACTACCGGCTGTTATCGGTCAGGCGATTCGAGAAGAGCTGGTGTGTCTGGGTGCTCCGGAGCTGGGCGCTTCACCGACATCGAAGACGCAGAACAAAACGCTGTCGACAGGTTCGCTTGTGACAGCGCTGGTGATGAGTGCTCTCGACATCGAGATCCCCGGTGTCGACGAGAACACCAGGCGTGCAGCCGAGGTGCTGCGCACTGGGCAGGGCCGTGTGGCCGCGATCGAGATGAAGGTGGAGCAGGTGCTGGATAACCAGCAGCGCGCTCAGAAAGATCTCGATGCGATGACGAAGCGTGCGCTGAGCGCTGAGAAACAGCTCTATGAGCTGGAGCTCATGCTCACGTGGTTGCTCGTCGACAAGACGGAGCCGCGACTGTTCAACCAGGCAACTGCGATGTCTATCGATCTGACACACAAGACAGTGGTTGACGCTCGTGCGAAGCTCCGTGAGAAAGCACGAGAGTTGAGCAAGGATGAATCAGTGCAACGAGGGAATCTGAAGATCGTGGAGTAGCTACTTGGTAACCTCGGTGGCTGTATAGCTTCATACCTGATAAGATGTACTGGTATACGAGGCTTTTCGAGCCTTTGAACGATTCTAGGAGGACACATATGACAGTCGGTATCTTGACCGAGAAGCCTAGCGCTGCTCGCAACTTTGCGAAGGCGCTGGGTGGGCAAAAGGGAACGTATAATGGCGAAGACTATGTGATTGCGTTTGCGCGCGGGCACTTGTTTGAGCTCAAGCAGCCGGTGGATCAGGTTGATCCGTCGAAGCGTACGAAGTACGCCTCATGGGCACTGAGTGATTTGCCGTGGGATGTCAACGATCTGGCTTTTGAGCGAGAGAAGAAGGACGGCGTGTCGAAGCTGCTGTCCGACATTCGTACGGCATTTCGTTCCTGTGATGAAGTGATTTTGGCCACAGACCTAGATCCTTCAGGTGAGGGCGGGCTCCTTGCTTGGGAAATTATCTCCGAACTTGGTCTTGATAATAAGATCATTTCACGCATGTATTTCACTGATGAGTCTCCGAAGTCGATTCAGAAGGCGTTTGTTTCACGTAAGAAACTGCCCTCGATGGAAGATCATGACGAGTACCGTATGGCATGGTTGCGATCGAGGTGGGATTTCCTTTCGATGCAGTGGACCCGAGTTGCATCCCAGCTTGCTGGTCAGCGCACTGTGCTGCGTCAGGGTCGACTGAAGTCGGCTATGACGATGCTTGTGGGGGATCAGCTGAAGGCACATAAGTCGTGGAAAAAGGTGCCGTTCTACGAGCCTCGCTTCCGCGATGAGAATGGCGTGATGTACTCGGACCCTGACGCTCAGCGATGTGCTCGTGAAAACGATGTGGATATGAGCGGTCTTCATGCATCGAGTGTGACGGTGGATTCCAAGACCATGAAGCGATCTGGTCCACCCAGGATGCTGGATCTGGCCGGTTTGTCAGCACTGCTGAGTACGAAGGGTGTAAAAGCGGCAGAAGTGTTGAAAATTTACCAAAAAATGTACGAATCATCTGTGGTTTCATACCCAAGATCGGAGGACCGTCACGTCACCAAGGAGCAGTTTGCGGAGCTTGTCAGCAACGCTCCTGCGATCGCACGCGCTGTCGGTATTGACCCGTCTCTGCTCACGCACACTGCTGCCAGGTCGACTCACGTCAAGGACTCGGGTGCACACGGTGCAAACCGTCCTGGTCCGAATGTTCCGAAGTCGCTTGCAGAGGTGGAGAACAAGTACGGCAAGACGGGTGCCATGATCTATGAGCTGTTGGCTCGCTCCGCTCTGGCTGTTCTCGCAGAGGACTATGAGTACGAGGCGCAGAAGGGTCACGTCACTGACTTCCCGTCGTACACGGGTTCGTGCTCGGTGCCGAAGAAGCCGGGTTGGAAGGCTGTTCTCGGTGGGGCATCGATGGCAGATGATGACGATGACGAGAACAACGTGACGGGTCTGGGTACCCAGGCTCAGCCGTTCGTTCACGAAGGTGTTCCGCCTCGTCCTGCGGCTCCCACTGTGAAGTGGCTGATGAAACAGTTGGAGCGACGTGATGTGGGTACGGGTGCAACGCGCACGAGTACCTTTGCTGAGGTGTCGAGCTCGAAGTCGCGTTATCCGCTGATGAGCGAAACCCGAGGCAAGATCACCCTGACTGAGCACGGCGATATGAGTTACCGGCTGTTGCCGGGCACGCATATCGGTGATCTGACGATCACGGAACGAGTGTTCTCTGACATGAAGGCTGTGGCCAAGGGTCAGAAGAATGCAGATGATGTCCTGGCTGAGGTGGCCGGGCTGATCACAGACGACATCGCCGTGATGACGGCGAATGCACAAACTATGCGAAAGGAACTTGGAATGAGCGAATTTGTGGAGAAGGAATACTTCGAGGGAACGTGGGCCAAGAATGGTCAGCACGTGAAGTTCAACCGTACGTGGAGCGGTCATCGCTTCACGGATCAGGAGTGCATGGATCTCCTGGCTGGTAAGGACATCGAGATCACGGCTACGTCTGCGAAGACTGGCAACGAGTTCTCTGTTGTCGGCGCTCTCGAGGAGAGTGAGTTCAAGGGTCGGAAGTTCGTTGGCTTCAAGGCTGATTTCTCCAAGCCGACGGCTGCTGCAAAGCGAGGCGTTGCGCCCAAGTCGATGCTCGGCGTGAAGCTCACCGATGAACAGCGCGAGAAGATCGAGGCTGGTGAGAAGGTGCTCATCAAGGGCATGAAGTCCAAGAAGACGGGCAAGACCTTCGATGCCTACCTGTCTCTGGAAGATAAGCCGGATGGGACGCGTGGTATCGCGTTCTCGTTCGACAAGTGATGTGACGGACGTGAGATAAGAAAGGAGGGTTGTGAATGGCTGTCAAAGAACGGTATTCCATCCCAGTCTCGCTGGATCGTACGATCCTGGATCATGAGCTGAGCTTGTCGAATAACTCGGTCAAGCTGAAGCCACTTCCGATGAAGGTGATCTTTGCCTGGATCGGTAGCATTGTGATCCTCATGTGGCTGCTTATGGGCACGCCACTAAAGGGTGCAAACTTTGGCTATCTGGTGTTCATCTCGGTGTGGTGGATTGCCGCCACAGCGTACTTCGCTGCGTACTCGAAGACGAAGGAGATGCGCGGTGAGATGATCATGGCTCTGTTCGATTACTTGCCGAAGACTGCACGCAAGGTGTTGACGCGATCTGATTCGAGTCCGGGTCAGTTCCACTCGATCGTTGGCATCAAGGATGTCGACGAGAAGACGGGTTTCATCACCTTTGTCGACGGCATGGTGGGACAGGCGTATTCGGTCGTGGGATCCGCGTCGCGTCTGTTGTTCGATCAGGACCGAAATGCAATTCTGAACCGCAACGATCGTTTCTATCGCAAGCTGGAGCCGGGCGTAGAGTTGGTCTTTGTGACCACGAAGGAGCCCCAGCGTGTTCATTCGCAGAAGGCGGCACTGGAGAGGCGTAATCGCGCCCTCGATCCTGAGGCTCGTGATCCTGAGTTGATCGCTCTCATGGATGAGCAGTACCAGTCTCTGAACAGCTATGTGGGTGCGAGCTTTTTCAGCATTCATCAGTACCTGATTCTCATTGCGAGCAACGACGAGGATTTGCGTAAGGCTCACAACCTGCTTGATGCTGAAGCGGCTGATTCGTCGCTGATGTTCAAGCAAGTGGCGATGCTCACCTACGATGAGACGATCGATCTTCTGAGGACTCACTACGGACCCGTCACTACGAAGTAAGAGACGATGTAGCCTCAGAGTTGCGAGGGCTGTGACAACCCCGGACGTTCGCGTCCGGGGTTGTTGCGTATCTAATGCCAACAAATATCGATAAGCGGGTGCTGTGCGATGGGATTTCGCCTCGTTTTCGTGTAGAATAGCCTGAGGAACGACCATAATCGGTCTTCGATCGACCACAACAGTAATGATGGAAAGGAGTGGCATCTATGGCCAAAAATGAGAGTGTCACGAATGCGATGACGGATGAGTCATCGCCGTGGGGCATGGCGACATCTCGCGTTCGTGAAGCGAGTGCCTCGATTGCTGCTGATGAAGCGCGTGATCGAGCTGCGTCGCAGCAACGTAGCCTCAAGGGCATGTCTCGTAAGGAGCGCAAAGCTCTGTTCTCGAAGACTAACGGCGCAACGTTTAGGGAGTATGCGCACCTTCTGGCAGTGAAGCCTCGCCAGGGGTACGTCTTTCACTCGGATTACTTCGAGATCGACGGTAACGTCGGATGTATCTTGGGTTACTTCCACGATGAGAGCGCCCGTGATGAGCTCCCTCCGTTCTGGGGTGTGAACCTCATTCCCTATCTGCCGAAGAATGTGACGGCGGTGCTGCTCCAGCAGGTCTCGCGCGTGACTGAGTCCTGGCTCAAGGACAAGATCAAGGCGTCTGAACGCCTCGATCGCCTCGAAGAGCAGGAGCAGAGCGAGAACGGGACGAAGTCTTCCCGCCGTAAGGCATCGAAGGTGTCGGCTGAGGTCGAACAGGCGATCGCTGAGGTCCAGGATGGTGCAGCCTATCTGTCCGTGCACTACCGCATTTTTCTGAAGGCTCCCTCGTTGGAGATCCTCGATGATGTCATCGATGATCTGCGTCGTCGGTACATCGATAGCGTCGGCAACCTGTCAATCGCTGCGCACCCTGGTCTTCAGCGTCAGGAGTTGGCGACGCTGTTTGCCCCCAATGCATCGAAGAAGGGTAAAGGCTTCCACTTCACCTCCACTGAGCTGGCGGGCGCGTTCAATCTTGTTACCAACGGTCTCAATGACCGTGGTGGTGAGTTCGTCGGCTACATGGTCGGTGACGTGAACAATTCCGGCGTCCTGATGGATGTGGATCAGTACAGTCACCATGTGGTAGTTGCTGACGATGAGAAGTCTCGTGCTGAGATCATGAACAAGGCTCAGGTGGCCGATATGTGGGGATCGAAGATCTCGCAGGCGGCACTGATCAACAACAAGCGCGTTGTGCACATCATTCTCGATGGCGCTGATCTGACGGGTGTTCTCGGTCCTCGCATGGACACGATCACTGCGCGTATCGACATGTCACAGGGCGATGTGAACCCCTTTGAGGTGTTCGGTGATCGCAAGGATCAGCTCTCGCTGTTCTCGACCCATCTGGAAAAGATGGTGCTTCTGACCGAGCAGGTGTATGAGCCTACTGATGACGATCGGACGATCATCCAGTCGCAGCTGAGGGACACTCTGGAGCAGTTCTATGTGGATCAGAACATGTGGGCGCGTAATGCGAAGGACAACCAAGACCGTTTGCGTCTTGTGGGTGTGCCTCACGATCAGGTACCGCAGCTGAAGCTGTTTGTGACCTACTTGGATCAGCGCTATAAGGCGCTGACCAGCAGGGCGAATCGCGATGATGAGATGGTTCACGCATACTCGGTGCTGTCTTCTGTCTTCAAGTCCATGCTGAGTGCAAATGGCGATCTGTTCAACGTCATCACGAATGATGTCATTGATGGAGCCCAGAAGGCTCGTCGTGTCATCTATGACTTCTCAGCTCTGGTGGATCGTGGAAAGGGCGTTGCGATGGCACAGCTGGTCAACGTGCTGGCGTTTGCCGCTTCGGCCTTGGGCGAGGGCGACACTCTCATCATCCACGGTGCTGAGCTGATCGATAAGGGCGTGAAGCCCTACATGACTGAGCAGTTCCAGCGTCTCTTCCGTCGTAACGGTCGTGTTGCTCTGTGCTACAACAGCGTCAAGGCGATGTTGGATGACTCGGAGTTCAACCACTTCGATGAGGCGGATTGGACAGCACTGGGTGCGATGAGCGACGCTCTCGTGCCTGTGTACGAGAAGAAGCTGGCCAAGCAGATTCCCGTCGACATGACGAAGGTCATCACCCGTCGAGGTGAGGGACTGACGTTCTTGCGACGAGGGACGGTCAACGTCGTGTTTAAGCGTGACCTTGCGCTCGGTCTCAATGCTCACGTGCGCGATATTACCTACGATGGAAGCGTTGCTCCTGGTCGACACAGGGGATCTGTGATGGCCCGGCAGAAAGATCGCAAAGCTGAAAGGAAGAACAAGTGAATAAGAAAAGCCAAGAAAAGAAAGGAGAGAGTTCATTGATGCTCACAAGTCGTGTTCGAGCAGTTCGGGGCTTCACCCGTGCGATGTCGTTTGTTGCAGCTGTGCTCATTGCCGTCTTTGGTCTCACCATGATCGGCGGCAGCGCGTACGCTGACAAGGACAAAGCCGAGAAGTACGACTTCTATACGTTGTCGTCGAACGTCACCGCCTATTTCTCCGATGCGACCAAGCCTGGTGAAGGCAATGGCCTTTCGGAGGATGAAGGCTGGACGACGATCGCTCAGAATGCCAGCGAGGGTGGCGACCTGCTCGGTTATGGAGACGACGATGTGTCGAGCTTCTCCGGCTGGCTCGTCTCTAAAGCCACTGGTTCGTCGAACACGGTGGGTTATGACTCGTTGAGGGTTCGCGATAACGGTGCGAGCAGTGCAAACTCTTCGTACAGCGGTGTTCTCGCGTACGCACAGTACGGCTCGTTGCTGAACTCGTTGGGTCTTGATTCCACGTCGACGGGCTTGGGTCTCCATTTCCAGAACATGGCGTTTGGGTCGATTATGGCGCTGCTGTATCTGCTCGCCGGTGGCATCGACACGATCTTCTCGGCTGTGATCTGGCTCCTGGAGACGCTCAATCCATTCAAGTTCTTCTTCTCTGCTATCTCGGCATCGAGCGCGGCAATGGCCAACGGTATGACCGGTGGACAGGGCGTGCCTGTGTGGATGCAGAGCCTTGATACGTGGTTCAGCGGCTGGTATCAGGCGCTGGTGAACCTGTCGTGGACGGTGCTTATCCCGCTCTTTATCTTTACGTTCATCATCTCGTCGCTCATGTGGAAGAAGGGCAATGCGCTCAGCGGCTTGAAGAAGCTGGTGATCCGCATGCTGTTCCTGGGTGTCGGTCTGCCTCTCATTGGTTCGATGTACACGGCATCGCTGGGTGTCATGAAAGACGCGACAGCCGGTGCTGGTATGGGTGCGACGCGTGTTGTGATCTCGACCTTCGTCGACTTCGAGAACTGGGCGAAGGTGAATCGTCTTGCAGTACCTGAGAATGGCACGCTTCAGTGGGATTCAGATAAGCAATCTCCGACCGGTGCGTCTGTGAATAAGTTGCGTCCGACGACTGTGGCGATCAACAAGCTTGCAAACAGAGGTGCTTTCTCGGATGTGGCAGGTATCAACCCGTCTGGGCTTGGTTCTATTTCGGCTGAGGCTGCGAAGGCTGATACGTCATCGAACGGCGGTCTGAAGGACTTCACCTATGTGGCGGCTATGGAGATGCTCCTGCGTTACACGACTTCTCAGTCGTACCAGGCGTCTGACTTTGATACGGCTATCAAGGGACGTATTAGCCAGCAGGCATCGAGCGGTGTGACGTGGGTGAAGGGCTGCGCGACGACGTGGTTCAATGTCCAGGCTGATGGCTCGACGAAGAAAGATGGCAAGTCTGGTTGCGACAAGACCAAGGCGTCAGAGAACGCTGTTTTGAAGGTTCGTGAGGGGTCTGGTCTTCAGGCGTCTGGTGAGGGTAGTGTCATCACGTTCACGACGAATCCAGCCGATAGGCTCGCCGGTGACTGGGTGGTGCTCGGGGAGGACTTCAACAATGCCAACCTGTCTGCGTTGTCCATGTACAACTACCTGAACACGACGTTCGATAAGAACTCGGCAACCACCTACTCGTCGAGCAACGCTGTGTCGTCTGCGACTCGTGAGTACCACAACTCTGTGAACCTGGTCGGTTCTGCTGGCGTGAGCTGGTTGTACTGGGTGAACGGCGCTGTGACTCTGCTCTGCTTCATCGTGCTGGGTCTCGGCTACGCATTCGGTATGTTTACCGGTGCGATCAAGAACTCGATGCACATCATTACGGCAGTGCCGTTTGCAACGCTGGGTTCCATGGCGGGTATTGCTAAGGTGCTCATCTACACGTTCACGATGATCACCGAGATCATTGCCACGATGTTTATCTACCGCCTCGTGCAGGAGATCATTCTGTCTGTTCCGAGCATCTTTGAAGGCGGACTGGAGCACATGTTCAACTCGATGGGTGGTTTCGGTACCTACCTGAAGAACAGCGGTAACGTCACGCTCTTTACGTCGATTGTGTCCACTGTTCTGCTGATTCTCCTGACGTGGAAGATGATGCACTTCCGTGGCGCGTTCGTGAAGGGTCTTAACGAGGCTGTCACGAAGATCATCGATAAGTTCTTGGACACGAATGTCGCGCCTCCCGCTGGTGGCGGCAAGCTGATGCCCGCTCTGGCTGGTGGCGTTGGTGCAGGTGTTGGCTCTGCTGCTGCTAATCGTCTGATGAGTGGCCGAGGTGGTCTGGGCTCTGGCTCGGGTCGCGGCGGTGCATCGAGCGGCCTCATGGCTGGTTCCGGTGGTATCCAGGATGGAAACGGTGGTGTCTCCGGCATGGGCGGTGGAATGCTGTCCATCAACGGTACCGATGGCCCTGGTCCTGATGAGATCGGTCCTGGCGCATCCGGTGGTGATCCGAATGCTCCTGGCGGCGGTGGCGGCGGTTTGCTGCTCAGCGACGGATCGGGCGGTGTGAACACCGACAACAGCACAAGCAATGACAACTCCAGCGCACTGATGACATCCGAGTCGGATCGTCAGCTCGCAAGTGAGGTTGATGCTCGCGGTGGTTTGTCTGAGCCAGCTCAGCTTGAGGCTGGTCCGCAGGCTGATGCTGCCGCATCGAGCAAGGTTGCCAACAATGCCGATGACGCTATGAGTGAGACGGCAGGGTCGATTCAGTCGACGATGGACGCTCATAACAAGGCTGATAAGGCGCGTGTTGATCAGGCAACGTCTGGTGTGAAGGCCGTGTGGCACGGCGGTAAGGCCGCTGCCAAGGCTTACTCCGGTGATGTTGCGGGCGCTGCTCAGGATGGCCAGAAGGCCCTGGGTGATGTCCAGAGTGCTCAGACCAAGGGTCAAGAGGCGAAGGCTCACCGTCAGTCGGCTGAGGCACCGCGTCCTGTTCAGCCAGCGCGTACAAGCCAGCCACAGTCTCAGCCTCAGCGTGGTGCTGTGGGTGCGCAGCGTCAGGCTCCTGCTCAGGCTCAGCCGCAGCAGCAGGCATCGACGCAGACGCAGGCTCCAGCACAGAAGCCTGTGCAGTCTCGACCGGCACCGTCCCGTGGTGGTAGTTCGCGCTCGCTGAGTGCGCCTCGTCAGGGCTCGTCGCAGATGCCTTCGTCCGGGAAGTCTGTGAACGGTGGAGCCACGAGTGTGTCGGGTAAGGCGGGCAAGGGTCTGAAGGGCGTGAAGCCATCGGGTGGTTCCTCGATGCCGCCGATGCCCTCGTAAGTACAGAGCGACGGTGTGAGAGTGTTCATGTGACACTCATGACGCCCTCGATTATGCTGGATCTCCAGTGTGATCGAGGGCGTTTCACTTGCTTGATGCGCGTGGGTTGTGTAGTATTTATCTAGGTCATGAGTGTAGGCATCTGACAACCAGCCGGGCTCTGGCCAGATGCACATGTCAGCTATTTTCAAACGAAAGGAGAGATCATGTCTCTCGATATTCTTGCTACTCAGACGATCGATGTCCTCAATGCCCAGGCGAATCGTGCACTCTTCGCGATCGCGGATAACCCGCTTGTCGCGGATTGGGATCTGAAGAGCTTCCTCGTCAATGCGACGACCTACATCAAGTTCATTGGCGGTCTGGTCATCGCTCTGCTCGGTACTGCCGCCGTTGTGTGGGGTGCCTACAAGTTCTTCAGCAAGTTGTTCGGCGGTCAGTCCGCCGCGCAGACTTCGTGGGTCACTGTCGCACTGCTCATCATCATTGGTGGTGCAGCCATGGCCGGTGGTGGATCCCTCGTCTTCGGCATTGCTGAGGGCGGTAAGACCACGATCGAAGACCTTGGGGGCGGCACGATTCTTCCGTATCTTCTGACCATGTTCTAATAACACGACCGATGGTCAAGATGGTCAAAAGGTCACTGTGACAGCCGGGGCCGGTCTATCCGGCTCCGGCTGTTGCTATCCACACGTTCACTCCCGGATTAAAGATAAAACGCAGAACACGAATTGAAAGGATCACAATATGGCATGGGGTAAAGGTAAAAAGAACGGTGAGAATCAGAATGCATCGGTGGATGATGTCCGTGATGATGCCATTGTAGACACTGTAGAGGCTGACGACGCCTCGTCTGGTTTCGCTGCGAAGTTCAAGGCATTCCAAACTCGCTTCAAGTTTGATTCGCATCATGCGATGGAGCGATTTGGTGTTGCTGTAGCTGTTTTCAGCCTGACCGGTGCGGCATTGCTCACCGGTGCGGGTGTCTCGTCGTACACGAACGCGCAGGAACAGCTCAGCGCAACTGCGATGTACACCCAGTCTTTTACGACCTCGCGTACGCAGGCGACTGGTCGTGTAATGGGTGTGTACACTGATCCCTCCAAGACTCGCACGATGGTGTTGCTCAACGCCCGTGATGAGGCTCGTCTGCCCGCGAACGCGGATGACTACCAGGTGTTCTTGACGGGCACCGATCGCGAGCTCCATCAGTACTCGTTGAAGGGCAAGTCGATCACTGCCCGTTACGTGACGTTCGGTAACAACGCCAAGTACATGGCGGTTGTCTTGGATAACCCGAACGGCTTTGATCTCCAGATCCTTGATATGACGATTCGTATCAATCGAGAGATCTCCTACAAGGAGGGCGAGGGCGCTGCCAGTGAGCCTCAGTCCGGTGGATCGTCTTCGTCGAAGACTGATCCCAACGCAGGCGATAAGTCTTTCCAGCAGTACGACCAGATGCGTATTGCGTTTAACCCTGTGGCATCGGGGTCTATCAGCATGAACCTTGGAACGGCTGGTACTGAGTTCAATGCAGGCGATGTCTACCACGAGGCTGTGACTCGTGATGCCGAACAGAAGCTGCGTGATCAGATGGATGGTCAGTTGCTTCAGATGAAGGCCGATTTGGCGAAGATCGACCAGTACAACTTGCAGATTTCTACGACCTCTGTGAACGATCGTGGCACGATGCTCCAACTCAATGAGCCGGTGGTCCCTGACGTGATTGCAGGCGATCAGGTGACCGGTCAGGATGCGAAGAGTAGCAAGACCGGTGAGTCGACGCTGTTCCTGTCGTCCAAGACTGTTGTGCCTGGCGGCTATGACTTCGATTGGCGACATGGCACCGTGAACGAGGGTTATCTCGATCAGGTTGTTCCCAAGGGCATGAGCTACGTGGACTTTATGAAGTCTCAGGCTGCGTTGTCGACCGGTTCGCCGGATTGGCAGAAGGTCGAGTTCACTTTGACCAACGGCACGCCGCTGACTGCGTACACGAACCGTGACACGTTTGTGAAGCCGTTGCTGGATCTGCGTAGCAACCTCATCACGTCGTGGCAGACCTATTACGACCACAAGAAGGCGTACCAGGTCACGTCCTACAACGATCTGCTTAATCTGGAGATCGAGCTGCGTAATGTGCGAACGAACACGGTTCAGAACGTGAATGGGAATGTGCTGACGCTGTACTGAGTTCAGTAAGTGTGACCTAACGACATGAGGGAATGAAAGGATGAATAATGACGGTTTCCAAAATTCCGCCCAGTAACGGTGGTGCAGGTGGTATTGAACCAGCGCAGGTGAACGACACAGCGCCCCAGGTTGATGAGCCTATGGACACGGGGGCGAATGGTACCGACGTGATGGGTTCTGGTGGCGCTGAGCCCGGTGGCGGTGGTCTGCTGGGTGACGGTATCCAGGGAGGCCAGAACAAGAGCGGCGCGAGTAAGGCTGCGACCGGAGCTGCTGCCGGAGCAGCGGCTCCTGCTGCGGCACAAGCTGCTGCGCTGACTGTGTTTCTCAACTGGCTCAAGACGGTCATGATGTCGATCATGGCAGCGGCTCAGTCGCTGTATTCCGCGATCGTCGGAGCTTTCGTTGCAGCGGCAAAGGCTGTGGTTGGTTTCTTCACAGGAGCCGGTGCGGCTGTTGCCAGCGCATTGGGCGGAGCTGTGTCGGCTGCAACTGCGACTGTCGCAACAGTCACAGCAGCGGTTGTCGGTGCGGTTGCGGTCATCACCGGTGGTGCAGTTGCTCTGCGTGATGGTGATATGGCTGCTCGTAACGATGGGTTGCTAGAGCCATGTACCGTGGCTGTCGAAAACGCAGCAAAGGCAGCAGACGGCGCTGTTGGCGACGTGTCGGCTAAGACCGAAGAGAACGCGAAGACTGTCTACTCTGTGCTCTCGGCATGGGGTATGTCGGATGAGAACATCGCTGGTGTTCTGGGCAACTGGTCGCATGAGTCGGGTATTGACCCCACGGGTGTCGAGACGATCTTTGACGAGAAGTTCACGATCGGTCCTCGCAAGCAAGATGCTGAGGCTAAGGGCTTCAAGATCGCACAGGTGGATCCTGCGTATTCTGCGCGTTTCCCTGCGATCGATCTCATGGGTATCGGCCTGGGACAGTGGACCAACGGTCGTAACGCGCTTCTCACCGAGTATGCACAGTCGATCGGTAAGCCGTGGTCGACGCTGGAAACCCAGCTCGGCTTCATGATCTCCAAGGATGATCCGGCTCGCGTCGCTCAGGTGAAGGCTCTGATTGACAACTCCGAAGGCGGTAGCGTCTCTGCGTCGACCTCGTACTTCCTCACGAAGTGGGAAGGTATTAATGACGGCACGCTCGGTTCTCGCGAGAGTGCTGCTGGCACCTGGTTTGCCAAGATGGGAGGCTGGGAGAAGAACAAGTCTCTGGCTGATTCGATCCTTGCTCAGTCCGGTAGCGCGGTGACTGGTGCGAACAACAGCTCTGTTGCGGCTGCTGCCAGCAAGTGCAAGTCGCACGGCGGCAAGGTGGATAACTCGACGATGGTCAAGGCTGCGATCTCTTACGCATGGCCGTACAACGACGATGGTAAGGGTAACGATGGCACCGACATCTACAAGTACCTCCACAAGGAGGTGCTCGGTGAGTCGGATAACTATTTCGCGTCGTGCGACCGTACTGTTGCGACCGCTGTTCGTTGGTCTGGCACTGACGATACGTATCCGGCTGGTGGCGTGTCCAATCAGCTAGAGTATCTCCAGGGTCAGGGTGGCTCGAAGTGGACCAAGATCGACTACAACGGCGATAAGTCCAAGCTCCAGCCCGGTGACATCCTTCTGCGTACGACCGGTGGCGTCTCGCATACGGTCATGTATGTCGGTGAGGATTCCGTGAAGGAAGTCTGGGGCGAGGGTAACTACGAGCCTCAGGGCGAGATTGTCTCGGGTTCGCTCAACGATCGTGCTCCTACGGTTGGCCAGTTCTACACCGGTTCGACCGGTCTCGATACGGACTATGTCGCGTATCGAAACACCACGAAGGAGTCTTCCTCGAAGTTCGCATCAGTGACGGTTCCGTCTACGATGCAAAAGGGTCAGGGAGATAAGAATTCTCGTCTGACCCCTGGTCCGTGATCATGTAGCATCACTCATGGCACCCCGTACTGGATGATTGCATCTGGTACGGGGTGTTATGGTATGATTGATTATGTTGATACACGAGTGAAATCACGTCAGTGGAAAAGAGATAGAGAAAGGGAGTGATGACCATGGCAGATCGAATGAGCAAGCTCAGTGAATGGGCGAAGACACCAACGCCGAAAACGCATTGGAAGAGTGGCCAGGAATTGGCCGATGAGCTCGAACGTAAGAGGGCTCAGCGAGCTGAGAAGAAGGCTCACGACGACGGTGATGGTAAGAAGCGCCGTATCGATCTGAAGATCGCAGCGGGATTGGGTCTTGCTGCGATGGGAATTGGTATTGCAGTCGTGGGTACTCAGAGTGCTCCGATCGATCGAAGCGCTGAGATCCAAACGTTGACTGCTCAGGTTGCTCAGGCTCAACAGGCATCCGAGGTTGTTCCTGACGTTGAGGGCGCAAAGGCTGCTGTGAATTCTCTCCAGGAGAAGAGCCAGCAGGTGGCCGACCTCCAGAACGAATATCGCGGCTGGTCGACGAGTACCTCGGACGCAGATGCACAGCGTGTGGCTGATCTGCATGCTCGGCTTGCTGAGCTTGTGCCTGACGGTGCTGCCGTGCGTTGGTATGCGCCTCTCGCAAAGGATGCCTCGGGTCAGACGAGCGCGCTATCCGCTGATCAGTATCAGTGGGAATCGGTTGTTACCTACGGCGTGACAGACACGTCGGCACTGCCGATCGCGTGGCTGTGCAAGGGTTCTGATGGCACGCTGCTGGCGTGGACGACGGCCACATACGATGCCACGTCAGGTACTTTCTCCGGTGTTCGTACCGGAGTAACAAGCGCCGGTGCTCGTTTGCTTGTGAGCGACGACACCGCTCATGAGAACGGAGTTGGCTAAGATGACGCAAGAGACTAAGAAGCCTTTTATTGCACGTTTCGGTGCACTGATCGCAGGGGGTGCGATTCTCCTGAGTGGTGTTGGTGTTGCTGCAACGCACAGCGATCATGTGGCCGATGAGAATGCCCGTAACGAGGCTCAGGTACAGCAGCTGCAATCCCAGCTCGCGTCGCTGGAAACGTCGACGACGAACAACCAAGAGGTTGTTTCGTCTGAGGCAACCGGTATGTCCCCGGCGCGTAAGCACAGCGATGACGAGAACATGAAGGCGATCATGAAGCAGGCGCTCACGTGGTCGAATGGCAATGAGTACATCTCTGCGCGACAAGCGCTCATCGATCGTTGGCATCTGGATGAGACCTCTCAGTTCCTTACGGTGTTCATGCCGGGGGAGGATGCTGGCGCATGGCGTACGGACTCGTCCGGTAAGACGTACTTCGCCTATGAGGGCGCAAACTCGTCCCTCGATAGCTTCACGACCTCTGTGACAGACGTTGACGGCGCGAAGTACACGTACTTTGCTGTCGTCGGTATTACGACCACGAGCACCGATGGTAAGGCGACGAGCACGTCGTATTCCACGATGCGCTACACGCTTGATAGCGATGGTTCGATCTCGGACATCACCGGTTGGGCCGGTGCTCCGGGACGTGATCGGACCTACTGAGCGATGATGGGTGCGGTCCCACTCGTTCTTCCACTTTTTCATCAATAACCCGAAAGGAATCTGTTATGAATCTATCTTCTTTGATCAACACTGCTCGCACGCCTATGACCCTTGATGAGAAGGGCTCGATTAAGCGCAGTGCTCGCATGGGTGTCTACGTTGTGGCGCGCGTCATCGGCTTTGTCTCGTGGGTTCTTGTCAGCCTATGGATCATGCTATGGGGTGCCCTGAAGGTCATCCCGAACATGGGTCGTCTCGTCCAAGACGGTCTTGGCGTGACGAGTGCGAATGCTCCGAGTACGGAAGCTTTCATCGCGTACTGGGTCGCTCCGATGCTGCTTATTACGATCGTGATTTCCGCTGGTGTGATCTGGTTGTGCGCACTTGGCCATCGTGGCATGAACAAGGTGTTTGCAGCGATGCGTCGTTGGGTTGATCGTGCTGAGTTCGATACGAGTACCAAGGCGCTTGACAAGATGTCTGAGAAGTTGTCTGAGACGTTGGAGCTGGCGAAGAAGGCAGAGAAGAAGTCTCGCCAACGCTGATCGCGTTGGGGTATCCACCAATCAACAAAGAAAGAAGGAACATGAGTACAGTAACAGGCATGAAGCGCTCCAACCGTTGGGCGCGACACGCGCTATCGATGCGAGGCGTTGAGTCTCGTGAGGTCAAGGGTGAAGCTGACATCAAGGTGCTCGTCGACACCTTGTACTTCACCAATCACGGGGCCAGGTCGAACTACCGACCTGTTCTCCATGTCCGAGGTCGTCTCGTGGGACTTGTTCCCTACGGATCGCCTGAGATCGCCTATGGTGTGACAGAGGTGGATTTCGATCAGATGGACGGCGGTGCAACAACCGTCGATGCATTCTACGAGTTCACCGACGAGCAGCTCGTGTCGCTGGTCGAAAAGGGCTTTTTCAACGAGGGCTTCGAACCTCCCAGCGATCTACTCAACCAGGTGTGGATGCTTCCGGCCCATTACGAAGGTGTTGTTATCGCACCTCGTAACGAGAACGAAGCGCCACTGGCATTCCTCGATGTCGTCGATCGGGATGGCCTGGTTGTCGACGCTGTGACATCGGGTCTGGATCTATCTGACTACTTCCCGGACTACCTCGCTCAGATCCGTGCTCGTGATCATGAGAGCGAGAAGGCTGTCGATCATGCGCTGGAGCGCACGGATCACGTGAATGATGTCTTTGCTGGGATGGAGTCTCAGTTCGATGACGAGGGTACCGATGGTCGCACCAACGAGGCCGAGGGTGCATCGATTGCTCAGGCTCTCAGCGGTGAGTCAACCGTGCTACCCGTCATGGACTCGCCTCTCTTCGATGCGCTCATGCGCAACGCTCAGGCCGCTCAGCGTGCAGATGAAACTGAGGCCGAGGTTGCGCCTGAGGCTGAAACCGAGATCCAGTCTGCTCCTGTTGCCCAGGCTCAGCCTGAGGTCGTTGACGACGTTGAGAGCCAGCGTGCAACCCTGACGACCGATGCTTTGGCGTCGACGTTCCGTGAGGTCGTTGCTGATGTCATCAACACTTCGGTTGCTCAGAACGCGCCCGAGATTCTGGTTCAGCCCGAGGTTGATTCGATCGAGGATCTGCACGAGGCTGTTGCTGATGCCGAGCGAGATACGGAGCGAAAGCGTCTGTCGGCTCGTGAGGCTGTGGAGGCTGCGGCACCGGTCGCAACGGCGGACGAGATTGACGCTGCTGATCTCGATGATCCAGAATTCTGACATCATGAGCAGCAAGTAATGACAGGGGCGGTGGGGTATACCTGCCGCCCCTGTCAACGACGTACTGTATGTATGTAATGATCTTTATTTAAAAAATAGACGCAATTTGAAGTAATTAGAACGAAAGGTGTGTCGATACCAATGAGCTTGAAGCAGAGCATTGTTGTTGTCAACGAGTTCAGTGTGCCAACCCCAGGCGGGGGTAAGCATGGCGGTTCTCGTGGTGGCACACCCGGCGCTTACGTGATGCGCTATATGGCACGTAAAGGCGCAACAGAGCCTGTGACGCCTATTCGTCGACGCGACACCGAGGATTTCATCCTGCGTTACATGGCACGAGAGAGCGCCACAGAAAAAGCCGTGTCGAGGCATCAGCTCAAAGACAACGTGCTGCATGTGTCTGGACAAGGCGGCGTTGCATTTGGCTACGGCCAGCCGTCGTTGTCCGATGAAGGCGTGCGCCGTGCCAGTGCTGACATTCAGCGTCTGTTCGACGAGGGGCACACAGTGATGAAGACCGTGCTGTCTTTCAGCCCTGAGTATCTTCAGGAGACGGGTGTTGTCCCCAAGGGCTTCGTCGCACAGAACAAGGGCGATTATCGAGGTCACATCGACCAGATGCGTCTGCGTATGGCGATTATGCATGGCTTGGAGCGCATGGGACATCGTTTCGATGACTTGCGCTACGTGGGTGTTATCCAGGTGGATACGCTGCACGTTCACTGCCACCTTGCCATGGTGGACGCTGGAATCGGTCGACGTGTGCGCACAGAGAAAGGCTTCCAGCAAAAGGGCAAGCTCACGAGCACTGATATATCGCTCTTGCGACGAGGCGTGGACTCGTGGCTTGATGAGAACCAGCATGTGGCTCATATGTCCAGCGCTGTGGGCTATGAGCGTCTGAATGTGGCTGCGTTCGTGAAGCGTTGGGCACATGAGAAAGTGCTCGATGAGTCACTACCCCAGTTGTTGTTGGCGTGCTTGCCCGCCGACAAGACGCTGTGGCGGTACGGGTCTCATCGACCGGAGATGCGACGCGCGAACAGCGTTGCAACAGAGCTCGTTACTGAGTTGCTCGATCGTCCTGGTTCACCCATGGGATCAGCCATGATCGCAGTCGAGACATATGCGAACCGTCGTGCTCATCGTGAAGGGTTGAGCGATCAGGAGAAGCGAGCGCTGATCCATCGGGGCCATGAGACGATCATGGAGCGAAGCGTCAATGGTTTGTACCAAGTGCTGCAATCTCTTCCACCCGAGGCTCTCTCCGTGCGTACACCGATGCTTAACGTGATGAGCCAGGATGTGGAGACGCTCATGGCAACGCAATCTCAACGTATGAAGACTCAGGCTCAGGGTATGAGCGCTGATGATGATCTGGTGGGATTCTCATTGCGTTTGCGATCGTATGGAGCTCGTCTACGGGAACATGATACGCAGCGTGAGTATTGGCGTATGCGCGCGGCTGACTGGGAAGCCGGTCTTCAGGCAGGCGCAGTATCCCCGCAGTCCGAGGTGATGCACAAGCTGTATCTGGAGGAAGAGGAATACCACGCCCGTTGCGTGAGTAAGTACAGGTCGCTACTTGGGCCACTGGTAGTGGGTGTCGACGGTCAGCACCGTGATGATGACTCGTGGAAAGACGTGTTGGAGTCGGTGGATAAGCGACGCGAAGCAGTCGTTGGTCTCGAAGCTCTGCTAGCAGATCGCTCGATTCCGAAGATGAAGGACGCTGATGAAGCTGAGAAGCTTGGTGTCGCTGCTCACGGCGTGAACGGTGGACGTTTGCTGGTGGCTGGCGGTAAAGCCGGACGGACCACTTTGAAGCAACGCTTGGAGCGAGCTCGTGCATCGTTGGCATCCCGAACAGCCGATCTTGTGTCGATGCTGTCCGGGAAAGGGCTTGTATTGCAAGCGATACAAGATGATGCGCGGGGTAATAACGAGGACAGTCAAGACGACCAGGACGATCGCGGTGTCATGAGCGTGGTGCCAGGGGAGCGATGGGCGCTGTCTCAGACGAAGGGTATGGATCTGCACGACGTGCGCTCCGATACTGTTGTGGATATGGCGCTTGGTCGCCATGTCGCTGATCGGTTTGTTACCTGGGCTCGTAGGCGTCAACGTCTCATCGACGATGCACAAACGTATCTGCATGAGTCTGGTCAGGAAGACATTGTCGAGATGGTTCTTCCTCTTGATGATGTCCGTCGTATGAATCGTGTCGCTGATGATTTGGAACGTCAGATGTCAGCGAAGAAGACCGGGGATCTCATTCTCACGAGCGCTCTCAGCGATGTGGTGCCGGTGGCGAAACGGGTTCGTCGCAGCGCGACAGTGACGTTCGATGAGGGCCTTGCCGGTATCGTGCGTGAGAGCACGTGGAGCGAGACTGAGCGTTTGGTGTCTCAGCTAGAACAGGCGTTGGAAGAGAGCGACACGCTGTCTTCCAGTGCTTCGATGGATTCCATGGAATTGGGATGAGATTCGCCTTGACATCCAGGATTTCTTTCATCTATGATGAGAGAGCGCTGCATGGAACAAGTCCATGTATGTGAGAGGGCTGATTAACCCTCGACCGACGCTCTGCGGAGCGAGATTAGAAAGGAGGTAGCCAACATGGCTACTCTACGTGGTAAGGGTTCGATGAAGTCGGTGGAACTGGTCGTTGTGGAGTACCCCAACGCCCATTCCAAGGATGGCAAGCGTGCCTTCCTCGACGTGATGGTTCGACCTGTTGAGGGCGCTGCCCCTCAGCGAGTTCCCCACTTGGTTTCGACCAAGAAGGAACTCGACGGTAAGACCGTCTACGACCATCAGGCTGGCTACAGCGCTTCTCAGCGCGATGCGTTCGTTGCAGCTGCGGGCGATAACATCGTCCAGATGCCGGAGCGCAACGGTCGACCTGGTCCGACTGTTTACGCCATTCAGGCAGATGTTATGTCTGCCTCTGGCAAGCAGAAGGGCTTGGTCATCAACTCCAAGACGGTGAAGCCGTCTGAGCTGGAGCCGATCGATGAGACGATTCTCGATCAGATCTACGCTTCTTCCAAGGCTGCTGCGGAGGCCGATAAGGCCCGCAAGGCTGCTGAGAAGGAGGCGCAGAATGAGGCTGCCGCCGAGGCCCAGGTTTCCGAGCCTGAGGTCGAAGAGGTTGCCGAGATCGACGAGCCGGAGTTCTGATCGAATCCGATCTTTCACGGTGCCGCCCCTGCTGGAGAAATCCAGTGGGGGCGGTTTCCTGTTTCTATGACAGTTGCTAATTATGCTAGAATGACTGGTACACCAGTCGAATCGATAGAAATGATTGAAAGATGGAGGAAAGATTTGTTTGATGATGATCGTTTGAACGATGCATACCCCTTGCTTCGAGACTTTGCGGCCAAGCTTGCGCCGCCTGCTCGTGACATTGTGGGGCGAGAGAGCGAGAAGATCTCGCTCATGAGCTCCCTGGCTCGTCCTGAGATGTGTAACGTGATCTTGCTGGCCCCACCTGGCACCGGTAAGGCTCATCCAAATGATGAGTTGATCCCTGTTGCCGATGAGCGTGGATACGTGCGTGTGGGTCTGCTCAAGGTGGGCGATCGTGTGTTCGATGAGCACGGTGAGCCTGTGACCGTGACGGGCGTGTTCCCACAGGGGATCAAGCGCGAGTACGTTGTGGTGACGAACTATGGCGATCAGGTGCGCTGCAACGATGAGCACCTGTGGACGGTGCGATCGGTTGGTGGCGCAGAAGGTGCACAGCAAATGATGTCGCTGCGTGAGATCATGGACGCGGGACTTATCGGTTCTGATGGCGCACCCATTTGGCAGCTTCCTGCCTCTGGTGCGCTTGTGCGACAGAGCCGTCTTCTTCCGGTTGACCCTTATGTGTGTGGTGCGCTGCTGGGCTGGGGCGTTCGCATCGATGAGCGTGGGTATGTGACCATTCCCAATGAGATGCCTGATGAAGTCTTTGCGGCTATTGAGGATCGCATGGGGTGGGAGCGCGTGCATGATGGCGGTGAGTGTTCGACGTTTATCAACCGTGCGACAGGTAAGCGTCTGACACCTGATGAGGTGATGACTCATCCGGTGATGACGAGTGTCTTTGCCAAGCCGGAGGATCAGCGTCATATCCCGTACACGTACATCACCAGCTCGGTGAAGGATCGAGAGACTGTGCTACGAGCGTTGCGAGACAGTGAGTCGTACCGTCTGTCCCAAGGGGCTGCATGGGTTGTTGATGCTGATATGCGTGAGCTAGAGCGTTCTCTCGATGTGACTGGCGATATGATCGCTGAGGTGATCGAGACCGATCGCGAGGTTGAGATGACGTGCATCATGGTCGACTCTGAGACACACCTGTACCAGGTGGGCCGAGCTCACGTTGTCACGCACAACACGGTGCTCGTGCAGTCTTGTATGCAGGATGATCCAGAACGCATTTATTTGGAAGTCGACATGGCGAAGATGATCGCCAATCTGTCGAATCCTGAAGAGATGGCTGCGCGTCTCAAGGCTCTGTTCGACGAGGCTGAGAGTTTCTCGCAAGCCGAGGGTCGAGAGATCGTGCTGTTCATCGATGAGTTCCACCAGGTGGTGCAGCTTTCGGCTGCTGCTGTGGAAGCACTGAAGCCGTTGCTTGCTGCCTCGGGATCTCGTGGTATCAAGGTCATCGCTGCGACCACGTATGACGAGTTCAATGCTCATATCGCATCGAATCTGCCGCTTGTGGAACGACTGGCGCGTATTAACATCCCTCAGACGAATCGTGAGGTGACGATCGCGATTCTGAAGGGTATGGCGAAGAAGTACGGTGTCGATGAGGGGATCTTCAACGACTCTCTGTACGAGCAGATCTTTGACTACACAAATCGATATGTCCCTGCCTCCGTGCAGCCTCGTAAGTCGATCCGTGTGCTCGATGCGATGGTGGGACGCCATCGTTACCTGGGTGAGCGAATGGATAAGAAGCTCCTTGCTGAGGTTCTCAAGATCGAGTTCGGTGTTGAGGTGGAAATTAACGTCGATGCTACTATGATTAAGAACGAGCTGGATAAACGCGTGTTCAGTCAGGACTTTGCCACCACATCGATCGCTCGTCGTTTACAGCTGTGTGTTGCGGGTCTGAATGACCCCAGTAAACCTATGGCATCGCTACTTTTGACTGGCTCGTCAGGTGTTGGCAAAGCCTGCACAAATGACACGATGGTTCCTGTGTGGTCTGAGGATGGCTCTGTGTCGTGGAAACGTCACGGTGACCTCGTTGTTGGCGATTACGTGTTTGCTCGTGATGGGTCTCCGACTAAGGTTCTCGGAGTGTTCCCTCAGGGAGAACGTGACGTGTACCGAGTGACGTTTGGGGACGGACGTACCCTCGATGTGTCTGATAACCATTTGTGGGCGGTTTACCCCAATAGGCGATCGCGCGAAGAAGGTCCGACTATTTATTCGACTAAGACTTTGATGAATAAGGGTCTTGTGTCGAATTTGAGGAATGGTCGACAGGGTATGAAATACACTGTGTCGATGAATAAGCCAGTGCAGTGGCCTACGGCTGATCTTCCCGTAGATCCTTATGCGCTCGGTGCTTTGATCGCTAACGGTTCGCTCACTGAGAAGGTGCTTGCCATTTCTTCGGATGATGAGGAAACGGTTGCCCGTGTTGGTCAAGCTATCGGTGCTGCCTCTTGGGATCAGAATAGTAATAACTATTCTTGGTACTTTGGTACGGGAGAAGCATGGGGTGAGGCCATGAAGCGACGGATCCAGCTTGCGGATGTGTTTGTTGGCACTCTTTCTGAACTGATTGGTGTGAAATCGCCTCAGCGATTTATTCCTGAGCAGTATTTACATGCGTCGATTGAGCAGCGATGGGCTTTGGTCCAAGGTTTGTTTGATTGCGATGGTTCGATCGGGGCTTGTGACGGGGATCGTTACAACGTTTCGTATGCTACAGCTTCGAAGCAGCTTGCTGAGGATGTTCGCATTCTTCTGTTCTCGCTTGGGGTGCCGTGTTCTGTGAACCAATATGTGCGAGAGAGGGACGGTAATACTTATGTTGAGTATGAAGTTCATGTGAAAGCTCATAACTCGGATAAGCATCGTTTTTTCCGTCTCGATCGGAAGAAGAGTTTGGCTATCAAGGCTCAGTCTGTGGTGAAACAGCGAGAGAAGAGGTTCGACTACGTCGGTATCCGTTCTATCGAAAAGCTCGACGTGAAAGAGAGCATGACCTGTATCTATGTCAACAACGATGAGCACCTGTATCAGGCAGGTGATTTCATCGTTACGCACAACACGGAGGTCACGAAGCAGCTCGCAAAGATTCTTTTCGGTGATGATCAGCGTCACCTCATCCGTTTCGACATGTCGGAATGGGGTCGTGACGATAGCGTGGATCTCTTCCGAGAAGAACTGTCGCGTCAGGTGTGGGCGACCAGTCACTGCGTGTTGCTCTTCGACGAGATCGAAAAGGCGTCCCCGCTTGTCGTGCGCTTGCTACTTCAGGTGCTCGACGACGGTCGACTCTCGGACAAGGATGGTCGACAGGTGTCGTTCCTGAACACCTATATCGTGCTGACCACCAACGCTGGTTCGGAGATCTACCGCACCATCGGTGAGTACAACGCCGATGATCACGGTAGTGAGGCCAGTATGCGTGAGTACGAGAAGGTCATCGAAGAGTCCATCAAGAGCACCGATGGTGGCAAGTTCCCACCTGAGCTCTTGGGCCGTATCGATGCGATTGTGCCGTTCCAGCCGTTGTCACGACCTACGTTGCGCAAGATCATGATGAAGAAGCTGAGCGCTCTCAAGGCTGATGTGAAGCGCAAGCACGGTATCGATCTGACGATCGATAAGCGTGTTGTCGACTTCTTGGTGGAAGACGAATCGCGTAGTGACTCTGATGCTGGTGGTGCACGTGATATGGTGCGCCGTATGCAGCGATACCTTTCGACGGAAGTTGCAGCGTTCATCAATGAACATCCCGAGGAACGTGTGATCGCAGCCAAGATCGATGGCACGTTGCGTAGCGAAGATGTGACGATCTTGAAGTCTGATGCGCGTGTGGTGGTCTTGCCATACGACAAGCCACGGGCTTAGTCATATCGAATCTGCTCGTATGCGAGCACATTTGGCACAAAGTGTGATACCCTCGTATACGAGTGCAAACACAAGTGTGCTTGCCGGTACCTGCAAACATTCCCAATGATGCAGGTACCGGCTCACATTCACCACGATCGAAAGGATTTGTCTATATGCTGTGGAGTAAGAACGATGGCCCTAAGGCCGTTGATGAGCAGGTTGCTTCTGCCCCTGTTCTTGATAAGAAGGCTCAGAAGGCTGAGGCCAAGAAGGCCAAGGACTCTCTGGCGCTTGTCATCGATGAGACGGAGCCCGGTGCGGCTCTCGATCTCATCCGTAACAACGAGCGTTGGGCACTCCCCAATGGGGCTGGTGTCATCCTGTCTCTCCCCGTTGATGCACCCATCGAAGAAGGCGGTATCGGTGGCCTGGGCAAGGTCTCGTCCAAGGGGGACGAGAACAAAGGCTCGATTCTCCAGCGAATCGCTGACGATAAGATTCAGGTCCTGATGACCCAGGATATGCTTCGTCACAACATTTTGGGCATTATCCCCACAGAGCAGTCTCTGAGCCCCGAAGGCATGGGTGAGTACACCCTCTTCGACAAGGCTATTTTCATGCTCACGTCTGTTGACACGCGCGATGGGGCTCTCGTTGTGAACCCGATTCACTATGACGAACTGGCCGGTGTTCTCGACGTGCCTACTGGGGATGCCGATACAGTTACCCTGGCTCAGGCTCAGGCTATCTCTTCTGGGGCTGTGGCTCTGTCTTCTTTGATCCCCTCGCTGTGGCGTCGTCTGGGAGGCGAGGTGGACACTGACTCTGCTGAGTCGGAGTCCGAGGATCTCGTTGAGGATATTCCCGTGCCGCCATCGGCAGACCATGCAGATGAGTCTCTGGAAAACGTCGACAATCTGCCGGATTTCGACCCCGATGAGGTTCCAGACGAGCCTCTGGAAGACGAACTTCCGTTCGATGAGGGCTCGTATGACGACGATGATGCTGACATTGAAGATCCGTTCAAGGATCTCGATGTTGCATCGGATGCTGACACCGAGTCTGAGACTGATTCGTTTGGGGATATTCCTGAGGTCGCAGAGAACCCCATCCCTTCCCCTGTCGTCGACAACCGCGTCTTCGATCGGGATGCGGTGCTCGATACGATGGCCCGTAGGTTCCTCGATGAGGATCTGGGCTTCACTGTCGATATGACGCCGTTCGATGCTCTGTTCGGCCACGAAGCGAACGATGCCAGCCGTTTCTCGTTGGATCATCTCAGCGACGAGAACTGGCTTGACGGTCAGATCAAGCTGCTGTCTCAGCAGGCGAATGATGCACTGGCCCAGCAGCGTCGTCGTGACATCAGTGAGCTGCGCGATCTCTACTTCTCGCTCGTGTCGAATACCGGCGACGAGATCGCCGCTCAGATGAGCACCGGACCTGGTGCCAACAACGTTTGGGCCCAGACGTTGGCTGAAGCCGATGGTAACGCTGAGAAGTCTCGTGAGAGCCTCGTGGACATTGTGGGTGCACAGCGTGCTGCCATTATCTCCAAGTACGAGACGGATCGAGAGATTGATGCGCAGGCTAAGGCTGCGGAAGCGAAGTCTCTCTACGACGTGCGCCACAAGCCTGGCCTTGATCGAGAACTGGCGGAGATTGAGCCGAATCTTCGAGCGACCATCGACGAGGATCATACTCTTCGCCGTCGTCAGATCCTTGATGCCCGTAAGCAGTCTGCTCAGGCATCTTTCGATGCGGCTCTGACCCACGTGATGGATCACCTGATCCAGAAGCGTTCCGAGCAGGTTGCTCGGGAGACTGAGCTGATGGAGCGGTTCCGTGGCGAGATCAGTGCGTTCCTTGACGAGAACCGCAAGGAAGACATCGCCCGTGCCGAGGCGCTTCAGGAACAGCTGTCTCGTCAGAATATCGTCGAGCAGAAGACGGCTGAGTTTGCTGCTCGTGAGAAGGAGCTGCGCGAGCAGATTAAGCGTGAGCGCGAAGAGGCTGAGAAGCGCGCTTTGGCTGCTCAGGAGGAAACCAATAAGGCTCTGGCGCGTATGCGCGAGGAGTGGTCTGCTCAGTTGGCTCAGGCGAAGGCTGAGGTCGAGCGTGCGAATGCGCGCACGGAAGAGGAAGCCGCTCGTGTGAACGTAGTGCGTGAGGAAATCTCGCGTCAGTATGAGAGTCAGATCGCTTTCCTGGAGAACGATCAGAAGACGTTGATGGCGCAGGTGGACCGTGAGAGCCTTGTCGCCAAGCGCGCCAACCGTCTCTACATCGCCTTGGCGGTGCTGGTGGCTCTGGCATTCCTCGCACTGGGTGTCATTGCTGGCATCCTGCTGCACAGCACGCTGGGTGATGCGAATGCTGCTGCAACGGCGATCACTGATGTCTCGGCACAGGTGGTGACAGGCGGCGCAACGTCAATCGGTGTGTAGTATCGATACTGCGATCGTATAGAACAAGAGGTGCGGTGAGGTTAATCCTTGCCGCACCTCTTTTCTGTTTCTCCGCGCTTCTGCTTCTGATATGATTAGGTTGGTGAATCAACCGAATCGAAAAGACGTAAGAGACAGAAGAGAAAGGTGAAAGGTGGTGCATATGGCTTTCGGACGAAAGAAATCCGGTGGAGCAGCGCCTCGTGAACACGGTAGCCAGGCATGGAACCAGCTCGGTAAGCAAGATGAGCTTGACTCACTGGCTTACCAGGATGTCCATGGGGACCAGCAGCTAGAACGTAGCGACATCGAGGCAAAGATCTCTCCGGTGTCCCGCGAAGTCGCATCGGCTGTTGCCGGTGTGCTTGTTTTCATCCTTGTGTGGATGCTGTTCTCGTTTGGCACGATGGGTGTGGCCATGGGCCGCGACGCTCTGTGGCGTTCGTCTGTTCCCAGCTACGCGGTGCAGAACAAGGCTCTGACGAAGGAGCTGGGTAAGCCTGTATGGAGCGAAGGGTGTTTCTCTCCGGCTCTGGAAACAGGTGAGATCGATACGTCCGATGAGACGTGCTATGAGGCTGCCGAGGATGTTCCTGAGCCACAGTGGCACGTGGATGCCGTCGCAGCAGAAAAGGTTGATCGCGACGCTGAGTTGTCCGCTCGACCACAGGGTGCGATTGGTTGGATGCTGTCGTTCGATTGGCTGAAGTTTGTTGTCTCGTCGATCGCTGGTCTTGTTGTGTGGGGCTTGCTGCGTATGCGGCTGCTGCGTAACCTCAAGGCGCAGAACCTTATGCGTGATACGACTGACATCAATCAGTACAAGAATGACCAGCACGTGGCGCTTCCTGAAGAAGTGCGTGAGCGTTTCGATGTGGTGCCTGACGTGGGGGCGCATACAGGCGTGAGTGCAACGACTCTCATCTCTCACTCGATGGTCTCGAATAAGGGCATCGAGAAGGTTGCGTTTGCACAGCGAGCAACCGAGGACATTCTCGACGAGGATGGCGATGTGGCGCTGTTCGAGGGAGAAGCTCTCACGGACGGCAATGGCGATGTTGTGACCAAGGTGGTGCCGATGTTTGACGAAGAGTTCGGTACGGCTCTGTGGAATGCATCAGGTCTGCCGGATAACAAGCAGCTCCGTCGCCGTCTCGATCCTCGCAACGTGCCGTATAACCCAGGCAATGCCAACCGAGACAAGCTCAAGGGTTTCAACACCCTGGCTGATCTGGTGAATGGTGAGTGGGAACTTCCAACGTATGAGCCGCAGCGTCCGGCTGGCGTCTACTACGTGGATACAGCTCCTGCGAACACCATGATCCTTGCTATGACTCGTGCTGGTAAGGGTCAGACGTACATTGAGCCGATGCTTGACATTTGGATGCGTCAGAAGCGCCCAGACAACATGATCATCAATGATCCTAAGGGCGAGCTCTTGGTGAAGAATTACGTCCGTGCTACCATGCGCGGATTCCAGGTTGTGCAGTTCAACCTCATCAACGCGATGAAGACTGACATCTACAACCCTCTTGGAATGGCCGCTGAAGCTGCTCGTGAAGGGGATCAGACAAAGTGCGCGCTCTACGTTGAAAACATCGCAGACGTGTTCTTCCCGGTGGACGGCGCAGAAGACCCTGTGTGGCCAAACGCTGCAAACAACGCGTTCAAGCGTGCAGCATACGGCTTGATCGACTACTACCTGGAAGAAGAGCACCAGCTGCGTCAGTACGCGATGCGTCACGGGATGGATCAGAAGGTTCTGGAGCAGAAGCTTGATGCCATGTGGGGCAAAGTGACACTTTACAACTGCTACCAGCTGTTCGTGCAGCTCACTTCGAAGAAGCGCAAGTCTCCGATGACTCAGGTGAACGAGCGTATTAAGAGCGGCTACTACGATCAGCAGTCGTCTGATCCTGATGAAGTCGATGCTCTGATTGAGCACGATAAGATGCAGGCTGAGCGCATCGAGTTCCTGTGGGAAGGCAAGCCTGAATCTGACTTGCTCACGCTGTTCTTCAACGCCACTGAGGCATTGCCCCAGTCGACGATGCGTACGTTGATCGCTAACGCGAACAACGCGCTACGTGCAATGGCAGGGGCTGAGAAGATGCTCGCGTCTGTGTACGGTATTGCTATCACGGCAATGTCGTTCTTCACCGATCCGACGATCTCGACGTTGACCTCTGGTACGCCGTCGCAGAACACCGACCTCGGGGGTCTGTCGTTCCCCCGTCGCTTCGGTGTGCGTTTCGCTCAGAACTTCACCAAGCGTGATGGTCTCATCGGCGCTCAGGCGAAGTGGGACGCGTTCGACGATCCTGAGTTGAAGCACAACCTTGGTAAGGATTTTGAGCACGAAGACACAGTGGTGCGAGAAGGGTGGGCCCGGTACTATTTCGACGGTAAGTTCCCACATGACGTTGCCTACCTGCGACTGCGTTTGTTCAACCCTCAGACGGGTGTGTTGCTCAAAACGTTCTACTTCCAGTTCACGAAGGGTTATCAGCTCTCGTTGAATGGTCGTAAGTTCGTCAAGGATCCGATCACGGGTAACAAAATCATCCGTAATGGTGTTCTCGTGGAGATGGTAAAGGGCAAGGACGGGGTTCTTGTTCCCGGTCACCTGAGTTATCCGGCAACACGTCTGTTGGATAAGGCGGGGAGCCTCAAGACTGTACGAGAGGATGTTCCTGCGATTATCCTATCGTCGGTTCGTTATTCGGAGCAGCCGAAGGCTGTGTTCCTGGTGACGCCACCTCACTTGATGAAGTACGCGAAGCTCGTACTGATTCTTGTGAAGCAGTTGGTGGATCTGAACTTCGATAAGTCGTACATGACGAAGGCGAACCAGAAGCCGCTCTACAAGACGCGCTTCATGCTCGACGAGCTCGGCAACTTGCAGTCCGAGGGTCACGGTATCTCGGGATTTGAGACCATGCTCTCCATTGGTCTGGGTCAGGAGCAGCAGTTCACGCTGATTCTTCAGACGTTGCAGCAGGCCAGAGACGTGTATGGCGACAGTGTAGACAAGATCATCCAGGGTAACGTGGCTAATATCGTGTTCCTGAAGTCGACGGACGACACGATGATTGAGACACTGGCCAAGATGTCCGGTACTCGCCACCGTGCGGTGCGCGATTCGAAGACGGTGACTCAGGATACTGAGCGCCTCATCGAAGGCTTGAACGTTGAGGGCAAAGTGTCGTACACGATCAGCGCGAAGGAAGAGAGTGTTATCGGGTACAACGATCTGGCATTCTTGCCGGAACGCAACTCGATCATCTTCTCGGCAGGCATCTCGCCTATCTGGAACCGCAACGCTGAGATCTTGCCGATGTCGTGGCGCTTGTTCAGCAACACGATCAAGCATCCGGGTCGTGAGTACTCACTTCAGACGATTCCGACTCTCTCGTCGGCGCTTGATTTCGATGTGCGTCTCAACCAGCCGAACTTCATGAAGATGCTCGATAAGCGCATCGAGCAAGCCGCGAATGCGGCTGAGGCAATGGAGTTGTACCAGGAGGCATACGATCTGGATGATTACGGCATTTCGATCTTGGATCCCGACGTGTACTCGGCTGAGGTCATGGATCTCATCGCCTCGATCGAGGAAGAGCGTAAGGGCCACGACATGGAGAACGAAGAGTACGACATGGACAGTGACGAGGCTCTGCGTGCTCAGTTGGGATCGGGATACGATATGTTCAACGAGGCTGACGAGATCAACGAAGATGTCCGAGAGGATCTCGCTGCTCGTCAGGAGATGTTGGCTGATCGAGCCAAGATGCGCTATGCGGAAGGTCAGATTAGTCGTGAGCATCTGATGAGCGAGAGTGGACATGTGTTGCACCACCTCGATGGTGACATCGTTGCTGCGTATCGTGAAGCGAAGCACGCAATGGTGGACGATGCTCGGTTCTTCCGAACAGACGAGAATGGTTCGCTGTGCTCGCTGGATGGAAAGGTCTACATCAGCCAGGGTGTGTCAAGTGATGAGCTGCGTACTCTTCGGGATGCATCGTCTGATCAGACGAGCGGTGTGTATGCTGACGATGACTCGATCTCTGAGATCGAGGATCTAGGTTCGTGGCGAGTCCATGATGCGTTCTACAAGTTCTTGCACGGCTTGGAGTCGTGGGAGGATCTCGGCGGCGGTGCTTTCGATCGAGCCATTGCGCGAGTGTTCGAACGTCGTGAGAATGAGTGATTCTCGTAGCGCGAGAGATGCGTGAGAACCGGGTGGTAGTCCAATAGACTGCCACCCGGTTCTGTGTTGTGCGCTATGCAGATTCAGCGTGCAACGGTTTTGACCCATCGGGTTTTACCAGCGTCATAGATCCTGTAGAGCTTATTGGCCAATGCCGCCTCGTGTTCAGTTTGACCAGACTGATACGCGAGGTCAGGATCGTTGATGAAACGCTGCTTGGTGTACGTGGAGCGGTGAACGCGTTCCCACTTTGTCTTGCGTCCGACGTAGCTGTAGCTCGGAGCTTGATGCTTATCCACAACGAAGCCCGCTGCTTGATACATTCCACCGTCAGAGATGTCGTTATCGCTCCACGATGTCCACGTGTCGACAGGTACAAGCGTCTCAGCGTGAGCAAGGAGCTTGGTGAAACCACCGACGATGACACCTAGTGTTGCATAACGCTGGATGTCCCATGTTCCATCTGGCAACGAAACGCGTGAACCGTGGTTCTTGCGTCCCACACCCAGTAGAGCACGCAACACACCGTCCTGGTCATAGAGGCCGACATTGAGGGTGCAATGGACAGGCCCCTGGAGATGATTGTCCTGCCAGAACTGCCTGGCAACACCTCCATGGACGAGTTTCATCGTCAAGTTGCGAGCGTAAAGACGCTGGTAAACCAGCGGGTTAATGTCCGGTAGAACAGCAGGCAAGCGATCAACAGCGTGCAGCCTATGAGCGAGAGCTCGTAGGACGAGATCACGCCGATGCAGCCAGTCATCCTCCCACACGTGGACGAGTTGGTAGCCCTGCTCGTGTGCTTCACGCGTTTTGGCGGCATGGTAGCCGTGGGGGAGAGACTTCGAGTGTGCCTCAATGGATGCAGCCTCAGAGTGCCAGAACACGCCGTTGAACTCGATAGCCAGATGGTGGTCAGGAACGACAATATCCAGCTCTTTACCCGAGGGGAGGACCGTATGGTCGTTACCGAGAACCGTGCTGGTGGGGACAAGCTTTCGGACCATCTCGGTCAGGAGTGTTTGCGATGGGTTGGCGTGGAGCCTGTAGCAGATTGGACACCCCGAGGGCTTCACACGGTTACTTGGAGCAGCAAGCCATGTGTGTTCCGGGTTGACTTGGCATTGCCAGAGCACAGGCTCGCCTCCACCTTTGCTCACCACAGTCGTCAAAGACTGATCAACGAGCTGCGAGGCCAAAGCCGGGTGTGTGGTTGCGAGATCATTGACACCAGGGACGATTTTTCTGCCGGAGCAATACGGGCAACCGGTCTTTTTCGTCGTACGGCTATAGGGTGTTGCCTTCCATGTGTGTTTGGGGTTTGCTGGGCACTGCCAGAGCACGGATGTGTTTGATCCTGGCTTGAGAGTGGTAGCAAGGGATTGATCAACGAGCTCAGCGGCCAGCTTGGGATGCGTAGTTGCCAAGTCGCTCTTACCAGAGACAGGACGACGGCCTGAACACTGAGGGCAGCGTGTGCCCTGGCGTGCGACGTTGCTCAGTGGTGCGGTCCAGTGGTCGTGCTTAGGGTTGCCGCACCAAAATTCAACCTTCTTGTTGGAAGACCCGGTGAGCTTCGTTCGCAGCTTCTTATCAACCATGAGAGCAGCTGCTTCGGGGTGAGTGGTGGCAACGTCGTTGACACCGGGGATGACAGTCTTTCCGTTACAGACGCTGCACCCGGTTGGGTTCTTCGCATTCGTGCGGTTCATGGGGCTGGCCCACCACACGTGACGAGAGTCAACGGGACAGCGCCATTGGACTTTCTTATCCGAACCGCGAGCGATCGATCGTAGAGATTGATCTACGAGCTGATCAGCGAGAGCAGGGTTGAACTGCTCAAGAGTCTGAGAGGGTTTTCTCGGCATGGTGACGGTCCTTTCTTTGGTCCGTGTTGTTTATATTATTCAGTGTATCATAGATGCGTGATACAGAGTGTTGTGTTAGACTGAGGTATCAACAGAATCCCTATGCGAAAGGAAGAAATCATGGATAACGTTGATCGTCTGGACCTGGCAAAAGATATGTTGTGTCGAGAGATTATGGAAGCTACGAGCGCATTTGATTTGGCAAAGCGTTTGTGGGATATAGGCAATGTAGAGTGCCACAATCATAGACTCAGTGAGATAAGTGGCATGATGCCTGTTCTCGTTGTTTTTGAGCGGCTTTCTGATGGAGAGTTGTATTACAAAAGGCTCGATCCTAATAATGGTCAGGAATGGAATCATTGGAACGGGTCATCTCGTGATTGGATGGGTGCAGAAGAAGTTGAAGCGAGCCTGGCTCAATTCACGAAGGAAGAATTGGCTATAGTGAAGAACCATATGTGATGTTCTCGCGATCATGACCGTGATCGTGAGTTCGGTCGCCGGTATGTGTGCCTGGCTCAGCCAGAGTGGCTTCGTTATGATCTCCAGGGTGATGAATTGAGTGACGCTGTTTATCTATCGTTGCAGATGTGATTATGTGCGTTTTCCTTGTGTTTCCAGTCGAAATAAGCATTTTTCTCAGGTAGAATAGGGTCTGTAATACCCGATCGATCCAGTGGATCGAAACTCCAGGAAGGAGAATGCGTTATGCAAACGCGCAATGCCGGACTCCGGCGTTACATGTACGAGCATATGATCGCTCGCACAATCAATCGAACCTCGGAGATCACGAAGACTCCGATTCTCGTATCTCAGGGTCGACGCCTGAGGGATCTCATGGAAGAGCGTCTCAATGAACAGGGTCGTTCTTTCAACGATGGCGATCTGCCTGTTACTGATGCTCTGAATGCTATCCAGAGCATCATGCAGGAGAATGTTCCCGGATACAAGCCTTTGTTCCAACCTGCCGATACGTCGAGTAAGGGCTACAAGGCTCTGTATGAAGAGTTCAGGAACATGGTCGGTCTGAATGGTTCTGCTGGCGCGGCTGGTCCGCGTCTGCCGATCTCTCCGTATGATCCCCGGTGGGGGAGCCGTCGCACTGTGAAGCAGGCGGGAACGTCTATCCTGTACGTGCTCGATGGCGACATCGCTGCGTATGCAGACGGTAAGCCGAGCAACATCGAGAAAGCGACGACCTCGGAACTCACGTTGTACCGCCTGACTGACGAAGGTAAGGCCAAAGAAGCAGGCCGAGCGCTCAGCCTTGATGATGTCTCGGGTCTCACCGAGCTCATGGGTCGCATGTCGACGGCTGAGTACAACGAGGTTCGTCAGTGGGTGCTGGACGGTGCTCGCAACCCCGAAACGGGGCGCTACAACGCCCGTCAGTTCATGAGCACTGATGCATTGGCTCGTTCCCGAGCTGTGCTCGATATGCTGGCGGAAGAGGGCATCCCGTACACGATCGAGAAGGATCTGCGTCCTGGCCAGATTCGTGCACGTTTGACGGGCACGAACATGACAGTGCGCCTGACCGATACCCGCGACAAAGAACAGTGGGTGGGCCGTGTCTACGACAACGGTGCAACCCTGTATTTCTCTACAACCGCTCGTCGAGACAACAAGCAGATGGCCTACACGCCAACTGTTGATGAGGTCTGCGATCTTGTGCGCGTTGCGCTGGGTCGACCGGTGGAGCGTAAAGACGGCAAGGGTATCGTGGGTCACGTGGGTGAGCGTCAGACCGGTAAGGGTAAGACGGTTCAGGAGTCGTATCTGTCCACCGGCACGCTCACAAGCGCGTACAAGGACATGCCTGGCATGGACGGTGAACAGGTTGTGATTCGTCGTCAGATGAAGGAGCGTTCTGCGTCGTCCCGGTTCTTTGCCGATACGCCCGAAGGTCGTGAACAGGCATCCGGTTTCATTACCGGTGCTGTGCACAGCGCTCGCCAGAATGTGATTGAGCAGCTCGATGTCGACGGTCTGATCCAGCAGTTCCGCGATCACGAGGATGCTGCCCGTGAGGGCGCGTACATCCCTATGTTGTCTGGTGATCCTGATCTGGCGGCAGTTGGCCGTGCGTACTGGGATGTGCTTCGTGGTGCTGAGACGACGCTACTGAAGCCCGAGGCTACTCGTGCTGAATACGCTGAGGCGACGGGTCTGCTTGACGACATGGATCAAGAGAGCGATCTGTCGGGTGTTCACGACATGTTGGCTGGTTCCGTGGCGTACACGGGTACTCCTGAAGAGCGCGTTCGTGCCCATCTTCGGGATCTGCTTGATGCCCAGATCGGTATCGATGAGCCTATCGATTCTGATGACTTCGTGTTCGATCCGGTGCGCGTCGCTCGTTACATGACGAGTGAACATGGCCAGTGGCGTAACAACGATGATCTCGTGGCTGCTATGCGCGGGGTCGGTATGCCTCAAGAGAAGATCGTCGGGGAGTCGTTCTATTCCAACACGTTCCGCGATCGACTGATCACCTTCGATGAGTCCACGGCTTTGCCGATGGAGACGGTCGAAGATGAGTTCACTCAGTCGATGCTTCAGGTTGTGTCTGACACGCTGGAGTCCTGCGCTGTGACGCCTGGTTCTATCCGTGTCGACGTCAACGGCGTCGTGGAGTGGACTGGCTCGATCATGCGCTCGCAAACGGGTAAGGAAGAGCCCGTGAGCGGTACGATCGGACAGATCTTTGCTCGCGGCGAGAACGGTGAGATCATCACCCGGTTCAACTCTGGTAACGATCTGATGATCGTGCCTGGTTTTGACGCACGTGTGGTGGCACAGAAGCCTGGGGAGAATAAGTCCCTCGAAGAGCGCACCCGGCTGATCGGTTACGAGCAGCAGATGAGTGACGCGATTCGTTATCGAGTTCAGGCTGATGTGCTATCTGGTCGCTCTCGCGTTGGTGAACCTGCGTCGCTGAATAGCGTGTATCGTCGTCTGTCGGATACGCGTCACCGCGCGGATCACTACGAGCGAGCTCTCGAAGAGGGCATGGATCGGAAGATCCTTGATGCCATTCTTGCGACCGAAGCGCGTCGTGTGCGTTACCTGAACGCGTTGCGTGATGGGTCGACGATCGACGCTGACTTCCGCGCATCGCGTGCACGGGAACAGGGCATGGGCGGGGATCCGGCCAACGACACGACCATGGATCCATGGGTGTTGACTGGTGGACGCAACATGTCGTTGCTCAGCGAAGAAGCCGATGGCTACTTCGATCCGATCATGACATCAGGCGGCGTGAACCAGGGCGTGACTCGTTATCTTGTGTCCGGTGCACAGGTGAACCCTGATGGTTCGATCGTGCGTTCGAGCAAGGACGATCGTGCGCCTCTCATGTTGACTGAGCAGGCTCAGCTCATGAGCTACGACCCGTTTGATCGTCAGCAGATGACGACCTCCAATCTCATGAACGCATCGTCTGTGACGAAGCCTGTGGGTACGGCGTTCATGACCGCTGGCGGTTGGACGATGGAGGATTCCATCGTTGTCTCGGCTGACTTCGCCAAGCAGTACTGCGTTCGCGGCACTGACGGTCAGATGCGCGATCTCATCGTTGGTGACAAGATCTCCGATATGCACGGCAACAAGGGTGTCATCTCACTCATTGTTGACCGCAATGCCGATCTGTCTCCTGATGAGATCGAAGAGTTGCATGGATCGACGGACATGATGACGCTCTTCCGGGAGAATCCGGGTCTGGATGTCGTTATGGCACCGTTCAGTGCTGTGTCTCGTTTCAATGGTGGCTCGGCTCGTGAGGCGATGCAGGAGACTGCGCCGCTTCGCCTTCCCAACGGTACGACCGTTGAGGCCGGTATGGGTAAGGTGTCGTTCATCGGCACGCATATGACTGTGGATGCGAAGACGGCTGCATACGACGAAGCTGCGATCCGAGCTGGACAAGGCCGTAAGGCATCGTCTCAGCTTGCATGGGCGTTGCAGTCTCAGGGCTGCGATAAGGTGCTGGAGCAGATGTACGGTGGCAACCTGCAAGCTCTTGCACAGCTGCGTGAAATGGCTCTGGTGTGCGGTTTGGACATCGAGCCTGATGGCACCTTGCGTGATGGTCATGACGATCTCGCTGTTGGTGGGCAGCGCCGTCTCATCGAGATGGGTGATGTTCCGTTGACTGAGCGTGGATCGTTCGACGTGCGTCGTGTTCGTAGCTATTTCGCTTCTCTCATTGGCGATGCTGGCGGCGATATGGAGATTCCGTTCCCGTTGACGATGCCAACGGGTGTTCGTACGCCTCATGCGACAGACACCACGTGGCGTGTGCCGGTGCTGAGCTCGCATCTGCGATCGGGCCAGGATCTTGACGACGGTACGTCGACGGTGCACGACTACACGTATCGCTATCTGGCGATCCGTGAATGGTCGCTGCGCTACAAGCATGCTGCAGATCGCGCTGCGTCTGGTGAATTGACTGGCAAGGAGCTTTCCGATGCTCGTCGAACGATGGCTGAGGCGATGCATCGCGCTCAGACTGCATACGACGGCATTGCACAAGACATCATGCGTCGCCGGTTCACCGGCAAGCGCAATGTCTTCAAGGAAGGTCTCATGGCTTCGCGTCTGCCGCATTCTGCGACGGCTGTGTGGACGGGTGATCCTCGTCTGGACATCGACCAGGTCGGTGTTGGCCCGGAGCTGGCGAAGAAACTGCACTTGCGTGATGGTGATTATGCGCTTGTGTGGCGTGACCCCGTTCTTCGCGATGCGGGTGTGCGTTACATGCGCGTGAGTCTTGACGATCGTCTCACTGGTGTGAGTGTCAATCCTAACATGGTCAAGTGCTTCGACGGCGATTTCGATGGTGACTCTGTTGCCGTCGTGAAGCTGGGTGATGGTCCGGCACATGAGCAAGCGCTGGAGCGTCTGACTGTCGAGGCTAACCTCATCGATCTGGGTCAGAGCATGGACGACGAGGGTCGTTACCCCCTTGCGATGCACAACGCGCTCGATGTGAAGGTGTCGCAGTACTACGATTCTCGTCATGCGGATGCGATGGATGAGGTCCACCAGCGTGCGAACGACGCTTATTACGATCTCGTGGAAGGGGACGCTACTCGTGAAGAGTTCCTGGAAGCGGGTCGTGATGTCGTGGACGCAGCGTCGTATATGTACCGTGATGCGCTTCAGCATCAGTACGGTGAGGCTGTGTTGTCGTTTGGTTCCGTCCAGGAGCACATGAAGTCTGTGGAGGCTGCGTGTATTGAGACTGGCGCAAAGGGCTCACCCAAGAAGATGCTGGATTACGCTCGGTACATCGGGTATGACCCGGAGAACCAGGTGGATCTGGTGACCACTCGCGTGACGCGCGAGGAACAGCTGGGTACCATGTATGCAACGGCTGTAAAGTCGTTTGGTACCGGTGTCGCTGGTACGTTTTCTCAGCGCGGTGTACGAGCGCTTCGTAACGATGAGCTCAAGGCTGTGTTGGAGCTGACGTACCCGGTGACGCAGAGTATTCTGCAAGCCAAGCACGATCCGGTGGACGCTCGTAATCGCTATGAGTTGATCATGGGTCCGGCTCGAAGTCTGTGGCGCGGTCAAGTGATTGCACAGGATGGCAACGGCGTGTGGAACACTGTGACGGACGACGATCGTAAGCCTGTTCAGGCCACCAAGGATCAGTGGGCGGCAATGTTCTCGCAGTTCTATGGTGATGACGGCCTTGGTGTGGCTGTGAACAGCGACAACATCACGAAGATTGCCAACGCGCTCAGCGATGGTAACGGGACGATGTTGAACTTGGAGGACGAGAAGGTCATTGAGAGAATCGCTTCTCCGATGGATCGCTTGGCATACGGTGGCGACTTCACCACGATGCAAGCATTGGCCGAAGCTCACGCTAACCTGTTTGAGGGCGAGTGGAACGCCAAGTTTGCACCAGCTCGTGTGCGTGAGGTGATGGAGGCTGATGTGGAGACGCAGGCCGAGGCACCGGTGATCGCCATGGAAGACACTGTGGCTCGTGTGGAGCGTGACGAGAAGATTGGTCGACGTAAGTCGACATCGTGGGCTGTTCCGGTGCGCTCGCATACGGGTACCAGTGCAGCTGAGCGTTACGGTTTGACGGCACCGGATGACAATGAGACGGACAAGTCTGTCGATGATGGTTTCGAGTTGTGATCACCATGTGATCATGCGCTGAAGCCAGGAAGAAGCAGGTCTCGCCTTCGGGTGGGGCCTGCTTCTCTATGTTGTCGGGCGTTGGCTTGTGTCGTAATCGTTGCAATAGTGCGATATACTGGTATACGAGTCGAATGTATGACGCAACAAAAGGAGGATAGTTATGTCGATATGGTACGAAGAGCCAACTGATAGCGAAATCAAGGAGTATTACGGCCTTGATCCGCATGAGTGGACAGGGTCGCTTTCTGACAAGGTGACGGCAGTTGTCGATAAGAATGTGCCCGAGAAGGAAACGTATGTCAACGCGCTTCTGCGTGACGGGGCATACCTGTTTGCGCAGAAATTCCAAATTCAGCCAGAGCGAGGCGATGATGATGAGCTGCGCGATGCCATCACACATGTGGCTCAGATGGGCGTTCCGATTAACGATGAGGCTCTGTTGGCCATTAAGGCTGCGGATGACAAGTGCGTCATCCCATTTGGTGCAGAATCGCTCACGCATGGATACGACCAGATCCATGATCACGATTACGCGGAGCTTTACTACCGCACTGCTCTGAAGGAGCAGTATCGAGAGCCATCGGAGGGGTACATTGAACGTATCTACGGTCTTAGCCCTCAGGAGTGGACGGGTTCTCTGTCCGATAAGGTGATGGCGATCGTCAACAAGGATGCGTCTGAGAAGGAAAAGCATGTGAATGCGTTGCTACGTGACGGCGCATATCTTTTCGCGAAGCGCATGGAGATGCAGACTCCTGATGCTATGGCGGATGCTGTTCGAACAGGTGGTGATGAACTACGCGCTGCCATCTCTGACGCATCGTGGGCTGGTGTTCTCATCAACGATGAGGCAATGGAAGCCATCAAGCATGTGGAGAAGGAGTACATCACCGAGTTCGGTGGAGATTCTCTAACTCGTTCGTATGAGCAGATGCGTAAGTTGAACGATGCACGCGCTCATTACCGTGAGGTTGCGAAGGAGATGCGTACGCCTGCGCCTGCTTCCCCGGCTCCGGCAACCCCAAGCTTCGATCGATTTGCTCCGCCTCAGGGTGCGCGTGTGACGACTGTTTCGCCGCCTGTGCGTATTGTTGGGTCTGTTCGATCTGCCCAGCCTGTTTCTCCTGTTCCGCCCATTCCGCAGCCTCCGAAGATGCCAGGATCCCAGGTTCGAACGGGTGGTCCTGTGCGTGTGGGTAATGTCGCCAAGGATTGGCTGGCGTCGATGGGGCGCGACGAGAAGGGTCAGCCTCTTGCTTCTGCGCCTGCACCGTCTACACCTAGGGTTCCGGTTCAGCGATCGGGTTCGATCCAGGCTTCGCTTCCTGGTAGCGGTGTCACTGTGGGTCGATCGACGCCGCGTGTTCCACCAACAGCTCGTCGTATGGGCGCTCCTGAGCCCCAGGTGCAGTCCCCAAGTGTTGACGACGGCTTCGAGCTGTGACGCGCTTGTGAGTCAATAGAAAGGAGGAAAAGATGGCTCGTCCACCTCGCCAACTTCCAGCACCTCGGTACGGGGGTGAAGTTGGCCAGTCTAAGAACCAAGACGAAACTACGACGATGGTTGTGACCAAGGAGCAGATCTTCGATAAGAAGCCTGAACCTGTTCACGCAGTAGAGCCAAAGCCTGCGCTCGATTGGGCACAGCAGTTGAGGCTCGATATGCGCTATCACGCTGATGGGTATCTCCATGCTCTCAGCCAGGTGAATCTGAAGTCGATGAAGCGAAAGGCTGACATTGCCTCTCGCATGAATGATCTTCAGGGGAAGCACAAGGCGTATGCGTCGATGATGGTGCTCAGCGCACTGGTGCCGCTGAAGGACGGCGTATCGATGACTGCTGTGGCTGAATCTGTTGGCATGGGCGTCACTATGTGGATGCTGTCGCCTAACTTCCGTCAACAGGTGAAGTCGTTTGCTCGCGATGCTCGTATGGCTGTCGAAGACATGGCCGAGGCTCGTCGACGTAGTCAGTCGAAGCATCTGCATGATCAGGCTGATCGTCATCGGCAGAAGCATGGTGGGGAACTACCGCCATCTCTGAAGCGTCGACTGGAGCGTATTGAAGCCAAGGAGCGCAACGGTCGCATCCCGTTCAATGAAGCGAGTGCGGCGTTGACGCATCTCGGTTTGAGCGAAGCGATGTTCAACCAGATGCGTCAACCCGGTGTGGATCCCGCTGAGGTCCAAGAGGGCTATGCGCACCTGATGGAGCGTTTCTGGGACGATGTCCATAAGGACGGCCTGGATCCTGAACGAGTGAATACCGTCAGCCGCATGCTTATGGGTCAACGAATGCGTTATGAGCCTCATTGGGCGAATGCGTTCGTGGAGACGGCTCATGGCGAGGTCGACATGGACATGGTGGAGCAAGTGGACGCTCAGACAGGGGAACCGCGTCGAACGTGGACCGGTATCTGGTCCACGCGCATGGGTGAGCCTATCGTGGGTGGTTCTTTCACCGTCCGTCCTCCGTACAACGAGATGCAGCATGAGCTGTCTCTGAGTACGTGTATGGCTCGCGAGATGGAGCGTGCGGCTCTTAATGGCAACATTGCGGATCTGAATGAGTCGTTGCTTGCCTATGGTTCTGCGTGGTCTGTGCGCGATAAGGCGTTTGATGTCCATGCTGTTCCAGGGTCGATAGGTGAAAAAATCCGTCGAGCTCGGCGTGGTCTCGATGCTATGGAATTCGATGGCTTTGACCGCGATCAGCAACGGGATATTTACGCGACATCGTTTGTCCATGCCATGGACATGGTGGCGAAGGCTCACCCGGACATTGAGCGCCACTGGGCGCAGCAGTACGGTTCTCAGTGGAGGTCCGAAATGAGGGACTTCGCAGCGACGCCCGAAGAAACCTATAACCGGTGGGAACGGGGGGAGTTTTACTCTGATGCGCGTGAGTCTCCAGGGCATGACAACGCCCATGCGGATCCCCACACAGAGCGTATGAGGGAAGACTCAAGGCGCAGGCGCAGCGCGTACAACCGTGCGCGTGACAACCAGGAGTACAACGCTCATGAGACATCGGCGTTTAGCGCTGATACTGATTTCGAACTCAACGATGTCGACGACGGGTTTGACATGGGCGGGTACGATCGACCTAACGACAATGATGGCTTTGAGCCGTCTCTATGAAAGGAGTGACCAATGTTGGGTTTCCCAAAGGATGACGATACGATCGCTGGTCTGTTCGGTGTCAGCGAAGAGGATCGTCACGCATGGGCTAAAGAGCACCAGATGAGGTTGGAGCGTCAGCAGGCGCAAAAGCCTGGTCTGGCGAAGAAAGCAACGATGGCTGCTTACGAAATCGCGGCTGCTGGTATCACCTCGCAGATGCGTGCAGCGTACATCGAAGAGGCTCGTGGCACGATGGCGAAAGAGACGACTACGACGACTCGTAGTCAGTCTCGAAACATCGATCCTGAACTTGAAGAGATTCGACGCGAGAGTGGTGGCTACGAATTCGGTGGCTAACCGATCTATGCGGTGGCACTGGCTGATATATCCCCAGGGGTTCATCCCCTGGGGATATATTTATGTATCGGTCGGTTAGGCATCGGTGTGTTCCGATATGTTAGACTGATACACGAACATAATCAGAAAGCGGCTATGTGCCGTGACACGTGGGGAAAGGATGAGAGGTTGGATCATGGCGCTCTACAAGAAGGACGCGAAGAAGAATGTGAGGGTGGACGATGACACCCGTATGACAAAGACGAAGTTGATACAGGCTGTATCGAAGCGGACGGGTATCGATGCGGCGACGGTGCGAGCTGTGTATGCAGCGATCGTTGATGAGATCATCACGACCACCCGTTCTGGCCGATCGGTCATGCTGACGGGATTCGGTCGTTTCTACCGGTTGCATAAGGCTGGTCACACTGTGCAGTTCACTAAGTCAGGTACAGGCGCAGTACCTGGCTACGACGTGCTGAAGTTTTCTGCTTCGTCGACGTTGAATCGATCTTTGACAAATGAGTCGAGTGAGTAGTCGTACGATCGTGAGAACAAAACCCCTGAGCACGTGATGTGCCCAGGGGTTTTGTGTATGCGTGAGTGGATCAGTCAGGTAAGTCGGTTTCGATGGCATCAATGGTACGTGATCGGGACTCTTTGATTCGTCGGATCATCGGTCTGACATCTTTGCCCATAACTTGAGAAGCGAGGATTGCCACACCTGTTTTATTGTATGCAAGATAGAGTTTCCCGGTGGCGATTTCCTCGTCTTCGATCAGCTCATCAAACGTTAAGGTACCGTCAACTATACGTGCGGCGGTGGTTGCCGTATGGATGAATTGAGCTTTGAGAGCTTTTTTACCATCAACGTCTCCCAGTTTATCTTTATAGGCGTTAATAAGGTTTTCCTCAATCATGGTCCACAATGAAGCAATTGTGGTGGCTTGTTCGTCGGTTAGATCGGCAGTTAGTGTGTCTGAATTATGTTTGTATGTTTCACGAACATCAGCAGCGGTGTATGTGGTCATTTTGTTTCTCCTTGTTTTAGTGTTTCTTCTGTCGGGCTTTTTGAAAAACCCCTGAGCACGTGATGTGCCCAGGGCTTTGTTCATGTGGAAGTCATTGGGGGATGGATCCATTGATCTCGACATATGTCGTCTGCACATTTGTTTGATCAGGTTTCTTTTCCCACATGACCCACCCATTTGTCAACAATTCTCGATTACTGTCGTGTTCTTTCCATCTAAAGGATAGCCAGAACGGTGGTCCATTGAGAATGGATTCCCTAGTATCGATGGGTAGTCGTGATAATCGATGTGTTGCCCATTTAACGACATCATCAATCACATACCGGTGACCATGTACTGCCGCCCCTTGAAACTTCACAGATGTGGTAAACATCTGAGGTTCAATTTCACCAATGTGAATATCGTGGCGATCGAATTTCATTCGATAGCTATTGGTGCGAGATGTTGTATCGTCATCTGAAGTAGCGAAGATGGATACCAACGTGCGCACTTCCGATTCACTAGATGCAGTGATGTCGACTGCGCCTTCCACAATTGATGTTGTCGGATGCTCTCTCATTATATCGAGAAGCTTATCTCGAAATTCGATAGCATCTGCTTCATTGAAATTCTCTAGGTAATAGAGATAGCCACGCCCATGGGGTTTCGCGAAGTATACAAGATCGTCGATGTCGTATTGTGAAAGCTCACCGATGATTGCCTCGTTGTTCTTGAACCTTGTCATGAAATTGGTGATTCCGGTACGAGTGTAGTCGGCGTATTTCCATGACGAAAAGCCCCATTGATCCAGGAGGTCAACAGTGAGGTCTCTGCGGTCGTAGTACATGGTGTCCAAAAGCGCAGAGTATAGTGCTGTTCCCTTGCTTTTCTGGATGAGGGTTTGTCCACGTGCGATGAATGAGTCCTCTGTCGTGAATTCTTTCCATGTGACGACAACGGTCAACTCTTTGTCTGTGAGTTGTTGGATTTTGGGGCCCATATCTTTTTGCTTGTGGCGTCGACCAATCACATCGAACATATCGATAAGGTTGTTGCGATAGTCGTTACGACCTGTCGCCTCAAAGGGAATGCCGTAACACATTTTGTCGTCAGGCTGAGGACTCCATAGAGTAATTTTGGGACCAATCTTTGTTGACCACTCATACTGTTTGGGGTGCAGTTCATTAACGATGTTGATAAACGTTTGGGCTACGTCTAACGATTCAGCAGTGATGTGAAAGTATCCTTTCACTGTGGTTGAGACTACCATGGTTGATCCCTTTCGTTATTGTGCGCTCACTACTGTGAGTCTGATGTGGGTGCGTTTATTTAGTGCACCACAATTCAGTTAAGGCCGAGAGCGACAGCGATACCGTCCTGAATGGTCTCCAGCTCATGGTCTTCCACATGGCCGATGCGGCTCGTGAGTCGGGATTTATCGACGTTTGTCACCTGATTGCACACAGCAATTGATTCTCGGTTGTTGACGTGAACCGTGGGGTTGATGGTGTTGGTACGACGCTGCTTGTTTGGGGACGTGATATAAACGACTTGGACGACACCGGATCGCTGGTTGATACCATCGTTGCTCACGATAACGGCAGGTCGACCGGACCAGATTTCATTGCCGACGGTTCCGCCACCAGGTACGGGTGCGGCTTCGACGAACCAAACGTCGCCTTGGCGGATAGTACGCATGTGCGCTCCTTTCGAGTAGGAGAGTAGGGGATTAAGTAGATAGAGTGTGAGGGTGCCACATTGCCCCTGGGAAATCCCAGGGGCAATGTGGCAGGAGGACGGCATGAGGGCTTGTCAGTCCTTGTCCGTCGTCGAATCACTTGGATTCGCAGTAAGATCAGCAACAATGCTTCGAATCTGATCGAGATCGTTCTGTGCTGGTTGGGTGGCGTCCACCTGCGCAGTCGCACTCTGATCGGGGATTGCATCCTCGATGGCATCGAGGACATCATCCTCGTCAACGACGATCGCGTCGACAGCATGGTTCTCACCATCGTCATCAACATCGTTACCGGAGGCGGGGTTGGTCAGCGAATCAACGATGAGGTTGTAATCGCTGACAATTCGTGCCGACAGCGTGGTGCCATGAGAGAGAACGAAGAGAGAGTTCTTGGCGCGCGTGAACGCGACGTAGTAGAGCCTCTTCTTCTCTTCGCTCATGTCCGACTGGTCCTTGTAGATGACAACGACGTTGTCAAACTCAAGGCCCTTCACGCCATGGACCGTCGACACGATCAGATCCGCCTTGGTTTCAAGGTTGCGAATCTTGCGTTCCTCGTTGTTGCGATGCATAAGCGCATCGCGAATCGAGTTGTGGCGAATCTCGTGGTCCAAGATGCACTTCTTCAGACGATCGAAGAAGGCCTCCTTGGTGATGATGCCTGCCTGGTATTCGTACACCCAACCCTGGATAGTAAGGGCGGACGCAGTCCACCATTCACTAGCCATCTTGGCGAGTGCTGCCTGAGCGTTCGGGTTGGCACCCGGACCCCGACTCACGAGTTCCTTGGTGAACACGAACGACGCATTCGCTGGATCAACTGCCTCGATGTCGCTCCAGTGGTGCTCGATGAACGATGAGAAGAACGTCGACGCGCGACGCCGATCAGAGATCATCGAGATGACCGAGCGACCAGGGAAGAGCTCTTCCAGGCGCTTCTGGATGGCGAAAGCCTCTCGGCGGGTGAACGCCAAGAATGCGACCTGTTCTCCGCGATTCAGGCATTCCTGGATGTAGGAGTTGACGTGCTTCGAGAGAAGCATCGGCAGATCGCTGAGGAATTTCCTATCGGCGGTGTAGTGTTCGTGTACCACGCGCACCTTCTCCTGGAAAGAGTTCGCCGTGACAGGTGTCAGCGAGTTGGCTTGCAGACGGATCTGTGCAAGCTGGTTTGCCTCGATCTCGGACAGGAGGTGGACATTGGCCATGTCCAGGACTTCCTGGTTGGAGCGATAGTTCGTCTCCAGCTTGTACGGCGTGAAGACACCGGATGCTTCGAGAGCATTCAGAGCCTTCGGGTTTGCCGAACGGAATTCGTACAAAGTTTGGGAAGCATCCCTCTTTCTTCTCACGGGTGAAGAATTCTACGAATCGTTGGGCGGGGGTTGTTGGTGAGGGTGCATCAGTTCCCTCGTTCCGTGAATTGTCTGACTATATCTTCATGCTCAGCACGGCTGTCTGAACATGCCCATCATTTCGCGTAACGCACGATGCGTGTGCGGTCGCTACTCTACTTGCTTCACCATGAGATTACTCATGGCTTATTGCTGACAATGTGTCAGTGCTTTCGATAGTCGATGAACCTTCCTCCCACGACTTGACGTTTGGGTGGCTGGCTGCGGATTGTCATTTACAACAACGGTGTTACCATCTGATGAGCGTTATCTCATCTGCTGCACTATCGGTTTCCCAATAGTCGCGGTCGTTGTCGCGAAAACATGAGTTTCCCGCAATTAGTAGGGTTTAACGTGAGCAATGCTTACCCACGATAAAGAGCGAACAGCCCAGCTTGTTCACCAGACGAAGTAGATAGATAAACTCGAAGACCGAGTTATCTTGGACCTCGTCAATGATGAGATGACGAATGTTCAACCCAGCAGGCAACGGCATCTTGTCGATCATCTGGTAAGCCAGGATGATCTCAAGCTCTAGCGATGTCTGCTTAATGAGGTTGAGCGCGTCAACGGTCTGCTCTAGGTGCGACTCGATGAAGTTGTTCAGCGCGGTGTGTGCACCCTCAGAGTTACGACCCTCCAGCCTGCGTAGCTTCTCAGCAAACTGGAACGCGAACTGATCCTTAGGCATGTAGATGCCCAAGGAGTTAGCGATCGTCTCCACGGAACTGAGTTCGTGGGACGGGAAGTACGTCATATAGAGATCGTGAATCATCCGTGCGATCGTCATAGAGCGAACGTTCGGGTTCTTCTTGATAATGTTGTCTGCGGCTGCGTTCGTGAACGACAAGACAGTGATGTCAGCCGGATTGACACCACACAGACCAAGCTGCTGGATGCGCGCCAGTATCACAGTGCTCTTACCAGCTCCTGCGCCCGCCTGAGTCAGGATGAGCGGCTCAGTCGATTGCACAGCAGCAAGCTGCTGAGGCGACAGCTGTCGCTGCACAGGAATAGTCTTGATGGTCTCCGGTGCACGCTCCAGCTGATCACGCTTGCTACCGAGGTCGCTGAGCGTGTCGTTCATCAGCAAGTTCATGTTCTGCTTGACCAGACACGAAGCGGTCTGGGGATCGCAGAGCATGTTGATGGACTCGTAAATCTTTCTGTACGCCGACAACGGAACGTTGTACTGCTCCATGTAGCGCAGCTCGTAGACCATCTGGGCCAACTGCTCATCGTCGTACGAGTGCTTCTTCGACACAAGAGCGTCAATGACATCGTGGATGTCATCGGCAATGTCATCGTTGCTCCAGCGCTGCGCACTGTCCGTGATGTTGTCGTAGACGCTGTAGTGGGCATAGAACTGAGCCAACGTGTCAAGGAAGCCGCGCTTACGTGAGTAGTTAATGCCGGTGGCGCGGAAGATCTCACCCCACGGCAGATTTTCGGCATCTTCAGCAGGAGCGTAGCTCCAGTCAGCGATGGCCCATGCCTGGTTGGCAGCGCTCATCTTGGAAGACTTGTTGGGGAAGGTGCTGATGGTAGTGCTGAGCAGCGTGGCGCGAGTACGGTAGCTCTCATCCTCAGTGAGGATGAGCGTGTCGGTTGCCTTGTCGTCGAACAGAGCGATGTCATCATCGTTGACTTCGATGAAGTCGGGATCGTCAGGATCGATGGTGTCAAGGTCGTTGATGAGACGGGCAAGCATCTGATCGCTGAGATCATCGATGTCTTCGTCCTGCTTGGGCGGGACAACGTAGATCATCGTACGGTACGAGATCTGCAAGTCCTTGATCTTGGTCTTGCCGCTGTTGTCCTCACGCATAGCAAGGCCCTGGACGTGGCAGGATGCCCACACGTCAAAGGTGTCGGTGTCATCGGTGAGTCGCACGGCGAACTGATCCATGTCATCGGGGACGGGCACAGTCATGCGACCGTAGCCTTGCTCGTAAGCACGCTTCACGATGGTGCCGGTCGGAACGATGCGGCTGGTGACGGCGTTGGATGTCTGCGACACCTTGTAGCGCAAGTCTGTGGTTCCCATGCTGAGACGATCTAGTCCCATGGGATAGCGGCCTGGGATAACAGAGCCGTTGAGCAGACCCTGCTTCTTCCCACGGCCAGTGAGATGCGACGAGAAGTACTTGGGCGTCACGGCCTTAATGGTGCGCGCCTTGGTAGCTTCGACAGCAGTGCTGAACTTGGCTGCTTCGTCGATATTATCGAGGAGGATAGGCATATGAACCCTCCTTTCTATTTGAATAAAGAAGAATTGGATAAATGTGTGTATTATCGATCGGCCCACGGGTAGATAACACGCAGGCCGACCGATAAGAACAGTGTTGTGGAGATGGGGGTTACACAAGCTTGTAGCCGATGATCTCCATGTCATCGCCGGTGTCGGGGTCGATGAGCGTTCCTACGTCGGGCAGATCGCTCAGCGGCTGTTCATAGAGGCGCTTCTGTTCGTCGGTGTAGACGATGTGCATTGAGTCAAGGTTCTTGTTGAGCTTAGGTGCATAGGGCGACAGCAGACCGTAGAGTGCAAGGGCGCTATTGACTTGCTTTTCCCATGCCGGTGCAAGGGTTGTCTCGATGAGACGTGCGAGGTTTTCCTTTGTCTCGATGTCTTTGAGCATGCAGGGCGTCGTGCGTAGATACTGCGCAGCACGGCGTCGACTCTTATCGGTGATGATGGCGTTGTAGCGATCGTTGGGGTCGTCTTCTCGCAGCCAATACCAGCCATTGTCAAGCGCATACATGGGTGCACCAGTTCGCGCATCGGAAAGATGGAGATCGATGAGCTGGCGAAGCCACGGGAACGCCTGGAGAATACGGTCATGGACCATGCCGCAATCGTCGGGCTCGTTGTCGAAGAAGAATCCAGCATTGTCTTGACGCTCGTAATACACCTCGCCAGTAACGCTGATGCGGTCATCGTTAATGCCGTATGTTGCGATGACCTTGATGCGAGTGCCGTTGTTGTCGGTGATGGTGTCCTCAACGGTGTGGGTGCACGTGTAGCGCATGGAAGCGCCTTATGTGTTAGTGATGAGAGATGTGGGTGAGGTTCGCCTACGCAACGAGGTGGGATATGCACCTGTGTGTTGCGTAGGCGAACCGGTTAGAAGCGGGTAAGAATCGGCGTCTTACCGCTGTCTGAGATGAGATCTTCAAGAGCCGCATCCGTGAGATACTCACCCTGCGCGGAGATCCATGCCGGAGTCATGTCATCTCCACGGAGGTATCGGAAGAACACCATTCCATCGAAAGTGATGATAGATCCACCGGGAAGCTGAGAAGTCTTCACCAGGAGGTTATCCCCGGAGGGGTAAGCGGTAATCGAGATCATTGTTGATCCTTTCTGTTAGTTGCTTGCAGTAGAGAGTAGAGAGTCTTCGATGAAACCTCGAATAGCGCGAACAGCAGGGCGTGCGCCTTGATCTTTCAGGTACGTTTCCGTTACCAATCGATCGATGGTGTCATCGTCGATGGGGTCGAAGCTCATACCTGGGTTCTCAGCGCAGATCCGTGCAACTTGACGATCGTATTCATCACGCAGAATCTCTGCGTATTCGCTGGTTCCTAGCGGCATGAATGCGATGAGATCATCGAACCTGCCAAGCAGCTCTGCATCAAAGCTATTCTGTAGTTCATTGGTGAGAGACTGCTTCGAGATACTCTGCGTATGGTTACCGAACCCCATCTGTGAGCCAGAGAGCTTCTGCCTGCCAGCGTTCGTTGTTGCGATGACAATGCAACGAGACATGTCGACGGCGGGGCCGTTAGCCATCTGGATTTCACCAGTATCAAGAGCAGAGAGGAACAATCTCTGAACCGACATGTGTGCCTTCTCGAATTCATCCAGAACGATGACTCGATAGGGGTTCGACGCCAAGGTGTCGAACGGTCGTTCTCGCGCACTCTCAGATCCAACGTAACCAGAGGGGGAACCAATGATCCTGTTGATCGTGTGTGCATCGTGGAACTCTGCCATGTTGAGCAAAATGGGTTCCTGACCGGTGACCATCTGGGAGATGATCTTGGCGGTCTCGGACTTGCCCACGCCGGATGCTCCAGCGAAAAGCCACGACGTTGGTCGCGTTTGGGGGAAGATGTTCAGTTCGCGGCGACGCAGTGCGTCAATGAGACGCGGAAGTACATCTTCCTGGCCCTTCAACCTGGAGAGTTCACGCTCCAGAGTCTCGACATCAAGCTGCGGCGGCTGGGACTGACCGGTCACGAGCAGCATGGCGATCGTATTGAGACGCTTGGAGGTCAGCGGGATCTGAGTGATCTGCTGAAGCATCTGTGCATACGATGTGTTGCCAGAAGCGAGTGCTTCCTGGATCGCAGCGTGATGGCTGATCACGCTGTGGCTCAGTGCTCGATCAAGCAGCGTGATGGCCGTATCGGGGCGGTGTCCGGTGCTCATCAGTCGATCGGCGGTAGCAACGATGTCATCGAGGACATCAGATGTCACACTGACCTTGTTCTGGTAGTGGGTGAGCATACCGGGCAGAACGACATCGAGAATCGAACGGGTCTGCTCTCGGTTAAGCTCATCGACGATGACAGACGAGAAGCGACGCTTGAATGCCGGATCATCGTCGAGGCGCTTTGCCTCACCCATCGTCGTTGCTGCGATGACACGCAGGTATCCTCGGGCCAATGCAGGCTTGAGGATCTGCGCGATCTTCGAGTACGTAGGGTTGCTATCATCGGCAATGATGTGGATCTCATCAATGAAGAGCAGTGCGTCATTATCTGGATCCTGGGCGAACTTGATGATGTCCGTGATTCGGTTCTCCAGTTCACCGACGATGCCAGCGCCAGCGACAAGAGTGGCGATTGGCAACTCATAGATGGTGGTGTTCTTCAGCTGTGGCGGTACGGATGCCTCCTGGTTGGCAATGCGCCGGGCAATTTCTTCGACGATCGCCGTCTTGCCAACACCGGCTGGTCCGACAAGAAGTGCGTTCGGCTTGCGCGACGATGAGATGATGCTCATCGTCTGAGTGACGATCTCGTCACGGAAGAGCGCCGGAGAGGACTTCTTGTATTCCTCGTTGTAGTTGATGAGCATGTCATCAATGTCAGAACCGCCAGTGATGGCGTGATTGTGTGATGGCGCAGACGGGCCAACGCTGACGATGTTAGGCGCACCAGAGCCAACGCCTGATCCGTTCGGGTTGTGAGCGTCGTCATCATTGGGCGTGAAGTTGGACAGGCCCATAGGCGTGCCTCCTTTTTTTGAATAAATGGGAATTGAATGAATAGTTTGTGGACCCTCCCTCCCTCTCTTTTTCATCAGTAGATGGTTAAAAGAGGGGAGAGAGGGCGCAGTGTCACTTGGTCATGCCGAGGATGCGAGAGCCCGTGGTGGGATCGATCGTCTTCATGTGGTGGGTGAAACGCATTGCGCTTTGGCGCAAGGACTCGTACCAATTGTCTGGGACAGAGATCGGTACATAGTACAGATTCTCAGGCACGTCGATGTGATACGAGCCAGGCCACCACTCGAAGTCGGTGATGACCAGGTTGAGTCGACGCTTGAGCGTCTGGTTTTCGTTAATGAGCTTGTAAATCTGCTCATAATCGGTACCACCGCTCACCTTGGGCACGGCAGCAAACTGCTTCCACACCTGGGTAATCGAACGATCCTTGATGCGAAGACGCACGGGCGTTGCCATGATGTGCGAGAAGCTCGTGAAGTACAGATCTACGCCCATCTTCTTAGCGAACTGGATGAGCATCTTGATCGTATCCTCATAATTCTCTGTGGAGATGGAACCCGAGGTATCCAGGTAGATGTGAATGTCCGGCATATACTGGCGTGACACAACCTTACCGGGCTTATTCGGGTTGTTCGGCTGACGCCTATTCGCTCGAATAAAGCTTGTGCTCACATTTCGGATGGAATTGAGAGACTGATTCACCTTCGACATACGCCTGAGAACACGCATGACCGACTTGTAGATGTCGACAGGTCGGGTGGGTTGCTTGCGGAACACCACACGACCGCTACGGCCCGCTTGCTGTTGTGCGTTGGACAGGCTGTTGGCAGCTTGCACGGATGCCTTTTGCTGGGCGCGAGCAAGTGCGGTCAGCTTGCTGAGCTGTCCCGGCGTGACAAGCTTGACCGGGTTATGGAGGGACTTCATGATGAGATTCCACTCAGCGTTGATCTTGCACATCGATGCCCGCGCATGGGCTTCAACATTGATGAGGACCAACGTACGAGGCAGTGCCAACTCAGCGATGCTGAAGGGCAGCATGCCGCACGTTTCGGGCGCGCCAGGTTGGTTAGCCTGCTGCATGTGGGTCCACGTGCTGAGAGCCCACATGAGGATACGTGCGAATGAGTACTCATCAAGAGCCTGCGAATCGTTTGCTCGCAGAATCAGAGACTTAGTGAGGCCGCTTAGGTCGATCTTGTCGAACTGCTGGAACATCCGGTTGTCAGCCGGAGTAATGTTCGATGAGATCTTGGTAAGCTCGCCTCGGAGCCACGTCTTGAAATCGTCGAATTCTGCATCCGTACGAAACCAGAAGCCGACAGTGTGGGGATGGAAAGTCCATCCTAGAGACACCAACAGAAGGTCCGTCCCAGCGTTGCCTGCGAGCACATCCTTAGCGGTTGGCATCACGTCGCTCTGCGTGGTGTACAGCGCCTTGCTGGGATCAGGCAGCTTACAACGTGCAGCCGCCTGGGTGATGAACGCTTCGTCGATAGGCGATGATGCGGACGGAATCCATCGAACAAGCGACTGTTCGAAGATTGCACCCATGGTGGCTTGTGCGTCTGCATCGAGAACTTCGCCAACGGCTCGAAGAAGCAGGTCGTTGACCCCGTCAGAGTCACAGTCGCGTCCGTCGATCGTCAGATCGACATCACAACCTGGTGTGAGGGGCTCGAAGATGGTCTGCGTGATCATCGTTTCGAGTGTGGCGAGGGGGTCGCAATCGCCCGTGAAAGGGGCGATAGGAACATACTGGTCGATATGATTGGGCTTTTGCCCGGTGAGGGTAATGGATGGAGAAGCCATCGGCACCCCTTTCTGAATAAATGGGTGAGAAGAATAAGAGAGCTTAAACGCGCTATATGTGGTCGTGTCCGGCGTAGCCGAAGGAGAATGAAGTGCTACGCCGGACACGATGTCTGTGAACTCAGTCGATGCCCATGGCTGCGATGACCGTGTTGATCTTGAGTGCGACACCGTCGCTCAGATGCATGAGCGTGTCGCAGTTCTTCTTATGGAGTGCGCCACTCGACCACAAGACAATGAGATCGTTGATGTGGCTCTGTTCGAGCTTGTCGAGTCGTGCATTCAACGCCTGGATAATCACATGGTTGTCTTCGCGCTCGTACATAGCGAACACGAGGCAACCGGATGCGTCATTGTCAGTCATGGTTGCAACAACCTGGTTGACAGCGTCAACGCTGGTCGTCGCGGCCTTCTTGAGCTCGCTGTAGACGCGAGGCTTGACAACGCGCTGAGCGTTGTTGTTACCAGTGCTACCCTTGCTGAGCTCATCACTGATGACGCCCATCAGCAAGGTGGTGAATGAGGTGTTGCCGGTCATACCTTCGATGACCTCCTGGAGATAGGAGACATGTCGACCGTCTCGGGTCGTCGATGGAGTAGCCATGAGACTGGCAATCTCTTCGAATGACAGGACGTTGAGATACTGCGACACACCGTCGATCGTACGCGGAGTAGCAAACGGTCGGATTTCTTCGGTTCCGTCGAAAAGGTCGAACACGGACACCGTGGCGTTGTCGTCATCATCGTCGTCCTGGCCATCTGCGACGACCTGCTCGTTGGTGTTCTTGACGAACACCGTCTCAGGGTGCTTTTCGAGCACAGTCTTCACATACGGATGGAGGCTCTTACCGAGAACCTCAATGAGCGTCGACGCATCAGGCGCGACATTGATAATGGCGAAACGCGAAACAGATGCATCATCCAGAGCAGTGACGTTACCCTTGTCGTTACCTGCGACAATGATGCGCAGGTTCTTGGGCAAGTCTTCGTCACCGATGCGACGCAGCGTGACAAGCGTGAGAGTACCCGAAGTCACGTCAGACGTGGTTCGGTTAATCTCGTCCAAGAACAGAATCGGCTGTTCATTTGGATTGTTCTTGGCGTAGTTGATTGCCTGGGAGATTACAGAGTGCGGGAAGAACTTCTGGGACCAGATACCGGTCTTCTCATCCAGAACAAGACGCGCACCCGTCAAATCAGCCTTGTCGGCCAACAGGTTGCAAGGCAGGGTAAAGCACTGTGTGTTAGTGCGTCGGGCCACGTCCTCGACGAACGAGGACTTGCCGATGCCCGGCTCGCCCATGAGGGCTGGGACGCGGTCAGCGTCCAACAGCTTGATTGTGGTGTTCACAAGCATCTCGTTAAAGAGCATTGATTTCCTCCTGAATAAAATTGGTTGAATAAAGTCATGGAGTCAGACCGCGCCGTGAGGCGGTCTGACTCTCTATTTCTTGTCTCGGGTCGTACTTTGTACGACCGTCCATAACTCTCCCGAAAACCCTGGTGTTCCAGTAGAATGTGTACATACTGTTGAATATACATAGGAGAGGTGAGAGAGTCATGCGGGGTTCGCATCATATTGTTGCCGGGTTGGCGATGTTTGGTATCGGGCGCGCTGCCATCTTGATGGGCGAAAGTGCCGATCGTTCTCAGGTGATACCATTGATGGACACAGAGGCGATAGAGGATAGCTACGGGGTTATCGACTCTGTTAAATCGTGGGTATCGGATGGTCTGGATGCACTGGGTGGATCCATCGCATCATGGAGCACGTGGATTCATCATCTGTTCATCAGTGATGATGAGTATTGGTACATCAGCGTCGCAATCGGTATGCCGCTGTTTATTGTTGGCACAGTGCTTGCCGATGCGGATCTACCGCACTCTCTCGCTGGCCGTTTCATGCCATGGGGAACCATGTGGCGTCGTCAGAGTGCAAGTGAACCAGCTACATCACCTATTGCCCACAGAGGATGGACACACACGCTATGGGCGTTGCTCGGAGTGGGAGCTCTTGCGGCAACAGTGGCACCTGTTCTTGTGTGGTTGCTTGCAGGCATGGTGACCCATGTTCTGCTCGATGCCATGAGTATGGCTGGGTGGGTGTGGTACTACCCGCTGATGCCGTCCACATGGGATGTCATCGAGAAGGGTGGCACTCGAATCGTTGTGTCGACTCGTAGCCGAAGCGTTATGGGAGATCGCCTGAGGTATCACGCAGGTGTTCCGTGGTTGGAGCATGTGTATGTTGCACTCCTTGTTGCGGGTGGTGTCATTGCAACGTGGTACACGTGGTGATGCGCAGCAGGCTCTGGGTGTAGTCCCAGAGCCTGCTGTTTTCAGTCTGCGTTATCTGTGTTGATAACCGCGCTGACAACATAGTCGAGAACTTTGTCGCATAGTTCGTTGAAGAGTTCCCACACTTCCTTATCATCAGTCGATGAGATGAGAGCATTAAGATCGCCCTTGTTCATCGACTTGATACGGTTGTACGCGTCAACCATGGGTTTGTCGAATGGATCATTGCCATCGATAGAGTGCATTTCCATGAATGAGTCGAGTTTTTCTCGAACGACGGAGGCATCGATGATGATGCCTCTTGTTGACTCTTCTGGTTGCAAATCGTCAAAGCCAACTTCGTATGGGAATCCATAATCTTCGTCGTAACACAAGCGCTCGGCTAGTACCTGTGCAGCATCGTCCATATCCTCGGTTGCGACTGTAACGATAGCGGTGTAACGCGGAATGGAAGGATCTGAAGTGAATGGTAGATGGCCCATTGTTATAAGTCTCTTTCTGTGTGTGGGTTTAGACGATCGGGCGCAGCATATCCCTAATGCCACAGATGAGCGCGGCGAGGCCGTCAAGACCCCGAGCGTTTCGGTCGTAGGTCAGATGTCGCGTATCTGTACCGTGGGACAGGTAAAGATCACCAAGAGCTTGGGAGCAATGCTCGATCATCACGTAGTCGCAGTCGTTGGACAGCGAGCAATCGATGTCATCGATGCCAGGGATCGTGTTCAGGAGAGTGATCGTATCTCGGATGCAATCCTTGAGATTAAGACTATCAACGTAGGACTGGAATGTTTCAGCGAATTCATCGATGCCGTTTACGATGTCTGGATGGTTGCGTGCGAGTTCCTTGAGCACGTTAATCATGTTGTGCTGATCGGCATCCATGAAACTCTTTGGGTACACCTGGGCTTCGCGCACAGAGAGCAGTTGCGAGGGGCGATTTGCTGTGCTTGTTTGTCGGAAATGGTCACAATTGATGATGGCTTCGACCAACGTCGGCGCTTCGATGATGTGATTCTTTGGGATGTACCTTCCCAGATTCTCATCGTACTGGTCGAGGACGATGATGTATCGCTTGTTCTTTCGTTCGGAGAGCAGCATGTTTACCTCTTTTCTTCGGGTTATTCGTTAGTTTCTCGCGTTGCGACAACACGGGTTGCAAGGTTGAGCAACAACGGCATGTCACTGCGAGTCTCATCATGCTTGGCGCGATGTTCCAGGTAATGACCGAGAGTCTCGTAAATCAGCCATGAGGCTGTTGCACTGTCGACAACGATGCTGTTCATTGCGACGTTTTCACCCGATGGCAAGCTGATCGTTTGTGGGCTCACGCGCAACTGCAATAAGTTGTTGTAGATGTACTGCGCGTATGCCCACTCGTAACGAGAGTGATCATGCTCGAAGTTGTCGAGTGTGCGACCGAAGAAGCGTGAACGAGCAATGAGAGTATGGAGAGCCGGTTCATACCAATCGTGGTCTGGCCGCTTATCGGTGTTGATACTGTCGTATGTGACGACTGGTGCGTTGTTGATTTCCTCAGCAACAGAACGCCACAGGCTATCCCACTTGTCATGATCGACGGTTGATGCCACGGGCATCGGGGTGGGGTTGCGTGTATAGGTGACGAAATGGTTGCTTTGAAGGATTTCCCACCAGCCATGTGGACCTTTCAGCACAGCCTTGTTGGCTGCGATCGGCAAGCTATGGAACGATCGAGGCAAGGGGAGAATGAGATGGTAGCCCTTACCAGACAGTGAAGTCTCTGCATAGAGAGCGCCGATGGCAAGAAGCTCATCGCGTACGTCGTCGGGACATGTCTTCTCGATGTCGAGAACGACGCATCCTTGCGAAGGGGCGTCGACAAACATGGCACAGTTAGCGGCTGTAGGGAGCCCTGCGGTGAGCTCATCGAGAGTGACGAGCACGCGTTCATCGCGTGCCCATGCGCCGCGTACAGGGCCTGGGTGGGAGCACTGTTCAGAGCAACCGGTGAGCAGATGGCGCATATCGATCGGCATCTTGGAGGTTGGATCCGACACCGTCCAGATGGCACGAGGGCCAAGTACATGCGTGATGATCTCGTTGTTATAGAACGAGGGGAACGCAGTACGGGGGTTGAATGTGTCTGAAGACACGGTCATGAGTAGAGCCCTTTCGTGTCGACATGTGGTGTTGATAAAAGACGGGAAAGACGGGAGGAACGATGAGACGGATGCTGCTATTACTGCGTGGTGCAGTGTGGGAGCAGCATCCGTCTCAATCATGTGTCACTGGTCAGATAGCCCAGGGGCTATCGACAGACGCCTCAGGAGCAACCGGCTGAGGCTGAGCCTCGGGGGTCACGCCAAAGGCAGACGCAGGGTCGGCCTGAACGGGAGCCTGCTGCTGCGCGACAGCGTTGAGAAGCTGTGCGGCCTGCGGGTTAGGCGCAGCTGGAGCGGCAACGGGCGCGACAGCCTGAGTCACCGGAGCGGGCATTGCCAGCCCGGAAGTTGCGTCGACTACCGTGTTCTGAGGTGCAGCCTGCTGAACGACGGGAACAGCAACCTGCTGAACGGGAGTGGTGACAGGTGCCTGGACAGGCGCAGCAGCGACTGGAGCCACAGGAGCAGCGGGTGCAGCGGGAGCCGCAACCTCAGCCTGCTGAGCGGGAGTCTCAACGGCGATGGTGCCCGTCTGGTTGACGATCGGGCCGCTCAGCGTGATACCCAGAGCAGCAAGTGCACCCGTGTTGACGGAGTTGCCACCGGAGAACCACTGAGGCTCGTCATTGAAGATGATGGCCTGGATACCAATGCCGTTGTTACCGCCATCAGACGGGTAAACGTTCAAGATGACAGTGACGATCTGATCCTTAGCCGGTTCAGTAGGGATCGACATGGTCGACGGCGGAATCTCGTTATCCATGATCTGTCGAGCCTGGCCATCGAGAACCTTGAGAAGAGCAGGAAGTCGATTACCCTTGTTGTCGATGTTCCAACGGTTACCGAGCTCAGGCTTGTCCTGAGTCTGGAACATCCGCTCGTAGACGTAATACTCTTCGATCGTCAGCTTGCCGTCGGGGCTCTGAGGGATAACCTCAGTGTTGTAGAGAGACAGTCGCGTGAGCGGCTTGTTGCGATCAAGCTTATAGCGCGACTTGGTCCGCGCCTGGTTGAGCTTGTCGATGTCTTCCGGTCCCATAAGGGACCGAACGCGGATGTACTCGATCTGTCCGCGAATGATGATGTTTGCCCCCGGACGAATCTGGGAAGCGGAAATCTGATGCTGAGCCATAGTAATGTCTCCTTCGTGTTATGTGTATGCGGATTGTATTATCCTGCTACACCAGTATAATCCATCCTTTTCTGACGTATGCTTGTATGATGGTTTGTGAGAGAATCTCACGTACGCAACATCAGAAAGGAGGGTGTCATGGGAGAGGATAAGAAGAGTTTTTCTTCAGTGAAGAACCCCAATGCTGTATTCGTCGCATTGGGTGTTGTCGCCATGGTGATCTTGGCTGCGTTGCTGGCTGTGTGGTCCCACATTGGGTACAACCGACCAGCAACACTTGCTCAATCTGACCATCAAGTTTCTTCTCAATCACCCTCGGGACGCGGTAGCGTCTCCGAGAATCAACAATCGGGTGTACCATCGGTGAAACCGGTGGACACTCAGAAACCGTCCGAAACGCCAGGAAACGAGGATGACCGGGTGCCATCTGTTCCTCCTGCGGTTCAGCCTGTCGACGGTAGCAATGTCAACGATGGTAGGGATGCCAGCGTTTACATTGTGCAGCCGGGGGATACGCTGTCGAGCATCTCGGCTTTGACTGGCGTGAGTGTCGACAAGATCGCCCAGGCTAATAGCCTCATCGATGTCAATCGTATCTACAAGGATTCAGCTCTGGTGATCCCATCGTCTCGATGAGATTGTCGTCGCTCACCCACTAACACCCAGCTATATGGCTGGGTGTTAGTTTTTATGCACCCTCATGAGTATCGAGCTGGGTGAGACTGTCGATTGCTTGCAGTCGACGAGCAATGACTTCTTCATGGCCGATGCCTACGCCATCGAGACGGAAGATCGCAGCGTCTGGCTGATCAATGAGATCATCAGGCAGATACGTCTGCGCCACGACATGGTGCGGGTAATCGTGTGGGTACTTGTATCCCACACCGTTGCCGTATAGCTTTGCGGCATCCTGGTAATGGGCATCAGCCAGATGCTTAGGCACAGGCAATGAGCCTGTGGTTCGCACCAAATCGATCGCTCGGTCGATTGCTTTGTATGTGGCGTTCGACTTAGGAGCAGTAGCAACTGCAAGCGCAGCCTCGGCCAGCGGAATGCGAGCTTCTGGCAACCCGATGAGTGCAACGCACTGTTGAGCAGCGACGGCCAAGGGCAACACAGATGGGTCTGCAAGGCCCACGTCTTCGGCTGCGTGAATGACTATTCGTCTGGCGATGAACCTGGGATCTTCGCCGCCTTCGATGAGTCTGGCTAACCAGTACAACGTCGCGTCGGGATCCGATCCTCGCATCGACTTGATGAAAGCGGAGATGATGTTGTAGTGCTGATCACCATCACGGTCGTAACGCTGAATAGCGTGCGGCGCAAGAGATGTCAGCATGTCGATTGTGGCGGGCTGATCACCACGCACGGCATCAAGGGTCTCCAAAAGTGTGAGGGCCTGCCTGGCATCGCCCGATGCATTCATCGCAATGGTGCGAAGAACGTCATCGGGAATGTGTACATCCTGCGGATCATGGCCTAGCCCATCTGGATGATGGAGGGCTCGCTGGAGGATCTTGTAGATGTCGTCATCGGTGAGTGTCGACAGCGTGACGACAATGCACCTGGATAGAAGCGCGCTGTTGACAGAGAAGCTAGGGTTCTCTGTCGTTGCGCCAACGAGTTTGATAACGCCGTGTTCGACTCCAGGAAGTAGCACATCTTGCTGCGACTTGGAGAACCGATGGATCTCATCGATGAAGACGATCGTTGGTATGCCGTCTTCATCCAGGTGATGCTGTGCGTCGGTGAGAACCTTTCGAACGTCTGACACCTTGGCTGAGGTTGCTGATAATTCAACAAAGTGAATCCCAGCTGTTCCAGCCATGATGCGAGCGATCGTTGTTTTGCCACTCGCTGGAGGGGCGTACATGATGACGCTGATAGGTGGGGCGGACGCATCGAGCATGTTGCGGATGATGGATCCTTCGCCGTCTTTACCTAGTGCAACGTCTTGTCCAATAACGTCATCGATCGATGTCGGTCGAACTCTGACAGCTAAAGGTTGTCTGGGTTGAGGTTGGCTCATGATGATCACCTCTTTCTCGTTGATATGGGGACACAACGGCCCAGATTTACCTGAGTGGTTATCTGGGCCGTTGCGTGAATGTGATGGTGTTATATCATCACGTCATGATGTCTTCAACGGTCTTCTCGACAGCATCGATGAGCGATTGCTGCAAGTGTTCCTTCTTCTCCAGAGCAGCGGGCAACTTTTCGTCGATCGTGCCTCGTGTGAGGATTTGATAGACGTTTACAGGGTGCTGCTGGCCGACTCGATGCAGACGTTTGTTCGTCTGCATGTAGTGCTCTAGTGATGCCGGAAGCGTGTACCACACAAGGGTGTGACCACCATCTTGCAGGTTGAGCCCATGCCCAGCCGATGCTGGGTGGATGAGCATCACCTGAATTTCACCGCGATTCCATGCTTCATACATAGCGCGAGTGCCGTCGAAGATTTTCACGTCATAGCCGTGGAACATGAGGTAGTTCGCGATGATGTCACGATCACATGTGAAGTAGTACGCGATGAGAACAGGGCTGTCTTGCTGCCGCAGAATATGCAGCAGAGCTGTCACCTTGGCGTTGTGCACGATCGCGTACTGCCTCCCATTGGGTGCAGTCAGAGACCGTGATGCAACGGGGAGCATCGAGACATCGAGATGTACACCGAACTGTTGGAGCTCTTCTTCAGTCTCTACGTCCTCGGTGTCATCGAGGTAGATAGTTCCCGAAGCGAGCTGCACAAGCTTGGTGCGTAGCACGGCCTTGTTGGTCGCAGACACAGAGCTCAGTGTTCGGTCAGTCTGTGGATCAATACCCGAGGACTGGGCGATGTCGAGAACCAAGGTGTTGGCCAAGGTTCGATATGCCTGACGCGAGTTGTTGCTCATGTCGACCATGATGTTGTGGAACGTCATATCAGGGATTGGCTTGCGAGCGACAGTCGGTGCACTCATCACCAAGTGATCGATGCGCTGGTAGATCGCTTCTTTCGCACCAGGGCGAGGTTGCCAGTTGACCTGTGTACCGTTGGCGAGACGCACTTTCGATTCGAAGTATGTCATACGGTACTGGGTCATTGTTGGTCCAAGCGCTTGGCCCATATCGAGCAGATAAACCTGTGACCACAGGTCTTCCAGGCTGTTGGGCGCTGGTGTGCCCGATAGGAGCACCATGCGTGAGATCTGGCTGCGTACAGCTCGGACAGCCTTGAACCGCTGAGAAGATGCCGATTTGAAGCCCTGGGATTCGTCAATGATGACGGTTGGGAAGGGCCACACGGGTGTCGGTATCTTCTTGCGATCATGTGGATCAAGGGGCGGTAGCCACGTGACGAGATCGTAGATGAGCTCCTGGTTGATGAACCAGAGCGTCGGGTGTGTCGATGGATCGAGAAGTTCCTCGTAACGACTGAGTCGTTGTTCGCGAGAGAGCTTGCGATCTTTTTCGTCGACGATCAACGATCGTGTACGAACATTGACACCCCATTTCTCGATCTCAGAGATCCATGAGAGCCTGGCGATCTTAATCGGCGCGATGATCAGCACATGGCCTGCCGGTTGGATCTTGGAGAGCGCATGGAGCGTTGCTAGTGATTTGCCGCCTGACATATCCAGGAAGACGCCCGCATAGGGTCTCGTCTGGATGAACTGGGAAGCGGCTGCTTGTTGGTCCATCAGTACAGGGAATCCCATATGAGACCCTCCTTTCTGTCTGTGTTTTGCGTCAGATACCTACTACCGGAGGCTTGACCAGTGGTGGATGTTCGCATAAGGTCATACGTCTTTCCGTAGCTAGGTATCGCCTCGTTTGCTCTTGCTTCTTGTAGGATTGAGCGGCTACATACGTGTGAGCAGCCCATTGAAGAGCCATGCACGTCCTGACCCATTCAAGCGTGTAGTGCTTTCCTGGGACATATGCTGAATCGAAGATGTCACTTGCGTCCGTAGGATCTGCGCCAGGTGTAATTTCGATAGAGCAACTAAGTAGTTGTGCAAAGGGATGGTTTTCGTCATCAAACGAAATATCGTTATTGATACGATCTAAGATGAAATCTACAGTGTAGTCATCTTGTGGGATTCCCTCTTCGCAAAGCCACTCTGTGAGTGTGTCTCCAATATCTTCGAAGAAGCGATCAGGGTCAATGCCTGTGACTGCCGCTTCCCTTGTTTGGACACTCATATCGAGCTTCTCAGCCCAATAGCCAATGGCAAGTTCCTTTGTATTGCAGAAGTCACGCAACATATCCTGGTCACCATAGCGACGAAGCGTGAATGCACGCATCCAATCACCGTAGATGGTGATGGATCCCGGCGCAGTGATGACATCGAACGAGCAGTTGTTAGGTCCGATCGGATCATCAGGCCAATAGCAATGCAGGTGCCTGTATAGTTCGTGATCATGGCGGATTTCCATGACGTACTTGGATGGCCTATGCGTTATATGGTCCTTGTCGGCTTGCGTGACGCGTGGTTCGTAGTAGACCATGGCATCCACCCTTTTTCTGTGTTTTCTTTGTTGTTTGTCAGTCCTGGTTATCGGGAGTGATCGCCTTGATGAAGTCCGGTCGGAATCCGGTCCAGAACGATGCGTCCATGTAGATAGACGTGTCGATCTCGTTCATCAGTCGATGGTTCTTGACGAGAACGACAGGTGCGGCCTGTGCGCCGAGCGTCTGAGTGACGAACTCATACGCAGTCTTGTAGCGCTGATCGGTCAGACGGATTTCTTCGTTTTCAAGATTCATCTCGTGAAACTTGATGCCGTTCTTACGCAGCAGTCGCTTGGTCTGATCGCACTGGACGCATCTGGACTTGGTAAACACGATGACATCGTGGTCCATGGTCGCATCGAGCGATTCTCGATCGATAGTAATGTTGTCGGTCATAGGTTGTTTCTCCTTATGTTGGTTGGTCATTGAGTAGCTGTAGCTCGTTGATAATGTTGTCGACTTCTTGTCGTGTGTACGCGGTGTACACGAGTGCACCACTACGGCGCATATGAGTGATGACTCGGATTTGTTGGCGTCTGAGGGAGCCGTTGTCGCTCTTTGTTTCAACGAAACAGGTGGTAGCCGGAGTGACAATGATCTGATCAGGAACACCTCGCATACCGGGGGAGGTGAACTTCGCAGTCCACCACCCCCGGCGTCGACATTCATCGACAAGATAGCCCTCAACGTAGTGTTCAGGGCGTCCCATTAGCGATGACCTCCTGCTTATGCGTCGCGTGCCAACGGATGCGAGCTCGGTCTGACCGGAGAGGATCTGACATGGTGCCACATGAGCACTTGGCTCGCCCTGTGACGTTCGTCTGATCATCTGGCCCTACTTCAGGGAAGATCCGATCACCCCACCTAGTAAACGGCTTCCCCTCCGCAATGAGGGTGTGCCCTCGGACACGTACTTGCTTGGGCATAGTTGTACTCCCTTCTGTTGTTTTCCTGGTGTCACTCGTGTTTCGGGATCGTATTCATCCAGTTGGACTCATACGCATCACAGAACATCTGGGCGTAGGTGTCCAGATCTAGTTGCTCAATGAGAGCACGGCGCTGATCCTCGCTCAGACACATGAGATCCTCATTGAGGACCATCATGTGCCAGGTGGGCTTGATGCCGGTGATCTTGCGGATGGAAATGTCCTGATCAACCGGAGCCTGCTGGATGCTGCACTGGTGCGCAGTCATTGCATCCGGTGCATAGCCGTTAGCGATCATGATCGCGTTAGCGGTTGCATCAGTGCGCACAACGGGAGCGTCGCCGCGCTTCTTGCGTGACTGGGCCACAGTGGCGTTGACTTTCCATGCTCCAGCTGCGCGCAAAGCGACTGCGCCCTCGGTGCCCGGCTTGACGACGAATACCCGGTTGTAGTGCTGGAGCGCTCGCGGGTTGCGAGCTGCCAGCTCAGGAGAATCCTCCTGGCCTACCGGTATAGGATCAGCCGCGTAGTGGAAGGTGAGCATACCAGGGGAGGCTGCGATCACATTCTGGAAGAGTAGCAACGCTTCCACGCTGTCTTCCTGATGCGCGATCGCTGTCATGATGTCTCGTGCAGTACTCAGTTCAACGGGCTTGTTGATCAGCTCTGGGTTCGTCACCGCGATAGCTCGTAGATACACCGCCATTGCTCGATCGAGAGCAGCGGGGTGCGCCAACGCGTTCGTGGGTGATGGCTTGCGCCAGCATGCCAGAGATGAGCCGGATGCGCTGAGGATCTTTGCATCCTGGGGCTTAGCGGTACCGTCTGCATACGCAGGTGGCACAGCCAGCTCAATGCGGTTGTTCGAGTCCTTTGAGACGAGCAGGAGCTCTTCAGGTTCGATCAAGACGTGGATGCGCTCAGATTGCTCATCGAGCACCCTGTTGTTTGTCTCTAGGTCGATGTCTGCTGAGTACAGACCGTCCGTATTTGTCGAGATGATACGAGCGCCTTCAAGAGTCTGAGCCTGTCCGATCATCCAGGAGAACAACTGACCGATTAGCCTCATGGAGATGATCATGTTGTTCATGCGGATGGGTGAGCCTTCGAACTCTGTGTCACCTGCACCAGAAGCACTGTTGAGCAGCAGCTTGACCCCGCTTCGCTTGGAGACGAACATGTCCCGTTCGTCAGCAGTGATGGAGGGATCCTTCATCAGCTGACCGAACCGCTCTTTATCCAGATAGAGCTTGCCGTAGCGGTCCTCGCCCAACGCCTCGTTGTAGAACGCGGAGAGGTTGGTGAGCAGCAAGGGGTAGTACGACGAGAAGTCTTCGTGGACGGCCTTTGCAACCGATGTCATTGCGTACTTGGGATCAAGTTTGGTCGACCCGTCGCTACGCTTGACAAAGAGCTCCTTGTTCCGCACCGGTTTGAAGAACGCACCTCGCTCTGGCTCGGGCGATGACTTACTCATCAAAACCTGCTGCCAGGGGATGACTTGTTCGCCTTCACCGTCCTGATTGCCTGGCAGGGTAACGCGGATACTCTTGCGGATGGCCATGGCCTGCTCTGGTTCGGGCAAATCAGACACATGAAGAACGTCAATGACTGCGTCAATGAGGTCTCGCAGAGCATTTGCTTCAGCGTTGTGATCCTTGAAAAGGACCATGTTCGCTTCAGCACCATGGATGCCACCGGTTGAGAACGTCGCGAAGCACGACGTTGGCGTACCGTCCTTGCGGAAGTAGGGAACGTTGGTGGCACGCTTGGGGATTTCATTGAGGCGGTAAGCTCCGATGACCCCATCGGTGTCGACGTTGTTGCAGTCTGGATCCAGAGTGTAATCCTCAACGTATGCCTCGCTTCCATTGAAGTTCTTGCCACGAATACTTGAGTAGTATTCGTAGACTTCATTGAAAGCTGCGCGAGCATGAGTGTCTTCGATGTTCTCGTAGAAGAAGTTCTTGGCTAGTTCGAGAACATCGAATTGTTCAATACCCAGCTCTTGGGCACGCTGCTTGGACGGGTACATGAACGACACCGTTTGGATGTCCTTCAGCCTCTCGTAGGGTGCGAGAACGCGCGCAACGAACTTGGCTGAGGTTGAGTCAGGTGTGAGGCGATTGCGCCGAACACGACTCGGCCTGCAATCTGGCTTTGACTTGGAACCGTCGACAGCCTGATAGACAGTCTCAGGGTAATCGACCATCAGCGCATGCTTGAGGTCGAAACCGCCCGAGTATGTCGGGTGGTCGGCTAGGTATGCCAAATTGACTACATCGCTGACGTTGTACGCGATCAACTCAACGAGGTCGTCGATCGTTTCGATGATGGAGTCATGCTTCAACCGATCGGATTCGAGGATCTGATAACCCAGCATGCCAAGTAGACGCTTGAGGCCCACACGCTGCTGCTTCTCATTGAAGCGCGCGATGTCGAGGTGTCGGCCAGAATGCAGCATGGCTCGCCTGACCTTGTTGGCGGTTCCGTCCCAACCCTTACCGTTGGCAATAGCAGAGGAGGTGAGATATGACGGCATCTGACGGATGTACTTATCCGTAAAGAGCGCATCATTATGCTTGCGGATCGTCTTTGCAGTCACAGGGGCGGTGCGTTGGAATGCAAGCTTGCATGTTTCCATCATTTCTTCATAGATACGACGCTTCTCATCGTCTGTCGTTGCGAGCATGGCGCGTTCGCGAGCCTGACGGACAGGCTCCTGCGTTCTTTCCATGACGCTTGCGAGGTAAATACTCATGAGGGTCGTGTCATAGTTGGCTGAGTTGTAGCCGCATACGAACGGATGAATCTCAGGATCGTAGTTCGGATCCGTGTCGCATACAGGGCGGTACTCGCGCAGGTACGTACTCTGGGAATGTGGGTCATTCACAGAAGCCGCATCGCTGAGTCCAATGATGCGGGCCAGTCGATGGTTGGATTCCCACTTTGCCAAGTTGTGCAACCGTAGGACGGGGGTTTCGCCGTGCTTCCAGAGGCGCGCCCAGGCTGGATTGCGCTTCAGAATGGCCGTGAGCACTGTGTGGTGATCGAGATCGGAGTTACGTAGCGCATCACCGACTGGAGTGCCCGCGTCGACGAGATAGAACACGTCGAGAGCACGGGTTTCTCGATCGAGGAAAGCAACAGTGAACACGTTGGTGAGCGACTCGATGTCCCAGAATTGGAACCGAGCTTTCTTGTAGGTGGTTCGCTTCATGAGCGATGACCCCCTTTCGTTGATAAGTTTTAGAAGAGCGTCTCTAGCTGAGGTAGCTCATGTGGGATGTAGTTCTCGATGTAGTGCTTAACGGCAGCTTCAGCGTCGTCAGCGTAGATGCCGCACAGTGTGTCGTAATCGGGATGATCGGGCGACACCATCCACACATCACCACGAGCCCATGCGACAAAGGTGTCAACGTTGCTACGAGCGGAACCGTAGCCCTCCTTGACGGCTGCAATGACAGTGAACCAGGTGGACTGGTCGTAGCCATGGCAGGCAATCATCTCAACGTCGTATGGGATATTGCGCTCGGCAAGACTCTTCTTCCAGTCGTTCCACCACGCGGTGGTGATGTCGCTTGGATCATCGATGTCGTCTCGTTCCATAGCTTGAAGAAGGTCGTCGATCGCCGGGTTGTCATCGTAGTCATCGATGTTGTCGGTTCGCGTGTTGCGATCAGCGTTGATGACGATGATGGACGCTTCTTCGTGGGTGAGCCACGACCTGGGATCCTCGGCATCGGTATCTTGACTAACGGTGTAATTGACGCCGTTCTCATCGGTGTACACGTCGTCCTGGAGGATGTATCCAGCATGAGTGGTGTGTTCCAAAATCATTGGGGGATCCTTTCCGAACACATGGGAGATTGTGTTCTGGGATTGAATAAATGGATCACGACCCCTGACTCGTCCCAATTTGTGTGTGGGTGAGCAGGGGTCGTGTGTCTGAATAGTTAGTTCACAGCATTGGTACTGCTTGGATCGTCTTGATCGTCGTCTGTTACTCCTGTGGTGGAGGCCGCAGTGGCTCGTAGGAGCCCTCTTGTGGAGATCGGTATGTTGTGAGGGATACCGATCTTGCACATAGAGCCGCCTACAGGTTGGAGATCAATCCAGTCACTCAGGTCATATTCCACAGCCAGGGGTTCATTACCGACGATGCGGTTCTGGGTACGCGTGGCTGTGGGCGTGACGATCCATGTGGTATTTCCGTCTGGCGTGTCTTGGAGCACAAGTGTCAGATGTTTGATGAACTTGTTGTACCCCAGAGGCGGATTCGACGGCTGGTCTTTGACAAGCCACGCGCGATAGAGCGCGTAGAGGAATCGCCACGGAAGCAGATCCCAGACCATACGATCGAGGAACTCTTCGACAAACGCTCGTACAGGGTCGTTCTCGATCTTGTACTGATGGAGCGCAGTCTTGACCGCAGCGGGCTCAGACAGCTCATAGAAGTTGCCGCTGAGTACACGGTGGAGGACGTATTCCAGCACCTCGGTGCGGTGCATGTAGTCCTGCTTGATGTACTTGCGCTCAGCACCCGTGAAACTCTTGTTGAACGGGATGATGAGCTGTCGTCGATATAGAGAACCAGACTTGTCTCGGAAACGAGGCGTGTCATTGACGCACTGCACCATGAAGCCTCGGAACTGATAGGCGATAGGGGTCTTGTTCTTACGGTTGATCAAGATGACATCGTTGGTGATGACAGCCTTGAGATTTGCCGCCTTATCGACGTACTCACCGACATCGTTCTCATCGACAAGGACAGCGTTAGTCCTGATGAGAGGTTCAAGGTGGAAGTCCTTGCCGAAATCGGCAACGGAAATAGAGGTCCAGGCGCGTTCACCACACAGGTTACGCATGAGCGTCAGAAGCGTGCCTTTACCATTGTTACCGACTTCAGAGAGAAGCCACGCTGTCTTGTCCCACGCGACGTTTGGCCGGATGATAGCCGACATGATCTCCCACAGGAGATTGACGATCTCAGGATCGTCATTGAGGTCAGCCATCCACGATTCAATGTCCCAGTCGGTGCCGTCTGCATCGTTATGGATGACGGGGTTGACTGGGTTGTCCTTGTAGTCGATCGCGGACTTCGCCGTAAAGACGATCTCAGGCGTGAATGGCAATAGTTTCTTAGTTTTGTAGTCGAAAATACCGTTGTTCACAGCAATGAGATCGCGATTGGTGTTGACCATGACACGGGGGGCGTTATCTTTCAACATGTCGATCACATGGTCAAGCTCTTTAGGTGAAATCGAGTAGTTGTACGCACGGGCGAGTACTCGGATCGAGACCTCATCGGTGACGTAGATGCCTGTGTCTGGGCCGTGGTCCATGTACACGGCGAGCACATCGTAATTAGGATCTGTGTTTTTATCCGAAAGCATGATGCTTACGACCCGGTTGCGATGGAGCATGCAATCAGCGATCACCGCAGGCGAAAGGGCGCTCAGCGTTTGGAAGGCCCGTGTGCCTTTGAGGTTGTAGTTCGCGTTTTCTGCGATCAATCGGTTGTTGATGCGGTTGAGTAGTTGGAACTCAACACCCTTCGCATCGAGAACTTCTTGGTTCTGAGTAGCAAAAAACAGTTCGACCTCATCGGAGATTAGCTGGTTACGCGGTGGCAACATAGCCTGGCTAGGCTTTGCCTGCTTCGGAGCAGGTGCCGCAGAGGTGGGGTTTTTCGTCATTGGGACCACATCCTCGTCATGTTGGATGCGGCTTTAGTGGAGTGCAGCATGTGGGACCTTCTTTCAATTCTAAGGGGCACGAGTGGTGGGACTGCCGCGCATGTGGGATATAGGGAAGTACTCGTACGCCAGAGGAATCGTACATCATGTGGGGTTACCGCGCAAGCTGCGCACGGTGTTCAACGACCATGTTACCGGTCGTCATCTCCCGTTGTCTCTCGACGCGCGGTAGCGCGTTATCCAGAGAGACTACAGGGGTGTGAGGTCTCGTGTGCCCTAGATGCGTCTGTGGGGCTCTGAAATGATCTCAATGCATCTGAGTGCCGGTTTTTGTCTCCCAGGGCCGCAGAGACGCGCCTGGGGGCCTTCTCGGGGATGTGGAGCCTCTTCAGCGGAGCGCATTGCTCATGAGGGTGGGTTGGTGGATGCCATGAGAGGGACTTGTAGCAGTTTTTCTTCTGGATGTAGCAGATGTAGAAAAATATCTGCTACAGGGTTTTTCGGCGGTATTACAACAGAAAGTTCTTATTGATAATTATTTCTAATAAATATCTGCTACATACATAATCGTTGGTATTTCAACGTAAAACCTGGTTTGTAGCAGATGTAGCAGGTATTTTTCTTGCTATGCACGCATGCGCGCACACGCACGTGTGATACCTGGAGAAGTTGTTCCTGTCAACCCTGAGAATGTATGTGTTTCGTATGCCGAGATGATCACTTGACTGTGTGTTTGGATGCGTGTATCACGCGCACATACGCGCATGCGCACCTGAAGACTTGGGTCTAAAAAGCCGCTACATCTGCTACAAGTGGCACTTTTCGTTGCAATGATGCGTGAAAGTGCCGTAGCAGCCATTTTTGGGTGTGTAGCAGCCTTTTGCTACACATGCTGTTTGGCTTGATATATCAAGGAAAACAGGGTCGTAGTATGTAGCGGTTTTGATTGCAACATCTGCTACAGCTTGCTTTTCAGCTGTGCGTTGGTGATTGGCACCACAGTTGGCCGAGCTGTTGTTTTTCAATATATGTCGGAGATCACAATCGGCCTAGTTGTCTCTATGCATATTGGTGTTGCACGTATGTGCGATGTTTGTGTATGATGTCGTCGACAGGTTGATTCGGGTTCGTGGAACGTGAACCAAAATCTGGGACGATGTGGGACCGCACAACGTAAAACGAACGGGAGCTGGTGGGACGGCTCCCGTTCGTGTTTTGGGGGAGAAGTCGCATCACAATAAAACAGGGGCCATCCGGTGAGGATGGCCCCTGTTCTTTTCGCGAAAGGATCGCTTCTTACGATCCCGAGATTGTGGGTCTACGTTGTGGTCACGCTGCCTGAGCACGCGCACGGTACTTTGCCTGCTTCTTAGCACGATGCTTGGCGGGGTTCCACCGTAGAGAATGGCGGTCTGCCAGTCGCTCACGCTGAGCCTTCTGCTCCGCTAGGAACTCAGCTCGGGTGAGTCCTCCGTAGTTCTGACGCTGACGCCACAGCTCGAACTCCAACGAAGACGTGTCAGGCAGTGCGTAGATGAACTCAGCAGCGTACACGCGAGCCCGCTTCAGGAAGACGATGCGCTCGCGGATGAGCACGCCGCGACGATCGTGGATTCGCCTCTTGGTCTCCCGGTATTGCCAGTTGTCCAGGAGATCCTGCTTTGTTTCGCTGGGCAGGCGGTTGTACACCACGTGTCGCAGGATTGCGCCAGGGGTACCATCGAAGCCCTGGATTCCTTCTCCTGGTTTCGGAGGATCCCATGGAAGCCCGAGATCCTTCGGCAGATTCGGAATGACGATGTTCTGCTTGTTGTCGTAGATGAGACCACGGTGGATAATCATGGTGATCCTCCTTTCTGATATTTCTGAAAGCTTTAGTTTTGAAAGATTTGAAGAAACTTGTTTCTTCACCCCAATCCCCGGTTCGTACCTTGTACGAACCGGGAGGGGTGGCCGGGGGACCCCACCCACCGTCACACCTCTCATGCATCTCCATCAACGCTCTTCGATCAACTGATTCACTCGGCGCTTTGCCTGGATGCGTGGAATGCACATCCAGAGGCCGAGCGTGATGACGACGAGCAATGCGGCGGCTACAGCATCCAGGTTCCTGACTTGGACGCTTGGTAGCAACAATGCTGTTGCGTTGAACAGCATGTGCATGCTGATGCACGCAAGGAGATTGTGCGTTCTCTCGTACAGATACCCGAGGGCAATACCCAGTGGGATTGTGAGGACGATCTGTACGATATTGCCGTGCAGCATGGCGAAGAGTAGCGCTGTGACTACGATTGTCGATGTCACCGATAGCTTTCGCCTGAGGACCGGGTAGATGAATCCTCGCATGAGGGCTTCTTCACCGATCGGGGCGATGATGAGACTCATGATGACAATGGCGATAGCCGGTGTCGTTTCACTGAGTTTCTGCATGGGTGATGGTTGATTCAGCGATTGCTTGACCCACAGGGCGAGAACGGTTGAGCCGAGAGTCATCACGATGGTGATAACGGGTACCATCACGCATTCCATGGTTGGGATGCGTTGCTTCTTGATCATTGGAGCTGTGCTGTTACGTCGTCTCCAGAAGATGACGCACGTTGCTGCGAATGCGTTGGTATAGGCGACGGCGAATACCGGTCTTCCAACGATCGTGTAGGCGAGTGCCATGACCCCTGCGTATGCGAGGATGGACATAAAGGTTAGGGTCACGAGACCCGTTTTGGTCTCTCTACTGTCTCGTGTGCCCTCCCACATCTCGTAGATGGACTTTTTGATTGCGACGATCATGGCGTCCTTTCTTGTTCTTGCTCTTTGTGTGTTGGTTGCTCCACCTCATGGTCGACGATTCCTTGCAGGGTGGTACGGCCTGCGAAGGTGTTGAGGCCCAACGCCACCCTGAGACGGCACATCATGTCTGCCCTGTCGACGCTGTTTTTCCTTTCAGTGAGATGGGGCGCGAGATCCGATCGGTTCCACCACAGCAGCGCAACACCTTCAGGCGTGATGATCTTCAGGTGCTGCTTGTGGTCTCCCATCGTGTGAATCGAGCACATGGACAGGTTAATGACGACATCAACGGGAGGGGCTGGGAATCCGTGCCCGAATGGGGCGAGCTCCTTCACTTTGTCCATGTATTGCGTGATCGCACAAATCTCGTCAAGCGGGGCATCTGCGTCAGGGGCTGTTCCGAGCACAAGAGCTGCTGGATCCGAATGGGTGAGGACACCCGTCTGTGTAATGACAGCATCACGCTGCCGTGGCACAAGGGTGGCTAGTGCGTCGTAGAGTTGCTGGGGTGATCGTGCGCGCACGCCACAAGCGAACTCATGACCTTGTGCACTGATGGTCGGATCTTGCAACGATGAGAGCTGCTCGATGACAGGGAACCATGTGGGGGACCGCATGGAACCAGAGCACGATCCGTCCGGGTGGATGCGAACGACTGCAACAGGGTGTTCGTGCATGAGCATGAGGTTCTGAGCAATGAGGCCCAGCATGCCTGGTAGCGCATCCGTGGGGAACACGTACGGTGCCCATGGCTGATCCGTATCCATGATGGAGTTGAGGATCTCACGGACCTGGTTCTTCCTCTGCACGTTGTACTCAACGAGACGTTGTGCTGCCTCTTGTTGCTCATCGAGAGTGTCCGCCGTGAAGACTGCGAACCCTGTTCGGTAGTCTCCGTCGACACGCCTTGTGGCGTTGAACGCCGGAGCGATCGAGAACCCGTAGAGCTGTTCGTCGACTCGTTCGTGGGTTGTGCCCAGCTCCTGTAGGAGCAGGTTCATGCCTTCGAATGCTCGCATGTACATCGGGTGGTGATTCTGCGAGCGCAGCATGGCCAGCAACGTGGGCGTCCGATCGATGTCGATCTCAATGTCATCGAGTTCGTCAGGCTCTTCGTACTTGGACTTCACCTTCTTGTAGGTGGGACCAGGCTCGGGCGTAGCGATAAGTAGCCTGGTGAACATGAGAGCTTCGCGCACGAGGTCTCGGTTCTCGTGCACCAGACTCATCACGTCGGCTACTGTGCCGATGCCTGCAAAGACCTTGAGCCATGTGATGGCAGATAGCTTGTCTGGGTGGTAGAGCGATGCGTATCGTTCCACCACTTGGTATGCCACGTGCGCCCCACAGATTTCTCTGTTGGGATATGTTTCGTCGATCCTGTTCGGGTTGACGAGGATATGTGCAAGTGACTTGCTCTCTTCCACGTGGTGATCGGTCACAAGCGTGACGAGACCGATGTTGTCTGCGTAGGCGAGAGCATCACGGCTGTTGGTTCCGGCATCACAGGTGATAACAGCTTCCGTATTAGGGAACTGTTGCTTGACCGTGTTGATGACCGATGGTTGGATCTCGTGTCCGAGGTGGTAGTCGGGGACGTGGAGATTGGTGGTGAGGCCGATCTCGTTGAGCCCCGCGTAGAGAATCATCCCGGCGCAAATACCGTCCGTGTCGAAGTCTGGCACGATGGTGATCTCTTTGTCGGTCGAGCGTAGGATCTCCAGCGCCATGACCATCTGATCGATGTCCTTGAGCAACGGATGTTGAGCATCGTTGATCGTCTTCAGGTACTGATCGGTCCATCCCATCCGTTCTCGGACACGGTTGAATAGTTCTAGGCCACTGACCTCGAACATTGATTCATCGATGTCGAGCGGGGGTGTAGCTGTTTTGGATTCCATGTGGTAGTAACTCCTTTCATCAGGTTTGTTACCGCGTTTTTAATAATGCGTAGTCCGTGGGTGGCTCATTACTAGACACATGAAGGCATCAAGGGCAATGTTGACTAATATCCATCCGATTGCGTAGTTGATAGCAGCTCGGTCGTTTGGATCAATGAGTGCGTTATTTCCTTGTGCATCGGTGTCGTGTGACTTGTCCCTTACTTGGAAAAATGACCATGTGAGGTATAGCGATAGGATCCACATTAGTGTGCACATCGTAATGAAGAAGACATGTGGGAAATTGATACCTATCCAGGTCGTGCCAATGAGTAGAAGTGGGATGGCTATTGCTGTTGTAACAGCGTTTACTACGATTGCGATTCTTGAGGCGATGGCATGGGTCCAATATGCAGCACCTTTGGCGTGTGACCCATTTTCTTGTTCCTTGTTTAGGTGTCTGGTGATGACTTTTTTTGGAGATGACTGTTACAAGATTTACGGCTATTACAACAGTAATGAATGCCACTGCCAGCCATAGCGGTGGTGTGTATGGGAACATCTGTTGATCTCTTTTCTATGTTTTTTGTGTTGGGACGTTGAGATGATGAAGCCCCGTAGCGGGTTACGAACCACGCTACGGGGCTTTGTGCGATCGTCAGATCAGCAGACGGTGCGTCCTTCGATGATCACGCAACCGGGACGATCTGCCTGTCCGGGACCGAAGTCAATGCGACCACCAGAATCTGAGCCAGAGTTGTTGGCCGGAGGTGCCGGAGCGGGCGCAGGGGCAGGAGCCGAAGGCGTGTAGGAGGATCCACCGGAGTAGCTCGAACCGTTCGAGCCGCTGTTGTTGCTGCCTCCATTGCCGTTGTAACCGTACGAAGGAGCGGGGGCGTTGCTCGACGAGCCCTGCTCAGGTGCGCTGGTTTCCGGTGCGTTCGAGGTGCTGCCAGCCTTTGCATCCTGGTAGGTGGTGATAGCGTCCTTGAGCGGTGCCACGGAAGCCGTCACCTCAGCAGCCTTCTGCTCAACGGCCTTCGCCTTCTCGATGGAGGCCACAGCCTCGTCATAGGTGGTGACCGTCACCGTGGTGGACAGGGTGTGAGACTCGGTCTCCACGGCCTTGAGCGTGTCGTATGCCGCCTTCACGGACGCATCAGACTCCATGTTGGGGTCGGCCTCAACAGCGGCGATCTGCTCTGCCGCGCTCTGCTGAGCGCTTGCGAGGTTGGACTTCGCCTCATCCATCAGAGCGTTGGCCTCATCGGTGGCCTTGGTCAGACGGTAGGCGTCACGCACGTCGATGAACGACTGGGTCTGATCCTTGATGGCCTTGATGGCAGCATCAACAGAGGTGGTGTCGGGCTCACCCGAGCACTTGCTCTTCTTGCTGTTGTCGGCAGCAGTGTTCACCTTGGTGTCTTCAGCCTCCTTGGCGCTTTTGGCAGCGCTGATGGCCTTGCTCAGGTCGTTGATGGCAGTCTGTCCCTCAGAGGACAACGGGAAACCGTCGGTGTGCGCCAGGCGAGTACCCTCGCCGGGCTTCAGGGATGCGTCGACCGTCTTTAGTGCATCATTAGCGTCCTGGATCGCCTGATCCAGCTGAGCCGTCTTACCGGTGAGGATCTCCTGGTAAGAGGCGCAGTCCTTCGCGTTGTTGGAATGCGAGCCGAAGACTGCGATACCGATGCCTGCGATAGCGAGGATCACGGCAACAGACGCAGCGATCGCGGCGATGATCTTGTTGCGCTTCGACCACGTGCGCGGGTCGAGGTTGTTCTTAGTGGTAGTCATGGTGATGTTTTCTCCTTGATGATGGTGATTGATATGTGTGGTTCGGGTGTGGGGCGATTACCTTGGCCACATGGTCACCATCATCAAGGGATATTGATTAGGCGTCCGTGTTGGCCTCGGGATCTTGGTCTGCGAGGTGGACGTAGGTGGGCATCGCCACGACACGGATGTATGTGTCGGGGTCGATGTTGGACGGGGTCATTCGATACTCCGGTGGGAGCATCAACGTGATGAACGTGTCGTGAACACGCTGACCATTATTGTCGGAGCGCAGGATCTCGTCTTGCACGCGAACGAGGATGTTGTTCTCGTCGGGCGGCAGGGAGATGTTGCCCTCTTCCGGGTTGATTGCGAGGTTTTCGGCAGCCGGGACAACGATCGTTGTCATAATGTCCTCGTTTTTAAGGATATTGAGAATACCCTCATCGTCAACGAGGTGGGCGCTGTAGCCGTTCTTCTTGAGCCAACCATTCAGGTAGGCGTTGTTCGTGACGACATTGACCTCGACATGGGGGATGTCGATGAGGGTACTGATGTCGTCATCATTGTTGATCGACTGCGGGATGTCGTTGGCGACGTGTGGGAGAAGCGCAAGATTCATCCGCGCGATGGTCTCCGCTACAGTCTCTCCGAGCTGGAACACCTTCGTGTTGGGCTCGGTCGCAACAGCGATAGTGATCGTGTTGTCGGTGTCGGTCATATAGATGGCTCCTGTCTGTCGTTTTTCATGGCTCTTATCTGGCCATGTATTGGCCACGATAAGACTCTTCTCAACTGCTCGGCTCGCCAGCGGCGAGCTGATCTGTTGGAACGAAATGATTGCAGGAATCATTTTTAAAATGATTTCCATCTTTCGATGAAAAGCCCGGTGCCACCTGTGGTGGCACTCGATGTATCGGAGCATGTGGAACAGACAGCCCGAGGCAGGGGTGGGTTGTTCCACATGCGATCCAGTGGTCTCTCATGATCCGATTGGTTATGCGTTTTGTGCTGAGACTTGTGAGAGTCTCAGTGGGGCGTGTTCGCGTCATGTCGGATAGGCGCCTTGTTGATTATTGCTTGCATGGGGTTGTTGTCACCCACTGTACACTTCGTATTAGTTGCTCAGTGGGTGTGCATATCTGTTTATCTGTTCGTGAGACAGATGTTAATAACCCCATGAATAGCGCTGATATGCGGGGTGTATCCACCCCTGTATTACCAGTCACTGTGTTTTCTGTGATGGAACCTGGGGTGACCACAGTGACACTCGGTACAGCCTGTGGATGTGCCGTTACCGAATCCTGTTGCTCTCCATGGTGTGTAACTCTTACGTTTTTGCGCGAAGCATCAAAAACGTAAGAGTTAGGTGACGAGCAACAGGTGTTTCTCAGGGTCTGAGTGATGAGACCGTGAATCGTATATGTTGATGAGGCAGGTGTGACTTTATTTTGTGCCTCCCTCAGCGACATATACGACCAAGGTGGTTTATAGTCATCGACTTGTGAATCGTGAGAATCAGGGTCGATGATTTGTTTCCCATCGCCTTGGGACACGGGACTCATCGCGAAGGCCCGATGGCACAGATGCATCAACAATGCGTCTGTGCCGTGTTTCAAGCGTCTGGAACAGACGCGCAGAGGGCACCCGAGACAGCCCCAGTGGGGCTGTGGAGGGCAAGCCTGTGAAGCGGTAGCGTAACAGGCGCAGTAAGAGCCCCAAGGAGCAACGCGACGCAGGGGTGAGGGAGGGGTCGAAGCGGAGCGAGACCACGACCGAAGGGCTGTCGGCTATGCCGACCGAAGGAGTACGCGTAGCGTACGACTGAGCCAGCCCCTCTTATGCCCTTTTTTACCTGATCCACCGCCAGCGACCATTAGGGAGCGTAAGGTGGGCAAAGTGGCGTAACGAAGGGGAAAACAGGCGGGACCACCCCCGGTGGGACCACGGGTCGTTGAGGCGGTACCGCCTCCGAGACGTGGTACCACGGGTGCCTGTTTTCCCTGTTAAGACGGGGTTTAGGTGAGACCATGGTCCGAGCTTGCTTGGCACCGTGGTCTCACCATGCGGCACTAGCCGCTGCAACAGGGTGACGAACCGAGCGAGCGCAGGTTTGGCACACTGTTCTGGCCCCCGTCTTGCCGGGTCGTGAAACGGCCCGTAAACGCCGTTAAGGAGCACAGTGTAACTGGGCTCCGTTGCATCACTGTCAGGCCCTGAGACAGGCTGTTGTGGCACCGTACGGGGACATGGCAGACTGGCTCAGGGCCGTTTGTTTCTGTGCTCTTCAGACATTGAGACAGCAGCTGTTGCAGCAGCTGCTGGTGCGTACACCAGATGGCGCGGCATCTGGTGTCTGCGAGCCCTGTTTCAATACCGTTTAGACGAGCGCAGAAACATGTGGGCGAAGCCTCCATTAACAGTCCACCGGATAATGCGCAGCATCCTGCCTCACGTGCAATACAGCATGTGAGGCAGGATGTTTCAGAACCTTTATATAGCGTTATCCGGTGGCATATTTCAGTCACATGTAACAGGGCTATAACAACGCTGTTTTCGAAGCAGTGGAGAGCCCTGTTACATGTGTGAAAACCATGTTGTTGCGTAGTTGTTGTATGCCTGCCTATTTCCCATCTGAGACTATTGGCGTTTCAACGTGTCTCAGATGGGGTAACAACAGAAAGAAACAGGCTGTATGTAGCAGCGCTTTGTAGCAGCGTCGTAACAGCCTGCATAGCGCGCTTCTAGCATGTTACGTAGAGGCTGAGAACCCATTTGTCTTGTGCCTCGTATAGGTGTGCTGAAACAACGCTGTGACAGCCCTGAAACAGCGTTGTAGCGTGTGTTGAGACGCTGTTGTAGCACGCGTTGTTGCCATCAGTCGATACAGCCTAAATAAACGTCGTGATGCATAGTTATGCTGAACCTACTGATCTTGTAGCCCTTTTAGCCTCGGTTGATGACTGCGTAAATGCAGAGCTGCAACCGGGGCTGTGATGCAATATGGTCGTGCTCCTGGCTGCGTCTATACATCTGTAGCTGGCGCAATGGTGACCAGATAATGGTCAATAAGCGGTCAATGGTGACCAGTTTGGAGCCAGTGTGAGACCTGATAAGCGCCAGAGCTGGCGACTGGTCTTTATCTGGTCCAATGATGGCCAGATAAAGGCGCATTGTTGGGCGCGCTATGACCAGTGGTACCCCATGGTCGTTATCGGGTTCTTTGTTGGCCCTATAACGACCCTGTATTGGCGCATGTAAGAGCCAGGAGACAGCCTGGATCAATGATGGGCTAATAATGGCGCAATGATGACCCAATGACAGACCAATGGTGGCCAGAGAATGGCGCTTTCCGGGTCAGGAAAAGCCTGGTAGATGATGGCGCAATGGTGGTCATGAAAGCGCCAGCGGTTAAGAAAGCATCAATACAGCACTGCCAACGTTAAATGAAAGACCCCCGGACACAGGCTCCTGTGTCCGGGGGTTGCTGCGTTGTTGGTGCGGTCAGCATGTGGCCTGAGATAGCCGATTCGGCTGAGATGTGAGGTCATAATACGGTATGATGTTGTGGGCCTACGCACACTGACTACCTGCTCAGCTTTGACAGGTCAGACAGGTCAGACAGGTCAGACAGGTCAGACAGGTCAGACAGGTCAGTACGTAGAGACCAATGATCAACGACAACTACAAGAAAGAGAGTCCACACTCCCAGGGTCGGCAACCCCAAGAAGACCACCCAGCGCCAGGGCATGATGAAGGGCGACACTGCGTCTTCCCAGACCGAGTTCCATACGTACGGTGTCTTGAAGACTGCTGATGCCATCGAGTTCTACTTCGACGGGCAGCTCACGCACCGCGTGAAGATGCAGGATATGAAGGGCGCGAGCAACCCCTTCGCAGATCCAGAGAATGATCTGGTGCTGAAGCTGAACCAGATGGTGGGTGGCAGCTACCTGGCCAAGCATGACAATTGGGCTGATAAGACCTTTGTCGATGCAAGCAAGTACGCTGATGATTATAAGAGCGCGGACGGCGCTGGTTCGACCATGTATGTCGACTACGTGCGCGTGTACGAGCCGAAGACTGAGGCGGATCAGCCTGTTGATCCTGCCCAGCCAGAGCCCACTCCTGCACCTGAGACTCCGGCTCAACCCGAGCAGCCTGCTCCCACTCCCGAGCCGTCTCAGCCCGCGCAGCCTTCTGAGCCTACGCCTACCCCTGCTCCGTCTGAGCCTACCCAGCCTCAGCCCGCTCCCGAGACTCCGGCCCAGCCCACTCCGGCACCTGAGAATCCTGTGGCCCCGGCCCCTGAGCAACCTGCCCAGCCTGAGAATCCAGCTCAGCCAGCAGATCCAACTCCGGCACCGACTCCAGAGACTCCTGCTCAACCCGAGCAGCCTTCTCAGCCAGAAACTCCTGCCCAGCCTGAGCAACCGGCTCCTGCGCCTGAGCAGCCTGCGCCTGTTCCGACTCCAGAACAGCCTGCGCAGCCTACTCCTGCGCCCGCTCCTGAGCAGCCGAAGCCTGTGACTCCGTCACCTGCGAAGCCCACCCCTGCGCAGCCGGTTCCGGCCAAGCCTCAACCAGCACAGCCTGTTCCGTCTCAGCCAGCTCAGCCGTCCGATAACCAGGCAGACCAGAACAGCCAGCAGTCCGGTCAGGCAGAGCAGTCTGAGCAGAGCAAGCAGACCAAGCCAGAGCAGCCCAAGAAGTCACAAAAGCCCAGCGCCGATCGTTTGGCGAACACGGGTATGACCTCGTGGTATCGCCCGGTCGTTGTCATGTGGCGAAGCTTCTGTGGCTGGATCACCAGCTGGTGGTTCTGGTGATAGGTTGATCCACAATGAGCTCAGTGCATAGCTTGTGAGCTGAAAAAAGAAAGCCCCTGCGGGTCTTCGCTGTTACCAGCGTTGACGCCCGCAGGGGCTTTCAGGGTTTAGAGGGGATTAGGTGGAGGGGTTAGGAGAGAGGAAAGGTGGAGGGGTTAAGAGAGGGAAGGGAGGCTAGGTGAGTTTATCTGCGCAGGTGAACACTCCTATCAGAGTGATCAGCCCACGAAGTAAGCGATGGTGTTGGCGGTCAGGAAGATCGCACACCACACGACGAGCGTGACACCCAGCAGCCTGAGGCCAGGGGTGGTGTCAGCGTAGATCCACTCATAGAGGTTGGTGAGCTTGTTCTTCAGCATGGTTCGGTTCCTTTGTGAGAGAGTTTCTATCAATTCAAGATTCGGGGCGTCGATAGACGCCCTGTCTTCGGGTTCTGGGTGAGCGAGACAACACGAGAAGGGGGGTTATACTCATTGAGGTGAGGTGTCTAGCCTCACAGCAAAAACTTACGAACCGAGGAGGGTTAATCATGAGTACTACAGGATGTTCCGCATCAGAGCACATCGAGCAGCCAGAAGTTGGCCATATTCTACCGAAGCCGTTTGAAGTCACATCTTTAGGTGATGGTAGTGATGCATTGAATCCAGAAGAGAATGTCAGTCTCGATTTGGTCGCTTCGGCTGTTGGCTATATGACTCGCATTATGTCAGGGGAGTCCACGGAGTCAGTCTTTGGGTTCCCACTGTTCTTGGCGCGACGCATCGGAGGGGATGCGATTGCGGTCGAAGCGCAGCATCTTATCGACGGCATCGACGGTTTGGATGATGGATCTATCATCAATGCCTTGAAGTTGTCTGGGTTTGGTGATCGATTCCTTGCTGATTCTGAGAGTTATCGACCCCTTGAAGAGATTAACCCTGATGAAGCAACGATCCAGAACGTGAGGACGATGGTCAAACGCTTGCTCCGTTTCTTTGATGCTTATGACGTGAAGTCGCCAGTGTCCGATACGTTTTGGGATCTCAATGTATCGACGTTGCGTCCAACGGAGGCGCAGACACTCCAGTTGCTCATGGGTTGGCGTGAACGCCTTCATTCGCCTCTTGCGTGGTGGCATGATTTCAAGTACCTGGGTATTTACAACTCACGTCTGGACAACGTGTATCGGATCGGCGTTGATGCTATCCCTGACGATCTGATTAACGAGATCGATCGAGACGTGCTTGGCTACGCTAAGTAGAGCCCGGCACTGAAAACATAGCCCCTCTGAGACAGCGCTCCTGCTTGTTTATTAACAAGCAAGGCTACGTCTCAGAGGGGCTATCTGCGTTGTTGGGTCAGGATCTCGTCACAGATCACAGATCGACGGGTCGGAAGTCCTGTGCGATGAGGTGCTTTGCGCACTGCAACGGCGAGCACTTATCGAAGTACTCCCAGTGCTTCAGCTCGCTCATGATCTGGCAGGCGGCCCTCAGGACAACCGGCTCCCTGTAATCCCATGACGTTTCATCGCACAGTTTTTCCGGTGTGAGATCCTCCAGCGGGGTAGGCCAGACATCCAGACAGTCAATCCTGTTGATGTTCACGCCGTACACTGTTGCGCAGTCCTGGATGTAACCCGGCATGATGAGCGACGGGAAATCCCACGATGTGTCGCGTCGCTCCACATCAGCTTCGGCTGCCTTCTGGCGCGCCCACTTGTCCTTGGTGAGACCGGGCAAGTTGATCTGATCCACGGGTGCCATGACGACCATCTTACCCAGCTTGTCTGCGTTGTCAGCAGACTGGGCAGAGTCGACAGTGCATGCCACAGGACGGCACTCGGCGGGCGAGTGTACAGTCTTCATCTTTGTCGCATGCGCGAGAGCGCACTCAGCCGCCCATTCACCGAGAATACGGGGAATGATGACACAGCCATCTGTGTTCCAGCCCCAGAAGAGTGCGCCCTGGACGGGCTCGTCCTGGTATGCCGCCGACTTGTAGATCAGCCTGTCGCGCCTCGACGGGATGAGCACAGAGCCTTCCCAGTAATGGTCGCCGTCTGAGTCTTCGTCGAATGTTTCGACGAGAATGCCACCGTAACCGAGGTCGTAGACATCAGCCGCCTTGTGGTAGTAACGGATGTCCTCAAGGGCCTTGACGAGATCGCTTCCCGCTTCTGTCATGGACAGAGCCTGGATCATGGTGTGGGCCGCTTCGTGGTTCGCGTGGTTCAACATGGTTGTTTCCTTTGAGTGTGAATTGTGGATGAGAGTAGGACTCAGTTCTGCGATCGGGACATCGAAGATGTCCTGCTAACAAGACACAGTGGTGAGAGAAGAAAAAATAGCTCCCCCACCCCGCCTCGTTCTCTGTTGAACGTACGTCGCCGTACTGTTCTCGGAGAGGGTAGGGGTGGGGGGGAGCTACTGGTAGTGACAGTGACATTAGGAGGGAGGGGGGTTCGTGTGTCAGGGCACGCTCACCAGCACGTACTGGTGGCCCCATCTGTCGTTGATGCGCTGCGCATAGTGGTCTCACGTCTCCCATTGGATGCGTGGCGTGCCTCGCCAGATTCGCAGGATCATCGTGATGAGCCGCTTTTCGTATGGCGACAATTTTGCCTGTGAGGCGGTTGCTGACGAAGTAACTTCGTCCCGAGCTGCCTGGTTCCCATGAATTACAGATCAGGGTAGATTTCTGTGAGGGTGTCCCGAATAGTCATAGTCATGCGCTCAGCCTCTCAGTCTTCGCTCTCGTAGGCCAGGTATTCCCTGTAGCTACGGCAGTTGTACTGACCTAGCGAACGCTTGAACTCCTGCCGCTTGCTGCGCTTCTTAGCGCGACGAGCAGCCGCTCGGGGCTTGCCCAGTGCATCGCCACAACACGTGCAGTCACGGCCACCAGGGCCGTACGGGCACGTGCAACCGATCATGGTTGCGTGGGTCGGGCTGCTCAAAGACAGGGCATCCAGAGCATCGAAGCTATCAGGGCTGTAGTAATCGTTGGAACGCTTGTTACGACGGGGCATCGTCATAACCTTCTTTCTTTGTTGTGTGGTTGTTATGGGGGAAGAGAGAGGTGTGTGTGTGTGTGTGTGGTTGGGTTGTTAGATCATCAGATCGCGTAACGGTTGAACCGGGCGGTCTTGTTGGACGTGTTCGAGTAGAACCTGAGCAGGCTCGCGGTGTCCTGGCCGTCCTCGTCCCAGTGCTTCAGCAGCGTGTCGATCTCGTTGACGGTCTGCCAGAGCTCGGCCTCAGTGTCGCGATCGAGACTCATCCCCACGGTTCCATAAAAGCTGTTGAAGCACTTCTCGCGAAGATTCATGATCTCCTGCTTAGTGGGGTGAGTGCTGAGCGTCTTTGATGCAAGATCCGTGAGCTTGTCCCACATCATGATGGGCTTCTCACAGCGGATCTTGTCGTGCTTGTCTTTGATCGCCATATTGTGAATAACAGTCGTGAGCTCGTCGATCATACGATCGAACTCGTCGTCATCAACTGTGCCGTTGACGGCGAGCTTGTCTTCGACCTGCGGGTAGATGTAACCCTTCATGATCACATCTGCGCGGTGAGACCGCTGCATCCAGTCAGGCATGGCGGCGACCTCAGGGAGGTGAAGAACGAGGTAGGAAGTCCAACGCATGGTCATAGTTGATTCTTTCTGTTTGTTTGGGGTGGAGGGAATCAGATGTCCTCGGGAGTGAAGTCATTCTCGATGAGATGCTTTGCGCATTGATAGCGAGAATATGTATCAAAGTATTCCCAGGCTTTGTATTGGCTGAGGAACTGACACGCGGCGCGCCACGCTTCCTTTTCAAATTCAAAAAGGAAACGTTCGGGTTCCAGTGCGTCGTTGATGTCATCCACATCGAGAACATCGACACGATTGAGTAGGTAGACGATTTCACCGGCTGTTACCCCATAGAGCACAATCGCGTTATATCCGTATACCAGACCATTTCCACCAACGTGGTCATACAGGCCCCATTCGCATTTTTCGTAGTGGGGCTGCGTTGCCTTTCGGCGGGCGTACTTGTCGACGGTGAGGCCGGGGAGCTTGAGACCCAAAGGAAGACGGACGCACATGTTAGGAACCGTGTCAACACTGTGGATGACGGGCTTCGTGCACCATGTGGGCGCAGGCACCCACTCGCTGTATTCGACGATGCACTGTACTGCCCATTCGGCCAGCACGTAGGGAATCACCACAGGGTAGCTGTGGTAGTCCTTCCAAAAGAGCGCACCTCGGATGGTGTCGTCGCACTAGTCAGCGCTCTGGTAGGTCAGCCGGTCCTTGGTGCCGGGCAGCAGGACAAGACCCTTGACATCTCCGTCATCGTAGGTGTCGACAGCCGTGACGAGCATGCTGCCGCCACCGAGCTGGGCGATTCTGCCCTCAGAGTGGTAGTAGCGCACGGCTTCAAGAGCCTGCACTAGCTCAGACCCTTCCTTGGTGCAGGACAGAGCAGCAATGTAAGAATGGGCGAGTTCATGATTGACGTTCATGATTTTCCTTGTTTTGTGGTTGTGAGTGAGAAGTGAGAAGAGGGTGTGTGGATAGAAATAGAGAGTTCTATCAGTTCAAGATTCGGGGCGTTGAACAACGCCCTGTTGCAAGTACACAGATGTGTGGGCGAGAGACCAGAAAATCAGCCCCTCTGAGACGTACCCGTGATCGTGCTGATCACATACTGTTTCTATCCCAGGGGGGGGTGCTATCGCTCAGATCGAGATCTTGTACCGATCAAACCGCGCATCTCGGTTCGGGTAGAACCTGAGAGGCGTGATCGTCTCAGAGAGATTCCAATCCCACAGCATCCTGTTCAATGCGTAGGTCGTGTTTTGCGCTTCCTGTCGAGTCTTGGGATCAAGCGATGTGTCGTCCCTCATCTCATAGCATCGATCAAGAAGTGCATCGATCTGCTCTCGTGTGGGCTGCTTGCTGAGAGTTTCTCGGACAAGCCCAGAGAGTTTGCTCCATGCAATGATGATCTTTTCGCAGCGAATACGATCATGCTTATCTGCGATGGCCATCGCGAAAATGTCCGGTTCCACCTTATTGATCATCTGCTCGAATTCAGTATCGCTATGAGCAATCTCGGCAACCTGAGGGTAGATGTGGGTGAGCATGATCACCTCAAAGCGATGCATTCGCTCCATCCAGTCAGCCATCTCGTTGACGGCCTTGTGGTGGTAGACGAGACATGAGGTCCAGTCGTTCCAAGGGGTGTTTGTTGTAGAGAGGATCCTGTGAAGGAGAGGGTGAGTGGGTGCAGCCATGGTTGCGATCTTTCTGGTGATAGAGCGTGAGAGTAGAGGGTGGAGAGAGGGCAGAGAAGTGTGCGGCAGCGAGTCAACGAGCTTGTTAATGGAGCATGTGCCATAGCACCAGGCTAACGCCTGCGATGAGCAGGGCGCCGACCACACAGGCGATCGTAGCGAAGAGTGCCTTCAGGTCATTCTCCGTGATCTGCATCTCGTCGGTATCGGACTCAGACTGATCAGTCAGTCCCTGTTCCTTCTTGAGTCGATTAAGCTCTTCCTCAAGTTCATCTACTCGCTGGAGAGCGAGAAGGCCGAATACGCCCATGGTGTTGTCTCCTTTTCTGTGTTGTGGTTTAGATTGATAGCGTCAGGTTGAGAACAACAGGCGTCATGACGATCGCCATGATCGCGCTTGCGACAAGCACTGCCTTGGCGATGCAGATCATGTCCTGCTTCGTGATCGTGAGCGCGCTTGCTTCAGCCGGATCGAGATGCTTGATGTCGCCGAAGATCCAACTGGTGATTGCATTGATCATATTTCCTGTCCTGTCTTGTGTCGGGTCAGTACCCGATGCCGAGCATCTGCTCGACCTTGCGGTTGTTGCGTGGCATACCAACGCCTCGCAAATAGTCATCGACCATGTTCTTTGTGGCGTGAGCCCGCGAGAGCACATCACGCGGAACATAGGGATGTGAGCTACCGTATTCTGCCCAGGTCTTGCCCGTACCTTCCTGCACGAGGTAGAGATTCGCGTGCTTCTGAAGAGTTCTGATGTCGTGGTACGTGTTGCAACGGGTGTAACCACCAGACATGCCGTTCCAGCCGGAGAAGTGTGTACCGTAAGGTTCTCCGGGGAAGAAGTTCTCGAAACCGATGCATTCGAAGTAGCTATCGCACACGCGGTACCCAGTGACACCCAGGACGATAGCGTCTTCTCGATGGAACCGGTACTGATCGTAACCGTACGTGGGCTTACCGGTGAGCAGGACACTGCCCACCTTGAGCTGCGACAGATCAGCAACAGGCTGCTTCTTCATGTCGGCAATGATCTGCTTGATCTTTTCCCCTCGCATCTGCTTCGTTGCTTCCCAGTCAATCCAGTTGAGCTTCTCAATGAATTCCGGGTTGAGTTCGTAACGAACAAGACCCTGAGGGATGCGCAGTTCTGCGTGATTCTTGTAGACGAGCAAAGAGCCGCAACGGTCCTCGTAGTGCTGGTACTCGGTGTGATCGGGGTGCTTCGCCTTCGTGTGGAACATGGCGAAATCGATATGCGACCAATCCATCCAGTAACGTCTGCTCCGCTCGTCACGAGGCTTGTAGTCGGGAGACGGGGTGAATGTTGCTCCGGGGAACGGTTCTGGTTCTTGTACGATGAGCATGATGATTCTTTCGTTGTTGTTTGTGTCTGTGACAGACATCGCGAGATATGTTCGATCTCCGTTACCCCATCCCGAGTCTGGGATGAACTCAGCGTTGATTGTGTGCGTCTTGTCATCCCAGTCGAGCTCAGTCATGTACTGCACATCGTCGAAAATGCCATGACCGACGATCGGGATGGACTGGAGCGTTTCCAGGAACATCGCAGTGGTGTCACGCGAGAGCTGTTCCATCTGTGTCGGGAGATCGTAACTACGATCGTAAGGGTGCGTGAGTCGCATTGTTGTCTCTTTCTGTTTGTTATGCCGGGGTTCGAACGATCTTGATGCGTGTTGCCCAGGCGTGGATCTGGTCTGCGTCGATCACAGCACCGTCTCCGTGACGATGCCATTTCTTATCGAGCTTCTTGTCCAGCGTCACAATGTATGACCCGGTGTCATCGATGTGCATGACATCAATGACTGTGCCGATCGGCAGGGCATCGAGGTTGATTTTCTGGTATGCCATGGTTTTTAGCTTTCCGGTACGTAGATGATCATGAGCTCGGCAGCGTGCTCGAAGCCAGACCACTGGCTGGAAACACGAGGCTGCTCATTGTTGATGTAGTGATGTGTTTCGCCGTCTCGATCGAGCTTTACCCACGGTTCCCCCGTGTTGCTAGGCTCCTTGCGGAAGTACAGCGTGTTCTGGTCGAAAGTCGTACGGTCGACGCGAAGAATGGTGCCATCAGGTAGTTCGTCGAGGTCAATGTCGACACGTTCAAAGAGTGGCTTGTCACCGTCCCAGAACTGACCGAGGTAA
>ERZ772945.24-NODE-24-length-114946-cov-21.696251_pt1 | contig 114946 bp, 99 predicted proteins | sample MGYA00511681_ERZ772945 | MGnify/ENA primary metagenome ERZ772945 (study PRJEB29015, sample SAMEA2737943) | human oral metagenome | biome: human oral; feature: human-associated habitat; material: dental | place: China | collected 2143 ...
ACGAAACAATTGCTGCGGTCGGTGACGCACTCATTGTCTACGAGATCACATTTCCTATCGCAACGGTCACCGTCGATATGGAACACACCGAAACGGTGGAGATTTGAGTGTTGCTGCCCCATACTAGTTTCTTCTATAAGACAATTTATAGAAAAACGATTCCCCTTTATGTCGAATTCTAATCATCAACTATTTTCTCCTCGTTTCTGACGAAAAGGCGATAGAGTTTTGTACTTCTATCGCCTTAGTGCATGATATATTAATTTGCTAAGTTAGGTCTTACTGAGCTGAGTTTATCTAGATTATCTTCGACATATTTTAAAAAAATGTTTGCTTGATTCATAATTTTTTCGAATACATCAATCTTAGACATTTCTCCAAGCTGAAAAGTTCTAGAGAATTTTTCATAATTACTTCCTTTTTTGTGAGCAACGCTTGCTGATCGTAACCCTTGGAGATTTCTTAGGAACTTTACTATTTCTTCATATTCTGATAGCTTTCCTTTTTTAAACAATTCTTCTAATTTTGAAATGCTTCCATTTATTTTTTCCCCTGGTGATATACTCCTGTCTATTTCCTTTTCATTTAAGGAGTCAATTATTAATTTTACAAGAGAACGAATTTGATTATCGAACTCTTCTTGTGAATCCAAAAGTGGAATCCTAAGAGTAGAAAATATATATTTATCATCGTCATGCAATGGAAGAAACAAAGGATATCCTACTTTTTTTGCATAAGAATTATTTACTTCTTCATATTTGTTTTGAAATATAAAAACAGGAGACTCAGATGAAGTGAACCTACAAAAAAAATCTCTCATAATTTTCGATTTGCTAAGTTTCCCATCAATTACAATATTATAGGTCTTCCAATGTTTTTGCTCTCTACTAGGAAGGTCTCTTCCTAAATCGCCAAGATAAGCTACAACATATTCCGAACTTTCATTGTCAATGTACAGTGACCAAAGTGTTCCACATCTTATTATCCCAGATTCTACAGAATATCTATTTGGTTCGGCGTAATACTTCTGTAATACATCACGTTTGAAAAAAACTGGTGTTAGATAATGTGGTGCGTCACTATTGTCGTTAATGAAATTTGATAGCCTTGATGGATTTGAACTAAACATTACGTTATTTCCTTCTTCATCAATAGCTATCGCATAATCTTCAAATTCTAATTCTTGTTCATTGTATGGCCAATATCCACATTCCTTAATAGGACAACCATATATTATCGTTTTAGCATAAAGCAAAGAATACGTTTTTTGATCTATCATATTAATAGATAGAGTATATATTTTATTTTTTTCTTTTTCGACAATACGTTCTCTAATGTCAGAACCATTTTCCATAAAATACCTGCTATCACAATGCACAAGCATAACCATTTCTTTAACCGAAAGATATCTCTTTAAATATTGTCTGTGTACCCTTACAAAACCATCTTCAATTTTTACTACTGTCGTTTCATTCTCAAGATCAAGGTATTCATCCTTTTGCCTATCAAAATATAAATTATTCAAAAGTCTAAATTCTTCAACTATTTCTAGTTCATCCCGTTTTCCAAGGCCATCATAATTTCGTTCTATAACGAAAGGTTCCATACTAACGTGATTATTAAATCTTGAATATATACACTCATCCTCATCAAAGTCATACACTGTAAATCCTGGAGAAATACTTTGCCAGCTATTTACATTATCATTCTCCATGTCTTTAATTGCTTCCTCTAAAGGAAACAATCTGCATTGAAAATACGCATCTGTCCCATAAATCTCCGTTTTTCCATGAATAGGAATCATTACATTTCCATTATTCGGAAACTGTTTTATAAACGCCACCATTTCTTTTTGAAATAACTGCTCATCCATGAAAGCCACCTCATCAGAGTCAATCTTCTTCAACCCAATCAATATTTCAAATTCATTGAGTACCTTTATAGCTAGTACATAAATTACATTTATCGATTATCAAAATTATATCATAGTTTTACAAATATTGCATGATTATTCTTTGTCATTTTAATAGGAGCAACACGCTCCGTCAGCAAATTCAATCCCACTCTTGAAAACAACTACCGTGCCATCCTCATTGACCATAATGTACTCGAGCAGCCCACTCCATAGCTCCTCGTCAAACGCAGTCTGCCCCCCGTTGATACCACATACCACTTGAATCATGCCCTCCAAGGTGTTTCTCTTGCTCTCCCTCTCGGCAATTTGCTCGTCCAACTTCTCCAAATCCTGCTGTTTGTCCAAATAGCGTGCGCGAATCTCATTCTCCTGTTTCAGATACGCCGTCTGATCCTGTGCCACCCGTGCATTCTTTCTAATCAGCATTTCGAGCCGTTCTGCGATGTGCGAAGTTTGAGTCATATAATATTTCTCTTGATACAGCTTCCTTTTCCAGTTTATCTTCAACTTCTTTTATTTTTATATCAATTTACTCCTCCACAACTTCTATACTTTTAAATGTATACCTTTATCTCTTAAATTTTCTATGCAATCAGCCAGATATTCAATATTATGCTCTTTGTAAATTGGACTGCCTATAATTTCCTCTTTAAGATTATCGTACTTTTCTGCTGTCCTTCCTCTATAATTTTTATCTTTCCATTCCGCAGAAACATTATATCCTCTTTTTTCCATCTCCTCCATAACCAATACATGGTAAATAAAAAGATGATACGGGGAATATGTAAACACATAGTCCACAGTTTTATGTTTCTTTTTCCATCCATTGCCCCTCAGAGCACAACATTCCCTATGTTGTCCAAGAAGCTGATTTTTGGGCAATAAGTGGATAAGTTTTTCATGCCATAGTCTCATATTGTTCTCCTGTTAACAAAGTTGATTTTTCTAAGGAAACTCTGATAAACCACGGATAATAAGGCTCGCGTTATCCACAGGCATCAATTCTACAGTTTCCCATGCAAAAAGTGCAAAATCATGCCCCTATTTCTTTCGTTTCTTCCCGAATTTCCCGTTTTATCGGGAATTTTCTGGAAGAAGCGCGCTCTTAGGGAGCCCCCGTCCTCGATGCACTGCTGCGGGCAAAGACTTGCACACGTACCGCAACCAATACAGACCTCCGTGATGAAAAAGTCTTTTTCCGTAACAGAAGCTTTTTCAAGCGCAAGACTCTCGCGGCAGATGAGACTTTTCCCGAGATCAAAGAATTCAATGCTCCCCTCCGCAATAACAAACGCCTCGAGGATATAACGCGTCTCCCCCGGATAGACCTCATTCATCAATGGATTCTCTTCAAAAATACGGTCAATCATCGTGTGCTGCTCCGCATCCGCAAGCCGCTCGGCACGCCCCATGAGGCGTACCGTCTGCCACTTGTCATTCAGTCCTGTTACAGCAATGGCGGAATTCGCCAGAAGCTCCGCATAGAAATCCTTGCCGCGTGCTGTGCAAAAGAAGAGGCGTCCCTCCTCCACCAACATCACATCAATAATCCGCACTGCGGGCAGACCGTTTCTATCAATCGTTGCAAAGGCGCAGTCCCGTACGCCGCGCAGAAGCTCCAGACATTCCTGGCTCCCCATATAATACCAGCCTCTCCTTCATGCCAAATATAAGAAAATCATAACATAGAATATGCCATGCTGCCTAATGATTCTTTGCAAAAAGAGATTCCAAGCGCCAAATATGACAAATGGAATCCCTTTTTTATGAACATTTATTGATCTGTCTGAGCAAGTGTGCAGCAGTAATCTTCAAACTCCTCCCTGTCCGCATAGGATGAAAAAGCAAGAGCGTTATTCCCCTCATGCAAGCAGCACTACGACTCTCTCTTACTTCTAATTGTCTCTGGCGGCTCAATTATCTGGAATCCTACTAATTCCAAGGAATTGTACCGACAATCGCCTGCACGGCTTCGACAGGGAGCGGCTCTTCGAACGAGAGAGAGAATGTATAGCCGCCGCGCGACCAGAGGGCAAGGCTGACAAGTTTTTCGCTGCCTTTGACGCGGATGTACTGGCGGCCAGTTTGAACCACCTGATTGACTTCATAGACTGTGTTGTCTCCGCTGATGTCCGAATCCCCCTTTGCCATGCGAAAGAGGATTTCCTTGCCTGCATCATTGCGGTAGAAGATCTCAGCGAGGCTCTTATCTATGACGATGATGTCCTTCTGCACATAGCCCACAGGCAAAAGTGTCGGCGTATAGACAGGAAGCCCGGCAACTGCCCATGCATCCCGCACGCTTGTATATTCAACGAGCGGCGAGGGCATTGCCTGCGTATATCCGCTGCCCACAAGGACTGCAGCGGCCGTAAGTCCCGCAATCAATACACGTTTCATTCCATGTGTTTTCACCGCACACCTCTCATTTCTTTGCTTTTGTTTTCTTCTGGAACACATCCTTCTTCTTATGCGCATTGCCCAGCATCTCCCGTGCATTCGCCAGGGCAGCCTCAGTGACATCATCACCGGACGCCATGCGTGCAATTTCTCGTACACGCTCCTCGTCTGAGAGGCATTCCACCTGCGTCACAGTCGCCTCCCCTTTAACACATTTAGAAATATACAGATGTGTATCCGCCATAGAGGCGATCTGAGGGAGGTGCGTGATACAGAGCACCTGCTTGTAATGTGCGACAAAGGCGATGCGCTCGGCAACCATCTGAGCGGTTCGTCCGCCGATGCCCGTATCAATCTCATCGAAGATCATACTCGCTGTGCTGGTGTCACGCGCAGCGATGACTGTCTTGATAGCAAGTGCGATGCGTGATAGTTCGCCGCCCGAAGCAATCTTCTCGATCGGTTTTTCTTCCTCACCGACGTTTGCGGAAAAGATCATTGTAAGGCTGTCCGCACCGCAGCTCGTGTATTTTCCCTCGGGTGAGACAAGAATATGAAAACGCGCCTTCGGCATACCGAGCTCCTGCAGTTCACGCTCAATCTCAGCAGAGAGTGCCGCGCCGGCCTTCTGTCTGCGCTCTGTGAGTTCTGCCGCAAGCCCCCGCAGTCTCTGGTACAATGCAGCAATATCCTCTTCCAATTTGGCCATATCTGCATCATAGTTGTCAACGACCGCAAGCTCCCCGCGAATATCTGCCATACGCTCAAGTACGGTGGAGATGCTTCCGCCATATTTCTTTTTGAGCCGATCAATAACATCCATACGTGCCTGCACTTGATCAAGCCTTGCAGGATCCGTGTCAATGCCCTCCAGATAGTCCCGCACTTCATACGATGCCTCCTGCAGAGAAATGTAAGCTTCTCCAACCATCGTCTGCACATTCGAAAGGCCGTCATCATATCGTGCGATCTCATCCAGCACACGTGTAACCCGTGCAAGTGCAGAAAGTACAGCGATTCCTTCGGCACTGTCCTCACTGAGCAAATCGTGTGCTTCGGCGGCGTGTTCCGCAAGTTTTTCTGAATGGGAAAGCCGACGAATCTCAGCCGCGAGTTCCTCATCCTCACCCTCACGCAATTCTGCCTCAGCGATCTCGCGTTCCTGCCAGCGCAGCATATCCAGCCGCTCACTGATCCATTCGATCTCTTCCGCACGTTCTGTTCGGAGCCTGGATTTCTCCTTCCACACTCCATAGACCTTCTGGTATTCCGCCAGGCATGCCGACAGATCACGATCCCCACCCTCGAGCAGCTGACGCTGTGTATCCTCGTGCAGAAGAGCAAGGTTCTCATTCTGCCCATGGATATCTACAAGGTGCGAAGCAATTTTTTTCAAAAAAGATAAAGTTACATGGCTGCCGTTGACAAGAATTGAGCTTTTTCCTATCCGCGAAACTTTGCGGATAATTATGAGTTCGTCATCGTATTCAATTTCCTGTTCTTCAAGCAGGGGCAGCATTTCATCTCTTTCATCAACGGAAAAGACAGCTTCAACGCGGAGAAAGTCACAGCCGCTGCGAATCATGTCGCTCGATATCCGCTGTCCGAGAATTGCACCGATCGCGTCGATGAGAATGGATTTTCCCGCGCCGGTTTCTCCGGTCAGGATATTCAGCCCGGAGCCGAACTCCACCGCAACCTCTTCGAGCAGGGCAAAATTCCATACGCGGAGGCTATGCAGCATTGCGTTCGCCTCCCATCAACGCAGCAGTGTCTGGATGCGTGCGGCCACAGATTCTGCTGCAGATTTCGGCTTGACCAGCAGGAAGATGCTGTCATCCCCCGCAACCGTGCCGAGGACTTCCGTCCATCCTGAGGAATCAAGTGCAGATGCTACCGTTGAAGCTCCTCCGGGGATGGTCTTGATCAGAACGATATTCTCGCTGAAGTCACAAAGAACTACATTGTCCTTGAAGAGCCGCTTCATCTTTCTCTCAGAGAAGCGCACACTCTCGCTTGGCGTCAAAGCATAGCGATAGCGGCCGTTGCCGGCAGGAACCTTAACGAGATAAAGTTCCTTAATATCGCGCGATATTGTTGCCTGCGTAACGCGCACATGACGCACTCGCAGAGCCTCCGCAAGGGCATCCTGCGTCTCAATGATCTCCTCTTCAATGATTTTCTTGATAAGGTCGTGGCGTCGACTTTTCATTCCGCTCTCTCCTAGCAATTTCTCCAGAGTTTTGTCCGCAGTGTCTGATAGTAGTCCTTGTCCTCGAATTTAATGATCCCCGCCCGCACATCCGAGCATTTCACGGTAACAATATCATCCGGATGAATCGTTGTCGTCTCCTGCCCGTCCAATGTGACAATGATGCTCTGCCGCATATCGAGCAGGTGGATATGCACGACATCCTCCTCGCGAATGATGAGCGGACGGATATTGAGCGTATGCGCACAGATCGGTGTGAGAATCAGTCCCTTTACCATCGGATTGATGATGGGCCCGCCTGCCGAGAGCGAATACGCCGTAGATCCCGTCGGCGATGCGACAATGAATCCGTCTGCCTTGCATTCGACGAGCGGCGTTTTGTTCACCGTCAGTCCGAGCGAAATAATTCGCGCGACATCGCCCTTAGTCACAACGATGTCATTGATTGCATAGCCGAGAAAATGCTCCGCTCCCTCCTTTGTCACATAGCCCGCAAGAAAAGGCCGCCATTCTATATGGTAGCTGCCTTCACAGAGCTTTTCCAGCTTCTCTTCCAGCTCATTCTGCTCGATGTCCGCCATAAAGCCGAGCGTCCCCATATTGATGCCGCAGACAGGAACCGGATTCTCGGCATATCTGCGGCAAATGCCGAGCAGCGTTCCGTCGCCTCCGAGACTGAGTGCAAAATCTGCCGGCAGATGCTCAATATCATCGACGCCGTATTCTTCCATACCGAACTCAACCGCGCGCTCGCGAGACAAAATCATGCGCGCATCCCGTGCAGAAAAGAATTTACGAATGCGAAGCAGAACCTGCCGCGTCTCCGGCTTGATCAAATTCGGAAAAATTGCAACCGTCAACATAGAAATCTAAGCACCTCATCCATCCAGCGTCCGATGCGCCTCTGCCACAACGGCAGCGACCGTGTTCTCACCGAATCCCGCACTGTGGTTCCCTCCCATCGTCAGATGCAGAAGATATTCGATGTTCCCCTTTGGCCCCTTGATCGGTGAGAACGTAAGACCGGAGGCAATAAATCCGAGATCCTCTGCCACAGTAAGGACCGCACGAATAACGGACGTATGCACTGTCGGATCGCGTACGACGCCGTTCTTTCCTACATGCTCTTTCCCCGCTTCAAACTGCGGCTTGATGAGCGCAATCGTTTCTCCGTCGTCCTTGAGCAGTATACGAACAATCGGCAGCACCTTATCGAGCGAGATAAATGCCACATCGATCGAGGCAAAATCAAGCGGCTGTCCCAATGTCTCTGCCGTGACATTTCGAATATTTGTCCGCTCCATATTGACGACGCGCGTATCCGTGCGCAGTTTCCAATCGAGCTGCCCGTAGCCGACATCAATCGCATAGACCTTTGCCGCACCGTTCTGCAGCATACAGTCTGTAAATCCGCCCGTCGAAGCACCAATGTCTGCCGCAATTTTCCCGGTAAGGACTGTGCCGAATGATTCCAGTCCCTTGGCCAGCTTCAATCCGCCGCGGCTGACATAGGGCAGATCTTCCCCCACGACACGCAATGAGGACAGGGGCGAGACCGTCGTCCCCGCCTTATCGACACGCTGCTCGTCGACCAGTACCTGACCGGCCATGATGAGCCGCTTCGCACGCTCGCGGCTCGCGGCAAAGCCCCGCGCCACAAGCAAAAGATCCAACCGCTCTTTTTTCAAAATATCGCCTACTGTTTTCGATTTACGAGATATGATACTAGCTCCCGCAGAAAGGATGCTTCCGAACCGAAGACGGCAAGCGCCGCAAGGGCTTCATCCACGGTGCGCCGAGCAAGCTCCTGCGCCGCAGAAAGAGAGGTCAGCGTCACATAGGTCGACTTATGGTTTTTCTCATCGCTTCCAACCGGCTTCCCAATATCCTCTGCATTTCCAACCACATCGAGGATGTCATCCGTGATTTGGAAGGCCAGGCCAAAATGATCAGCATATGCTGTAAGTGCTGCAAGCTGCTGTTCGGACGCCCCTCCAAGAATCGCGCCGCTGCGCAGTGCCGCATGAAAGAGCGCGCCTGTCTTGCCCATATGAACACGTCGGAGCTCATCCAACGAGATCGTTTTATTCTCTGCCTGCAGATCGAGCACCTGTCCTCCGACCATGCCCTCGGCCCCTGCCGCCCGACTGATCTCATCTACTACGCGCAGCAGCGATGCAGCGGGAACATCCTTTTGACGGAGAAGTACTGTAAAGGCGAGCGTAAGAAGTGCATCCCCCGCAAGAATCGCGATGCCATCGCCGTAGACCTTGTGATTTGTCAGCTTTCCGCGGCGGTAGTCATCGTTGTCCATCGCGGGAAGGTCGTCATGGATGAGTGAATAGGTGTGAATCATCTCTAATGCGCACGCCGCAGGCAGCAGCTTCGTACCGTCTGAGCCCACAGCATCCGCCGCAGCCATCAGCAAAATAGGTCGCAGGCGCTTCCCCCCTGCCATCAGACTATATTCCATTGCCTCCCGCAGGGTATTATCCAGGATATCCGTCTTTGCCAGTTCATCCCGCAAGGCTCGCTCGATGAGCTCCTGACGATTCCGCCAAAGTTCTTTCATCTCAGCCCCCGATCTGCAGTTCTTCTTCCACAACGCCAGACGCTGATTCTTTGACCAGAAGGTCCATCGTCTCTTCAGCACGCTTCAAAGACTTCATGCAGAAATCAGATAGCTTAATCCCCTCGGAATATTTTGCCATCAGGTCTGCCAACGGTAGATCTCCAGTCTCAATCTCAGAGACAATATGCTCCAGTTCACCAAGTGCATCCTCGAATGTCATCTCTTTTTTACGTGCCATTCTGCTTCTCCTTTGCCTTAACCACAGCAGATATTTTCCCATCCGCAAATGTGATATTCAAATGATCTCCAATGGACAGCTCCTTCGCTCTGCTCACCGTTCTCCCATCTTTCTCGACGATGCTGAATCCTCGGTACAGAATCTGCACAGGATTAAGCAGCTCAAGCCGCTTCAAAATGAGTTCAAGATGATGCCGCGTATTCGTACGCTGTTCCTTGACAGCGCGATAAAGCTGCTCCGTCACATGATCGGTATGTTGAATTGGAGCGGAAAGCAAGAGGCCCGGATTCCTGCGCCACGGGCGGTCCGTAAGACTTTTCAAATACGACATGCGATGACCCATCTGGCGTTTCCTTCCCGCGGAAAGACGTGTAAGGAGACCCGCGGCATATTGACACAGCTCGCCTGCATCCGGAACCGCAAGCTCCGCAGCCTGTGAAGGAGTTGCTGCACGCCGATCGCTGACGAAATCCGCCAGCGTCGTATCTGTCTCATGTCCCACGGCGGAGATCACCGGAATTTTCGAATCATAGATCGCGCGCACAACGATTTCCTCATTGAATGCCCAGAGGTCTTCTGCTGATCCTCCTCCGCGTCCCACAATGAGAACATCTACTGGATATTTCCTGTTGAAAAATTTCACCGCCCCTGCAATCTGCCCTGCTGCCTCTGTCCCCTGCACGAGGACAGGGCAAAGAATCAACTGAATGCCGGGCCAGCGCCGCTTAGTCACCTTATGAATATCACGCAGGACCGCACCAGCAGATGAGGTAACGATGCCAATGCGACGCGGGAAACGGGGCAGAGGCTGTTTATGCGTTTCATCGAAAAGCCCCTCGGCAGCAAGCCTCTCCTTGAGCTGTTCAAAAGCAAGCGCAAGAGCTCCCGCTCCCTCCGGGGTTAACGAATTCACATAGAGTTGATAGACACCGTCACGCTCATAGACAGATACACTGCCGCCCGCAATGACCTGCATCCCGTTCTCCGGCGTAAAGCGCAGATTTCGCGCATAGCCGTTGAACATAACGCATTTCATACTCGCCTCGGCTTCTTTCAGCGTAAAATAACAATGTCCGGAAGGATACCGCTTAAAATTGGAAAGTTCACCGCGAATCAGAATAGCCGAGAGGATCTCTTCCCCCTCGAATAGTCCCTTGATATATTGCGTTACATCACTGACACTATGAACAGTCATAAAACACCTTTCTGCACTGATAAAAAAAGAACCATTGCACGAAACGGTCGCGCAACGGATTCTTTTTTCAGCTCTTTTAAGACTGAACAGCCTTCTGCATCGCGGCAAGGATACCGTTTACATAGCGGCCCGCGTCATCCGAGCCATATTTTTTTGCCAGCTCGACAGCCTCGTTAATCGCAACCGGAGGATCAATCCGCTCCTCTTGATAGCGCATTTCATAATATGCCATACGAATAAGGTTGCGATCCACAGCCGCCATGCGGCGAAGCTTCCACTCCTTCGCCATTCGTTCAATCTCAGCGTCAATCTCGGAAAGGAACGACCTCGTCCCATGCACAAGATTATGCGCGTAGGGAAGATCCTCCTCCGTAATTCCGTCCACCTCATCAATTGCAAGATCGCTCACACGCTCTTCACACGCCTTATCCGCATCGAACTCCAACTGAAACAGAGTTAGGAGAGCGGCTTCCCGCGCGCTCCTTCGGCTCATGGCATTCTCCGAAACAGCCGATGCAGTGCAGACGTGTCAATGAGTTCCGTCCAACTGCCGGCACGCTCTGCTTGTAAGCCGATATACATACCGACAGCTGCACAGAGGAGGACAAATACGATATGCCAAAAGCCAAAGAGCAAAACGCATATGCCAAAGATCGCTCCCAACAAAAGCCCCAGCGTTCGTCCACGATGACGCAGCCATTGATCTTGCAGGAAAAGCAGTACATATTCCTTCATGCAATTCCCTCACTAAGATATAGATCGTTTCGACTGAGATGCATTCGAAATCTCGGCGACGCGAATAATCACCGGGATATCTGAAATGCCAAGCACATCCTGGAGATTCCGACGCACATTCTGTGTCAGTTCCTCCGTTATTGCATTTAAGTTCGTCCGATCTGCCAGAGTGATTTTGAGTTCCACCTGCATCGGCGCCGCTGCAGAATCCTTTCTCATATCATGGACAGAAACAACGGCAACCGCCTCACGAATCCCCTGCATAGAGAGCGCTACGCGCTCCACAATGCCGCGCACGGCAGAAACAGCAACCTGAACGGCGCCGGCCGGTGTGTCGATGACCATGAACTCACCATGTGTTCGACTGCTGGGATTCGAAGTTCTGGAAAAGACAGCAAAGAAAAGCTTGAGGCTAACCAAAAATGCAATGGCACACACCACCAAAAGCTCTTGTCGAGACAGCGCATAACGCAGCTCGTTCAGCCAAACGCCCTCCGGAATGATACGCAGCGCAACAGCAGCGACCGCTATTGACAGCGCCATTGTAAACAACGCGTAGGGCAAGAGGAATAAGCGATTCAGTATTCCCATCGTTAGTTCCTCGTACGCTCAGCGTACACGGACTTCCTCGGCCTTCGGCTCCTCTTCGGGGAAACCGACGCCCTGCACGTGCACGTTGACCTCGACCACTGTGAGACCGGTCATTGCCTCAATTGCCCGTTTCACATTCTCCTGTGCTGCAAGAGCAACTTCGGGGATACGAATGCCATACTTCACGATGATATAGAGGTCGACAGCAGCTTCCTTTTCACCAACCTCGACTTTGACACCCTTGGAAAAGTTCTTGCGTCCGAGGATCTCTGCGATACCGCCGGCAAGACCGCCGCTCATACCTGCAATACCCTCAACCTCAGTCGTAGCAAGACCTGCAATGATACTGACGACTTCATCCGCCACACGAATCGTGCCGAGCCCTGTCTCCTTTTTCACTGCGTTCTTCTCATTTTCCATATTCATATCCTCCATTCTCAAGCAAAGAGATCGCTTATGCGCGCTCAATGTAGTTGCCCGTACGCGTATCAATGCGGAGCACATCACCCTCATTGATAAAGAGCGGAACGCGCACCTCATAGCCGGTCTCGACCTTTGCCATCTTGGTTGCACCCGTCGCCGTATTGCCCTTGACACTTGGTTCGCACTCAATGACCTTAAGGCTTACAGAATTCGGCAGCTGAATACCAATGATACGACCCTTGAACTGCTGAACTGCAACTTCCATATTCTCCATGAGGTAGTTCAGCGCATCCCCGAGCTGCTCACGCGTAAGCTCAGTCTGCTCATAGGTTTCCGTATTCATGAACGTATAGACGCCGTCGGCCTCATAGAGATACTGCATCGTATGCGTCTCGAGGTGTGCGGCCGGCATTTTCTCGTTCGGATTGAAGGTACGCTCTACCACCGCGCCGGTTTCGACATTCTTGATCTTGGTACGGACGAACGCTGCACCCTTTCCCGGCTTTACATGCTGGAAATCGACAATCTGCCAGACACCTCCATCGTATTCAATGGTAAGGCCTGTGCGGAAATCGGTGCTGTTAATCATAGATTCGTTCCTCCATACATTACATCATCTCTGCATATTATAGCGGTTTTATATGCAAATTTCAATAAATTCTTTTGGCGCGCGCGTCAGCGCTTCTGCACCGTCCGGCGTAACAAGCACTGTGTCCTCGATGCGAATGCCGCCCCATCCCGGAATGTATACACCAGGCTCGTCCGTAATGAGCATATTCGGCTGCAAAATATCATTGCCCGACTTTGAGAGACGAGGTTCCTCATGGATCTCCAGTCCAAGACTATGTCCAAGCCCATGCCCAAAGTATTGATCAAGCGCTTCTTCCGCAAGGGAGTCCCGCGCAATGCGGTCGACCTCTATTCCCGTCACCCCGGGGCGGATCGCCGCAAGTGCGCGCTGCTGCGCCGTCATGACTGCATTATAGAGAGTACGCTGGCGCGGATCCGCATGCCCCACGCTGACCGTTCGCGTAATGTCCGAATGGTATCCCATACAGACGGCGCCAAAGTCCATCGTCACGAGTTCCCCGCGGGCAATCTTTTTCTCGCTTGCCACACCATGCGGAAGGCTGCCGCGGACTCCGGAAGCGACGATTGTTTGAAACGCCGGCCGTTCAGAGCCCTCACGCTGCATGAAATGCTCCATTTCGGCAGCGACCTCCAACTCCGTCATGCCCGGTTCAATGTACGTAAGAATATGGGCAAAGGCTGCATCGGCGATTGCGCATGCGCGCCGGATAAGGGCAATCTCATCCGCGTCCTTTACTTGACGAAGGCGGTCAAGCGTCAGCGATGTATCGAAGGATATCTCTCCAAGGAGTTCCTTCAGCTTCTCATAAGCGTCATAAACAAGCGCACTGCCCTCAAATCCGAGCGCAAGCACGCCGCAGTCCGCTGCGATCTCGGCAGCCTTCCGATAGAGTCCATCCCTCTGCTCGACGATTTCATAGTCCGGTGCCTGCACCGCAGCCTGCTCGGTGTAACGGCTGTCTGTCACAAGCACAAGGCGGTCATGTGTTACGATAAGCACCGTCGAATCACCACGAAATCCGCTGAAATAATGGAGGTTCTCCTCCTTTGTGATAAGAACGGCATCCACAATCTTCTGTGAAAGGAGCGCCCGCAGGCGGGCGATACGATCTGTCATGCTCATCGCGCATCCCCTGTCCGGCAGATGATTGCCTCAAGCGCAGCCATATAACTCTCCGTTCCAAGCCCTGTAATCTGTCCGAGAGCGACGGGGGCAATCACCGATGTATGCCGGAACTCCTCACGCTGATGAATATTCGAGAGATGCACCTCAATAACAGGAACCTCTGCCGCTGTAATCGCATCGCGAATGGCAATGCTGTAATGTGTAAAGGCGGCGGCATTCAGGATGATATAGGAAACATTTCCGCGCGCTGCCTGAATCGCATCTACAAGAACACCTTCATGATTTGATTGTAAAAATTCAATGTCCAGTCCTGCCCTCTCGGCACGGCGGCGCAGGCGCTCATTGATATCCGCAAGTGTTAAAGTCCCGTAGATCTCGGGCTCCCGCGTTCCAAGCAGGTTGAGATTCGGACCGTTCAGTACAAGTATTTTTGCCATAGAAGCTCCTAGTATCGAATCGAAAAGTCGCGCTCACCGAAAACAGGACTGCGCTCCTCCATATCAAGGCGTTCCACACGGATGAAATAGTTGCCCGCGCGTATTGCCGCAAATACTGCCTCGACTGCAGAAGCAGTCCCCTGCAGTTCCATCGTCACCGTGCCGTCCGGCATATTCATCACCCATCCTGTGATGTCATTCATCACCGCCTGCTGACGGACGAACATGCGGAATCCTACGCCCTGCACACGCCCTGCGGCACATGCATAGCGGCGAATGATATCTGTCATGACAGCTTCTCCTTTTTGACCGGGGCATCACGGCGCAAAATACTGTACGGTTCGACAGCCTGCGCCATCCGTATCCGAATAATCTGCTGCGGATGCGGCGCCGTCTCAATCGGGCGCCCATTCTCATCCCACATCTCTGCAAGTTTCTGGTGAAAGAGTGTTCCGCGAGGCTGAAAAAACTCGATCTTCTCCCCAAGATGCATATGATTGCGCTGCTCTATGACAGCAAGATGTGTCTCCGGATCATAAGAGCGCACAAGTCCGACGAATTCCGAAGTCTGCTCATAGGAAGACGAACCGTAGATCTGATCCGCCTCCGTCGTCCTTCCAAAGAAAAACCCCGTCGTATAGGCGCGGTGAGAGACCTTCTCCAACTCCTCCATCCACTCTGGCTGCACGATGCAGCATCCTCCCGAGAGGCAGGAATCCAGTGCCATGCGATATGCCTTGACAACGCTTGCAGCATAGTGAACACTCTTCATGCGCCCCTCAATTTTCAGACTGTCAATCCCGCAGGCAACCACCTCATCCAGATACGGCAAAAGGCACAGGTCCTTCGAGTTCATGATATAAGTGCCGCGCTCGTCCTCCGCAATCGGATAATATTCCCCGGGGCGTGATTCCTCAACCAGCGCGTACTTCCATCGGCAAGACTGGGCGCACCTGCCGCGGTTGGCATCGCGTCCTGTAAAATATGCACTAAGGAGGCAGCGGCCCGAATAGGAGATGCACATTGCCCCATGTACAAAGAGTTCAAGCTCCACATCTGTATGCCGGCGAATCTCACGAATCTCCTCACGTGAAAGCTCACGGGCAAGCACCACCCGCTCTGCACCAAGCTCCTGCCACGCCCGCACTGTCCGCCAATTTACATTGTTCGCCTGCGTACTAATATGCACGGGCAGATGAGGTGCCGCCTCGCGCGCGAGCATAAAAGCACCCAGATCGGCAACGAGGACAGCATCCACGGATGCATCCGCAAGAAAGCGCAAATAATCCGGCAAAGACACAAGGTCCTCATTATGCGGGAATACATTGACCGTCACATAAATCTTCTTCCCTTGCGCATGCGCAAGCCGAACTGCTTCGCAAATCTCCTCCCGCGTAAAATTACCGCCGAAGGCGCGCAGGCCGAACTGTTCACCGCCGAGATATGCTGCATCTGCGCCGTAACGAAGCGCCATCTGCAGTTTTTCCATGGTTCCCGCGGGCGCCAGCAGCTCAGGTCTCCGTCTCATCCATTCGCCTCCGCTGATCGGTCGTCATCGCACCTGTTCAACCAGCGCGAGATGATCCGCATAATTCGTCGCATAGTAATTATTGCCGTCGCGGTCTGCAACAAAATACAGATAATCCGTGTCGGCGGGATACAGCACTGCCATGAGTGATGCCGTTCCGGGGTTCGCAATCGGTCCGGGCGGCAGGCCGATATTTTGATAGGTATTGTAAGGAGAGTCAATCTCGGTATCGCGATAGAGCAAATCTTCCTTCGGCGCATCAAGGAGATACTGCACGGTCGGATCCGCCTGCAGGGGCATGCCGACACGCAGGCGTTTCAAAAAGATCTGCGCGATGATCGGACGATCCTCTTCGTGATATGCCTCTTTCTCTACAAGAGAGGCGAGCGTAACGAGCTCGTAGACAGAAAGGTTCATCTCCCTTGCACGGTCACGCATCTCCTGCGTCAGACGGCGGTCAAAGTTCTCCGCCATCATTTCCATAATCTTATTTGCATCAAAAGAGCCGTTGATCTCGTAAGTATCCGGAAAGAGGAATCCCTCCGCCGCATAGCGCACGCCCTCATGCGCCTCTACATAAGGATAAGGTCGGTAATCTTTGGCGAGTGCAATAAAATCATCCGCCTTCACCATGCCCTCATCCTCGAGCCGTGCGGCAATATCGCGCACGCTGAATCCTTCCGGAATCACAAAGCGTATGACAACCGTATTCCCGTAGACCAGAGTCTCCAAAGCGTCACGCGGTGTCATATCCGTATGAAGAGCAAATGTGCCGCTCTTGACTTTGTTCTCAAATCCGTTCAATTTCGCCGTCAGCCAGAACTTCATCTCACTGTCGATCACGCCGCGCTCGTGCAGCTCTTTGCCGATTTCACTGACGCTCATACCGGGACGAACGGTAAAGTAGACTGGTGTTCCGTTCTCGCTCATCTGAGAGGATGTCCCAAATGTTGGGATGAGCAAAAATACGATCAGAAGAAGTACGACAGCAAGCACAGGAATCCCGAACACAAGCTTTTTTTGTGATGGCGTCCCCTTGCCGCGATAGACGGCGTGCACTGCATCCTTCCATTCACCGCTGTTTAAGAAGTCGCGTATCCCCTGCAATGACTCCTTCAAACGAATCCTCCCTCTCTTTGTATATGGCTCCCTATGAAAAAGCTGTCATCCACTCTTGATGACAGCCGGCTGCATTTTCTCAGTCTTCCTCTTCGAGAAGCTCATATGCTCGGCGAACCGCATCGAATTCCTCATCGCTCGGGTCGGTATAGATGTCCTCGCCGTTTTCGTCTGCAACGATCTTTGCGATCGTCGCCTCATCACTCTCCTCAGCACCCTCAAGTTCCTCCTCCGATGAGGCAATGAGCTCAATGAGCACAGCAAAGCGATCCTCGCCGATGGGAATAATCATTTCCTCGCGATAGTACTGTTCCTCGCCCTCCTCATTTTCAATAACAACGATGACATCCTCATCTCGGAGTTCTTCATGCTCTGTCATTTTTCTGTTCTCCTTTTGTCTTGATGGAAACGGCATATTATTTCAGATGCTGCTGTCGATCCAAAAAGCCCTGTAAAATATATACCGCAGCCATTTTGTCAATGACCTTGCGCCGTTTCTTTCGTGAAACATCGCCTTCAAGCAGGGTGCGGGAGGCGGCGACCGTAGAAAGGCGCTCGTCCCAATAGTATATCTCCATCATTGGAAAACGCTCTGCTGCATCCGCCATAAAGGCGCGTACCAACGCGCAGCGCTCCCCCTCTTGTCCGTTCATATGCTTCGGCAGTCCTGCGACCAAAGCATCTGCCTCATATTCCTGGATAAGTACCCCAAGGCGATTGAGATCGTCGGACAGATCCCTGCGCCGTATCGTCTCGACTCCCTGCGCCGTGAGTCCGAGAAGGTCGCTCACTGCGACGCCGATTGTCGCATCTCCAATATCAAGAGACATGTATCGTTTCACTGATCATGCTCCAGGTAGAAGCGCACAAGCTCATCGAGCAGCTCATCGCGCTCAAGACTCCGAATCTTGCTTCGTGCATCCCGATGACTCGTCACATACGCAGGATCACCGGACAGGAGATAGCCGACCAGCTGATTAATAGGGTTGTAGCCCTTCTCCCGCATCGCGGCACTAACCTCGCGTATAACAATATCCGCCTCCGGCTTATCCTCACCAAAGGAAAACATCATTGTTTTCTGTTCATCCATTTGATTCACCTCGCTGCATGAATAGAGTCCCTATATCCTTCCTTGCTGCACGGCATCCAGCGCTGCCAGCAGCGACGGATAAATACCCGCGCAGATCTCCCGCATCTCATCGGTCGGCGGCATTGTATCAGGAATCATCACCGGCGTGCACCCCGCTGCCGCTGCCCCGCGCAGACCGTTATAGCCATCTTCAAAAACATAACTGTCCATTGGCTGAATGCCGATGCGATCCGATGCGAGCAGGAAGATATCCGGCGCCGGTTTCCCGTTTGCAACCAAATCGCCGCCGATAACGGCATCGAAGTATTCATACAGTCCGCTCTGTTTCAAATTCCGTTCAATCTGCTCACAGGTCGAACTACTCGCCGTCGCCATACGAATACCGCGTGTGCGGAAGTACATGAGGATTTCACGCGCGCCTGTCATAACGGGCAAATGCTTTGCCGCCTCATCACGAACGTATTCAATCACACGGCGGACATAGGCATCAGCATCTACTGTGGGATGATACTCGTGCACCAAGCGCCGCGTCAGATCGCCGCACGTCCCACAGCACGCTTTGCCGAGCTCCGGTTTACGTTCGACGCCGAATTCATCGGCAATTACCGTCCATCCTCTCTGATACACCGTTTCCGTATCAAAGAGCAGGCCGTCCATATCAAAGATTGCGCCCTTTTTCATGAATACCTCCAACGATGCGGATGCTCATGTGCAAAATTATACGTCCGATATTACCATAAAACGGCAAAAAAGAAAAGGCGCAGCAAGGAAGGAAAGCATCACCCTTCGCCCCCCGGGAAAGCATTTCCGCCCAGTGTGCGCGTCACACTGTAGACATCCTTGAGCAGGCGCACACGGGTCATGACCTGCGTGATTTGGTCGATATTGCTGACGTTCAGTCCGAGCAGCACTGTTGATGTTTTGTTCCGGCGGTTCGGCATCGCGTTGACGGTATGGATATTCACCTTCATCTCAGCGGGTACGGCAAGGATCTCCGAGAGCATTCCGTTGCGGTCGTTGCAGATGACCTCGATCCCCACCGTATATTCCTTGTCAAGACCGATATCCCAACTGACCTCAATCATTCGTGTGACCTCGGTATCATTGAGGACGTTCGGGCAGTCCGAGCGGTGAACGGAGACTCCTCGGCCGCGTGTGATATAACCCGTGATCGGATCCCCGGGAATCGGGTTGCAGCAGCGCGCAAGACGTACAAGGTACCCTCCCTCGCCCTCGACAAGAACGCCGTGACTGGCCTTCTTGCGCTTCCCCCGACGAGGAGCTTTCAGCTCCGAGAGCATCTGCGACACCTCAGGCGGCGTACTGTCCTTGATCGACTGCTGATGCAGCTCAATGAGCTTCGTCATGACGCCACGCAGGGACACACCGCCATAGCCGAGTGCAGCGAGCAGATCATCCTCGGTCTGCACATTAAGTTTCTCTGCAACCTTTCCGAGACGCTTCTCCGCAGTCAGTTCCTTGGGCGCGTAGCCGAGACGCTTTGCCTCGTCACGGATGAGGCTCATCCCGCGCTCGATATTCTCCTCACGGTTCTCTTTCTTGAACCACGCGCGTATCTTTCCGCGTGTAGCCGAAGATGCAACCGTATTCAGCCAGTCGGGGCTCGGACCGTTGCTTGCCTTATTGGTTACGATGGAGACAATATCTCCATTCTTGAGCTTGTATTCGAGCGGGACAATCTTTCCGTTAACCTTTGCTCCTACGCAGTGATGCCCGATCTCCGTGTGGATATGATAGGCGAAATCAATCGGATTCGATCCCTTCGGCAGATCAATAACGTCACCGCGCGGTGTAAAGACAAAAACCTCATCGGAGAACACATCCAGCTTAAGGGCTTCAAAGAACTCCTTCGGATCGTCATATTCCTTTTGCAGACTGACCATCTGACGAAGCCACGACATTTTCTGATCATTCTCATCCGTCACGCCGATGCTTCGCCCAGCCTCTTTATACTTCCAATGCGCCGCCACGCCGAATTCAGAAATCCGATGCATCGCTTCTGTGCGAATCTGGATCTCAAGCGGATATCCGCGCGTCATGACCGTCGTGTGCAGAGATTGGTACCCGTTTGACTTCGGCATCGCAATATAGTCTTTGAAACGCCCGGGAATCGGCTTCCACATTGCGTGAATAACGCCGAGCACCCCGTAACAGTCCTTAACAGAAGAGACGAGTATGCGCACGGCAGAGAGATCGTAGATCTCATTGACGCTCTTGTTGTCGCGTTTCATCTTTCGGTAGATGCTGTAAAAGTGCTTTGCACGCCCTTTAATCTCCGCTTTTATATCTGCCGCTTCAAGTTTTTCGTGAATTTTTTGTATCGAGTCAAGGATAAACTCCTGGCGCTCCTGCCGCTTGTGCTTGACTTCTTCCACAAGTGCATAATATGCTTCCGGCTCAAGATATCGCAGACATAGATCCTCAAGCTCCACTTTGATGCTGGAGATGCCCAGGCGATTTGCGAGCGGCGCATAGACCTCAATTGTCTCCTTTGCGATGCGGCGCCGCTTGTCCTCACGCATATATTTAAGCGTGCGCATGTTGTGCAGGCGATCTGCAAGCTTGATCATGATCACGCGGATATCCTTTGCCATCGCGAGAAACATCTTGCGATAGTTCTCAAGCTTTACATCCTCCTTAGACATATATTCAATGCGGCCGAGTTTCGTCACGCCGTCAATGAGTGCCATAATATTCCTGCCGAACTCGGCTTCCATCTCCTCGAGCGTGGCGTGCGTATCCTCGACTACATCGTGCAGAAGAGCGGCACAGATGGTCTCATCATCAAGATGGAGACCGGTGAGAATATAAGCAACGTTGAGCGGATGCATGATGTAGGCGTCGCCGGAAATGCGTACCTGACCGCGGTGTGCCTGCTCCGCAAATGAATATGCTTTCTTGATCTTCTCAAGATCAGCATCGGCCTGATAGGAGTGAACCTTTTCCAGAATCATATCAATGGTGACAGCCTTCTGTGCCTCATCCGACATCTCATGCATCCCCCTTTCTTTCCTGCTCCCGGCGATAGGTCGGCGCGTCCATCAGCTCCAACTTCCCCGCCGACGGAATGAACTGCCAGCCGATCTCCGGCAATGGCGAAAGCAGTCCGAGTTCCTGAAAAATATGCAGCGCACATTCCATTGTATAGCGCGATATATGCCGCATCTCCTGTGAAAATTTCCGTGTCAGCGTCAGTGTACTGTATGCGATTTGATCGTTTGTCGCACGCAGACTGCTGAGCAATCGATATAAATCCTTCAGCAGAGCGCGATCCGGGAAAATACGCTCATGTTCTGCAGGAATGACGGACTCTGCCATACACTGCACTGAGCGTATCCCCTGCCACTCATTGATGCTCGGTGTGTAGGCAAGATCACTGTCCTCCTCGGTCAAGATCTCCGCCAGCTCTCCCGCGTTCCAGCAAAGAGCGGCCACATGATTCTCCCGCGTACCGATCTCCATGCGCAGGTGTTTTCCCTCTGCGCCGATTGCAGATGCCGATTGCGGGCGAATCGCGCGCACGCCGAAGATCGGTCTCGGATTGCCCATCCCATACGGTTCAAGGAGCTCCAGTTCCTCCACCATCTCCAGCGTCCAATCTGCAGGAGCAACAAGCGCCTCAATTTGAGTTTTCGGTATAAAATCCGCAGGCATCAAATGAGTCCGCACGTAGTTTGAAAATGCCATGCGGAACTCTTCCAATTGTGCAGACGCAACCGACAGCCCCGCTGCCATCTCATGCCCGCCAAATTGGATGAGAGTCTCCCTGCAGGCTTCGAGCGCCTTATACATATCAAGCCCTGCAATGCTGCGGCAAGAGCCTTTGTATACATCTCCCTGCCGCGTTAGGACAATGCTCGGCCGATAGTATCGCTCCACAAGGCGCGAGGCAACAATGCCGATCACGCCGGCGTTCCAATCCTCTCCCGCAGCGATAATAGCGGGCGTATCCTGCGTAAAGTCTACAAGCATCGCTTCCGCTTCCGCAAGGATATTCTGCTCCAGAGAACGGCGCTCTGCATTGAGCGTATTCAGTTCTCCCGCAATGCATTCCGCTTCCTGTGCATCTTCGCTGAGGAGAAGATCAACGCCGCGGCGTGCGGTTTCAATGCGCCCCGCAGCGTTCATGCGCGGGCCGAGCTGGAACCCGACCATTCCCGTATTGATTTTCTTGCCCTCAAGTCCAGCAACCATGATGAGCGCCCGAATGCCCCAACAGGGATTCTCCGACATGCGCGCAAGCCCCAGACGAACGATCCTGCGGTTCTCCCCGACGAGCGGTACGAGATCGGAAATAGTCCCGAGAGCCGCAATGTCCATGTCATCTTCCCATACTCTTTGCTTCTCAATCATCTGCATTGCCTGTACAAGCTTAAATGCAACACCGACGCCAGCGAGATCCTTGTCCGGATAGGAACAGTCCGCACGATGCGGGTTAACGACAGCAAGAGCAGCCGGAAGTTCTTCGCCGGGCAAATGATGATCCGTGACAATAATATCCATCGCCCCGTGCATCTCCTGTATTGGCTGTACGGAAGAAATACCGCAGTCCACCGTAACGAGAAGGCCGCATCCTTCAGCCGCAATCTGCTGCAGCGCCGCAAGATTGATTCCATAGCCCTCCGTGAAACGATTTGGGATATAGTAAGAAACATCACCGCCAAGCGCGTGAATATTTTTCATCAAAAGCGCAGTCGATGTCATCCCGTCCACATCGTAGTCTCCGTAGACGACAATCTTTTCGCCGCGATGAACGGCGCTCAAAATACGCTGCGCGGCTTTCTCCATGTCCTTCATGAGAAAGGGATCGCGAAACGCCTCATTCTCCGGATGCAGGAATGCCCGCGCTGCATCTGCAGAACCTATGCCGCGGTGCCAAAGAATCTGCCCGATGATCGGCGAAATCCCAAGCTCTCGCGCAAGCTCGGTCCCCTCTGCGCACTCTTTGTGAACGATCCACTCCTTCAGCACAAGACATTCCTCCTTTCCCGCAATAGCAAAAAAGCCCGTCCGGGGAGTCCCGGAACCAGGCTCTCTTGTTTATCCCTCCGCCGTCGCCGATTTAGCTGCGGCAGGACGCCGTTCCGTTCGATCGCGCAGCACAATCCAAAAAGGACTTGCAATAAAGATGGAGGAATAACAGCCGCTCGCAAATCCGATGAGAAGTGCAAACGCAAAATCCTTTGTCGTCTCGCCGCCGAACCAGTAGAGCGCAAATGTTGTAAACAGAACCGTAAATACCGTGTAGAGGGAGCGTGTCAATGTCTGATAGATGGAACGGTTGACCAGTTCATTCACATCACCGCCGCGGCGAAAATGCAGTTTCAGATTCTCTCGAATACGATCAAAGATAACGATCGTATCATTGATCGAATAACCGACAATCGTAAGGAGCGCCGCGATGAAAGACGAATCGATCTGTCGCTGGGTAAATGAAAATACCGCGAGCACAATGACGATATCGTGAATCAGTGCGAGCACTGCCGCCACGCCGAAGCGCCATTCAAAACGATAAGCAACGTACAGAATGATGAGTGCCCATGAGATCACGAGCGCAAGAACAGCATTCGTAATAAGTTCGCTGCCGATGGTTGCGCCGACTTTCTCCTCGCGGAGCACAGTATAGGGGCCGACATCCTGGGTAAGGGAAGCCATGACCTCCTTTCGCTGCGTTTCTTCCAGATCCACTGTGCGAATCATCACATTTTCGGAGGACTCAACCCCCGTCTCTGCTCCGGAAAGCTGAATCGTGCTCCCATCAAGATCGTACTTGGCAAGACTGGATCGTATCTCGGCAAGCGTCACCGGCTGCTCGAAGCGCATATCTATAATCGTGCCGCCCGTAAAGTCAATGCCAAAATTAAAGCCGCGCATGCCCATACAGATAAACCCTGGAATGATCAGTACAAGCGAGATGAGAAACCAGATCTTCCGATGTCCTGCAATATCGAACTTAGGCATTCTTCTCATCCCCCTTCTTTTTGATCCCGAGCATAAATCCGTTCGCACCGTAGAGCCATGGGTTTTCGGACAGCTTTGAGTTGATCATGAGCTTCAGCAGATACTGTGTCAGCGTGATTGCCGTAAACATCGAGAGAATCGTACCGACCCCGAGCGTGATCGCAAATCCGCGTATGGTTCCCGTCCCGAGGAAGAAGAGAACGCCCGCTGCAATCAGCGTCGTAACATTCGAGTCAAAGATTGTCGTAAAGGCACGCTTGAATCCCGCGTCCATCGCAAGCCGGAGAGATTTGTTGTTGACTTGGTACTCCTCCTTGAAATGCTCGAAGATGAGGACGTTCGCATCCACTGCCATACCGATGGAGAGAATGATGCCCGCCACCCCCGGCAGAGTCAGCGTCGCATCCATCAGATAGAGGATGCCGAGCAGCATGACCGTGTACGCCATGAGCGCTACATCCGCAATGAGTCCCGAAAGATGGTAGAAGAAGATCATAAAGAGGACAACTGCACCAAGCCCGACCACGAAGGAAAACTGAGATTTGTCTTTCGAGTCCTGGCCGAGCGTTGGTCCGACCGTGCGTGTCTCGATGATTTCAACCTTCACCGGCAAAGCGCCGCTGCGCAGCACCACCGCGAGATTCTGCGCTTCCTCGAGAGTTTTTTGTCCTGTGATCTCGGCACGTCCGCCGAGAATCGGCTCACGTACATTCGGCGCAGTAAGGACCTCGCCGTCAAGCAGGATCGCAATCGTCCTTCCGACATTACGCGTTGTGAGATCGGCGAATTTCTGTGCGCCCTCATCCGAGAACTCCAAGTTGACCACGTTCTGCCCTGTCTGTGGATTTGTGGATGCCTGTGCATCCTTCAGATCTGTCCCGGTCAGAACCGTATTTCCCTCCTCGTCGCGAAACTCAAGCATCGCCGTCTTGCCGATGGTCTGAATCGCCGCGTCCGGATCCTTAATACCCGGCAGCTCGATGATGACCCGGCGATCACCCTCACGCTGAATGATGGGTTCAGTAAGACCCAGCGAATTGACGCGCTTCTCCATGATGGCAACCACACGGTTCATAGCATCATCATTGACCTGGGCCTGTTCTGTATCAACCGCCTCCAGGACAACGTGCGTCCCGCCCTGCAAGTCAAGCCCCTGGCGAATGGAGCCGGCAAGTGGCTGAACCAGGAAAAAAAACGCGCCAATGATGACAGCAATCGAAATCACCAGCTTTAACAGACTATGTTGTCTCAACAGTCCTCACACCTCTTCCTCAAGGTTGTTCATCATCGTATTCCGGCAGAAAATCGTACGCCGCTCGGTCAGAATACAGTCTACCCGGGCATCGTGTGCGCCCGTTGGAATCTCGGAAATGACCTGTATATCGTAGGCAAGGGCGAGACGGAATGCCCCTTTTGCCCGCGGCAGGTAGCGGTCATAATAGCCGCCGCCAAGCCCCAGTCGTCTGCCGTCCGGAGAAAATGCCGTCCCCGGCACGATGACCATGTCAATCTCCCCCGGCTGAATCTGCGCCGAGCATTCAGGAGCAGGCGTCAAAATACCGAAAGCCCCTTCGATCAGTCCATCCATCGATGAAAAGACCCGTGCTTCCATCACGCCTTTCCCCGTAATTTCAGGAAGTGCAATGCGATGTCCATTCGCAAGCAGAGCCTCCATCAGAGGAAAAAGGTCAATCTCCTCGGCAGTTGATGCATACAGCATAACGATCCGGGAACCCTGCAGAGCAGGAAGCCGCATTGCTCGCATGCGTATCACAGCATCAGCTTCGCTGCGCTCCTGGCGGGAAAGTCCTCGGCGGCGGGCAATCATTTTGCGCCGCAGCGCATGTTTTCCCTCAGCAAGCGTATCTGTTGTATCCGACAATATTACATCTGCTCCGGGCTGTCCACCGCACTGATGGCCGAACGTTCAAAGACGACGTCAATGCCTTCTGCAATACGCAGCGTGACCGTCTTCTCATCCAGCGCCGTAATCGTGCCGTGCATTCCGCCGAGCGTGATGATCGCGTCACCCGTCTTCAGACGGCTCAGCATCTCCTCGCGCTTCTTCTGCGCTTGCTTTTGCGGACGGTAGAGGAGGAAGTAGAAGAAGAGCACCAATATGATAATGGGGCCCCATGAGCTCAGTTGTGCGACCATTTCTGTGTCCATAAATACAACTCCTTAATTGTCTAGTTATTTCTTATGATAGTGATTCATAAAATCCTGATAGAATGACAGGAATGTCCCCGCCAGAATTGCCTCGCGCATCCGCTGCATGAATTCCTGCAGGAAATACAGATTATGCAGACTCAGAAGCCGCAGCCCAAAGATCTCCTGTGCGCGTACGAGATGACGGATGTATGCCCGTGTATAGCCGCTGCGGCAAGTGTAACAGCCGCACCCCTCCGAGAGGACTGTGTGCTCATGCGTGTGCACGGCATTTTTCATCACGAGGCGCCCCGTCCACGTCATCGCCATGCCGTTTCGTGCGACACGCGTCGGGAAGACACAGTCAAACATGTCGATACCATGACGCACGCCCGTAAGAAGATAGTCCGGCGTACCGACCCCCATGAGATAGCGCGGCTTATCTGCAGGCAAAAGCTCCGCCGTTGAGGAGAGAATCTCCTCCATCAGCGCATGCGGCTCTCCGACACTGAGTCCGCCGATCGCATACCCCGGCAGATCGAGTGCCGCCGCCTCGGCGGCATGCCATGCACGCAGATCATGGTACATACCTCCCTGCACAATGCCGAAAAGTCCCTGATCCTCAGCCTCCGCCATCGCTTTCCGGCAGCGCACGAGCCAGCGCTGCGTGCGCTCTGTCGATGCCTTCGCATAGGCATAATCGGCTGGGTATGGGATACACTCGTCAAATGCCATGACGATATCCGATCCAAGACATCTTTGCACCTGCATCGACATCTCGGGCGAAAGAAATTTCTTCGATCCGTCGATATGCGATCGAAACGTCGCTCCATCTTCAGTGATCTTCCTCAAGTCACCAAGGCTAAACACCTGAAATCCGCCGCTGTCCGTGAGGATCGCACCGTCCCAATGCATAAAGCGATGCAGGCCCCCCGCTTCCCTCACCAATTCCATGCCAGGACGAAGAAAGAGGTGATAGGTGTTGCTGAGAATGACCCCGGCGCCAAGATCACGCAGCTCATCCGGAGAAACTCCCTTAACCGACGCCTGCGTGCCTACGGGCATAAAGATCGGTGTCGGGAAGCTCCCATGCGGCGTGTGAATTATACCTGCACGCGCACCCGTTGTCTCATCTCTGCGAAGCAGTTCATAGGTAATCGCGGCCAATCATACACCACCATTCTCAAAACACACTGTATCATATCACAAACGGCAAAGATTTTCAAAACGCAAAAACTAGCCTCTGCGCTCGCATTCTTCACGCAGTACACGCCTCATCAGGGCCATATCCGGCCGTACATTCGTCCATAGGAAAAAAGCCTCCGCCCCCTGCGCCGCCAGCATCATTTCCCCATTGATCGTCTCATGGCCGCGGGCCTCTGCTTCACGCAGAAGACGTGTCTTAGCCGGTGTGTAGATAAGATCGTATACGACTGCAGAGGAATTTATCGCCGCAACATCGACAGGCGGCATCGCATCGATATGCGGCGTCATTCCCATTGGCGTCGTCTGGACAACAATATCGGCAGATCCGATGCATGCAAGAAAATCCGGATCGTCGAAGACAGCGGAGCGAACATCTCCATCTGCAGCGAATTCTTCACAGAGCGCAGCTCCTTTCGCGCCGTTTCTCACTCCGACGCACACCGAAGAAATACCGCTGCGCAAAAGCCCCCAGAGGACAGCGCGTGCCGCACCACCTGCACCGAGCACAACGGCACGTTTGCCCGCAGGGACAACGCCGTGCTCGGCAAACCCCGCAAGGAATCCCACAACGTCCGTATTGTGCCCCATCAGCGTGCCGTCGGTCTGTACGACTACCGTATTTACCGCACGAATACGCTGTGCATCCTCGCTCAGTGCATCCATCAGCTCCATGATTTCCGTCTTGAACGGGATCGTCACATTAAACCCGACGACACCGGCATCGCGCAGTCCGTATACCGCTGAGGAGAGCGCGCCCGGACGTACGGGCAGCGCCGCATAGACACAGTCGATTCCCGCCGCCTGCAGGGCCGCATTCTGTATGATCGGTGACAGGCTGTGCGCGATGGGCGCGCCGATAACTGCCAGTACCTTCGTTTTTCCCGTAATCATCATCAGCTGTGTTTCCCGCGCACTTCATCGAGGAGTCCCATCTTGACCTCATAATAGTCCGGCGTCATGTCGAGATAGTGGCGATGGGGATTTTCGAAGCGCTGTTCCTCCGGCCAGATCTCCTCGTCAAGCTGCCGGCGGACATACGCACGGATCTCATCCAACGACGGAAGTTCCTGTACCCGACAGCCGTCCTTTACATAGAGGCGCTGAAGCTTCACTGCCGAAAAATGTTCAAAGAAACGATTTTTCCACGGTTTGAGCGGATCGATATAACGGAACGGCCGCGTGCTGTCGATGCTCTCCCCCCGCACTGCCAACATATCTGCGACTGCTTTTCCGTATTGATCGTAGATGCGATAGAGATCCTTGAGCCCGGGATTCGTCAGTTTCTCGACATTCTCTGACATCTTAATGCGCGGCACAAACACCCCGCCCCGCTCCACTGCCACCAGTTTATAAACGGCCCCGAAGACCGGATCCGACTTCGCCGTAATCAGCCGCTCTCCCACACCGAAACTATCCACCTGCGCCCCCTGCAGGAGGAGGGATGAGATCGTAAATTCATCCAGGCTGTTCGAGAGGATGATTTTGCAGTCCGTCAGTCCTTCGTTATCCAGCATCTTACGGATACGCTTCGAGAGATACGCGAGGTCGCCCGAGTCGATGCGAACCCCTGCGAGACGTTCTCCCATAGGCTCCAGAATCTCGTGTGCCGTACGGATCGCATTGGGAACGCCCGAATGTACGACATCGTAGGTATCTACGAGGAGTACGGTTGCATGAGGATATATTTCCGCATAGCTTTTAAACGCAGTGAATTCATCCTCAAAGAACATTACCCAACTGTGCGCCATTGTTCCTGAGATGGGAATGCCGAACTGCTGACCGGCAGATACTGTCGCCGTCATATCGACACCGCCGATGTATGCGGCGCGTGCGCCGTACGTCGCCGCATCCATGTTGTGTGCGCGCCGCGCGCCGAAATCAGATATCCCACGCCCTTCTGCCGCGCGAACGATGCGGGACGCCTTCGTCGCGACCAGCGACTGGTGATTGATCTGTGTGAGTATCGCCGTCTCAACGAGCTGAGCGTCAATCACCGGCGCAACAATCGTCATGAGCGGTTCATCCGGATAGATGACGGTCCCCTCCGGGATCGAATAGACATCCCCGCGAAAGCGGAAGTCCCGCAGGAATTGCAAAAACTCCTCCGAAAACAAGTTTTGGCGTCGAAAGTATTCGATATCCTCATCCGAAAATGAAAGGTTCTCGACAAACTCAATCACATGCTCAAGCCCGGCAAAAATTGCATAGCCCCCCCGATCGGGAACTGCCCGGAAAAAAAGGTCAAATGCAACGCGCACGTCACTGCGGGGCTGACGAAAATACCCGTAAGACATCGTCATTTCATAAAAATCCATCATCATGGACAAATTGCGTTTATCAAACTGTGTCATAATACAGTCCCCCCCTTATCGGGTGCAAAGAAACAGCATACTGTGGTTATATCGTTTTATTATATCATTTACCCAACATTCACGCAAAAGGAGTTTCCTGTCGCCGTTTCTCCTGCTCAGCCAAAAAATCTCGATCAGCCTGCGATAATTTCGCATTCGCCAGAAGTTCGGGCCGGTGCCGCAGAGTCATTAACAGAGCCTGCTCCCGCCGCCATCGTGCGATCGCTGCATGATCACCGGAGAGAAGAACATCGGGGACTGCTTTGCCCTCGAATTCGCGCGGGCGTGTGTACTGCGGGCAGCCGAGCAGATCTTCGAAGAAGGAGTCCGTCGGTGCTGACGCGGCATCACCAAGCACACCGGCGAGCATACGGGCCGTTGCATCTACGACAAGCATAGCAGGAATCTCTCCGCCCGTCAGGACAAAATCTCCAACCGATACGATCCGATCAGCAAGATCGTAAATGCGCGCATCGAACCCTTCATAATGACCGCAGATAAGGATGAGCTGCTGATGCGCAGCGAACTCCTTTGCCGTATCCTGTGTAAACACATCACCTGCCGGATCGAAGATGATCGTGCACCTGCCCGGCTCGTATGCAGAAGTTTTTGCCTTGACATCTCGAACGGCACTGAAGAGCGGCTCTGGTTTCAGCACCATGCCCGCCCCGCCGCCAAACGGCGCGTCATCTACGTGGCGGTGCTTATCCGTCGAATAGTCGCGAAAATTCGTATAGTGAATATCCACAATCCCGCGCTCTGCCGCCCGTCCGATGATGCTGCTGCCGAATACGCCGGCAAACATCTCCGGAAAAAGCGTCACAAGATCAATCCTCATACCGGCTCCTTATATTCCTTTGAACGACCTTCATTATAGCATGAACACGAAGGCGAATCGCAGTACTTCCATAAAATATTTTACGAATCCCCGCAGAAGAGATATAATAGGAACGAAAATATTACTGAAACATCATGGAGTATCTATGGATATGAACCTCGCCCATTTTAATACGGAGATCGGACGCCAGAAGCCCGAGAACATCATCCACGCGGATGCTCCTTGTCCTTTCTGTGCGACAGAAGCGCTCACGGACATTATCGCGACGGACGGCGACATTATACTGCTGAAAAATAAATATCCGGTCATTGAAGAGGCCGATCAACTCGTCTTGATCGAAGGCAGGAAATGCGTCGGCGACATTCCAGAATACAGCAAGGAACATCTATATCGGGTCTTCTCCTTCGGCATGCATCATTGGGCGCGGATGCGTTTCAGCGGGAAGTACGATACCGTTCTCTTTTTCAAAAATTACGGTCCTTATTCGGGCGGAACAATTCGCCACCCGCATATGCAGCTTGTCGGTTTTCCCAAGTTTCGACCGGAGTTTTCGTTCCGCCGTGCAGAGTTCGAAGGTCTAACCGTCGCTGAGCAGGACGGTGTCACACTGAATCTCTCCACACAACCGCGCGTCGGGTTCTGGGAGATTAATATTGTGCCGCAGGATCCGGATGCGATCCGTACGATTGCCGACTATATACAGATTGCCGTGGATTTTCTCAGAAAGCGTCTGGACAGCTACAATATATTCTTCTATCACGACCGTGCAGATATCTTTATCAAGGTAATGCCGCGCTTCTCGACCTCTCCTCTGTTCATCGGCTACAATATCCGCCTGCTCCCATCCAACCTCGCGGAAATGAGAGACCGCATGCGCGCGCTGTATTTTTGAAAACAAACGGAGCACATCATGAGCGATACAATAAACGAAGCGCCGCCGAAGCAAAAGCGGCGGCGCAGGACTCCAGCACGGAAACGTACAACAAAAAACAAAAAAACGCCGCGGCGTACGGGGCGTTTTTGCTTGAGCATATTACTCGGCAGCCTTCTCTGTGCAGCTGCAGTCTTCGTCTTTCTTCCTCAGATATGGCAGAGCGTCGGCGATCTCCTCCCCGCAGCCGACCGGCAAAAGCCGGCAAACCAGCTGCATGAGATACATGAACCCGATGTTGCCGAGCAGGCTGCGCGCTTTTTTTTCATTCGTCGTGCAATCGAAGCACGCATCGATCGTACGGATTACGTCCCTATCGAGCGCATCTCGCCCGACCTGAAAAACGCTGTCGTCGCCGTAGAGGATCGGCGGTTTTACAGCCATATGGGCTTTGACATGACCGGCATTGCGCGTGCCACACTCGTCAATATCCAGCACGGACGAGTTGAGGAAGGGGCGAGCACAATCACCCAGCAGCTCGTGAAAAACCTCTTCCTCGACAATGAGCGGACATTCACGCGCAAGGCGCAGGAGTTCTTGCTTGCGCTTGATATCGAGATTGCCTACTCCAAGGAAGAAATTCTCGAGATGTATTTGAACGTTGTCTACTATGGCGCAGGTTTCTATGGGATAAATGCGGCATCCGAAGGATATTACGATAAATCCCCCGCCGCTCTTGATCTTCCGGAAGCATCGATGCTCGCAGGCGTTCTTAACGCCCCCTCCGCCCTCTCCCCGTTCGACGATTTCATCGCGGCAAAGAAGCGCCAAGCGATCGTACTGGATACAATGGAGGCACAAGGATTCATCGAACAGAGAACTGCCGAGGATGCAAAAATGCAGCCGCTGATTTTCCGGCCAAAGAGAAGCACTTCATCGGTCAATTAGAGCTTTTCCGTCTGCAAACAGTCCTGTACGCGTCACATATGCCTCACGGGGATCAATGGGAAGAGCGAAGTCCCGCGCCATTAGGCTGAGGATCTCGATGGGCTTCACACTTCCTGCAGGAGTTACAATAATATTCATCCAAAAAATCAGGCGCCCGTTTTCCATCTGAAAGGAGACGGGTGTTTTACTATAGTCCTTCGTCTCGATCGCTCGGCTCTTCTTCGGTGTCACCCGATGCCATACAGCACTCTCAGCAGCATTATACCGAAGTACACTCTCGCGTATAGGCTCCGCCGCACCCATATAGGGAACAACAATCCGATAGCGGGCCTCGTCCACATCCGCCATGAGTGCCCTGTGCTTCCCCTCCATGATGCGCAGACGGACGATCTGTGCACCGTGCGGCAGATGCTCCCGCAGGCGCGCCATCACCTCGCTCGTTGGAAGAGGCTCTGTCATCTCGAAATCCACATATTCGGCATCACTTGCGGCTCCAAGCGAGAGCGCTGAGGCGAATGCAACCTTCATATGCGGATTGAATCCCTCTGAGTAGGCCATGGGAAGGCCGGCACGCTTGCACGCGCGCACAAAAAGATTCGCATAGTCGAGATGCGATACGTACCGCAGCTCCTCGCCCTTGGTAATCATACCGCGATAAACCGTCAGAGAGCGCTGCACCGGAGGATTTTTCGGCCCGATTTCATGGGGCAAAAGAGCAGAATTTTCTTCTGCTGCTGTGCCTGTGTCTAAGACGCGCTCCCGTTCACTCTTTTCATAGTCGATGATATCCACGCCAAGCGTCGGACATATGCCGCATCCCGTGCAGTGCGTACGCCGGCAGTCCACCGTAAGAGAGGCGGTGAGTGCTTTCTGCCACTCTGCTTTCAAAAAACGCTCGAGCACGCCGGGCGAGGTATGTGCCCACGGCAGCGGCTCTCCGATCGTGCGCGTACGGCGACTGAAATATTCCCAATCAACGCCGCATGTCTTGAATGCAGAGAAATATCGGCTGTCGTCAAAGAGATCCGACCAGCCGTCAAATTTCGCCCCGTTCCTCCATGCCTCATAGAGCGCAGGTGCAAGACGCCGGTCGCCGCGCGCAAAGACGCCCTCAATCACGGAGAGACGCGCATCGTGATAGTGGAATGTGATCGAGCGGTCCGTAATGTGCTCTTTGAGCAACTGCTGACGCCGCTGAAATTCCTCAATCGGCAGCTGTCCGAACCACTGAAAGGGAGTATATGGTTTCGGCACAAAACAGGAGACCGAGACGGTCACCTTGCAGCCGCGCTTGCCGCGAATCTCCGTGTAGAGATCAACGACCTTCTTCGCAAGCTGCGCGATTCCGATAATGTCCTCATCTGTCTCCGTCGGCAGGCCCATCATAAAGTAGAGCTTGACCTGCTTCCATCCATGACGAAACGCTGCGCCGCACGCTTCCAGCAGATTTTCCTCCGTCACTCCCTTGTTGATGACATCGCGCATGCGCTGCGTGCCGGCCTCCGGCGCAAAGGTAAGCCCGGACTTACGCACCGCCTGCATCTTGTGCGCAAGATCAATTGAAAAACTGTCAATGCGCAGTGAAGGCAGAGAAAAGCTGAGTTTCTCCTCCGCATAATCCTCCATCAAATCATCCACGAGCCGTCCGAGGCAGGAATAATCCGCCGAGGAAAGCGAGGTCAGGCTCATCTCATCATAGCCTGTGCTCTCTGCAAGCCCGTTCGCCATCTGCCGCAGGCGCTCCTCTGTGCGCTCACGCGCAGGACGGTAGGCAATCCCCGCCTGACAAAAGCGACAGCCGCGTGAGCAGCCCCGAAAGAGCTCGAGCATCATGCGATTGTGTACGATGTCCATATAGGGCACAATCGGGTGCTCCACTGAGAGCACTTTGTCCATATCGCGCACAACGCGCTTATAGATGATGGGGCGGGCTGCAGGATGCAGAGGCCGCATCTCAGAAAAATTTCCCGCCGCATCGTAAACCGGTTCATAAAATGACGGTACGTAAATGCCGTCGATCTCAAGCAGACGCGTTAGAAATCCCTGCCGTCCGCCTGGACTGCCCTCCTTTTTCCACGCAATGAGCGCGTCACAGAACTCGGGGACAGCCTCCTCTCCCTCTCCGATCAGAAAGAAATCAAAAAAGTCCGCAATCGGCTCAACATTATAAACACAGGGGCCGCCGCCGACAATGAACGGCATATCCTCCCCACGATCACACGCATAGAGCGGAATCCCCGCGAGATCGAGCATATTGAGAACATTTGAATAGATCATCTCATACTGCAGGGAGAATCCGAGGAAATCAAAATCAGCGACAGGATGGCGCGACTCAAGCGAAAAGAGAGGAATCCCCTTCGCACGCATCTGCTCCTCCATATCGATCCACGGCGCGTAGACCCGCTCCGCGGCAATATTGGGGCGGCGGTTCAGAATCTCGTAGAGAATTGCAAGCCCAAGATTGCTCATGCCGACCTCATAGACATCGGGCAGTGCCAGCGCAAATTTGCACTCTGCGGACGCCCAGTCCTTGCGTACGGCGTTCCACTCGCCGCCCGTATAGCGCGCAGGTTTCAGTACCGACTGCAGGATACTGTGATCAAGCTGCACCATTGTTCCGTATTCTCCCCCGCATAATAAAAGAAAAAGACTGTCGCGCGAAGGCAGACAGCCTCACCAAATACACATATCTAGAATAAAAGTTTTTGACGCCGCAACTGAATATTCAGCAGAATAGCAATCGCCATGATGTTCGTTGTGAGCGAGCTCACGCCGTAGCTCATCAGCGGCAGCGGGATACCTGTAACTGGCATAATCCCCATGGTCATCCCGACATTGATGAGGACGTGAAACGCGATCATCGAGGTGATTCCGACTGCGAGCAAACGTCCGAACATATCGCTTGCATCCTGCGCGATACGTATCCCTCGCCACAAAACAACGAGGTAGAGGAGGAGCAGAATCGCACATCCGACGAAGCCAAGCTCCTCTCCCACAACAGAAAAGATGAAGTCCGTGTGGTTCTCCGGCAGGAAATTCAGCTGGCTCTGCGTCCCGCCGAACAGTCCCTTGCCGAAGAGCATCCCTGAGCCGATCGCAATCTTCGACTGGATGATATGATAGCCGGCACCGAGCGGATCGACATTCGGATCCATGAACACCATGATGCGCATTTTCTGATAGTCCTTCAAAAAATGCCAGAGCACCGGCAACGCAGCAAGTCCTGCGCCGAATATCCCGAGGAGCAGGCGCAGACGAACTCCTGCAACAAACACCATGCCAAAGAAAATCGCAAGAAACACAAGAGACGTGCCAAGATCCGGCTGTTTCAGAACGAGCAGAAACGGTACACCGACATAGGCGGCAACAGGGGCAAGATCTGTAATCGTATTGATCTTCCCGCCGCGCTTTTCAAGCATAGCAGCGAGCGCAATGATCATGATAAGTTTCGAGAACTCAGACGGCTGTATGCTGATCGGTCCGAGTGCGATCCAGCGCTGCGCGCCGAGCGCCGTTTGCCCGACGAGCATAACCAATATGAGCAGGATAAGGTTGAACACGTAGAAATGGTTGCCGTATCGCTGCAATATCTTATAGTCAAAATTCATCAGAAACGCAGCCAGCGCAATATCGATAACGATCGAAATGCCCTGCCGCTGGACGAACCAGTAACGCTCCTCGCTCGGCGTATTGACATGAGTCGCGCTGCCGATAATGACAAGGCTCATAATAACAATTGCGACCGCTGCCACAATCAGCGTCAAATCTGTGCGCCGCAGAAGCCGCTTAGAGAGTATCATCGCTGATGCCTGGATACATCGCTGCCGCCGTGCTGAACGCTGACAACAGGAATATTGACGACAAGCGCCATCGTATCGTTTTCGTTCTCGAGTGCAAACTCCATTTCCTGCGTATCAATGTACATATACTTTGAAATCACTTGAATGATCTCTGCGCGCATATTGTCCATGATCTCCGGAGAGACATTTGCTCGATCATTGATAATGACGAGCTGGAGTCGGCGGCGCGCAACATCGCCGGAATTTTCTTTCTTGCCAAGAAGCCTTTTTAGTGCCTCAATCACGCCAACCCCTCCTTACTTTTTCCCAAAGAATTTTCCTTTGATTGTCTCCCAGAGACTATCCTTTGTAAACTCACGGAACGGAATTTCCTCTCCGCAGAGCCGCCCGACTACGTCGAGATAAGCCTGTCCCGCCGGAGAATCCTTCATCGTCACGCAGGGCTCGCCGCGGTTCGTACTCGTCACAACCATTTCATCGTCCGGAATCTGACCAATACAGCCAACCGAAAGGATTTCATCGATATCGTCCATGTCCAGCATATCGCCCTTTTCAATCATCTTTGGACGAATGCGGTTCACGACGAGCCGAATATCATTTTTATCCGCACGCCCCAACTCGCCGATGATCTTATCGGCGTCACGCACAGCAGAGATCTCCGGCATCGTTACCACGATCGCCGTATCAGCAGCGGCGATCGCCGTCTTGAACCCTTGCTCGATTCCTGCAGGACAATCGATGATGATAACATCATAGGAACGGCGCAGCTCCTCGCACAGAGCTGCAAGCTCCTCTGGATTGACGGCGCTCTTGTCCTTGACCTGCGAAGTAGGAAGGAGATAAAGGGAGTCATATTTCTTATGGCGGACAAGCGCCTTTTTATACGGCACGCGTCCCGATGTTACATCGACCAGATCGTACATAATCCGATTCTCAAGACCGAGCAGGAGATCGAGATTTCGCAGTCCCGTATCAGTATCGATGAGGACGACGCTCTTGCCGCGCATGGCAAAACCGACACCGATATTCGCTGTCGTCGTCGTCTTGCCAACGCCTCCTTTTCCGGATGTCACCACATAGATTTCACTCATATTTCGAACCTACCTCTCTATTGGCTCAATGACAATCTGACCATCCTTCACATAGGCACGTTCCGCCTTACCGAAGTCCTCCGGTTCATCCGGCGATCGCGCAACATAATTCGCGATGCGAATCTGCGTCGGCATCAGATGATCCGCAATGATAAACGCTGTTGAATCCCCGGCGGCTCCAGCGTGAACGAGGCCTCGGCAGGTGCCGCGAATATCGACGCTGCCGCCTGCCGTAATCTGTGCCCCCGGATTGACATTGCCGAAGACGATGACAGAGCCCTCCGTTTCAACAGCCTGACCGCCGCGCAGCGTCTTGTCGATGACAAGCATGCGCTGCAGCTCAGGCGCATCCTGCATTGCTTCCTGCGGGGACACGGAGGCAGCAGCGGGCTTCGGCGAAGGCGGAACAGGTGAGGCGCTGCGCATTGGAACAGGTTTTTCCAGGCGACAAATCAATCCATGCGTGCGAAAGAGTTCCTGCAGCTCTGCAAGTTCCTCTTTTGAGAAACGATTTCGCGGTACACGCACAAGGGTTCCGCGCAGAAAGAATCCCGAACCGGAATCAAGCTTTCTGGAAAGCTCTTCTACAATCTCTAAAAAAGACAGATCCGGGGGAAATTCGAGCATCAGCCCGTCATTCTCTCCTTTGATCTTGATTTTTTCCTCACTCATTTCCTTCCCTCACTTGTTCCCTACAGCCGGCTGCACACGGTCGAGGCGAAATGCCGCCTCCATGATCCTGCGCCCGATCGGCACTGCGGACATCGAACCAAAGCCGCCCTGCTCCACAATGACTGCCACCACGACATTCGGATTCATATAAGGTCCATACGCCACGAACCATCCGTGATCGCGCCCATGTGAATTCTCTGCCGTACCTGTCTTTCCTGCAATATCAATCGGAAAGCCGGCGAAAACGCCTGCCGCCGTACCGATTTTTGTCACATCGTGCAGTCCCTCCTGCACGCTCTGGATCACATTCTGGCTCACCTCCAGCTCAGAGAGGAGCACCGGCTGGAAATCACGCACCGTATTCCCGTTTACGTCCACAATGCGTTGAACGAGATGCGGCTGGTATCGCTTGCCGTTTGCCGCGATTTCACCTACAACCATTGCGGCCTGCAGAGGTGTCACAAGATTGAACCCCTGCCCGATCGCCGCGTCAAAGGTCTCTGAGAGATACCATTCGCCGTCCTCGTAATTATCCGCCTTATACTTTCGGTTCGGTACAAGCCCCTCCGCCTCATAAGGCAGATCAATTCCTGTCCGCGCGCCAAGTCCAAACATCCGCGCATAGCGTTCGAGCGTGTCGACCCCGAGACGATTGCCCATCTCATAGAAATAGACATTATCCGAATGTGCCATCGCCTCTTGAAAATTAATCCATCCGAGTGCTTCTCCGCTTGCATTCGTCTTCGGAATGATCCAGTGGTGACCAGCATCGAAAATCTTTTCCTGCGGCGTCACCTTGTGCTCGGCGAGCGCCGCTGTCCCCGTTACGATTTTGAATGTCGAACCGGGCGGATATTCGCCCGTGATCGCCTTATTGTCCATCGGGTGATAGGGATTATTGTTCAGCACATTCCAGTTTTGTGTTGAGATTCCCCCCGCAAAGAGATTCGGATTAAACGCCGGACGGCTGACCATGGCGAGCACCTCACCGGTCTGCGGGTTCATAACTACTGCTGCCGCCGCATATGCATGCACAAGAGCGAGCTGCTCATCCACCGCGCGCTCTGCGGTCTCCTGGATATGCTTATCAATCGTCAGAATGAGATCGTTGCCCGGGATAGGAGACTGACGTCCGAGAATCTGGACAGGGCGCCCCGATACATCCACCTCTACTTGATCGCCTCCGTTGATCCCGCGCACCTCTTTGTCGTAGATGCGCTCCAAGCCGAACTTTCCGATGATGTAGCCGGACTTGTACCCCTCGTCTTTGCGGCGCTCGAGCTCCTCTTCGTTGATTTCGCTCACATAGCCAAATACATGCGCCGCATACTCCCCATAGATGTAGTCGCGAATCGGGAGAACTTCGATGACAACGCCGGGATAATCATCCTTTTGTTCCTCAATAATTGTGACAATATCCGGCAGCACATCATTTTTTATTCGAATCGGATCAAATCCGACATGCGCGTCGATCTTTTTTTGAATCTCCTCGACGGGAACGTTAATGAGTTTTGACACGCGTGCAATAACTTCGGGAGAAATCGGCTCCGTCAGAGGAAGGAGGGAAACAGTGAAGCCGGGGCGATTCGTCACAAGGGGTTCCCCGTTCCGATCGTAAAATGTCCCGCGCGCCGCTTCTGCCGGAATGATTCGAATGCGATTGCCCTCGGCGAGACGCGCATAGAGCTCGCCGTCATACACCTGGAGATATCCCGCCCGGCCAATGAGCACGGCGATGATCAGCACAATCACCACGTTCAGGAATTGCAGCCGTCCGCTGAAATCTTCATTTTCGTTCACAATTACTCTCCGAGAAAATGTTTTTTGACACTATCGCTCCGGATCATGTACACGCTTATCCAGATGGAATGTCGCCCAGTGAACCGGATAAGCAAAAATCAGCTGAAATATGAGCAGAATAAAGAGTACGCGCCCCATGTGTAGCAGCGGGTTGAAGTGATAGCCGAGCAAATATACAATCAGCGCCGACATCAGATATTTGGCAAGGGTCGCCGCGACGGATGCCGTGATTGGCAGGAAGAACTGCTCCTTGAACACACGGTCAGAAAAACGTCCGAAGACGAGTCCGATCAGTGTCAGCGTGAACGCATTCAGTCCGAAGAACGAGCCCGCACTAAGATCCTGCATGATCCCCAACGAGAATCCGACGAAGCTTCCCCACACACTGCCGCGCAGAAAAGCATAAGAAACTGTCGCCAAAACAAGGAGATCCGGAATCACCCCATGTACCGCAATGAGCGGCAAAAAAGAGAACTGCAGAATAAAGAGCGTGAGAAAAAACAATATGAAAAACCGATATTTTTTCACTGTGCCGCCGCCTTTGTCTGCGCAGCAGAGATCTGTGCCGCTGCAGCCGCGCCAGGGCTGAGTTGTTGTGCCTGTACAGGATCTGGCGGTGCTTCGCGTGACGCCGTAATGATCGCTACATCCTCGAGACGCTGGAAGTCCACAGCAGTCTCGACCACGGCTACTTTGAGCAATCCGCTGTCATCGCCGTGCTGTGAGGAGACACGCCCCACGACAATCCCTTTGGGATAGATTCCGCCGAAGCCGGATGTAACAATGACGTCACCGTCCTCTACATCCGCATTGCGTGGGATATTAACCATCTGCGGCATATACGGATTGTCCATCGTTCCCGTAACGATTCCCGTCACACGAGACTCCGGACGCTGAATGAGCGTCCCCACCGAGGAACGGACATCGAGAATGAGCTGGACCTTCGATGAGATCGGGCCGACTTCCGTCACATGTCCCACAAGCCCCTTGCCCGTCAGGACGGGCATATTTTCACGCACTCCGTCGCTGCTGCCGCGATCGACGACGATCATACTAGTCCAGAGCGCAGAATCACGCCCGATCACGCGTGCAGCAAGGAGATCGAACTGATGCGCCGATTGTTTGTACGCAAGGATCTCACGCAGCCGCATGTTTTCCGCTGCGTACTCTTCTGCCATCGTATTCTGCTGCCGCAGCTGCTCAATTTCATTTTTGAGCAGCTGATTCTGCTCGTGCACCGTCGCAATCTCCCAAAGATTGGACGTAATATGCTGGATCTGCTGGCCAACATACGAAAACACCATTTCAAACGGCGCCAAAACCGTCCCTGCCGTACTCGTCGACGCAGATGCCTGAAACCTGCCGCGCGCAGCAAAGAAAATGATGCAGAAAAGCGTGAGCAGAACGAAGAGCAGTGCCCAGATCTTATGCCCCGCCTGTCGTGCCCGTCCGATGCGATCAATCATTATCTCAATTTCTTTGAAGACATAACAACACTCTTCAGCAGACCAATATTCTCAAGCGTACGCCCCGTCCCCTCACCGACACAGGAGAGCGCATCCTCGGATACAAGCACCGGCATTCCCGTCTCATGGGAGAGGAGCTTGTCCAGATTCATGAGAAGCGCCCCTCCGCCGGTCATCATAATGCCGTGATCCATGACGTCCGAAGCAAGCTCCGGCGGTGTCTTCTCGAGGGTCCCTTTCACGGCGTCAATGATCTTATAGATCGGCTCGTTCAGTGCTTCGCGGATCTCCTTTGCATGGATTGTGAGCGTCTTTGGCAGTCCGCTTACGAGATCGCGTCCGCGGATATCCATCGTACGATCCGTATCCGGCGTTACGATCGCCGTACCGATCGCGATCTTGATCTCCTCAGCCGTTCGCTCACCGATCATGAGATTATACATGCGCTTAATGTATTGGACGATCGCCGAATCCATCTCGTCGCCGCCGATGCGTATAGAACAACTCGTCACAATGCCGCCGAGCGAGATGATCGCAATCTCTGTCGTGCCGCCGCCGATATCGACGACCATGCTGCCCGTTGCTTCCTCGACCGGAAGGCCGGCACCGATCGCCGCTGCCATCGGCTCCTCAATCAGATATGCCTCGCGTGCGCCCGCCTGCTGTGCGGCATCAATGACCGCCCGCTTTTCGACCTCTGTCACGCCGGACGGAACGCCGACCACAACACGCGGACGAACAAACGACTTCGACCGCATCGCCTTGCGAATAAAGTATTTCAGCATCGCCTGCGTGACGTCAAAATCTGCAATAACGCCGTCTTTCATCGGACGTATCGCAACGATATTTCCGGGCGTACGCCCGATCATCTGCTTTGCCTCTTCGCCCACGGCAAGCACATCGCCCGAGTCGTTTCTTATCGCCACGACGGAGGGCTCACGCAGCACAATCCCCCGGCCCTTAACATGCACCAACGTATTGGCTGTACCGAGGTCAATCCCCATATCGTGTCCACCAAAAAGACCAAACATTGTAAGTGGAGTCTCCTTCCATTCACGCGACCTATATTCATATCAATAATTCCATGTACACAGACATGCAGAATCAGTATATCATAAGCAACTTTTTTTTTCCATGAGATTTTATTGGGAAAAATGTTGTATTTGCCGCACTTGTCCCAATTAGGACGATTCGACCATATTCCTTGACGGACGACGGGCTTTCCTCTATAATGAGATCATGTAAACGTACCGTAATGGAGGAGAAAGAGGCCGATGAACATTCAATCGAGACTGCTGACGGTGGATTTTTTTAACTGCAAAGGCGAATCGTTCAGCAATGAAGAAGCCCTTCGTGTCAAAGTCTCCGAAACACTTGCGGCACTTGATCTCGTTCCTCTGCAGACGATCACAGATGTACAGGAAAACGGTCATATCTCCTTGATGGCACTGCTGCCGGACGGTCATCTCGCACTTCACGTTCATCCGGATCTGCGTCATGTATCGCTCGACATCTATCTCTGCTGTGAGGATGCAGCACTCGATCCCATCGCGCATGTCATGCGCAATATATTCCAACCGGAAAAAATCAAGAGCACACATCTGCGGCGAGGCGACTTTCGCGCACCGTCGGAGATTCGTCCGAAAACCACAACCCGCGTTGCCCCCATACGCAAGATCAAAAGTACGGGCGCCAAGGTGATCCGTATTCTTGCTCGACGCAATCGCGGATAGGTACCCAAGATAAACGACTGCCAAATACACGCGAAAAACCCTTGAACAGCGCTCATAACAGAGTTTGTTCAAGGGTTTTTTCTATAAGCGCGTCGGCCCGAAAAGGTCTCTAAAGCTTTAGATCAGCGCTGCACCGTTTTATTCTTCTGACATTCCGGACAGTAACCGAAGAAATACATCTGCTGCGATACAATGCGGTAGCCTGTCACAGACGAAACATTCTTGTCGAGTGCTGGAAGCGCAGCAATCGGAACATCAGCAACCTTGTCGCAGGAAATACACCGAACATGCGGGTGCACGGAGATATCCGCATCATAACGGAATGCCTCTTCGCCCACGTTCAGCTCGCGCACAATACCGATTTCACAGAACGCATCGAGCGACTTATAGACGGTAGCAAGACTCATCGTCGGGTAGTTCGGACGCAGTTCCTTGTACAGAGTCTCTGCTGTAGGATGCTCATGCGTTGCCGCCAGAGCAGCATAGACGGCCAGGCGCTGCGGCGTCACTTTTTTCTTATTCTGCCGCAGAATGTCTGTAACCTCATTGAGTGTCAGCATTGTATGTTCATGCATAATTGTTCCTACTTTTCATGTTCTCAAAACTAAAATCATTATTATTTATACATCATAATACTCTATTCGAAAACTCCTGTCAATAGTCCCAGCCCATCTTCCCCCATATGCGAATTCATCTCACTTTTTGCGTCTTGTCAAAATCATGCTATAATGAGGAATATTTCAGTCGAGAAAGGTTTGATTCCATGCGCATCTCCGATATCCCCTCCGCGATTGCAGACGAGCTCTCCATTCGTCCGCAGCAGGCAGCATCTGTCGTTGCGCTGCTCGATGACGGCAATACCATTCCGTTTATTGCGCGTTATCGCAAAGAAGCCACCGGCTCCCTCGATGATGAGATACTGCGCCGCATCGCGGCACGCTTGACGTATCTGCGCAGTCTCGTCAAGCGGCAGGAGGAGATCATCGCGCGCATTGAGGAGCAGGGGAAAATGACCGATGCACTGCGCGAGGCGATTGAAACCGCACAAAAACTTCAGTCCCTTGAAGACCTCTACCGTCCTTACAAACAGAAAAAACATACGCGCGCATCCATTGCACGGGCACGCGGTCTTGAGCAGCTTGCCGACGCCATCCTGCTGCAGAGTGAAATGCACGGCACACCGGAGCAATACGCCGCACCATTTGTAAGCGCGGAAAAGGAGGTACCTTCCCCTGCCGATGCTCTTGCCGGCGCGCGCGACATTATTGCCGAGACCGTCACGGACGACGCAGAACTGCGCCGCCTTATTCGTGAAAAATTCTGGAAAAACGCATTGCTCGAGACAGCCCTTGATGTAAAAGCGGAGGATGCACATGTGTTTCAGATGTACGACGGATACAGTGAGCCGGTACGCACTCTGCCCTCACATCGCATTCTCGCAATTAACCGCGGAGAGCGGAAAGGATGCCTCACCGTCCGCATTTCTGTTGATCATGAGGCGTATATCGAGTGGATCTGCGGGAGGATCTGCCGGCACCCGTCAATCTTCTCAGCAGAACTGCGCACGGCAATTGAGGACGGTTATAAACGTCTTCTTGTTCCTTCGCTCGAGCGTGAGCTGCGCGCACAGCTGACAGAACTTGCCGAAGAAAAGGCCATCAAGCTGTTCGGACGCAACCTGCGCCAGCTGCTCCTTCAGCCGCCGCTCGCGGGACATACAGTTCTTGGTCTTGATCCCGGCTATCGTACGGGCTGCAAAATGGCAGTTGTTGACGCCACAGGCAATGTTCTCGCGAGCGGTGTTATACAAATTACAAAGAGTGAAGGAGAGCGCAAAGCAGCGGCGCTGTCTGTCCAAAAGTTCATCAAAACACACGGCGTTACGCTCATCTCCATCGGCAACGGTACAGCCTCCTACGAGACGGAGCAATTTGTCGCGGCGTTGATTCGTGACAATAAGCTCAAAGATGTGCACTACCTCATTACAAACGAAGCGGGCGCTTCCGTCTACTCCGCCTCCCAGCTGGCGAAAGAGGAACTCCCCTCCTATGATGTCACAATCCGCGGCGCAGTCTCCATTGCCCGCCGCGTGCAGGATCCGCTCGCGGAGCTCGTCAAAATCGATCCACAGGCAATCGGCGTCGGACAGTATCAACATGACGTCAGCCAAAAAGAACTGAAAGAACGTCTGGATGCCGCCGTAGAAGATGCCGTAAACCATGTCGGTGTTGACCTGAACACCGCTTCTCCCGCATTGCTGAGGCGGATTGCAGGCATCAATGCCGCGGTTGCAAAGAACATTGTCGCCTACCGTAATAAAAACGGCAGATTTACCAATCGAAAGGCACTCCATAAAGTATCCCGTCTCGGCGATGCAGCCTTCACTCAATGTGCAGGTTTCCTGCGCATCTACGGAGGAGAAACGCCGCTCGACGGCACTGCCGTCCACCCCGAGTCTTACGAACTCGCGCGTGCCATCCTCGCGGAGCTCGGCACTGCAGAGGATGATCTGCGCGACCGGGCAAAGCTCCCAGCTCTCGCGCTCAAAACAGCACGGGCGGAGCCTGCCGGCTTGGCCAAAAAACTGGGCGCAGGCATCCCAACCGTAACGGATATCCTGCGGGCAATCGCTCGTCCCGGCCGTGATCCGCGTGAGGAACTCCCCGCGCCGCTCATGCGGCAGAACATCGTGAAGCTCTCCGATCTCGCCATCGGTACCATTCTGCCGGGAACTGTCCGCAACATCACAGACTTTGGGGCATTCATTGACATCGGGCTCAAGCAGGCAGGACTCCTTCACATCTCCGAGATGAGCTGCCGCCGCGTGCGTCATCCGCTTGACATACTGTCTGTCGGCGATGCACTTGATGTCATGATTATCAGCGTTGACGAGGAACGCGAACGCATCGGTCTCTCTTTGAAACGCATCAAAAAGGAAAAGGCACACGCATGAATCTTTTAGAACAGACACTTTCATCCATAAAAATCCCGGATGCGGCACTTCCCCATACCGTCGATACCGTTCTCACAACACATACAAGCATGAACTTCGGCCGCCTGAAAGAGGTACTGCTCCGTTATATCCGCATCACAGGCGAGCGCCATCCTGCCCCGCCGCAGACAAGCGTCATCATCTCCTGCGCCGATCACGGCGTCGCCGCCGAAAGTGTCAGCGCCTACCCCCCTGAGACCACGCTCAACATGATGTGCAACTATCTCATCACCCGCGGGGGCGCGGCCAACGCCGTAGCCAATTATGCGAATGCACAGCTTATTGTTGCTGATCTCGGTGTAAACGCCGATACGTCAGATATTCCAGGACTCCTGCACAAGAGCATTGCACGCGGAACCGCAAATATGACGGCAGGACCTGCCATGACCCGCGCACAGGCAATTCGTTCCGTCGAAGCGGGAATCGCTCTCGCAAATGACCGTGCTGATCACGGCGATCGCTGTATCCTGCCGGGCGAAATGGGCATCTCCAATACGACTTCGAGTGCGGCGATCGTCGCCGCATTGCTGGAGCTCACTCCCGAGGAGGTCACGGGACGCGGCGCGAACATCTCGGACAGACGTCTGGCACACAAGATTGAAATCGTCCGCCGCGCCCTCACCGTAAACGCTCCCGATGCGCACGATGGTCTGGACGTTCTGGCAAAGGTCGGTGGCTTCGAGCTCGGCTGCATCGCCGGCCTCATCCTGGGCGCCGCCGCACGACGAATGCTCATCGTGCTTGACGGTGCAAATACCACCTCTGCGGCGCTGATTGCCCACGCTCTTGCTCCGAACTGCGTTCATTATCTCCTCGCCTCACACGCATCGCTGACAGAACATTCGCAGCCCCATGCACTACGTCGTCTCGGTCTCTCCCCCATCCTGCGTCTCGATATTCGTCTGAGCGAAGCGGCAGGCTCCTCCATTGCGCTCCGCATGCTCACACAAATGATAAAGATATGGGACATATTGGACGAAGCCAAAGAAGGATCTCCTCTCTCCCCCCCGTTCAACTTTCCATGTCCGTCTCTTTGCCCACAGGAAGAAAAAACCACGGTCACATTCGCGCCACCGAGCGCATCTGCGATGGAAGCATGTCAATACCGGCTGGACAACCTGGCAAAACCGATTCACAGCCTTGGTTATCTCGAACGGATTGCCGTGCAGCTTGCAGGGACTACCGGCCGTGAATGCCCCCCTTCTGATCTGGGAGCAGCGCTCCTTATACTTGCGGATGGGAAGCTGTTCTCAGCAGATCTCAGCAAAATTCTCTCTGCAATAACCGCCGATACGCATATCTCCGTATATCTTCTCTCCACCCCGAAAAATATGTCTGCATCGAACGCAGCGCGCAGAGCGGCAGATACCCTGGCCCGCAGCCATCCGCTCCTCATTCTCGGCGCGGCGGGCGCAGGCGATGATGCTCTTGCCGGGGCAATCAACGGAGCAGCAGAAGCCGGCAGCCTCATCCTGCCCGGCGACACACAGTCGGATCGCGTCGCGCGTAAGTACGCCGGCACGAATTCGTCGCTTCGTCCATACATTCTGCACATCGTTCCGGATATGCTCACAGCGGATACGGAGATGCCTGCGGGAATCGCCGGCATCCTAGGCACAGAAATCGTCCGCGCTGCTCTTCATGTTGTAAACGATATGAAAACCTTTGCCGAAACCGGTGTCGCCGTCGCCATTGACGGCGCAGGCGCAGGTCGGCAGGTACGCGGACACGCATAAAAAATAAGGCAGAGATCTCTGCCTTATTTTTTTGCTGCTATATCTCAGCTTCAAGCTGTCCTTTCTTGAACACCTTTCCAATCGTGCCGAATTGGAACGTCGCCGTTTCCTTGACCGTAAACCGACCGTAGGTATTCCCCGCGCGATAGTTGGAATTGAATGCTTCGCGCATACCGCCCGCCATATGCATCTCTTCGCCGTAGACGAGAAACGGATTCGGCACAACGGCAAAAAGGTTGTTGCCGAGAGGCATTCCCCAAAAATCAGCGTCACGCGTCGGCGTAACGGCAACAAAACGAGGCTCCAGCTCAGGGCGGCTCAGGCGCAGCTGCATATTCGTACAGCGCAGGCCCAGCACTTCATAGAGCTTGATAAAGTCATCCTGCGCCCTCTTCTTTTGGAACATCGTCCCCGGCACATCGTAGAGTGCATTATAGTCCCGCATATAGTCTGATGCCCGTTCGGCAGGCGTGCGCTCACGCAGCTCATGCACGGGAATCTGTTCCAATGTTTCTTCGGCGATTTTCCTGCGTGCGGCTTCGTTCTGTTTTGCACGGTCGCTCTGCATCGGCTCCTTGCCGCCTGTTGCTCTCGCATAGCTCCCCGCTGCCCGTTCCATCGCACTCGCAGCTCTGTCCCAAGGTGGCTCCTGCTGCTGAACCGGGGATGCCGTGTAGGCATGTGTCAGCTCATGCTTCATCTCCTCATCCAGGAGATCGCTTACAGAGGAAACGGCACGTACGGCGGTAGTATTTTCCTCTGCCGCACGGTCCCCAGCGCTTTGCGTCGCATCTGCCCGCATGGACAGCGGGCGGTTCTTATTGTCCGCTGCACGCTCTATGCTCTGCACCAGTTCATCAATGCGGCTCTGCTGACGCAGCACCATCTTTTCGAGAAGCGTTACCCGCTTCGCGAGTTCATGAATCCGTGTCAGTTCGTCCGTGCCCATTCCCTTGTTTTACCCCTTAAATCTCAATCGATTTGGCGTGTGCAAGCGTCTCGCGCGCCTCGCGCACAATGCGCTCAATAATGACGCGCGTCGGCTCAATGCTGCGCAGAAGGGTCAGCGTCTCTCCCGCCTGTACCATACCGTTGACAACATCTCCATCCACCGCGGCAAGCTTGTTCGTCCCCGTTGCACGGTCCAACAGTTCCTCTTTCGTCGCCTTGCCCGAATACTCGAGCGCAACGAATTCCTCAGAAAATTTATTCTTGACGCCGCGTACCGCGCCGCCGATAGTGATTCCTGTGACAATCGTATCCGTATCCACGGCTTCAATGAGTTTTGCCTTCACATTCGGATGTACGACACATTCCTCGGCGACAAGGAAGCGCGTTCCCATCTGAACACCTGCGGCCCCCATGAGGAGTGCTGCTGCGAGCCCCCGTCCGTCGCCAAAACCGCCTGCCATAATGACCGGCAGAGAAACCTCCGGGATAACCTGTTCCATCAGCGGCATCGTCGAGAGTACGCCGATGTGTCCGCCGGCTTCCATCCCCTCTACAACGATGGCATCCGCGCCCTTTTCCTCCACACGCTTCGCAAGCTTCACGCTCGGAACAACGGGGATAACCTTTACCCCGGCAGCATGGAGTTTTTCAAAATAGGGAACGGGATTGCCCGCACCGAGCGTAACGAATGCCGGCTTTTCCTCGCAGATAACATCGACGATCTCATCCCTATTCGGTGCCATAAGCATGACGTTCACGCCAAACGGGCGATCCGTCAGCGTGCGGCAGCGGCGAATCTCATCCCGCGTATACTCCGTTGTGCGGCCGCCTGTCGAGATGATGCCTGCGCCTCCCGCATTCGAGACTGCAGAGGCAAGATTTGCCTCCGAAATCCATGCCATGCCGCCCTGAATAATAGGAACCTCAATCCCCAGCAGTTTCTTCAGCTGATTTTCCATACTACTACCTCCATAACACATACTCTATATACGCTCTATGCCTGCAACAGCATAGGCGGACATCCCTTCACCTGCGCCCGTGAATCCGAGCTTCTCTTCTGTCGTCGCCTTAACATTGACATCTCCTGCATCAAGGCCGAGGAAGCGTGCAAGATTATCGCGCATCATCGGAATATACTGCTGGAGTTTCGGTGCCTGAGCTACAACTGTTGCATCCACATTGCCAATGGCATAGCCCTCGGCTCGTACGAGACGAGCAGTCTCCTCGAGCAGTTTTCCGCTATCTGCGCCTGCAAAACGCACATCGGTATCGGGAAAATGCTTTCCGATATCCCCAAGCGCCGCTGCACCAAGCAAGGCATCCGAAACGGCGTGCAGAAGCACATCTGCATCCGAGTGCCCGAGCAGGCCCTTTTCATACGGAATATCTACTCCGCCTAGAATAAGTCTTCGTCCGTCAACCAGACGGTGGACATCGTAGCCGATCCCAAATCTCGTCATTCCCCGTCCCCCTTTCGCCGCCGAACGACCCCGCCAAGCAGACGTTTTGCCTCATGCACGGCAGTCTTCATCAGTTCTCCCGCGCCCATATCATTGCGCAGAATTGCCTCCGCAATGATCATGTCCTCAGGCGTGGTTACTTTGATGTTGCTGTATTCTCCTTTGACAATGTGAACCTTCGCGCCGATGCGCTCTACAAGGCTCGCGTCGTCCGTCCCGAGAAAGTTATCCTCGTCCGCACGCCGATTCGCCTCGATCAGAAGATCCTTGCGAAACCCCTGCGGGGTCTGCACCTGCCAAAGAGTGCTGCGCGGCGGCGTAGAAACAACAAGGGCATCCTCAGAGGCGATCTTGATCGTATTCTTCTCCGGCACAGCGACAATCGCTGCGCCCTCGGCACGCACGACGCGGATGAGCTCCTCGATCGTTTCACGCCGGATGAGCGGGCGCGCCGCGTCATGTACCAGAACGATATCTGCTTCCTCTGACACAAGTTCCAATCCGTTGCGAATAGAATACTGACGCTCAGAACCGCCCTCAACGACCTGCCACGGAGCAAGCCCCTTGACGCGGCTGAGAAGATTCGTAACCGGTTCCACCTCATCCGCGCCGACGGCGATAATCAGCTCTCCGACCTCTGGCACTTTGGAAAATGTGAGCAGCGTGCGCAGAAGCATCGGCTTCCCAGCAAGAGTCAGAAAGACTTTATTCAGTCCCGCCTGCATCCGATGCGCCTGACCCGCCGCCGGAAAGACCACACTAACCATAATATCCTCCTGTACGCCTGGCGATTACCGCGTCAATTTTGCAAAGATCATACGGCCTGCAGCCGTTTGGAGCGCCGACGTCACCTCGACAGAGACAACCTCATTCATACAGCGGAACCCGCCGTCTACAACGATCATGGTCCCGTCATCGAGATAGGCAAGTCCCTGTCCATGCTCTTTTCCCGGACGGACAATCTGCACCGTCATCAAATCGCCCGGAATAGCAACTGGCTTCACTGCATTGGAGAGCGCATTGATATTGAGTACAGAAACGCCGCGCAGCTGCGCGACCTTGTTCAAGTTGAAATCATTCGTGATAATCTTGCCGCCGACTTCCTGCGCCAGCTGAAGAAGTTTGGAGTCAACCTCTGTGATATCCTCAAAGTCTGCCTCAGTGATCTCCACCTTCATACGCGATTCTTTACGGATCTTTTGCAGAACGTCGAGCCCCCGGCGCCCGCGGACGCGCTTGAGAGAGTCCGGAGAATCCGCGATATGCTGCAGCTCTTCGAGGACAAAGACCGGAATGAGCAGTGTTCCTTCAAGGAAGCCTGTCTCACAGATATCCGCGATGCGGCCGTCGATGATGACGCTCGTATCGAGCAGTTTATACTGGCGTTCCGTTTGTCCGTCCCGCATCTGCACCGGAAGCGGTGCCGGAACACGCCCCTCACGGATGCGCGTCATCTCGCGCAGGAAACGCGGAATAAAGTCAAATGCCTCCGTAATTTCCTGCTGTTTCTTGACCATGATGTGGACGCCGAGGTAGCCGAGCACAACGCTGAACACAATGGGAATGTAATCGCCGACGATAGGAATCGTAGAAAACGAATCGCCCAACAGGCGTGCAATGATGAGTCCGATGAAAAGTCCGATCGCCCCGGCAATGACATCGCGTGTCGGCATCTTGCCCAGCTGTCCCTCTACCCACACTGAGAAACGTTTGAGACGTCCCGTAAAGAAGGGCGCGAGAGGATAGCCAATGATACCGCCCAGAATCGTACCGGTGAGAATGCAGAGGAGCCCCGCAAGCGTGAGTCCGAAGATTCCAAGTTCCGTATGCCATAACGGCGCTGAAAAATAATCATTTGCAGTCGGCACGGCAAGCTCAAAGAGCGTTCCGCCGACAATTGCCATAAGGAGAACAACAAAAAAACGTAATACACGTTCAAGTAACAAATATTCACCTCCCCTCGTATAAATATCTTGCAGGATCACCGCTTCATACTGTGTTCCTCAACTTCTTCAGTATAATAAAAAAAGGTTGCATTGTCAAAATGCACTGGTATAATTATTAAAGTATTTTAATTGACATATCCCCCTATCCCCCTATAATGATAATGGTATTCAATCTTTTCTTCATTTATAGGAGGATAAAAAAATGTCGTTCAAAGGCAAAATATGTCAAGGAAGAGCTGCCGTACTGACAGCCGCCGTACTTGCTTGCCTTAGTTCACCATATGCCTATGCATCAGAAGACATTCCGGAGGAGGATACATCAAACGTCTCAACCAAAGATATTCACGTGGAAGCGGACTTTGATAAAGAGATGCTCAAGGAAGCGCCCGAGACGAAGACCATCATCTCCCGTGCCGACCTTGACCGCAAGGGGGCACGCACACTCTCGGACGCGCTCGCTGCAGAACAGGACATCCAGATGGGAACGGACAACATGGGCCGCAAGACTGTCGGCATCCGCGGCGCAGAACCTCGTCACACCCTCATTCTTGTCGATGGCCGCAGACTTGCGGGAGGGCTGAGCAAATATTATGGTGCGACAGATGAAGTCAACCGCATCGGACTCGATGACATTGATCACATCGAGATCATCCGCGGTTCTGGTACAGCACGCTATGGCGCGGATGCCATCGGCGGCGTCATCAACATCATCACAAAGATCTCGCACAAACGGAGGGTTCGTCTCACAACCGAGGGCTCGTGGATCGATGCGGGCGGCAGCCAGTACAACCACAGTATTGGCTACTCGACCGGCGATCTTGGCGGCGGCACCTATATGGACTTCTCCTATGGCTGGAGCAAGACTGCGCCGTATCTTTACGATAAGGACGGCTCGTCCATGCAGTACTACGGCAAGCGTAATCCGATGAGCGCACGCGTCGAGTTCAATATTGGCAAAAATGAGACTCTGACAATTTCTGCTGATCGGCAGACGGAGGACTTGGAGAAGGATACTCCGCTGGGCAGAATCATAGATATGAAAGCATTTGAAGACGCATGGCGCAATAACTTCAGTGTCGACTGGAAAAAGCAGACCAATCGCGTGGATTACCGTATACGCGCCTATCAAACGGAACATGACTCCGATGTGAATTATGATGTCTTCGGCAAGCCCGGCGTTCCCTACCGCCATTTCTACTTTGATTATTTCAATCGCGTGGATAATGTCCTGGAGGCGTCGGCGGGGATTATGGCGCATGATAAGCACTACGTGACCCTCGGTGCAGACTATCATGATGAGAGCGGCGAAGGGACGCGCATTCGCGTCCCGGGACAAACGCCATCTCAGCAGACAAGGCTCTACACCTTCCCCAATCCAAGCGATCCGTCCGATCCGAATATACGGTCTTACACCGGCGATATCTATGAGACCTCGCTCAACTACTACAGCGCCTATATTATGGATGACTGGCAGGTCGGCAAGAAACTGCTCGTAATTCCTGCCATGCGCTACACGAACCACAGTCATTTCGGCGTAAACGTCTCACCATCCATCGGCGCAACGTATAAGCCGCAGAGCAACGTCCGCATCAAGGCAAACATCGGAACCAGCTTTGCCACAGGCGGCATTGCTGAACTCTACCATGACTGGGAGATGTATGAGCCCTCCCTGAACCCTTCACCGCCGATCCGCAACGGATGGCTGTTCGAAGGCAATCCCGAGCTCAAGCCTGAGAAGGCGCTCAATATGGATATCTCCGTTGAAAAGGATTTCGACAAAAAGACGAGTGCGAAGATTACACTCTTCCGCAACGATTACAAAGACTATATGCAGATCATGTATACGGGAGAAAAAGAGAGTAAGAATCTCTATGGACGCACCTATTATGATACGCATATACGATATCCGGACCCTTGGGGGTTCAGCAGCTATGATGATCTTGCAGCAGCACTTCAAGCAGCAAACAACTGGACGGACATCGAAAACAATGTGATTGACGACTCCTCTTATGCAAGCGGTATTCCGGCTACGGATGATGTCTATACCTATGCAAATATTTCAAAGGCACGCACGCAGGGCATTGAGGCGGAGGTTTCGCACCAGATGTCTCGAGATTTCAATATAAAGGCAGGCTATACCTATCTCGACGCCTATGACCGCCAGACCGGCAACCGCCTGGAGGGGCGCGGCCGCCATATGTTCAACCTCACGATGACCTACGATGACCGTAAACACGGCTGGCGCGCTACCCTCTGGGGCGACTATACGCGGAACTACCTCGATATCCGCGACCGCGTCGCAACGGGACGCATCTTTGGCGGCGCCGGAGCAATGGAGCATCTCGAGTTTACCGATCCAAATACAGGAGAAGTATATCGTGTATTCCGGAATGAAGGCGATGCAAAAACTTACATGCGAGGCGATATTGAGCACGGCTTCACCCGTGAGAAAGTCGCCCGCGAGAAGAACTACGGCCTGTGGAATCTCATGATCGAGAAGGACTATCACCACTTCCTCACGTTCTACGCCGGCATCACGAATCTGTTCAATCAATACGATCCATACCTTGGTATGGCAGGGCGCATCTACCGCTTCGGTATGCGCATGACATTCTAAATTCTATAAAGGAGCAACAACATATGTCAGGTTTTGAAAGTGCAGTACACCTCTTTCACAGCGGCGGACTGGTTATGTATCCCCTGCTGATTCTCTCGCTGATCACATTTGCGATTGCTGTGGAGCGCTTCTACTATTACCGCATCAATCGCAAAGGTTCGCGCACGTTCTTCCACGGTGTCTATCACGCCGCTGTACAAAAGGACTGGGATACGATCGGCAAGCTCTGCAAAGAGTTCCCTTCCGCAGTCAGCCGCATCGTTGAGAGCGGCATAGAGAATGCCGGCACAGAAACAGCAATGAAGGGTGCATTCTCGGACCGCATGTCCATGGAGGCAATCAACTTCCGCCGCTATCTCGACTACCTGAGCGCAATCGTCACGATTGCCCCTCTGCTCGGGCTGCTCGGTACGGTTACAGGTATGATCCAGACATTCAGTGTCCTCGATGAAGGCGGCGGCGCAGGAGCGATCACGGGTGGTGTCGGTGAGGCACTCGTTGCAACGGCAACGGGTCTTTGCGTTGCCATCATTGCATTCTGCGTCTACACCTACTTCAGCCATCAGCTCGATGCTGTCGTCACGGATACCGAGCGTCTCTGCGCAACAATTGTCACTGCGAAAAAAGAAAGCTGGGAGGAACGATGAATTTTAGCAATCATCGACTGAAAAAGAAGCCGGAGTTCATGATCATCCCGATGATCGATATTATTTTCTTCCTGCTCGTCTTCTTTATGATGAACAGCCTGCAGACAGTCGCACAAAAGGCTCTTGCCGTTCAGCTCCCGCAGGCGCAGAGTGCAACTGCCCCGGCGCAGCTGCCAATCATTATGACGCTTGATGAGGAAGGTCATATCACAATCGACAACAATCCCGTGAGCATCACAGAGTCCGCGGCAATCATGAAACGTCATATGCAGGAGAACCCGAACGCTGCGGTCGTCCTGCAGGCAGATAAGCGCACGGCACACGGCCAGGTGGTCGCCGTAATGGATATGCTCAAAGGAGCGGGGGTAAAACGGCTCTCGATCGCCGCAGAACAGAAGGGATAGATATATGGAGCAGCAACTCTCATGGAGTAAAGCCTATATCGTCTCTGCCGTCATACATCTCGTGATCTTCCTGCTGCTCGCGATCGGTCTTGCCGTCGTTGTTGCCGAAAAAGAGCAGCAGACGTATGAGATCGACCTGCAGGCTTCTGATTTCAGCCAGGGCAGCGGTCATGCCGGAGGCGGCGGGGGCAGTGAGAGCCTCTTCCCCGAACCGCTCAAGGCAGAGGAAGTAGCAAAACGTGTCGAGACGGTACAGCAGACCATGCCCACGGCACATCCTGTATCTGAGGCTGTGGCACCGGCACAGGATGCCGTCTCTCCGCCCACGCAGTCATCTGCGTCAACACCATCCGCAGCCTCCTCAACAGGAACATCAACTGGGGGTGAACCCGGCAGCGGCAGCGGGAGCGGCGGCGGCAACGGCTCGGGGGCAGGAACGGGCAGCGGCGACGGTACAGGCAACGGTCAGGGCGTCGGCGAGGGCTCTGGAGCAGGTCAAGGTTCGGGCAACGGCAATGTCTCCGGCACGGGCAGTTCTCCGTTCGACACAAACGGATTCTGGGCCGCTGTCAACGCGAAGAAGGAATACCCTTACATGGCGCTAAAGCGCGGCCTTGAGGGAACGACACAGATCGTCACGACAATCAGCAGCTCCGGTGCGATCACAAATGTGCGAATTTCCATCCCCTCGGGATACAGCATACTCGACGATGCTGCACTATCTGCCGCATATGCTGTCGGCAGTTATCCAAACCCAACGGGCAAAACAGTAACCGTAACAACAGACGTTAGCTTCAATCTTCGGTAAAGCAAAAACAGGCTGCAATGGAAATATTTTCCATCGCAGCCTGTTTTTATGCCTGTTACTTTTCCTCGAGCAGCTGAACGAGCTCATCATAGTCGCGTTGAAGCTGCTCATATTCGTCCATCATCTGGAGAACGGTAAGAGAGGCAATGCGCTGCACATCGAAACTTCGCACCTTCTTCGACATTGCCTTGATGCGTCGATCACTCTCCGCCGCAAGACGTTTGAGGCGTTCCGGCTCATCCGTCTTGAGCTGGTAACTCTGCCCGAACATCTCAACGACGACCCGTTGTATTTCCTTTTTCTCCTCAGCCATGGCTCACACCGCCTTCTATCGAAGCTGCGCGTGCAGCTGCTCCTCTGCCGCACGCAGGATATCAGAAAATGCCGCGTCCACTTCCTCGTCAGTCAGCGTCTTATCATCCGACTGGAAATACAGATGGAATGCCATGCTCTTTTTCCCCTCTGCGACCTGCTTGCCCATATAAATATCAAACAGCGTCGCGCTGCGGAAAAATTTCCCGCCATTCTTGGCGATCACGCGATCGATCTCCGATGTCGTGAGGTCGGCATCGACAAGAATCGCAAGATCACGGGTCGATGCCGGATACTTCGGCAGGGCCGCGATCACGGTCTTTTTCCTGCGATAGTGCAGAAGCGTCTCCGCATCCATCTCAAAGATATAAACGTTCTGTGCGATTCCAAAATTCGCAGCAATCGTCGGATGCAGCTCCCCGACCACAGCGATTACATCACGGCCCTTCTTAAAGAAGGCTGTCTTGCCGGGATGCAGGGCAAAGTGCTCGCCGCGTTCCACGGTATATTTCTGCACGCCGATCGCCGCGAGGAAGCGCTCCACAATGCCCTTCATGTCGTAGAAATCGACCAGATCATTGCTCGTATCCCACGCGATCGGGCTGCGGCGTCCCGTAATGAGACCCGCGATCTTGAGTTTTTCGTGAACAAGTTCCGTGACAGGCAGTGCCTTCGGAAAAAATACCGGCGCAATATCAAAGAGACGGAGATCTGTATTCTTGCGCACAACATTGCGTGCTGCATTCTCAAGCATGCTGGTAAGGAGCGTCGTCCGAATGAGCGGATATTCATCGGTCAGTGGATTCATAATCGGGATTGCCTGACGCAGCGGGCTGTCCGGAGGGACGCCGAGTTTGTCGAGTGTTTTTTCGCTGGTAAAACTAAATGACAGTTCTTCCGTCATGCCGAGTGCACAAAGCGACTCACGCATGGCATCGACGAAATCCTGCATCTCACTCGTACGTCCTTGCTGAACAGCGCCCGTGGGTAGACGTGAAGCGATGTTATCATATCCGTAGAGGCGTGCAACCTCCTCAGAGATATCCTCCATCATCGTCACGTCTCCGCGCCACGAAGGAACGGCGACGCGATAGGTCTCAAGCGCCTTCTCCTCAACAATGAACCCGAGCGAGCGGAGCGCGGATGCCATCCAGTCGCCGGGGATATTCGCACCGATGCGCTCCCCGACCGTGCGTGCGCTAAACTCAAGTACTGTCGGGACGCGGCGCATCGGATAGATATCGACAACGCCCTTTGCTACCGTGCATGCTCCCATCTCCGCAAGGAGCTGTGCAGCCCGCGTTGCCGCGCGCACGGTCTCGGTCTCATCAACACCTCGTTCAAAGCGGCCGGAAGCCTCAGAGTGAAGCCCAATACGGCGTGCTGTACGCCGGATCGTCGGTCCATGGAAGGCCGCAGCTTCCAGAATGACGGAGGTTGTCCCGTCTGTAATCTCAGATTCCAGACCGCCCATAATGCCTGCAAGGCCGGCGGGCTTTTCACTGTCGGCAATCACCAACTCATCGCCGACAGCTGTACGTGCGGAGTCGTCGAGTGTATGAAGATTTTCCCCCGCATGCGCACGGCGAGCCGTGAGGATATGTCCGGCAACAGCGTCGTAATCATAGGCGTGAAGAGGCTGACCGAGCTCGAGCATGACAAAGTTCGTAACATCGACGACATTATTGATCGAACGAATACCCGCGCCGTGCAGGCGATCCACAATCCATGCAGGCGATGGGGCAATCTTCACATCACGCAGGACACGCGCCGAAAAGCGCCGACAGAGATCCGCGTCTGCAATTTGAATCGTGACGAGATCAGAGGCATTATCCTCGGCCGTCTCTCCTACCTCAATCTTCGGGAGATGCAGTTCTTTTCCGGTCAGTGCTGCAATCTCACGTGCAATCCCGATCACGCTGAAGCAGTCTGCACGATTCGCCGTCAGCTCAAACTCAAGCACGACATCGTCCAGCCCAAGCGCCTCTGCTGCGGGAATCCCGACAGGTGTGTCATCCGGCAGGATATAGATCCCGTGAATCTGCTCATCGGGCAGTCCTTCGATATCGATCGCGAGTTCCCCCGCCGAGCACATCATTCCGTTTGAAGGAATGCCGCGCAGCTTCCCCTTTGAAATCTTCTTCCCATCGGGAAGAATCGAGCCGACCAGAGCGACGGGAACGACATGTCCTTCGCGCACATTCGACGCGCCGGTAACAATCTGGAGGAGATCATCTCGACCGATGTTCAGCTGACAGACGAGCAGATGATCGGAATCCGGATGCGGTACGATCTTTTCGATACGCCCTGTGATGACTTTTTCCAGCCCTTCATCCGCACGTACGATGCGCTCCACGGGGACACCTGCCATCGTGAGGCGATCTGCAATTTCCTCCGCTGTCTCATCAATATCCACATAGTCTTTCAGCCATTTGATGGAAACCTGCATTGTATCGCCTCCTTAAAACTGATGCAAAAACCGCACATCGTTGTCATAGAACAGGCGCAGATCATCCACACCGTAGGCGAGCATCGCAATGCGCTCGACGCCCATACCGAATGCGAACCCGGATACCTGCTCGGGATCGTAGCCGCTCATACGAAGGACATTCGGGTGTACCATACCTGCACCGAGGATCTCAAGCCATCCCGTCCCCTTACACACACGACATCCTGTGCCATGACAGGAGGAGCAAGAGATATCGACTTCTGTTGAGGGTTCCGTGAACGGGAAAAAGCTTGGTCGAAAGCGCACCTTTGCCTCCGCATCAAAAAGCTGATGGAGGCAAAGTTCAAGCGTTCCCTTGAGATCGGCAAAGGAGATCCCTCGGTCGATCACAAGCCCCTCTACCTGCGTAAACATCGGCGAATGCGTTGCATCATATGAATCGCGGCGATAAACACGCCCAGGCGCAATCATGCGAATCGGGGCATTTGGCTCGCTCTTTTGCATCGTACGCGCCTGGACAGGCGAAGTCTGCGACCGCAGGAGAATATCCTCCGTGATATAGAACGAGTCCTGCATATCGCGCGCGGGATGATCCTTCGGCAGGTTCAGCGCCTCAAAGTTATAGTAATCGCTCTCGATCTCAGGGCCTTCCTCGATGGTGAATCCCATCTGCAGAAAGATCTTCTTGATGCGGTTCAGCGTAATCGTCAGCGGATGGAGATGCCCGACCTGCTCCGTACGTCCCGGCAGGGTCACATCAATTTGCTCAGAGGCGATCTTTTCCGCAAGCGCACGGCGCGAGAGCTCCTCAGATTTTTCCGTGAACAGCGCCTCGAGTTCGGCACGCGCTTCGTTGACGATCTTGCCGATGCGCGGACGCTCCTCCTCTGCAACCGCACTCATACTGCGCAGAAGCGACGTGATCTCTCCCTTTTTTCCCAGAAATTTCACGCGAATATCATTGAGTTCGCCAAGACTGCTCGCCGTGTCTGCAATCGCAGCGCGGGCACGCGCCTTGAGTTCTCTGATTTTCTCGTCCATATCGTCCTCCTGTATGCGCACGAAATCATATCCTCTGTCGGGACTTACTCTGTCTCTTATACAAAAATATCAACAATCAGTTTACCATATCCATCTCAAAAAATCTATATTTTAGCACGCGCAAAGAGCGCAGTCCCGTCAGCTGTCCTCATAAGGACGAACGCGCAGAGTCAGCCCGCGCTCTGCACAGATCCTTCGGCAAAGGGCGATCTCCTCTGCATCCTCGACCTTTTCCACCACCGTGAGCACGACATTCGGCACGTATGGCTTACAGTGCTCGGCAAATGTGAGCATTGCCTCATAGGAGGAGATACCGAATCTCGAACGCGTGAGCGCGAGATAGCGTTCCGCATTGGAAGCATTGAGACTGATCGAGACGGTATCGAGCAGACCCGCAAATTGATCAGCAAATACATATCCGTGTTCCAGTTCGCCGAGGCCGTTCGTATTAACGCGCGTCGGCATATCCGGATGATGTTCCTTGACCCAGCGCAATACGGAAAGTACCGTGTCAAGGCGGATCAGCGGCTCGCCGAATCCGCAGCACACCACCTCGCGCACATATTGCCACGGCAGGCGCTCAAGCTCCTCGACAATCTCGGGGAGACTCGGATCATGTTCGATCCAGAGCGAGGATTCCCGCGCCATCTCCTTCATACTGCGCAGGCAAAAAACGCAGTCGCAGTTGCAGTCATTCGTAATATTGACATAGACGGCACGCTTCCCCTCCGGTTGCTCGCGAAGGCTCTCTTCCATCGGGAGATAACGGCCTCCCGCATGTGTCGCATATACAATCATAACATATACTCCTAATCATACACAGATATGAGAAAAGCTGCCGCATCGCGGCAGCTTTTGCATGCAAAGACACTCACAGCACCGTAAGCTCACCCATAAACGCTTCAAACGGAAGTCCATAGTTCCACGGCAGGCCAAGCTCCTCAGCATAGAGAAGGCAGTGCCCAATGAAATCTGCAGCAACCTGTGCCCCCTCCGCAATCGGAATGCCGCGCACAAGTGCGGCCGCAACAATCGCCGCAAACGCATCGCCGGAACCGGATCGATCATGGCCGACCTTTGCATTGTCAAAAGAATGTCCTCTGCCGTTTCCATAGAGATAGGTCCGCACCCGATCCCCCGCGTGAAGGCCCGTGATGATGACATCGCGCGGTCCCATCGCCGCAATGTCTGCCGCCATCTTTTCAAGCGCAGGCATAGACACCAATCCCCCCGGCGGATACGGGACCCCCAGCAGCTGACACGCCTCCGTGAGATTCGGCGTCACTACATCCGCATGCGGAAGCAGCTGCCGCATCTTCGCACAGAGTTCCGGTGTATAGGAAGAATAGAGCTTGCCGTTGTCTCCCATGACGGGATCGACAATAACCTCGGTATCCTTCCCCTTAAAACGGCGAATGCAGTCAAGCACGACCTTGATCTGCTCCTCCGAACCGAGAAACCCTGTCAGCAGAGCATCGAAAGTCAGTCCGTTTTCTGCCCAATTTTCCATATAGGGGCGCATACGCGCCGTATAATCGTCGAGATAGTGATTCGGGAATCCCGTATGCACGGAAAGTATCGCCGTCGGGAGCGGACATGCCTGCACGCGCATCGCTGAGATCAGAGGAAGCTGCACCGTCACGGAACAACGGCCGAATCCCGTGATGTCGTTGATGAGGGCAATTCGTTTCTGGCGCGCCATCAGCGATTATCCACCCGTTCCGGTACACGGTCGTGCATAGAGAGGCGAGTCCATGCCAGCTCCTCGTACTTCGTCCCCGGAATGCCGTAGTTCGCATAGGGATCGATGGAAATCCCGCCGCGCGGCAGAAACTTCCCCTGCACTTCGATATATTTCGGAGCCATTAACTGAATGAGATCTTTCATGATGATATTTACCACATCTTCGTGAAAGTCTCCATGATTGCGAAAGCTCACGAGATAGAGCTTCAGCGACTTGCTCTCGACCATGCGCTCTGCCGGCATATAGGAGATGTAGATCGTCCCGTAATCCGGCTGTCCGGTAATCGGGCAGAGCGTCGTAAACTCAGGGCAGTTGAAGCGCACCCAGTAATCATAATCTGTATGTTTGTTCCGGAAGGTCTCAAGCGCCTCGGGCGCATAATCATAGCCGTAATTTGTCCGCTGTTCCCCGAGGAGAGTAAGCCCTTCTCCCGTTTTTTCTCTTGCCATTCACATACCTAAAAATTTCTGTTCGAATATATCCTGCGGTTCGGGACGACCAAAGAGATACCCCTGGATCGTATCTGTCTTGCATATCTTGACAAGGCAGTCGTATTCATCCTGCCGTTCAACACCCTCAATGCATGTCGTCATGCCAATGCTGTGGCAAAGATCGACTGTATACTCGACCAACTTCCGATCGAAATGATTCTCAAGGATTCGCATGACAAACGCGCGGTCAATCTTGACGATGTCACAGTTGAGGTTCTTAAGTGAGGACAGCGATGAATAGCCCGTCCCGAAGTCATCCATGGCAACCTTGATGCCGCGCCTGCGGAATGCATCAAACTGTGCATTGACGAATTTCAGATCGCTGACAATCTTGCTCTCCGTCAGCTCGAGCACCACTGCATCCGCCGGCATATCGTGCCGCCGCAGGCAGTCCTCCACAAACTCAAGGAGCGATAGGTCCTTGATCTGCTCGTAGCTCATATTGATGCTCATACAGAAATTTGGAATCTGCTTTCTCCATTCCTTGCAGACACGCAGCGCCTGCTCGAAGATCCAGCGGCCTACCGGCACAATCGTCTTGGTCTCCTCGAGAATCCGGATAAACTCCATCGGAGCAACCATGCGCCCCTTGTTGTTTTTCCAGCGCAACAGAGTCTCAGCTCCGACCAAGTGCTGATCGTCGCCTGCCACTTGCGGCTGAAAGTAAAGTTCGAAATTGCGGCAGCCCGCCTTCACATCCTGCAAAATCTGCTCCTGAATGGTGAGCGAGCGCAGCCAACGGTTATAGACCTCTTTTGAGAACTCGTTGATCCGGTTCTTCCCGCCGGCCTTCGCCGCATCCAATGCAGCCTGCGCGTATTTGTGCAGAACCAAGGGATCGCGCGCTGACTGCGGATAGAACACCATGCCGGCCGACACAGTGACGATATACTGACGCCCGTCATAGACCTGAGGATGCGCGAATTCACGCTGTACACGGGCAAAGAATTCCTTGAGCATCTCTTCATCCGCATCTGGGTATATGAGTCCGAATTCGTCGCCGTCCAATCGATAGAGCGATAGTTTCCGCGGAATATTCTGGAGAATACGCTCTGAGAGCTGCCGCAGAATAATATCTCCGACCTCGTGATTAAACGCCTCGTTGACGGTACGGAAATTGTCGATCCCCATAACGAGAAGTCCGCCTCCGCCGCCCGTCTCGCGTGCCGTACGCAGGGCAGTTCCAAGATCCTCAATGAATTGATAGCGATTGAGGAGACCTGTCACAGAATCTGCCGCGCTGCGCCGCGCAAGCTGGCTGATCGTCCCGACGAAAAGGTTCGGCGTGCCATCCCCGGCAAAACCGAGCCTTCCCTTCAAACGCAGCCATGAAAAATCCCCTTTCGCGTCACGCATGCGGAAATCCAGCTGGCGATCCCGTCCCTCTGTCAGATGATCCAGCGAAGAAAAGAGGGCCTCCAGAGGTTTTCGATCTTGGATATAGACGAGAGGTTCCAAGACATCCGCAACATGCACTAAAGTCTCTGCAGGGAGGCCATATGTTTGGACGAATGCCGGTGCAGCAAGAAAGATATCGGCAGCCGGGTCCATCATAAAGGTGAAATCGGACGTCGTATTTTTCATCAGATCAAAGATGAACTTATGCTGCTTCAGCACAGGGCTCAACGAGATCCTCTTCTTTCCGCTCATATTCCCTTCCTCACTTTTCTGTTCTCAAATGTACGATGCGAATATGATTCCCCTGTCCTCGATATTATATACCTTTTCGCAGGCACACGCAACCGAACAATCCGTGGAGAGTACGCCGCAGCTAGGAAAATAGAGACATGTCATCCTTCTCAATCAATGGGAAGCAAATTTCAAAAGAGTCTCGCTCCGAAAACTCTTGAAAAAATTTTTCCTTTTGATTATGATGACTGCGAGGATCATAAAATAATGCGAAGGAGTTGGATGTCATGGCTGTTGCAGAGGTGACAGGAAAAACATTTGAAGCTGAGGTATTGCAGGCGGATCGATGGGTTGTTGTCGATTTCTGGGCGGACTGGTGTACGCCCTGCCTCATGCTCACCCCAATCCTGAAAGAACTTGCCGAAGAGCGCAAGGATATTAAAATCTGCAAAATCAATGTGGATGGAGCCCAGGACATCGCCGGAAAATATGAAGTAATGAGCCTTCCCCATATCATCCTCTTTAAGGATGGGGAACCTGTTGACGAATTGATCGGAATGGTCTCAAAGGAGCGCCTGCTCGCTCTCCTGCCAAAGTAGATCAGAACAGAATGCACAAGGGGTGCTGCACAATGTGCGGCACCCCTTTTATCATACGCCTTCCGTATAGAAACGCTGCCGCATCGCCTCATATAGGACGGCAGCCACTGCAGCGGATACATTGAGCGACTCGGCACTGCCGCACATTGGTATATAGATGTGCTCTGAAGCGGACAAAAGTTCCTCTGATACGCCGTTTGCTTCATTTCCGAATACAATAACAAGAGGTTGGCGCAAATCTGCGGCATAATGCATGCATGCACCGTCATCACACGCGGCGGCACAAAGGGTGACCCTCTCAGAACGGACGAAATCCATCAGTTCCATCACCGCAATTCCTTCTGCAAAAGGCACATGAAAGAGTGCCCCCATCGTTGCACGCACAACCTTGCCGCTGTATACATCGGCGGATCCGCGCAGGAGAATGACACCGGATGCGCCCGCCGCATCTGCCGTACGCAGGATTGTCCCGACATTGCCGGGATCCTGGACGCGGTCAAGCACAATATAGAGCGGTGGATCGACATTGTTCCTCTGCCTGACGAGTTCCCACAGCGACATATTTTTTCCCCGTTCCATCAGGAGAAGTATCCCCTGCTGGCTCTCGGTCTCGGATAAGTTTGAAAACATTGTCTCCGGGATGAGGGCGACAGGTGCCCTCCGTGCAGCGAGTATTCTCAGCAGTGCCTGCGCGCGCTCCCCTGCCATAGCATTCTCTGTCAGAAATGCACATCGAATCTTCCAGTCGGAAACTGCCGCCATCTCCGCAAGGCGCAGCCCTTCTACGGTGAACAGCCCTTCTTTTGCCGCGCGGCGATGTATGTGTACAACGGCAGATGTCAGCCGTATAAGAGGGTTCGACGCGCTGGTAATTCTTTGTATTTGATTCATAGCAAAAAAGGAACCCAATGAATCTTGGATTCATTAGGCTCCATCTCTTCTTACTGGTTTTCCTTCGCCACGTTGACGAGCTGTGTGAAGGCAGCCGCATCGGCGACGGCAAGATCTGCAAGCATCTTGCGGTTGACCTCAACACCAGCATTCGTCAGCCCGGCCATCAGGCGGCTATATGAGATGCCGTTCGCACGTGCGGCAGCATTAATGCGCACGATCCAGAGGCGGCGGAATGTTCCCTTCTTCGCACGACGGTCACGGCGCGCATAGTAGAGCGCCTTCATGACGGTCTCATTTGCCTTCTTGAACTGCTTGCTCTTCGTGCCACGATAGCCCTTTGCGAGCTTCAAAATCTTCTTATGGCGTCTATGTGCAGTCACGCCTACTTTTACTCTTGGCATGGTTTCATCCTCCTATATAATCCTGCGGCAAAATCAGCCGTTCGGAAGCATATTCTTGACACGGCCGTAATCTGCGGCAGCTACGAGCGTAGCCTTGCGCAGGTTGCGCTTGCGCTTCGGGGACTTCTTCTCCAAAATGTGGCTCTTGAACGCCTTATTGCGCTTAAATTCGCCGCTCCCCGTCGTGGTAAAGCGTTTTGCTGCAGCTCTGCGAGTCTTAATCTTCGGCATTGCTATTTCCTCCCTCAGTCTCTGTCTGTACTGGCTTCTTTGCCTTTACGGTTTTCTGCACCTTCGGTGCGACAATCATGGTCATATTCTTACCTTCGAGCTTGGCATTGCGCTCGATGGAAACGGTATCGCCGAGCTTTTCAGCGACACGCGCGAGAACCTCTTTGCCGAGCTCCGGATGCGAAAGCTCACGGCCGCGAAACATGATCGTGACCTTGACCTTGTTCCCCTCTTCGACAAAGCGAATCGCATTTTTCAGCTTGACATCAAAGTCGTGCTGCTCGATATGGGGACGCAGCTTGACTTCCTTGATGCTGATGACCTTCTGCTTCTTGCGCGCTTCTTTTTCCCGCTTTTGCTGTTCGTAGCGGTACTTTCCGAAGTCCATGATGCGGCAGACCGGCGGCTTCGCCTTCGGTGCGACCTCGACGAGGTCAAGGTGCTGCTCCTCCGCCATGCGGAGTGCGTCGCGCGTCGCCATGACGCCGAGCTGCTCGCCCGTCGCGCTAGTCACGCGAACCTCTCGTATGCGAATCTTTTCGTTGATGCGTAACGATTCCTTGCTAATAGTAAAAACACCTCCTATAAAAGATTAAATCAGAAAAAGAGGCGGCACAAAGCCACCTCTGATAATCCTTGCATTTGTAGTATGAACCCGACTGACCGAATCAGCAGGTGAGAAGCGGTGGCCTCTTCTTGATGAATACTTGGCCAGTATAGCATGGTGAAAGCCACCTGTCAACACCAACGAGCGGATTTTCCTTGCCCTTCGCTCAATAGGCGCCGTCACGCGAAGCGATCTTCTGCTCCACATAGTTGATGAACGCTTCTACCTTCATCGTCTCGCTGTCTTTCTCGCCATGCTTGCGGACGGCTGCCGTACCATCCTGCATTTCCTGATCGCCGACGACGAGCGTGTACGGCGTCTTTTTCACCTGTGCCTCACGGATCTTGTAGCCGACCTTCTCGTTGCGGTCGTCCACCTCGACGCGAATGCCGAGCGCGAACATCTTCTCTTTCAGCTTATAGGCGTACTCCGCATGGCGTTCCGTAATCGGCAGGATGCGCACCTGCACGGGGGCAAGCCACGTCGGGAACGCGCCCGCATAGTTCTCAATCAAAATGCCGATAAAGCGCTCGATTGACCCGTATACGACGCGGTGCAGCATGACCGTGCGGTGCTTCTCGCCGTCCTCGCCGACATAGGTCAGGTCGAACTTCTCCGGCATCAGCATATCGAGCTGGATCGTGCCGCACTGCCATGTGCGCCCGATGGAATCGCGCAGGTGGAAATCAATTTTCGGACCGTAGAACGCGCCGTCGCCTTCATTGACGACGTACTTGAGCCCGCGATGCTCCAAAGCATTTCGCAGGGCATTCGTCGACTTCTCCCAAATCTCATCCGAGCCCATCGAGTCGTCGGGGCGCGTCGAAAGCTCTGCCATATACGTAAGGCCAAACGTCTTGTAGACTTCGTCAAACAGGTCAATCGTATGCTGGATCTCTTTTTCAATCTGTTCCGGCGTCACGAAGAGATGCGCGTCGTCCTGCGTGAAATTACGGACGCGGAAGAGCCCGTGCAATTCGCCCGACTTCTCATGGCGATGAACGAGGCCGAGCTCGCCGAGACGAAGCGGCAGGTCGCGGTAGCTATGCTGGCGCGAATTGTAGACGAGCATGCCGCCGGGGCAGTTCATCGGTTTTACCGCATAATCTTCCTCATCAATCTTCGTGAAATACATATTCTCTTTATAGTGCGCCCAGTGTCCCGACTGCTCCCAAAGGCGGCGGTTCAAGATAATCGGCGTGCGAATCTCCTGATACCCATAGCGACGATGCACCTCGCGCCAATAATTGATGAGCTCGTTGCGGACGACCATGCCATTCGGGTGAAAGAACGGGAATCCCGGCCCTTCCTCGTGAAGGCTGAAGAGATCGAGCTCCTTGCCTAGCTTTCGGTGATCGCGCTTCTTCGCCTCTTCGAGCATGTGCAGGTAGGCGTCCAGATCCTCCTGCTTCTCAAATGCCGTACCGTAAATGCGCTGCAGCATCTTGTTTTTCTCGTCACCGCGCCAGTAAGCCCCCGCGACACTCTGCAGCTTCAACGCCTTGACCTTGCCCGTCGAAACGACGTGTGGCCCAGCGCAGAGATCGGTGAACTCGCCCTGCGTATACATCGAAATCGTAGTGTCTTCCGGCAGATCGTTGATGAGCTCTACCTTGTAGCTCTCACCCTTCGCCTCGAAGAACTTCAGCGCCTCGACTCGGCTGACCTCCTTGCGCTCAAGCTTCAGATTCTCCTTGACAATGCGCTTCATTTCCTTTTCGATGGCGGCAAGATCAGAAGCCCCCAGCTGGCGGTCAATATCGAAATCGTAATAGAATCCATTTTCTATGGCAGGGCCGATAGCCAGCTTGGCATTACTGTCCTTGTAGAGGCGTTTGACGGCCTGTGCGAGGATATGCGAAGCCGTATGGCGGAGCGCCCAGCGCCCATCTGCATCCTCAAACGTCAGAAATTCCACACGGCAATCCTTATCCAGAACCGTCGTGAGATCCTTCGTCTCGCCGTCCACCTTCGCCGCGAGAACGGTTTTCGTCAGACTGTTTTTGACCTGCTTCATAAAATCAAAAATGCGAATGCCAGCCTCAGCTTCGCGCTTCGAGCCATCTTGTAACGTAATTGTGAGCATCGTATACCCTCCTAAAAATAAAAGCCTCGTCCCGCTTAGGGACGAGGCATCGCTCGTGATTCCACCCTGATTGCCGCCGTAAGGCAGCCACTCAGCACTTGATAACGGAGCTTGCTCCGACCTCGCTTATCGAAGGAAAATCGCTTCGTTCAGCAAGGCAGCTTGGAAGTGGTGGCAACGGCGTCCGTATGAATCGCTCACAGCGAAATGCGATCCTCTCTGAAATACGACGTTCCCGCAGTCGTGTCTCCCGCAATGCTTTTGATACGCTCTATTATAAGAGGCGATTTTCTCCGTGTCAAGTTCTGCCGCTGAAAAAATCCTTACTCTACGGCTTGAAGCGCCGCTTTCACCTTTGCCGCAACGCCCTTCATCTTTTCCGCCGAAACCGAGCACGCCGCGATACGGACGCCGAGCGTCAAGGGAACGGCGAAGATCCGATCATCGTGCAATTTCTCGCAAACCGCGCCCGGATCTTTCGCAGGCACGGAGAGGAAGAATCCGCCCTTGTACGGAAGCGCGTTCAACCCGCACGCTTTCGCCTCCTCCATAAAGAGGGCGCCGCGGCTCTGGATCATCTCATAGAATGCGCTGCGTTCCTTCTCGAACTGCGCGAGTGCAACCTTGTCCTGCTGGATACGCGTGAGCAGCGTCATCGCGCCGCGGTTGATGTTCGACCACGTCGCACGGCTCGTATACTTATTGATTTCCTTAAATTCCTCGATGACTTCCTTGCTCGAGGAAACGGCAATGAGCGCACCGGTGCGCTGTCCATACGCCGTGTAGCCCTTCGACATGGAAAACGAGAACATGACGAGGATATTTTCCGGCAGGTAGCTGAATTTCTTCATGAATGCGCGCGTCTCATTCTTCTCGCCTGCATAGTCAATATAGGCAATATCGACGAGAATGCTGACCTTCTTGCCCTTTGCCGCATAGTCCTTCGCAAGCGCGAGGACGTTATCCCAATCCCCCTCCGTCAGGCTGAAGCCCGTCGGATTATGGGCAGGCGTGTTGAGAATCACGAGCAAGCTATTCTGCTTTGCTAGAATCGCATTGACTTTCGCCGTGAAATCTGCGAGATTGAAACGTTGCTCCGCATCGAACAGCTTGAAATTCGTGAGCTGCGAGCCGCACTCATTGCAGATGACATTGTACGTCCCCCAGAACCAGTCGCTCGTCAGGACTTTCTCACCGCGCTCTGCATAGTTTGCAACGGCATGATGGATTGCGCCCGTGCCGCCTGCCGTCGCAATCGCGCCGAAATAGCCTTCTGGCTTCTGCTCGGCAAACGTCAGGTCGATGACGGCATCGAGATATTCTGGAAGACCGGGAATCGGTGCATAGCTGACATAATCCTCGATGGAAAGCGAGCGGAAAATCCGCTCCATCGTCGGAATGCTTGCGAGCTTCCCGTCATCGTCCATCATGACGCCCATCGTCGCATTCGTCACCTTGTCCGCGCCGTACTTCGCCGCCGCTTCCTTGCAAGCTGCGCTCGCACCGAAAATAGCATCCTTCAGTCTCTTATTCGCAGCGTGTGACGCTGCCATGCTCGTTGCCATAAAAGATCCCCCTAAATTTTTTCATTAGTTCAACGTATACTATCATAAATGTTTTTTTTCACATTGTCTACCGTTCCGCCCATGTATACAGTATTTATCCAAGTAAAGCGCACATCAAAAACCGCCTCGTCGTACACAAGGCGGCTTTTCGATACGTATGCAGCTTCCAGCTGTTATGCCTGCTTGGGGAAGAACTCCTCATGGATCGCGTTGACTGCCTCTTTGAGCTGCGATCCCTTGACGAGGCAGGAAATGCTGATTTCCGACGTGCTGATGATGTCGATATTGACCTCCGCCTTTGAGAGTGCACCGAACATACGAGCGGCAATCCCCGGATTGCCGAGCATACCCGCGCCGACAATCGAAACCTTTGCCACATCTTCCTCGATGAGAACGGCAATCGCATTGAGTTTATCTGCCACCTTGTCGACAACCTGCTTCGCCTGTCCGAGATCGTCCGTCGCCACGGTGAACACCATATCCGTCACGTTCTTTTCGATGTTTCGGATGCTCTGCACAATCATATCGACGTCGATGCTCGCATCGGCAAGGGCGGAAAAAATCTCATGCGCGATGCCGGGCGTATTCGGTATGCCGAGAACCGCAATCTTAGCTACCTTTGCATCATGTGCAACACCGCGAATTACAAACCCCTTGTCTTCCATCGTGTAGTCCTCCCTTATGATCGTGCCTGCCTTGTTCGTGAACGTCGAGCGAACGTGAATTGGAATGCTGAAATACTCGCCCATCTCAACGGAGCGCGGCTGCATGACGCCTGCACCGAGGCGCGCCATCTCCAGCATTTCATGGTAGGTGATTTCCTTCATCTTGCGCGCATCCTTGACGATGCGCGGATCTGCCGAGTAAACGCCTTCGACGTCCGTATAGATCTCGCAGCTATCCGCCTTGAGCGCGCCGGCAAGTGCGACGGCTGACGTGTCCGAGCCACCGCGCCCAAGCGTTACGGGGTCACCATACGCATCCGCGCCCTGGAAGCCCGCGACGACGACAATATTGCCTGCTGCAAGCTCTTTCTTTACACGATCCGGCTCAATATCGAGAATGCGCCCCTTCGTATGCACAGAATTTGTCTCAATGCCTGCCATCGGACCAGTAATCGAGATAGCAGGATGCCCGAGTGTCCGAAATGCCATCGCGAGAAGCGAAATCGAGACCTGCTCGCCCGTCGTGAGCAGCATATCCATCTCACGCGCATACTGGTACGGGTTCTTCGTGATTCCCCCTGCAAGCTCAATCAGATGATCCGTCGTGTCGCCCATCGCCGAGACGACCATGACAATCTGGTCGTCCGGCTGCTTCTCATTCAGAACGCGCTTTGCCACATTCAAGATCTTTTCCGTGGAAGCCACCGAACTGCCGCCAAACTTCTTTACAATAAGTGCCATGATTCTCCCCCTAGAATATAAGATCCGCCTTTTCTTGCGTGCAGGAAAAAATTTAAAAAACGATATGCGGCGATCTTTGTCATAGAATAATACGGATTGGCAATTTAGGCTATATTATACAAGAATTTTCTTGCGGCGTCTACTGCTATTGGTGATTTGTGCATATTATGCAAAGACTACATCCATCACCACTTCCCTATGGAAAAGCTCGCGCCCAGTATCCTGATCTTTCACGACGAGGAAATACTTCTTGTCACGAGGGTAAGGCTGATTCTTAAAGGTGAATGTCAGCTTGAACAGGCGTTTCGCTGTGTTCGGCTCACGATTATCCGCCATATAGGTTTGCATGCCCGTAACGAGCTCGCCATCCTCATCCGCAAAATAAAGCTGATACCGCGCTTCCTTCACCATGTCACTCACAGCCTCGGACTGCACAAACTCCAACGTCGTGACGAGGTTCGTGATTTTGTTCATCGTAGAAACCATGCCAATAACAGCCGGATGCGTATCGACGTGCCCCTTCGCCACCTTTACGTCAAGAAGTGGCACCAAAAGCTCCTGCGGGGAAGAGCCTCCATGCACGTAATTAAGCCCGCCCGATGCCTTGAAAACATTGTGGCTAAGCGGAAATGACACGATCCTCTTATCTTCGTTGCCGAGTGTCTGCGCCAGCGATAGATGACAAATGCCGATACCTTCCACAGCCTTATCCGACACGATATAGCGTCGTTTCACGATGCTGTCCTTATCGTTCACGCCGCTGATTTTGTCGCCTTCCTCCACATCGTCGCGCTTATAGATAAAACCGTGGTCTGCCGTGATTATAAAATGCTGTACATTCGCGCTCACGGACAGCTTTGCGACCATATCTGCAATTTCCTTGATTGCCATTTCGCAAGACGTAAATACATCCTCAGGCGAGTTTTCGCCCGCATTATCGATCTGGTCATGGTAGATATAAACGACCTGCTGCCCCATAAAGACCGATCGCAGTTCCATCCGCTTCATCTTCTTCAGGTCGGCAAACTGTACACAGCGGCTATTGGGGACTTCCTTTTGCAATACCTCTTGACGGGAAACCAAATCTGGACAGTAGACACCATCGGCCAATTCTTTGCCGTCCCTAGAAAGCGCTATGCTTGACTGTGGCAGAAGCGCTGCCATGCCCAAACGCGTATACGACGGAAGCACCGCCAGCATTTCATCCGTCTCAACGGTGGTATCGGCTTCGTCTGCCAACCTCTGAGCCAGCTCTCGCCCCACTTCATAGCGCATGGCATCCGAAATAATGACAGCGGTCTTCTCTTTGCAACTCTTTAGCTTCCTATGAAAGAAGTTACGCTGCAACGGCAGCTCTATGGTACGCCCATCTTTAATCAACGCCTGATTCCAAGCTGGCAGCAATTTGGACAGATACTCATTCGTATAAATCTGCTCCACCAGCTCACGCAAACGTTCAAAAGCATCACTCTGCTGAACTTGGTCGTATGCCAGATAGAACTTACGATAATGCGTATCCAGCATATAATCCTTTGCCAAATAACGCTTTACAATATCCATGAACTGCTTGACCGGCTTATACTCGCCAGCACCGATAACAGCATAAGCCTCTGCCAGCATCGTATAGATGAGAGCATACTGCTGCCCGAAATATCCCTTGCGGCGATTCGCGCACAGTTCCAGTATTCCAGATCTGCCGACCTGTGCCTGCAAGTCCTCTGCCAATAACCGATCCGTAATCCATTGAATCATATTGGTTTCGATAGAACGAAAGACATACGAACGATAGACCTGCTCCGTATGAAACGCTGCCACGATTTCTGAAACGTGCAATCCTTCTGCCACGATCTGTTCCAGTTTGTCATAACAGGTCCGATACGCTACACTGTTTTCCATGCTGCCAAGAAAAGCCAGCACGCTGCCCGATTTTGAAGATACGAACTTCTGCCAATCCTCCGGCAGACTTCCCGTAATGGAGCACGAAGCAGAAGTCAAAAAACAAGTCACGGCAAATTTCGTCAAGCTCGGCTGCTCATCGACATATCCAAAATGGCGTGTCGCAAAGCGCCAAAAATCCGCCAGCAAATCAAACTTTGCCAATTCTTGTAGACCATTCTCCGTCCCCTGCACCAGCTCCGAAAGCAGGGTTTGCATAATCGCATCGAAAGAAGCAGTCTTTACCTTGCAACAAACGCACATCATGCGCAGCAGCAGGCTATCCTCCGTCTTATCCTCTGTCTCCAACTGATAGAAGCGCGATAGCCTGTCTTTACTGCCAAAAAACTTCACATGTTGCGCAATAACTGGCTTCAAAGATTCATCCAGCCCAAGATCAACCAGTATAAGCGACGCCCGATCCGCATAGAACCGTTGACTGTAGAGCATCGTATCCTCTAGGTGGTTATCCGCTACATCTGGTTTTGGGAACGAGGCATAGAGCAGATAGCTGGACGCCGTATCTTCCCGTTCCAACAACAGTTTCGTGCGAAACTGATTGCCGCCCGTCAATTTCCATATCTTCGCCCTTTTTAGCTGCAGACCATCTATATCCTCCGCAAAGTCACCTTCATCGTCATACCAAAAGATGATTTTCCTCGCGTCCGTATCAAATTCATGATTCAATTTTTCCGTAATCTGCTGCAAGCTGAGTTCTGCCATATCCATCTCCTATTTCACCGCTCACAATACCAGCGCTGGAAACTTCGGGTACATCTTATTCCAACCATCGATCGATACCACCTGAACATCATCAATCAAATGAACTGGCATCTGATTTTGCTCCTGAAGAAGAAATGGCAGCAAGGATTTCAGCCTGTTGCGCACACGTCCACGCAAAACACAATCTCCGTTCATCGCTTCCATGATATAGATATAGGATTTACGTTTGCCCTTGGAAAAGCCTACTGCTTGCAGAAAAGCTTCGCTATCGTAATACTTACGCGCAACTTTATTGATGCTTTTGTCTTCTAGGGGATTAAATGCATCCGGATACTTTGCATTTTTTACATTTGCATTCTTATACTCAATAAACAACAATTCATCTTGCGTTTCGATAATAACATCCACATCACAAAGAATATGTGCTTTTGCAGCGTCAAATATCTGATTCAATTTATCCGTTGCCCACTCAACATTATTGAATGCAATCTGACAGGATTCATTTTCATCTCTAAAAAGCAAATCCATTTCAATCTCCCATGTTCAAATCATAGACCTCATTCAAAAGCTTATCAAAAGTCGCGGTTATGGAATTATGCTTCAAATCAGCAAAATGTTCTTTTGACTCACATGCAACCCTTGCTTCAGTCAGATAAAACGAATGATATAGCCGATTGTCTTCTGTCTTTGCCTTGACATCAAAATACTTAGCAAAGATATAATTATGCGTACTAACTACAATCTGTACGCCATATCTGGATAATTCCAGCAGGCAGTCAACCAGAATTGGAAGGAATTTAGGATTCAAATTGGCTTCCGGTTCATCCCAAAGCAGTACCGTTTTTTCCGTTATATTCTCATTCATCAGCAGCTGCCATAGTAAGCCTACTTTCTTCAAGCCTTCTGCTTCTACGGCGAAACTGACCATTCGCCCATCATGCTTGTGGATAAAAAACTCTTCATCGACGATTTCCACAACGCCGTCCATCATCGTTTCCAGCATTGGCATGATCTTTAATGCTATCTCAGGAGGATTCTTCAACTTCCACTGCATGGCTTTGGAGATAATATCGGTCAACGTTTGGTCAAAAGGAAAGTCCCTGTATTTTTCCATCATAGCCAACAAGCCCTTAGAATGTGTAAGCATATCCTTTGCGGGGATAAAGGTGGCCAGATAGTTATCCTTCGGCTCTGAAATCTCGTAATTACGCGTCCCGTTCGCATAGGGAATTGAAAACTCAATAGAGTCTACATCATTTGCAACAACACATATCGATATATTCTTGGCGTTATCATTCTGCAGATTTCCATCAATGGACTTAACGCCAAATATATTTCCCAATGAAATATCTGTCTTCTCACTGGTTCTAATTCTGGAAAGCGCGTATATTGCCTTCAGAAAATGCGTCTTGCCCGTACCGTTCTCGCCGACTAAGACATTGACGCCGGGAGACAACTGAACCGTCAAATCCTTAAAAATCGTAAAATTTTGCAGCTGTATTTTATGAATTGCCATATTGATGCCTCCTCAAATCTTCGCCAAGACTTTGTATGTCTTACCATTGACCGTCTGTGCCTTGCCGTAATTCACCTTCACGCCGTCATCAAGATCGAGGGCGATGCGTGCCAGTGCGGGTTGGCTGATTTGCTCGTCGTATTCCTGACATTCTTTTAGCTGCTTTTGCAGCTTGTCCCGGCGTGTACGAGCCTTTGCCACCTCACGGGCATTCAGGGCAGTATCGGCCATATCCTGTTCCATGCGGTCAATCTCGCTGAAGTATATCTGCTCGATCTTGCGCAGATAGTCCATACGCACACGGCCAGTCGTATCTTCATTATAGCGATGCAGATATATGAGCGCCTTAAAGCCATTCTGCTTGCCACTGTCATAAAGCCAGTAAATGGGACGCTTCTGATACATCTTACAATGATCTTTATAGAAGTTCTTCAAAAAATACTGACGCAACGTGTCACGGGCGCTCACGCCTTTATTCTCCAATGCTTCCGCAATAAAAGTCAGGTTTTCCTCCAGATGCTCCGCCCCCAAAGCCGCTTTCAGCCAAGATACAAACAGATCGACGATATCGTCCTGGGTATAGTTATCATCGAGGATAGGAATTACATTATCCGCATCAGGCGTGAAGGTGGAATATTTCGTGCTGTCCCACGCGCCGCCAGCATAAGCCAGTCCCGGCGTATCGAGGGAGTAACGTCCGAACAGACAGCCTACGCCGTAGGAAATGAACTGTTTGATGACGTCCTGCTTTGTCAGTGCATAGTTGGAGGTACGCATTTCCTCGGGGATTTCAGCCTTTGTATCGTAGATACGATGTACTGTCACATCCTTTAAGGACTCCTCTGGTGTCAGCTCATCCTGCAAGCCGTAAATGTTGATAAAGATACGGTTTAGTTCTTCCTCATTCGCCTTAAGCTTGTCAAAATCAGCATTGGTTTGGTCACGATAATGCTCATACAAAAAATGCAGGAACACATTACTGTGCCCACCATCTATCAATAACGGACTATGCTTAAAATCCCATGATATCTCAAAACTATCCCAATTAGTATTCGATATTTTTATATTTTCTTTTCCTATTTTACCAATTTCAGAAACATTTTCTTTCACAACGGGAAGCTTAGATAACTGTCCTATTTCAAATGTCATGGTAGGGCTAAAAATATGTAAAAATACTTGTGTAATCTTTGATGATAGAAATGCTAAATAATAAATGATATTTTTATCTTCTTTTTCAAATATAGATGAACCATTCCCATCAAATATCGAGCCTTTCGGCGAATATCGAATCCCAAAATTTCCAGAGCTAATCAAAGACCATGTCAATGCTTCCCTAAAAAAATATGATTCATTACGTATAACTGCATTAGGAAATGCTTTAACTTCCTCTCCGTCATTATACCAGTTTATTACATATTCTCTATTGCCATACCATTTTCTAAAATCACCACCTTTATTATATGCAAACCATTTAGCATTCGATTTAACAGCTTCTTCCGCGTTTGAACATGTATAATTTATATTATTAACGTCTACTTCATTCCATAATCTTAGATATTGATTATTGTCAGCTGTTTTCATCCCCTGACAAATATCAACATAACTTATCAGTGGCGAATTATTGCAAATGATATCATATACATTATCACTTATCCAATAAGCTACTGGCATACCAGCTATATTAGCAAATCTATCTGTTGAAACTTGATTGAATCTATTCTGTTGTATCGGAAACTCTCTAGGAATATCATTATATAAATCTACAAATTTTACTTGATTATACGTTCCTTTGTATAGCTTAATTTTATTATTCAAAAAGTTAGTAACTACAGTTCCGAAAGCAATGTTCATCACCATATTATCCATGTGCATCAAATTAACGATATCATATTTCTTTAATATTTGGATACGTAGATTTTCGAAGCTATTTAAGAACATCCATGATTGCATAGTAACCATACAATTAAATCCATTTTTCTTTAATGTATTTAGCCCTTTTTCGATAAAGCAAGTAAATAAATCACTTTTTCCCATCGGGTATTTCTGTTTTACGAAGGTTGATATCTTTACCCCCATTCCACTCCTACCCATATACGGCGGATTCGTTACTACCACATCGTATTTCTGCGCCATCACTTCTGCCTGCGCCGTCAATGCAGGAAGTTTCTCCCCCACTTTCGTGATCCAGTACCCCGCCATCAAATTCTGATCCAGCCCGCTTTCACGCAATTCATTGAACCAACCCAATAATTCCGAATAGTTGCCTTCTGGCACATTCAAGATACTGCCGTATTCCTTCGCATCGTGGAATAAATCCAGCAGGGAATCGAGCTGGGCAAAATGCGTGTCCTCCAGCTCCATTTCAAATCCATTGTTGCGGTTCAAATCGCGCCAACGCTCCAGCCCGTTGCTCTCCTGTATCGCATAGACTTGTGGACGTATCCCCCTAGAGAAAATACGACGGCTGTAAGCACGAGCCTTCATCATAACGGCAAAATAAGCGAGCTGACCGGCGCGGTCATCGATGTCGAGGCCATAGAGATTCTTCGTCAGGATACACTCTACCGCATCGCGCTCGCTGTAGCCCTGTGCCACGTAAATCTGCATAAAAACTTCAAAGACGTACACCAAAACATGGCCGCTGCCCATGCAGGGATCAAGGAATGTCCAGCTTTCGATATCCGTATTCGTGTCGGTACTGGCATCCAACTGCGCACGGACTTCCGGCGTTTGCTCTGCTTCCGGCAAGTAATACTTCCAGCCCATTTCGTCCGCAATCGCCTTTTCTTTTGCCTGACGGTCAGCCTCGGACAGCCCTTTCGGCAGCTGACTGTTCACATACTTGCGCCCTAAGGAATTTTCCACCATATAGCGCACAATCCAGTCCGGCGTAAAGAGCTGTGTCGCCGCTGGAATGGTATGCTTGGTGATTTTGATGTTCTTTTTCAGATTGGCAAAGACCTTGTCCTTTGGCTCGGTGTTGTAATACTGATAGAGCCAACCGATGATTTCTACCTGACCGCCAGCATCTACATTGAAATCGTCCTCCGGGATATCATGCACCAAATGATAGACTACGCCGCCCGGGTCGGTAACTGAGAGGTTCAGCAACAGTTCCGTATAGTCTTTCGTGCATTCAAACAGCTCTGGCAAATACGCGTGCATTTGATTGCAGGTTTTGTGAAAGAGCAGCTGGAACAGTTCATCGGTCTTGTTATTCTCCTGCCATGCAAGAATCTGATCCCGTTCCGCATCCGTATATTCCAGCTCACCATCAAACGGCGTAGTGACGATTTCCGGCTCAACCTTGTTCAAGCTCCCAGAGGAGAGTACACGTACCTTGCCCGGCAGATAGTCATTGACTTCCATGAAGCGCAACGCGATCAGGCGGTTGAACCAAGTATAGGCAACTTCCTCCAGTACGGTCTGATAGGCAATGGCATGGTTTTCTTCCTCTGTCAATGCCCTGAGTTTATCCACCAATGCCTGACGCTGACGCACAGCACAGCCGGAAATTTGATACGGCTCTCGCGTGCCAATGTCATAGAATTCAATATCTGCCGTGGAGTCCGCTGTCCGCGTCTTGATTTCCTTTTCATCAATTCCCAGCAAATGCATCTGATAGGCAACATCGGTCATCAGCTTATTCCGCGCCCAGATCGAGAAGTTCTTTATGGCTGTCTTATTCATACTTGCTCCTACGCGTTAAAATTCGATATGTATGCTGTCCTGTCCGTTCAGTTCATGGAGCAGCTTTGACTTAATTTTTGCAAGCAGATTATCAATATCGGATTCATTACTCAGCTCTATGCTAATTACGCCAACGATCGGCTTAAATTGGATATACCTCGTTTTCTTGATATGCTCTGCTACGATCGTATTTAGTTCCTTGGCGTCATCTGAAGCATTGGGATATACGACTTTTTCCGTATGATCCTTTGCTTGCTTGGCAGAGGCTTTTTTCGCCTCCGCAAGCAAGCGCGCATCCTCTGCCATGATTTTGTTCAGAAATTTTTCTTTTAATCCTTTAGCTTGATTGCTAAGGCTCATAATCTCATTGATGTTATTGCTGTGCTCCACTTTCTCGGAAAGCTGCGCGAATTTCTGCTGAAATTCCGGCAATAGCGCATTCTGGTAAGGCTTGCCGACGAGCGCATCGAATACTAACTTTTTCTTATCCGCTATGATAGTCTTTACCGGAGCTGCCTTTTCTTCCAGAATAGCACTGTATGCCTCTAAGAATTTTTCTCGTAAATCGGGCAAATCCTTAATTTTATTGTACGGACTCGGCAGTTGCAAAATCGCATGGATATCGGATGCGATCTGTTCCAGATTCGTATCAGCAATATAGTTCTGACTGTCCTGATAAATCTTGTAAGTCGCTAATGCCTCATCGAAAAGCTGCTTCATTTTGCCGCCCGTGAAGAATTTCTGCACGTCCTCATAATCCTCGACAAAATCAAGCAGGTCATCTTCTAAATGGCTTGCCTTGCGGAAAAATTCTGCTGCCGTATCCGCCTCGCGCAGTTCTTGAAAGAGACGGATCCCCTTAGTGACGACAGGCTCACCCGGATAGAATGTATGGTTCTGGCGGGCTGCCTTTAGCTGTGCACGAATATCCACCATCTGTTCCATGGTGCGATTCGCACAGCCCATAAACGTATCCCTCAGGACATCTTCATCACTGCTTGCCTGTGAAGTATCAAAGACCTCCCGAAGCAGCGTGCGCACGGTCTTTTTTTCTTTGTCCGATACCTTTTCACGCTTCTCAATCATCAGCTTTTCAAGATACTGTTTCTTGGTCAGGAACTCCATAATGGCGTCAATGCCAGACTTTGCGACGCCTACGTAGTCGCCATTATATTTAAAGGCAACTTCGCCACGCTTCAAAAGCCGTGCGATAAGATACGTTACATCGTCATCGACAAAACCATACGGCGCTTTCATAAAATGGTCTTTTAGGAGCTTTAGGGAAATCTGCCCATGTGGGGACGTCTTGCCATAGATGTAGGTCAGCATATCTTCCATGGCGTGCTGATTTGCCTCGCCGCCGCTTTCCCTATCGATCAATTCGATATTATGGCTGTCGGATATTTGGAGCATTTTGCGGGTACTGCTCTCGTCTTCTGCCACGGTAATATAATTCAGCTTCGTGAAAAGCTGTTTTACGAGATGGGTCAAGGCTTCATTGATTCGCTTGGCAATATCCTTCGTGCCAATCTCTACGGAATGTGCATTACAGTAGAGATTGGCTTCTTTCAACGCATCTTCCAGTTCTAACTTTGCCAGATTACGACGTTCCCTTGCCTCATTTCCCTTGCGGGCGCGGATTTCGTCATACTGAATGAGCGACTTCGCTTCGTTGTCCTTCATAATGAAGTTCTCGATTTTGAGTGCGGTGCGCATTTCCCGTATGAAGCCATCCTGATTGGGCAGTGCCACGACCAACGACTGATGCTGCATAGAGAGCGCTGCCATAGCCGTGCTGTCCGAGCCGTCATACTCAGACTGCGCCGTAATGATTTCCATGCGAAGCGGATTGCTGTTATTGGTTCGGTATGGCTGTTCATCAATCATCTGATCGATGCCGAAGATATAGCGGCCATTAAAAGCGGGATATTTATATTTCTTCGTGTCGAATATCTGCTCGAAGATGACCTCGGCTAAAGCGCGCGTTACCTCACTATCCTCAACCACCATTCTATCGATGCGGCGGTTGATTTCCTGCTCCTCATTCGTCAGGAAGATATAGACGTTGCCCTGACGCTGGATCAGCTGCTCATTCTCCAGCTGATTCAGCGCTTTCTTGACCTGTTCGCGCAGTATACTGCGTTCCGCCTGTACGCTGTTTACCATCAGGCTTGTGATATTCTCCTCATTGGCTTCTATGGATTTGACGTACTTCACCATGAAGAGCGCTTTTAATACCTCAATCGCAACGATAGGATTCTCCGTATCCTCCATGCGGATTTTGTGCGGGTTCAAGTGCGTATTATCGTATGCCTTGATGATGACGCTTCGATGGCTATGGTCGAGGAAATTATCCAGTGGTGCATAGAACGCGCTGAATGGAATCAACGTATTCTCATCCTTATTGCAGGCCATAGCGGCAGCGTCTTTGAAGAAGGAGAGCATCGAGCGCTCGCCCTCGGACAAGCTCTTTCCAGACGCACCGTGTGTACGAATGGCTGTCAGCACATCGCCCAGCAGATCAAACTGATAGCCGACAAAAGGATAGATGGACGAAAAGTCCTGCGCACTGTCATAAAGTTTTTTAGCCGCCGTGCCCGTAAAGGAAATCAGGTTCTTCAGACTGGTCTCTTTATCCTCATACATGGCTTCCAGCGAATCCTCAGCCGTCTGTTTTTTCTTGAGAATACGCTCCTTGATGACTTCGTCTACGTTGGCGGAGGAGAGCGATAGGCGCGTGTCAAAGCGTCCCTGAATCTTGGAGAAGTCTTCGCCTTTGACATTTGTTACCTTATCAATGTCCTGCTGACTGGTGACGATAATCCATGCCTTGCCGCCGGCAGCCTTCCCCAATTCCTCTGTAACCGTTTGCAGATTCAGCATCAAGCCAGAGTCATCCCCAATATACTGACCAACCTCATCCACCAGAAAGACGACATGCTGATTGCGCCCCTGTCTTTCGATATAGTCCTTCACCCGCTTCGCGAAGAGTTCAATGCTGATGCCCTCGGTATTCGGATTGGTCGCGCGTTTACACCAGTTGCGTGCAGCCTCTTCACTCATCACACCCATTTCCGACAGAACCGATACGATCATATCCTGATTAAAGAACAAGTCGTGGCGGCAATCCTTCCATGGATTCCCCTTTTTTTCAGCGAAATTCGCTTGAAATTCTTCGTATCTGCCCTGCTCATCCAGATTGCGCTCCAAGTCAGCCAGCTCGGGAATCTCACCATAGTAGCCCTGCATATCGTCAAACACCTTGCGGAAGACCTTGACAATGGCTTGCTTATCACGCTTGCTGTTCGCCGAATTTTTGGCATCAATGTTAAAGAGGATCGCCTTCGTCGGCACAGAGATCGCTTTTTCCATATCCGCCAGCAATACGGCGTCGTGAATTTTGCCATCTTCTTTGAAATAGTCCAAAGCCGTCTTGCCATTGACTTTTTCGCTCGAAAGAAGGTAATAAAGCATCTTCAAGAAGTGCGATTTACCACTGCCGAAGAAACCGGATATCCAAACGCCCATCTTAGGCGTTGTGCCATCGATGCCCTTTTTATAAGCCGCATAAAAGCTGGAGAAATGCCGCAGCAGCTCTCTCGTCACTACGTATTCTTCCAGCTCTTGCTGCTTAAAGGAATCGTCTTCCTCCTTGCCAACGGTAATGACATTTTTGATCTCACGGTTAATATTGCGCGAAAACATATCCCGAATCAGCATGGCTTTGTCCTCCCTAACAAAATGCTTTATTCCACCTTACCTGACGATGCGATACGCACGATAATAGTTATCTTCTTTCATTTCGTTGAATATGATCAGTTCCTGTTCCGTGTAAGTGCCGGGATAGAACAGCACCATCGGTACATGGGAATAACGGCTTGGCATGTTATAAAGGATCTGATTGAATACTTCCGGTCCCTGAAGCAACGGGAAACATTTGCCGATACCAGTCAACAGTACCACGGTATTTTCTGCTGGTTCGTCTCCGATTATTTCCGTGATATATTTCATCATGAAGTTATCGTCAGCAGTGATACGCAAGCTATTCTTAATCGCATGCACGAGATATTGCATCCCGTATTCTGCTTCAAACTCCACGCATTGATCCAGATAGCCATTTTGCTCCAAATGATGCACCATCCGTTCATACAGATCGATCTTCAATACATGAATCTCATCGGAATCTGCGCATTTCTTTTGTATGTAGCTTATCCGGTTGCGAACCTCCAATTCCTGCCGCGGGTCATAGTCAAAAACCCAGTAATTCATGGTATTTGTCGAACGGGTCGTATGACGAAACGCCGGACTTTCTATGCGATGCTGCAGTTCATCAAGCCGGCGCAACAGCTCCTGCCGGCTATCTTTTCTCATACGGGCAGCGCCCTGACTTTCCAAGTTGCTTCACCTCCTATCCGTGCACGGAGAGTGCCTGCATAATCTCATTCCTATCATTCTTCTTCAGCCAAAGTTCAACACCAGCATCAAAGAGCGGTGGATAGATCATGCGTTTCTCTCGCCCATTATCAATGACGCCGGCTTCATGCAGCATGGACTTATACGTTTGTCCCAGTCTTTTCAATGTCTGTTCCGTCCATTTCGCTGCCTGCTCATCTTGCATCTGTTTATGCGTGAAAAAGATTCGGACGTCCGCATCCGTGAATTCGTTTACACCTAGCTGCAGCTTCGTACGTATGACTTCAAATACGAAGTCAAAAAAAAGCGTGTCATGCGCCATAGTCGCTGCCAAACACAATTGTTTTTGCGCAATAATGTCACTCGCTGCAAACAAACGATAAAATGATGTACCTAAACTTCTGATGCGTGCAGACACCGTTGTAAATATCTGTTTTCTTCTGGCCATAGTGGATATATGGAAGATATTCTCTTCTTCATTCATCGTCTTGATCTCTGCAAAGGTCTTGCCTGCGTCAAGCAGCTCTACCATCTTGCGAAATTCCAAAAACCAAAAGCAAAATTTAACAGCTCCCGCGCTGTAGGCATTGCGTTTCATATAAGACTCTCCTGCTTCTCCTCCTGTACGTCTTTTGCAACTCAATTATATCGGTTTAGCCTTATCGTGACAATATCTATAACGATAGAATGAAAACGAGCAGCCTATGCAAATGGCACAAGCTGCTCGCCTTGACTTTGTAAATAAAATTAAGGAAGCGCTGATTAAGTGAAGTTGCCCAGATTTGCATAGATGCGCTGTCCCTATCTAGAAGACAAACCACAGGCGTAGTGGTGCTACGCCGCGGATTTGTCGACGACGAGAGGACAGTGCAGATATGCGAAGATGGGCGGCTGAATTAATCAGCGCTTCCTTAACTGTGAATCTGTTTTGCTTCGCGTGCGGAGAGTGCCCCGTGTTCTTCTACGAGGAGTTTCTTCGCGAGGTCAAGCTGATAGGCGACTTGGTCATACGACGTGCCGCCGAGGGAGTTGCGATTTCGGACGCACGTCTCGGGGCTGATTGCCTCCTTGATGTCATCCTCGAAGAGCGGTGAGAGCACCTTGAAGTCTTCCATGCTCATGTCCTCGAGGTAGATTCCCTTCGCGAGGCAGTCGTGGACGGCTTTTCCAGACACGGCGTGCGCCTTGCGGAAGGGCATCCCCTTCTTGACGAGGTAGTCGGCAAGGTCGGTCGCATTGGAGAAGTCCTCCGTGACCGCCTTTTTCATGACGTCCTTCTTCACCTTCATGCCGCGAATCAGCTGTGCATAGACGGCAAGGCTGAATTTCACCGTGTCAATCGCGTCGAAGATTCCTTCCTTGTCTTCCTGCAAATCCTTGTTGTAGGCGAGCGGAAGTCCCTTGACGGCGAGCAGCATGGCCATGAGGTGGCCGACGACGCGCCCCGTCTTGCCGCGCACGAGTTCCGACACGTCGGGGTTCTTTTTCTGCGGCATCATCGACGAGCCCGTGCAGTGCGCGTCATCAAGCTCGATGAAGGAGAACTCGCGGCTGCACCAGAGGATCGTCTCCTCGGAGAGGCGCGAGAGATGCACCATGAGTATGGATGCCGCTGACAGGAACTCTAGGATATAGTCGCGGTCGCTGACAGCATCGAGGCTGTTCGTGTAGATATGCGAGAAGCCCAGCTCTCGCTGCACAAATTCGCGGTCAATCGGGAACGTCGTCCCCGCGAGCGCGCCCGCGCCGAGCGGCATGATGTCCGCCCGCTCGTAGACGCCCGAAAAGCGCGAGAAGTCGCGTGCGAGCATCTCGTAGTAGGCGAGCAGGTGGTGCGCGAAGAGTATCGGCTGCGCGCGCTGGAGGTGCGTGTAGCCCGGCATGATCGCGTCGCCGTACTTCTCAGCCGTCTCGACGAGCGCCTGCTGGAGATTTGCGATCTCCTTCTGCACCGCAAGCACCTCGCGGCGCACATAGAGGTGCGTGTCGAGCGCGACCTGGTCGTTGCGGCTGCGCGCCGTATGCAGGCGTCCGCCCGCCTCGCCAATCGCATCGGTCAGGCGCTTCTCGATATTCATGTGAATGTCTTCGAGGTCGACGGAGAAATCAAAGTCCCCCGCTTCGATCTGCGCGCGGATCTTCTCAAGCCCGCCGACGATCGCGTCCCTGTCCTCCTCCGAGAGGATGCCGCACTTCGCGAGCATTTTCGCGTGGGCAATCGAGCCTGCTATATCCTCTTGGTACATGCGCTTATCGAACGAGATGGATGCCTGGAACTCGTTCACCATCTCGTCCGTCGTCTTGGAGAAGCGTCCGCCCCAAAGTGCCTCGCTCATTTGCCCGTCTTCTCCTGCATGAGCGCACGAACCTTCAGCGGCAGGCCGAAGAGGTTGATGAAGCCCGTCGCGTCAGCCTGATTGTATACGTCGTCGTGCTCGAACGTGACGAACTCCTGGCTGTAGAGCGAGTACGGGCTCTTGCTGCCGGCGGAGATGATGTTGCCCTTGTAGAGCTTCAGCTTCACCGTGCCCGTGACCGTCTGCTGCGTGCTGTCGACGAACGCGGAAAGCGCTTCGCGCAGCTGGCAGAACCACATGCCATCATAGACGAGCTCGCCGAAGCGGATTGCCGCCTGCTGCTTGTAGTGGTACGTCATGCGGTCAAGGCATAGGTACTCGAGCTCGCGATGCGCGTAGTAGAGGAGCGAGCCGCCCGGATTCTCATAGACGCCGCGCGACTTCATGCCGACGAGGCGGTTCTCGCAGATGTCGACGATGCCGACGCCGTTGCGCGCGCCGATCTCGTTGAGCTCCGTCAGAAGCTCGACTGCGCCCAGTTTCTTGCCATTGACGGCGACCGGCTCGCCCTTCTCAAAGTCGATCGTGACGTATTCCGGCTTGTCCGGCGCGTCCTCCGGCGCCTTCGAAATGAGGAACATATCGTTCTTTGGCTCATTAGCAGGATCTTCGAGATCCGAGCCTTCATGCGAGAGATGCCAGATATTGCGATCCATCGAGTACGTCTTGTTCTCCGTCGCAACGGGAATATCGTGCTTCTTCGCGTATTCGATCTCAGACGTACGCGAGTCAAGATCCCATTCACGCCACGGCGCGATGAGCTTGATGTTCGGCGCGAGCGCCTTGACCGTCAGCTCGAAGCGAACCTGATCGTTGCCCTTGCCCGTTGCGCCGTGCGCGATAGCGTCTGCGCCTTCCTGCTTGGCGATCTCGACGAGCTTCTTCGCGATGATCGGGCGCGCAAACGACGTGCCAAGCAGGTACTTATCCTCGTAGACTGCGCCCGCCTTCAGCGTCGGCCAGACGTACTCCTTCAAGAACTCTTCCGTGAGGTCGCAGATGTAGACCTTCGACGCGCCGGACTTCAGCGCCTTGTCGTGGACGGGAGCAAGCTCCTCGCCCTGCCCGACGTCGGCGCAGCAGGCGATGACCTCGCAGTTGTCATAATGCTCTTTGAGCCACGGAATGATGACGGAGGTATCGAGACCACCAGAGTATGCGAGTACGACTTTTTTGACCTTTGCCATGATAATTACCCCTTTTCATTTAGTCGCCCATCGTGAGCGCCATGATTGCCTTTTGCGTGTGCAGGCGGTTCTCCGCTTCGTCAAAGATGACGGCGGCGTTTGCCTCCAGGACGTCCTCCGTGATTTCCTCGCCACGATACGCTGGCAGGCAGTGCATGACGATAGCGCGCCTATCCGCGCCCGCGAGCAGATCGCGGTTCACCTGATACGGCGCGAAAATCTTCTTGCGCGCATCGTGTTCCGCTTCCTGCCCCATGCTTGCCCATGTGTCCGTGACGACGATGTCAGCGTCCTTTACGGCTTCCTTCGGGTCGGTGACGAGCGTGATGCTCGCGCCCGTTTCCTTCGCGTCCTCGGTGGCCTGCTTCGTGACCTCGGCGTCAGGCCGATAGTCCTCCGGCGTCGCCGCGACGAACGTCATACCGACCTTCGCACAGCCGTACATATAGGAATTGGTCATATTATTCCCGTCGCCGACGTATGCCATCTTGAGCCCCTTCAGATTTGTGCCCTTGTGCTCGCGGATTGTCAAGAGATCCGTCAGCACCTGGCACGGGTGCAGGAGATCGGTCAGCGCATTGATGACGGGAATGTCCGCCCACTCCGCAAGCTCCTCCACGCGCTCATGCCCGTAGGTGCGGATCATAATGCCGTCGAGATAGCGCGAGAGCACGCGCGCCGTGTCCTTGATCGGCTCGCCGCGCCCAAGCTGCAGGTCGCGGTTCGACAGAAAGAGCGCCTGCCCGCCAAGCTGGTACATGCCCGTCTCAAACGAGACGCGCGTGCGCGTCGAGGACTTCTCAAAAATCATGCCGAGCGTCTTGCCTTCCAAAATGCGGTGCGAAACGCCCGCCTTCCGCATGGCTTTGAGTTCCTTTGCGAGGGAGAGTATCTCTTCCACCTCATCGACAGAAAGGTCGTGGATGGATAGCATATCCTTCCCTTTCAGCATATAAACGCCTCCTATGCACACGGACGTCCATACGACCCGTGCGCGTTTTATCTGATTTAACGAAAATTATTATACATCAGTTTCGTGCCCGTGTGAAGGGAACGGCGAAAGAATGATGTATACTTATGCGGTTATTTTGCATAAATAGAAATTACCTCATCGACTAGGGCGACGACTTCGTCAATCTGCGCCTCGGTGATGATGAGCGGCGGGATAAAGCGCAGCACCTTGCCGGCTGTGCAGTTGATGATCGCGCCTTTTTCGAGACACGCATTCACGATGTCGCGCCCATGCTCGCCCGAGGCGAGCTCCGCGCCGAGGATCAGCCCCGTGCCGCGCACGTCCACGACGTAAGCAGGATACTTCTTCTGAAGCCCTTTGAGCTTCTGCTTGAAGTACGCGCCGAGCACCTCGACGCGCGCCAGAAACTCCGGCTTCGGCACGGTGTCGAGGACGACATTTGCTGCGGCGCAAGCGAGCGGGTTGCCGCCGAACGTCGTGCCGTGGTCGCCCGCATGGAATGCCTTCGCGACTTCGTCGGTGACGATGAACGCGCCGATTGGCACGCCGCCCGCAAGCCCCTTTGCAAGCGTCACGATGTCGGGGCGCACGCCGTATTTCTCATAGGCGAAGAACGTGCCTGCACGCCCAATGCCTGCCTGTATCTCGTCCAAGATGAGCAGGGCGTGGTGCGTGCCGCAGAGTGCGCGCACCTTCTTTAGGTAATTGTCTTCGGGCGTGTAGACACCGCCCTCGCCCTGTATCGTCTCCAGCATGACGGCCGCTGTCTTGTCGCTGATCTTCGCTTCAAGATCCGCTATATCGTTGTAGCGGATATAGTCAAAGCCAGCAGGCAGAGGGCCGACTCCCTCTTGGTATTTCGGCTGTCCCGTCGCCGTGAGCGTCGCGATCGTGCGCCCGTGGAAGCTGTCCCACGCCGTTAGAATCTGCGACTTTTCTGGATCGATCTGGTGTGCGTACTTGCGCGCAATCTTGATCGCGCCCTCGTTTGCCTCCGCGCCGGAGTTGCCGAAAAACGCCTTGCCAAGGCCGCTGAGCGCAACGAGCTTCGTTGCGGCATTTGCCTGCGGCTCTGTGTAGTAGAGGTTCGAGACGTGAATGAGCCTCTCCGCCTGCTTCGCGATGGCATTCACGAGCGGCTGATAGCCGTGGCCGAGGACGTTGACCGCGATGCCGCCCAAGAAGTCGAGGTACTTTTTCCCTGTGATGTCCCAGACGTATGCGCCTTCGCCGTGGTCGAGGACGATCTTATAGCGATTGAACACGGGGAGATAGTCCTTCGCGTCCTTCTCAAAAATTTGCTGTTCTGTTTCGCTCATAGCTGCTCCTTACCGCACGACCTGCGTGCCGATGCCTGTTGAGGTGAAGATTTCGAGGATAATGGAGTGCGGCAGGCGGCCGTCAATGATGTGCGTCTTGCCCGCGCCGCGCTCCAGCGCCGTCAGGCACGCCTCGACCTTCGGAATCATGCCGCCTGCGATGATGCCATCACGGATATAGTCGCGCGCCTCCTGCAAATGGAGTGTCGAGAGGAAGGAGCTCTTATCGTCAAAGTCCTTGTAGATTCCCTCGATGTCGGTCAGCAGGAGCAGCTTTTCCGCCTCCAGCGCACCTGCAATCTCCGCCGCGACGTAATCGGCATTGATGTTGTAGCTCTCGCCGTCCTTGCCGACGCCGATCGGCGCGACGACCGGCACATAGTCCTGATCGAGCAGATCCTCAATGATGGAAACGTCGATTTTCTCGACCTCGCCGACGTAGCCGATGTCGACTTCTTTTTCCGCCTTGCCCTCGTAGACGGTCGCGAGCTTCTTGCGCGCTTCGATAAGCCCGGCGTCCTTTCCCGATAGCCCGACGGCGCGCACGCCGCGCTGGTTCAAGAGCGTGACGATCTCGGAGTTGATCTTGCCGTCGAGCACCATTTCCGCGATCTCGACCGTCTCCTCATCCGTCACGCGAAGGCCTGCGATGAAGGACGACTGCTTTCCGACCTTTTTCAAAAAGCCCGTGATCTCAGGGCCGCCACCGTGAATGATGACGGGGCGGATGCCGACGTACTTCATGAGCGCAATATCCTGCATAACCTTTTCCTTCAAGTCGTCGCTGACCATTGCGTTGCCGCCGTATTTTATGACAATCGTCTTTCCATAGAACTCCTGTATGTACGGGAGCGCTTCTACGAGAATGGCTGCCTTGTCCTCTGCCTGATACAAATGACCGCCTCCCTTTCGCCTGTCGCTCAGGTATGATACTCACCGTTGATCTTGACGTACTCATAGGAGAAGTCGCACGTCCAGACCGTCGCTTCTGCTGAGCCTGCGCCCATGTCGATGTCAATGACGATGTCGTGGTCCTCCATGACTTTTTTCAGTGCTTCCTCGTCGTAGTCCGCGCCAACGCCGTGCGCGTAGACGGGAATCCCGCCAAACTTCACGACCGTCGCCTCAGGCGACATGGGAACGCCCGCGTAGCCGACGGCGCAAATCACGCGCCCCCAGTTCGGATCTTCGCCGAAAAAGGCAGTCTTGACGAGCGGGCTTTTCGCGACGCTCATCGCAATTGTCTTCGCATCCGCAAACGACTTCGTGCCCGTAACATGGACGGTCAGGAACTTCGTTGCGCCCTCGCCGTCCGCAGCAATGCGCTGTGCAAGCCCCTTGCAAAGCGCCTCCAGCGTCACCTTGAACGCCTCGTAGTCCGCGCCCTCCTCCGCAATGGTCGGATTGCCCGCCGCGCCATTTGCGAGCACGACCGCCATATCATTCGTGCTCATGTCGCCATCTATCGATATCATGTTGAACGAAACTTCGACAACCTCGGAGAGCGCCTTCTGGAGCAGCTTGCTCTCAATCGCCGCATCCGTCGTGATGAAGCAGAGCATCGTCGCCATATTCGGCTGGATCATGCCCGAGCCTTTTGCAATCGCGCCGAAGCGTACCTTCTTGCCGCCGAGCTCAATCTCTGCCGCGCACGACTTCGAGTAGGTGTCCGTCGTGATGATGGCGTTGCCCGCATTCTGACTACCATCTGCCGAGAGCGCGGCGACGGCCGCCTTCAGCCCCGCTTCCATCTTGTCCATCGGGAGCGGCACGCCGATGACGCCCGTCGAGGCGACGATGACGTCGTCTGCTTGGCAGCCAAGTGCCGCCGCCGTGATGGTCTGCATAGCGCGCGCATCTTTCTCGCCCTGTTCGCCCGTGCAGGCATTCGCACAACCCGCATTTGCCGCGACGGCATGCGCCGTGCCCGTTGCGACGACCTTCTTTGAAGCGAATACGGGCGCTGCCGCGACCGCATTCTGCGTGAACACGCCCGCGACGGCTGCCTCGCGCTCCGTATAGATGACGGCGACATCGAGATTGCCGCTCTTCTTTATGCCGGCCTTGATGCCTGCTGCCTTGAAGCCCTGCGGGAACGTCACGCCCGCCTTTGTATGTTTTTCACTGAACATCTTTGTTCCTCCTGTTTTATCGCATGAATCATCAAGGGTACATGGGGGCTGCATCCAGTCCCAGCTTTTCGTCAAAGCCGCAGGCGATATTGAAGTTCTGCACGGCCTGCCCTGCTGCACCTTTGACGAGATTATCAATCGCCGAGAGCGCAATGACGCGGTGCGTGCGCTCGTCGATGTGCCATGCAATATCGCAGAAATTCGACCCGCGAACCTCCTTCGTCGATGGGTACGCGCCGCGCCCCAGGAGGCGAATGAAATGTTCCTCGCCGTAGAGATCCGCGTATGATGCATCCACCTGCTCAGACGTCACGTCCGCTTTCAGCGTCGCATAGCACGTCGCGAGAATGCCGCGCGACATCGGAACGAGGTGAGGCGTGAAGTTGATGATGGTTTGCTCGCCCGAAAGATCTGTTATGGCCTGCTCGATCTCGGGCGTGTGGCGATGGTGTGCGACGTTGTAGGCGCGGAAATTATCGTATAGCTCGGGGAAATGATTCGCCGTCTTTGCCCCGCGCCCTGCGCCCGATACGCCCGACTTCGCGTCGACAATAATCGTATGGACGTTGATAAGGCGATGCTTCGCAAGTGGCGCGAGCGCGAGGATGCTCGCCGTCGTGAAACAGCCCGCATTGCCGATGATCTTCGCCGTGCGCACCTGCTCGCGGTATAGCTCCGCAAGCCCGTAGACGCGCGGTGCATCCGCGTGCGTATGCTTCACATGATACCACGTCTCATAGACGCTCGTATCGTCGAAGCGATAGTCCGCACCGAGATCGATGATGCGCGTCTTCTTCCCCGCAAGTGCCTTCCCGACCTCCATCGCATGACCGTGCGGCAATCCGATAAAGACGAAATCGCTGTCCGCGCCGATCCGCTCAATATCTTTCATGCTTTCGAGCTGCATATCATAAAGCCCGCGCAGATGCGGATAGAGCGCGGTGATATTCTCACCCGTGTGGCTCTCCGACGTGATATGCACGACCTTCGCCTGCGGATGACCGTACAAAATGCGAAGCAGCTCCGCGCCTGCGTAACCAGTCGCACCGAGTATGCTGACCTTCATTGGCCTTCCCCCTTAGAAGATGATGCTTATGATTATACATCTTTTTTGCATAAATTTGCAAGCATATCTTTCCCGTTGTGCAAAAACAACGAGGGGGCGCAATGCTCCCCTCGTTGATACGATTCCAAAATACTCAGCCAAGCACAATCTTGCCGAAGTCCGCGACCGCCTTTGCAAGCGCGTCAATGGACTTCAGTAGCGCAAGGCGATTCCTGCGCACGGCTTCGTCCTTGTCCATGACCATGACGGCGTCAAAGAAGGCGTCAATCGGTGCGGCAAGCATCGGCAGTTCCTTCAGCGCTCCCGCGTAGTCGCGCGTGGCGCACTTAGCGGTGACGCGTTCCTGCACGCGCTTATAAGCGGCAAAGAGCGCCTTTTCTTCCTCGGTCTGGAATGCGGCAGAGTCGACGGCATCGCTCTTTGCCTTCGCGGCGAGGTTCGCGACGCGCACGAATGCCTGAATCCCTGCTGGTGCATCCGTCGTCTGAACGAAGGCTTCCACTGCCTTAGCGCGAAGCAGCGCCCCATAGACGTCGTCGACGTTTTCGAGAACGCTGTCGACGACATCGTAGCGAATGCCTTCGAGGACATTCTTCAGGCGCAGGCGGATAAAGTCCGCGACTGCCTTTTGCAAGGAAGTGCGCTTTTCCGCATCTGTGATGGCGTAGAGGTCGAGCGCCTTTGAAACGAGCGCACAGAGCGAAAGGGAATACTTTGCCTCGTTGATCGTATTGACCATGCCGAGCGCTTGACGGCGCAGGGCAAAGGGATCCTGCGAGCCCGTCGGGATCTTGCCGATGGAAAACGTGCCGACAATCGTATCGATCTTGTCGGCGAGGCTCACGATGCGCCCTGCCTCGGTCTGCGGCTGGCTGTCACCCGCAAAGCGCGGCTTGTAGTGCTCGTCAATGGCGCGCGCCACGCCCTCACAGCGGCCGTCGAGGCGTGCGTACTCGCGCCCCATGATGCCCTGCAGCTCCGTAAATTCCTGCACCATGCCCGTGACGAGATCGGCTTTCGAGAGGAGCGCCGCGCGATGTGCATGCTTGTGCGCCTTCTCATCTGCATGGACGGCATCCGCGATGAAGTCCGCAAGTGCAGCCACGCGCTCCGTCTTCTCGTACATCGTGCCGAGTCCCTGCTGGAATACGACGGTCTTCAACTTCTCGCGGTGCTCGTCGAGGCTCTTCTTGCGATCCTCATCGAAGAAGAACTGCGCATCCTCAAGGCGCGCGCGTAGGACGCGCTCGTTGCCGTGCTGCACCGTCTCAAGGTGCTCCGCCCCACCGTTGCGCACGGTGATAAAGAGCGGCAGCAGCTTTCCCGCCGCATCCTTGACGGGGAAATAACGCTGATGATCGCGCATCGGCGTGATGACCGCCTCGGGCGGCAGCAGCAGATACTTCTCATCGAACGCGCCGCAGAGCGCCGTCGGGTACTCGACGAGGTAGAGCACCTCTTCGAGGAGGTCCTCCGTGATTTCCGCCGCGCCGCCGTTCGCCTTGGCGACCTTCTCGATCCCCGCGCGGATCTGCGCATTGCGCTTCTCCGGATCGACGACGACGAAAGCCTGCTCGCACGCCTTTTCATAGCGCGCGGCATCCGCAATCGTGAAATCGCCCTGCGAGAGGAAACGATGGCCGCGCGAAACGCGCCCGCTCGTGACATTCGCCACCTCGAACGGAATGATCTCACGGTCGAGCAGGGCGACGATCCAGCGGATGGGGCGGATAAACTTGAAATCGAGCGAGCCCCAGCGCATATTGTTCGGGAAACTCAAAGAGCAAATGAGATTCGGCAAAATCTCCTTCAGAAGCTCTGCGGAATCCTTTCCTGCCTCATGCACCATCGCGTAGACGTAGTCGTCTTTCGTGACGAGATCCTTCGGATCGACGTGCTGGCCGCGCGCGAAGCCCTGCGCCGCCTTCGTCGGATTGCCGTCCGCATCAAATGCAATGGCAACGGACGGTCCGCGGTTCTCGCTTGACACGTCCTCCTGACGCTCGGCAAGCCCCGTCACGAGGAGCGCGGCACGGCGCGGCGTGCCGACTGTGCGGACTGCCGCATACGCGATACGCTGTTCCTTCAACGCCTTTTCGGCGTTCTCCTTGAGTTCCTTCAAAATGCCCGGCATGACGTGCGCGGGGATTTCCTCAGTGCCAATTTCCAGTAATAGATCCTTGCTCATGCTCATTTCTCCCCCCTGTGCAGCATCGGATAGCCAAGCTTCTCACGCTGCTTCAGATAGCACTCGGCGCAGAGACGCGCGAGCTTTCGGACGCGTCCAATGAATGCCGCGCGCTGCGATACGGAGATCGCGCCGCGCGCGTCGAGCAGGTTGAACGTGTGCGAGCATTTGAGCACATAGTCATAGGCGGGATGGACATAGCCCTTCTCGACGACGCGAACGGCTTCTTTCTCGTACTTGTCGAAAAGCTCGAAGAGAAGCGCCTCGTCCGAGAGATCAAAGGCATACGCCGACTGCTCATACTCATTCTGATGGAATACGTCGCCGTATGTATAGTCGTCCGTCCATTTTATGTCATAGACGTTCTCGACGCCCTGGATATACATGGCGAGGCGCTCCAGGCCATACGTGATTTCCGAGGCGACGGGGCGAACGTCCTGGCTGCCGACCTGCTGGAAATACGTGAACTGTGTAATTTCCATGCCATCGAGCCAGACCTCCCAGCCAAGCCCCCACGCGCCAAGCGTCGGGGATTCCCAGTTGTCCTCGACAAAGCGGATGTCATGCTGCTTCGAGTCGATGCCGAGGCACTCAAGGCTCTCCAAATAAAGTTCCTGAATATTGTCCGGCGACGGCTTCATGATGACCTGGAACTGGTGGTGCTGGTACAGGCGATTCGGATTGTCGCCGTAGCGCCCGTCAGCCGGACGGCGCGACGGCTCGACGTAGGCGACGTGCCACGGCTCCGGACCGAGCACGCGCAGGAACGTCATGGGATTCATCGTGCCGGCGCCCTTTTCCACGTCGTAAGGCTCTGCGAGAATGCAGCCCTGCTCCGACCAGAATTTTTGCAGGGCGAAGATGATTTCCTGAAACTTCATGGGAACAACTCCTCTACTTCTTACTGCCGCAGGGAAGGCACAATAAACAAAAGTCCCGTCCCTGCAACAAACGTCACAGGGACGAGACTTGTCTATCAAGTACCGCGATTCCACCCTGATTGATCCGAAGATCCACCTCAATCTATACGGTTCGCGCTCCGAAGCGCCTTCGCCCCTTTGATGCCTTTCACCGCCGCATCTCGCTGCCGTGGGGGTACTCCTCTTCTTCATAGCGGTTACAGTTTAGCAAAAGGAAACACGCTTGTCAATGCGCAGGAAAGTATTCTTCCTACTCCAACAGCTTCAAATACGCGCCATAGCCTGCCTCTTCCATGTCTTCCTTTGGAATGAATCGCAACGAAGCGCTGTTTATGCAGTAGCGCAATCCGCCTTTATCCTTCGGCCCATCGTTAAAGACGTGCCCCAGATGCGCCCCGCTTGCCGAGGCTGTCACCTCGGTGCGCGTCATGCCATACGACTTGTCCTCATGCTCGGCAAGGAGTTCCTCGTCAATCGGGCGCGAGAACGCCGGCCAGCCACAGCCCGAATCGTATTTGTCCGTCGAGACAAAGAGCGGCTGTCCCGTCGTCACGTCGCAGTAAATCCCTTCGCGGAACTCATGGTCGTATGCGTTCTTAAACGGCGGCTCGGTCGCCTTTTCCTGCGTCACGGCATACTGCAGGTCGCTCAAATTCTCACGAAGCGCATATTCCGACGGCTTTTCATAGACGGTATCGGGCGTATGCTGGACGCTCGACGCCGCATCGTCCGCATCGCGCTTCCGGCGCATTTCCGCGATGAGGTCAGGCGAGATATGGCAATATCCGTTCGGGTGTTTCGTCAGGTACTCCTGATGGTCTTCCTCTGCCCGATAGAAATTCATGATAGGCCCTTCCTCAATGGCGATCTTGCGCCCGACTTGTTTTTCCAGCAAGGCAAGCGATTCCTTGACCACGGCAGCGTCTTGGCTTTCCGCCCCATCCTTTCCGAGAACGTAGTAGATGCCCGTGCGATACTGCCTGCCAACATCGTTGCCCTGCCGATCCTTCGTCACGGGATCAATCGAAGCGTAGTATAGGCTGAGCAATTTCTTCAAGGAAAGCACGGACGGATCATAGACGATGTGCACGGCTTCTGCATGGCCGCTTCCCGAGCACACCTGCTCGTAAGATGGCGCTGCCGTATTTCCGTTCGCATAGCCGCTCTCTACGGAAACGACGCCCTTGGCGAGGCTCATGTAAAGCTCCGTCCCCCAAAAGCAGCCGCCTGCGAGATAGATCTCCGCCTGCCCCGCATCTGGATTGTTTTGCTGAACGATCTCATGTGGCATCTCCTTCGATGACGCTGCAGGCGCAGACGCCTGGCATCCGCCAAGGCAAAACACCATCCCCGCCGCGCCTAGCAACGCCATAAGAGAAATCGCTTTCATGGAACTCACTCCTTTCAAGAACCATCCCAACGATAGCTGACTGATTTTTCTATCGTATTTATTATAAGGCAGCCACATCGTTTTTTCAATCCGCAATCTTGCTAGAAGGACACGAAACCCCTTCGCATGAGCAGTGCGAAGGGGTTTCGTGCTGTGTATTATATCTTAGGAGAGCTTTGAGCGGCAATCCCTATATCCACATAGTGGATTGCTGCCCTAACGAAAGCCTGTATATAATATAGCATACATGATAATGAAAATCAATACTTTTGTTGAGATTTTTTTGATTAGATTTTTGTGAAAATTTTATCTGCCCATTTAAGGAAGCGCTGATTAAATGAAGTTGCCCAGATTTGCATAGATGCGCTGTTCCTATCTAGGAGACAAACCACAGGCGTAGTGGTGCTACGCCGCGGATTTGTCGACAACGAAAGGACAGTGCAGATGTGCGAAGATGGGCGGCTGAATGAATCAGTGCTTCCTTAAGAAAAGATGGGGATAAACGTGCCGTGCCGAAGCGAGTAGAGGTAACGCTCCGATATGCTTCGCCCTAGCATTTCTTCTACTGCCCTAGCATAAAGCGCAATTTGAATGGCGTAGCGGTGGTGCAGTTTCTCTGCATCCGCTTCACGGTCTGTCTTATAGTCGAGCAGGACGAGCGTCCCATCTGCTTCCTCGAATAAGACATCTATGACGCCTTGGACAAAGACCATTTCCTCATCGCCCTCGACCTGTGGGAAAAATTGCTTCGCCTGCACCATGCGGCTAAAGGGAAGCTCGCGCATGACGCGCTTCGCGCGACGCATCCGCACACCGAGCGCAGAGTTTGCAAAATCATGGATTCCCTTCATATAGATCAGGTTCTCACTGCCGATAGGAATGATTCCGCGCCGTTCCATTTGGGCAATCTGCTGACGAATCCCCGCAAATTGGAGGTCGCCCCCAAAATCGAGGTGCTGCATGACGGCGTGCATAAGCGTGCCGCGTTCCGTGACAGAAAGACCCGCGCTCTCCTGAAGAAAGTGCGGCCGCTTCCAAGTGGGCGCTTGCTCCTCTGCGACGAGCGGCACGGAGGGAATGGCCTCGCCCACATCACTCAATTCCACAAACCGATGCTTGATTTCCGTGACCGTCAGCTTTGCGGGAACGTCCGCCAGCCCGTGTATATCGTAGTGGAAATTGAGACGCGCCTCGACCATCTCGCGCGCAGGCGATGACGGCAGCGGCCTGCCTTCCCGGACGGCAGCAAGGAGCGCATCATCCGCCTCGCTTCCCTGCTCTGCCGTGCCGAGCACGGAAGCGTCCACAAGGTCAAATGCAAAGTGTGCATCCGGTTCCAGCACGCCGCAATCATGCCACGTCGAAATGCCTGCCGCCAGCCGAAGAGGCTCGCCGTCTGCATGACGGGCGAGCGCCGGCATGATCCAGTCGAGATAGGAGATTGCTTGCCTGACCTCTGCGGCAGGAAGAGCCTTCTCCTCCCGCCCTGCACTTCTGCACCATTTCGCGGCGCGCTTTTCCCACGATTTGGCAGGCAGGCTGCCGACGAGGATTAGCTTTTCGCGCGCCCGCGTCATCGCGACGTACAGGATACGCATTTCCTCTGCCTTTGTCTCTGCTGCAATCTTCGCCGCAACGGCTTGCCATGAAAGCGTCGCATAGATCTGACGCCCCGACTCCGTCTCTTCGACGAGCTTCGGCGCAATGCCAAGCGTCTTGTGCATGAGGAAGGTATGGCCTGCGTCTTTCATGTTGAACGACTTCCCCATATCGGCGAGAATCACGACGGGAAACTCAAGCCCCTTGCTCTTGTGTATGCTCATAACGCGCACGACGTTCTCTCCCATGCCGAGCGCGCGCGCCGTGGAAAGATCCGTCTCGCGCTTCTTCAAATTGTCCATGAAGCGCAGAAAACGGAAGAGTCCCCGATAATTTGTCTTTTCATAGTCGGCGGCACGGTCAGCGAGCATACGGAGATTCGCCTGCCGCAGAATGCCGCCGCGCAGGCTGCCGACGTAATCGTAGTAGCCTGTCTCGCGATAAAGCTTCCATATCAGTTCGGGCACGCTATGGTTGGCCGTATACGTACGCCACGCGGCAAGCTGCTCCTGAAATGATGCTACGCGGGCGGCGAGCCCTTTTTCCAATGTGGAATCTGCTGCAAAGCTCGCAAGAAGCGCGTCGTATAAGTCGCCGCCTTCCACGCATAAGCGCAGCCGCGCAAGCTCCTCCATCGTAAACCCGCCAATCGGCGAGACGAGAATCGCCGCGAGCGGAATATCCTGACGCGCATTGTCGAGAATCGCGAGGAGCGCCATCATCAGCCGAACTTCCGTCGCCTCGAAGTAGCCGCCATCCGCATCTGCATAGGCAGAGATGCCATTCTCCCGCAAGACGCGCAAGAGCTCGCCGCCCTTCCCCTTGACCGCGCGCAGAAGGACGGCAATATCGCGCAGTTCGAGCGGGCGATAACCGCCCTCTGCGCCGATGTTCTTGTCATAGACCGTTAGCCCCGCCTTCATCATCGTGTTGATGCGCGTGGCGATATGCTGCGCTTCGAGCGAAAAGCCTGCCAGTTCCTCGCCGCTCTCCTCACCCACCTCGTCTTTCACCGCGGGGCTTTCATCGTCTGCGTCCTTCTGTGCGGCATCGCCGCGCAGAAGAATATCGACCTCAACCGGCCCCGCCAGACTGCTCTCACAAGGAGGGTAGACGAGTCCCGCGTGCAGGCGGCTCTTATCATCGTATTCAAGCTCTGCCGCATCACGGTGCATAATCTGCTCGAAGATAAAATTGATTGGCATGAGCACGTCAGCGCGGCTGCGGAAGTTCTCACGCATGGTAATAAGCTGATTGTCCTGTACCTCATCCAAATCCTCGGGATAAGCCTCGTACTTCAGTTGAAAGAGCTGTGGGTCAGCAAGGCGAAAGCGATAGATGCTCTGCTTGACGTCGCCGACCGTGAAGCGGTTTCGCTCCCTCGCGATAAGGTCAAGGATTGTTTCCTGCACACGATTCGTATCCTGATACTCATCGACCATGATGACGGCGTACTTATCCCGCAGTTCTTGTGCAACCTCCGAGCACAATTCTTCCGTCGTCTCATACGCATTCCCTTTCGCAAGAAGTCCCTGCATTTTATCTGGATTGGCGCAGAGAAGCTCAAGCGCAAAGTGCTCCAAATCGTTGAAATCGAGCACGTTTTGCTCTTTTTTCGCCGCTTGAAATGCGTCGATAAAGGACGCCACGAGGTGCGTATACGTGCGAACGGTTGCACCACAAAGGCGAAGGCGGGAGCGGATCTCGTTTTCTTCTTCCGTGAAATATTTTTCATTTGCCGTATATAGAATCTTCTTCGCCGCCTCGCGCCGCTCATCGAACGCATCGCGCAAAGGCTTGAAGTCCTCCTGTAACGCCTTATATTTTTTCCCGCTCAGCGCACTTATCTTCGCGTGTTGCAATGCTTCGCAGACCGCATCCCAGCTGCCCTCCGTGCGCTCTTTTTGCCCTTGCTTCAGCGTATCCTGCACCGATTCTACCATGGCAATCTGCTCTTCAATCCATTCGCGATACGGCTGCCATGCCGTCTCTAATGCCGCGTCGTCCCCCGTGCGGACGATATGGCATTCCGAATAAGCAGCGATACAGGAATCGAGCATGGAAAGCGCTTCATCGGCTACAATGTTCGCCCACTTATTTTCCCATATTGAGCCATTTTCCCGCCATGTGTACTGCGCTTCCTGTGCCTGAAGCCATGCCTTCGGGAATGGCTGGCTCTGCGAAAAGTGATAGAGTTTGAGCACGGCGTCATAGACTGCCTTGTCGCCCTTGTCGTTGCCATAGGCATCGACAAAATCCAGAAACGCATTCCAGTCGGGGCGTGATGCTTCGTCCTCCGGCTCTCGATAGGCGCGCTCAAAGAGGTCTTCCAACACATCCTGCTTCATCAAGGCGATTTCCTGATCGCCTGCGAGGCGGAACTGCGGGTCGATGTCGAGCGATTCGATATGCGCGCGGATAATCTGCTGGCAAAAGGCATGGAATGTGCAGATTGAAGCGCCTGTCAGCATGACCATCTGCCGCTCAATATGGCCTGCACGGCTTCGTCCATGCCCTGCCTGCAACTCGCGCTCAAGCTCCCGCGCGAGTTCCTTTTCGATTCGCTCTCGCATTTCCGTCGCGGCGGCATTCGTGAAGGTCACGACGAGCATTTTTTCTATGTCGCACGAACCGTCCAAAATCTGCTGAATGATTCGATCGACGAGCACGCGCGTCTTGCCCGAGCCTGCCGCGGCCGCGACGAGGATATTCTTATCCCTCGTCTCGATTGCCCTTCTCTGTGCTTCCGTGTATTGCATCGAGCAAGTCCTCCCTCCCCGTCTTTTCCGCCATCTTCACTTCGATTGACACGTCGCTTTCCTTTTCCACGTCGCAGTAAGCATAGCCCGCAATCTCCGGATCAAAGCCACACACATCGGAATACGGGCAAAACGTGCACGCATTTCTCTGCGCCTTCTTTTCACGGTAGGGATGCGCCTGAATAGCGCCGGACAAAATCAAATTGCCCGTATCGCGAAGAATGTACGCCACATACTCCAGCATGAGGCGGAACTCCTCCTGCGTGCGGATATAGCCATATTTCTTGCTATTTTCATTGAAGGTAAAATCGCCCTCAGTCTTGCCCTTTTTCCCGTCCGCTTTTTTAAGCCCCGGCTTGATGAAGGAAAGGCTTGAATCAATCGCCTGTGCCACGTCGATGTCCGCGAGAACCCAGCCCGGCATACATAGCTTTCTTTTCAGCTCTTTTTGAAGCGCGTTCTCATCAAGACGCTTTTTCCCTGCCACGATGAGCGGGTTCTGCACCAGTGCATAGAGCATGCCTGCCGGAACGCAGTCCTTCCCCTTTTGGTGCAGCAGCATCTGTCCGACCATCATGTAGACGAGCAGCTGAAGCTTAAGCCCGTAGTACACCTCAAAGAGATTGAGCGCGACGTCGCCCGTCTTATAGTCGACAATCAGATAATAATTCTCGCTCGTATGAATATCGAGCCGATCGATCTGCCCCTTGAATGAAAGCGAATAACCGCCTTCAAGCGGCAGCGGCGTCAGCTTGACCTGATCGCCCGCATGGCCGAACGCCTCCTCGAAGAACGCGGGTTGGAACTTCGATACTGCCGCCCATGCGGAAAGGTGCGTGACGGCACGCTCCGCCGTCGCGCGGATGCGCTGCTTCAGGTGACGGTAATTGTCACGGCTCAATAAAATCTCGCTCTGCAGGCGCGGCGCAATCTCGTCGACGAGCTTGCCGCAGAGCGCACTGCGCTCCTTTACGGGCACACTGGCCCAATCATTCCCATACGACGCCTTCACGATCTCGCTGTACCCGCGCAGGACGGCATGAAGAAGCTGTCCGAGATCCATCTCGCGGAACTGGTACGTCCTGCGCTCCATGAGCCGAAGCCCATACGACGCGAAATGGGAAAACGGGCACTGCCGGAATTTCTCAAACTGCGTGACGCTGCCACGCAAGACGCCACGCGGCGCAAAGAGCGCGCCCGCAAGCGCTGTTGGAAGCTGCCGCTCGCCGCGCGCCGTCGCGAAAAGACCTGCAAGCGCAAGGCGAAGCGGGCGCTCAAGAGATTTCTGCCCGCGCGCCCAGTTGTAAACGTCGCACCAAAAGGCGGGAATCTTGGCACTTCCCACTGCCCCTTCCTGCAAGTCCCGCTGCTCACGCAACGCGCTCGCCAATCCCGAAAGCGCGGGGCGCGGCGCGGATAGCTGAAGGTCGTCCTTTCTTTCGATAATCTCCAGCCCGACCGAGAGCGTGCGCACGTCCTTTGGCAGCATGGCGCGCATCTTCTTGACGAGCGAGGCAGGCTGAATCCCGTTCCCCTCACTGTCTGCAAGCGCATACGATACCCACAGGTATTCGCGCGCCTCCGTAAAGGCATGATAGAGCAGGAACTTCTCGCCGAGACTCCGCTCCCGACCGCCGTGCGAGATTTCGCGCCTCGGCGCGCCCTCCTTAGTTGCCTCGCGGAATGCCTCATCAATATGAAGGCGGTCGGCATCCGACAGCACGCCCTGCTCGTGGATGCGGCGCGGCATCGTATCGCCATCCGCCCCGAGTATATAGATGCCGCGACTATTTTCCAGACTGTTCTGGTCGAACGAGGCGACGGTCACATAGTCAAGCCCGGGCGGTATGAGCGAAAGCTCCATCGCGTCAAGGCCATCGGATAGAAGCGCCCCGTAATCGGCAAGCGAAATCTGCTCCGTGCCGCTGATCTCGACGAGCTGATCGAAAAGATCCATGCAGCCGGACCAGACCTGGCGGTGCTCCGCCGCGTCGGCAAGCCTGCCATCTTTCTCTGCCTGTGACGTCCATTCCGTCAGGCGTTCCGGCACGCCGAGCGCGATCAAGAGATCGTAGAGCGCCCCCGTAATCGCTCGCACATCGTGCGCCGCACGAGCCGCCTGCTCAAATGCAGCGAGCGCTTCCACTCCTTGCCTTCGCATCCCATCAATCTGCGCGAGCAGGGATGCCGTATCGACGTCGCTCTTTTCCTCGCTGTCCAGCGTATAGCGGCGATGCCAGCCCCACATTTCCTGCTGCTGCCAACGCTTCCTGCCGCGAATGCCAAATTCCAGCACATAGTTTTCCAGCTTGTCGATGTCCTCGCGGACGAGCGGCGAAAACCCGGCGCGCAGATAGCGAAAGACCGTCTCATACGCCCAGTTCTTCGTCACGACCTCGATTGCTGCGCGCATGAGCTCCGCGAGCGGATGGTGAATGCTCTGCCGCTTGCTGTCCGAAAAAAAGGGAATGGCGTAGTCCGCGAGAATGAGGCGAATGAGATTATCGTAAGCATCTGCATCGCGCACAAGCACGCCAATATCGCGATAATGCCAGTCCTCCTCCCGCACGAGGCGAAGAATATCGGCCGCGACGCACTCGACCTCAATGCGGCGATTCGCCATTTCGGCAAGGCAAACGCCGTCCTTTTGACCAATCGGCGATACGCCTATCTGAAAGAGCTGCCGCTCAAGTGCGGGAAGCGCCGTCTGCGGCGCATAGCGCCGCGTGTCCGTCCGAAGATGAATCGGCAGCCGTTCCCGTATGGCAAGCTCCTCGCGCGCCATGCGGCAGATTGCATGGTACGTCAGGTAGGCGCGATGAAAAAGCCCCGCCTCCTGCTCGTTTTCCGCAAGCTGGAGCGAGACGACGCCCCCTTTTTCCGCCGCGCCTGCCATCGGGAGCGTGATATGCACATGGGCAGAGGCGGAGCATACGGCGCACAAGACTTCCATTTCCTGCGGATTGAAAAAGGTGAAGCCGTCAATCCAGACCTCTGCGCCCTCCATGAGAGAAGCCTGCGGCAGGAACGCCGCAAGCCGCTCCATCATGTCCTCCGCGTCATTCGCCTTTCCCGCCATCGCGACCTCGAACTCCTGCCCTAGGAGCGCCATCTCGCGCAGCTTTCCCGCAAGGCGTTCCTGCCCAGAAAGGCGGTCTGCCGTCTCGCGCAGGACATCACTCGTCAGACGATAGCGCTTGCACTCCTTGATGATGTCGGACAGGCTCTCCGTGAAGCCACGCTGACGGACGGCGCGTCCAAAGACGACGAGGTCCTTTGCCTTCGCATGATGCGTGAGCAGCTTGCGAAGAAGGATTCTGCGCCCGACCTCGCTGATACGCGGCACAGAAAGTGCGCCCGTTTCCATGAGGACGTGGCGGGCAAAGCGCCGAAAGCCAAAGATGTAGGCGCGCATGAAGCCATGCCCCTTGGAAATGCGCATAGCAAGCTCGCGTTCTGCCTTGTACGTCATGTGCTCCGGCAAGAGCATGATGAGTGGCGCGCCGAGTGGATCCCTTTCGATTCGCTCGTGCATGGCGGAAAGACAGGCTTCTGTCTTTCCCGTGCCGGCACGCCCAATGATGAAATCTATCGTTGCAGCCATACGCTTCCCTCATAGAAATGCTTCACACAAAGAGTGCAATCTGGTCATCCTCGCTCATGCCGTCAAGACAGCCGTGATCGCGCAGGATCTCGATATTCGTCTTGGAAATCCCCGAACGCCGCCGCAAATCCTCAATCGAAGTAAACGAGCCAGCGCGCCGCGCCTCGACGATGTTCTGCGCCGCCTTTGCGCCCATGCCCGAAAGCGAGCTGAGGGGCGGCAGGAGCGCATCATCCAAAAGGACGAATTTCTCGGCATCCGATTGGTAGAGGTCGACGTATTCGCAGCGATAGCCGCGCAGGTACATTTCCCAAGCGAGCTGCAGGACGATGAGCGTGTCATTCTGCTTCTGGTCGAGCTTCTTTTCCTTCGCCATCTCTTCCAGCTCACGAATCTTATCGTGGACAAAGTCCTTGCCACGTGCCACGGTGTTGGCGTCAAAGGCGTCCGCGCGAATGGAAAAGTACGCCGCATAGTAGGCGAGCGGGTAATGCACCTTGCAGAATGCGATTCGGAACGCCATCATGACGTAAGCGGTCGCGTGCGCGCGCGGGAAGAGGTACTTGATCTTCTGGCACGACTCGATGAACCATTCGGGAATGCCGCCCTTTTGCAGCTTCTCCACGACCTCTGGCGCGATTCCCTTCCCCTTTCGCACGTTCTCCATCGTCTTGAACGCGAGCAGTGGTTCAATCCCATTATGCGCGAGGTACATCATGATGTCGTCGCGTGCCGAGATCGCGTTCTTGATGGTGCATTGCCCGCCGCGAATGAGATCCTGTGCATTGCCGAGCCAGACGTCCGTGCCATGCGAGAAGCCCGATATGCGGACGAGGTCGGAAAACGCGTCGGGATTCGTATCGTCGATCATCTGGCGCGTAAACGGCGTCCGAAACTCCGGTATGCCAAACGTGCCCGATGTCGCGCCAAGCTCTTCCGGCGTGACGCCGAGCGCCCCCGTCGAGTTGAAGATCGACATCGTCGCCGCATCGTCAAACGGAATCGTCTTCGGATCGCGGTGCGTAATATCCTCCAGCATCTTGATGACCGTCGGATCATCGTGCCCAAGAATATCCAGCTTGACGAGGCGGCTACTGATCGAGTGGTAGTCGAAGTGCGTCGTGATCGTACCACAGTCCATCTTATTCGCCGGATGCTGAATCGGCGAGAAGAAGTGAATGTCCATATTGCGCGGCACGACCATGATCCCAGCCGGATGCTGCCCCGTCGTGCTCTTGACGCCCATGCAGCCGTGCGCGATCTTGTCGATATACGAGCCGTGCTTGCGCACGCCTTTTTCCTCAAAGAATTTCTTGACGTAGCCATATGCCGTCTTGTCGGCAACCGTCTGGATTGAGCCAGCGCGATAGACGTTGTCCTTGCCAAACAGGACTTCCGTGTACTTATGCGCGACGGGCTGGTACGTGCCGGAGAAATTGAGGTCAATATCAGGGACTTTGTCGCCGTCAAAGCCAAGGAATACGGCAAATGGTATATCGTGCCCATCCTTGATGAGCGGCGTGCCACAGACGGGACACTCCTTGTCCGGGAGGTCGTAGCCAGAGCCATACGAGCCATCTTCAACGAATTTGCTGTACTGGCAATGCGGGCAGCGCCAATGCGGTGGCAGCGGGTTGACCTCCGTGATGCCCGTCATCGTCGCGATGAACGAAGAGCCGACCGAACCGCGCGAGCCGACGAGGTAGCCGTCGTCGTTCGACTTCTTGACAAGGCGCTGCGCGATGAGATAGAGCACGGAGAAACCATGCCCAATAATCGGCTTCAGCTCCTGCTCCAAGCGTGCCTCGACGACTTTCGGCAGGTTCTCGCCATACATATCGCGCGCTTTCCGATACGACATCGTGCGGATTTCGTCATCCGCGCCGGGAATCATCGGCGCGTAGAGATCGTCTGGAATTGGTTTGAAACGCTCTATCATATCGCTGATTTTGCGCGGATTCGTCACGACGGCCTCGTAGGCGGCTTCCTCGCCAAGGTAGGAAAACTCCGCCAGCATTTCCTCCGTCGTCCGCAAAAAGAGCGGCGGCTGCAGTTCCGCGTCCTCAAAGCCTTTCCCCTTCATGAGAATCGCGCGGTAAATGCTGTCCTCCGCATTGAGAAAATGGACATCGCACGTCGCGATCAGCGGTTTATGGAGCCTCTTGGCAAGGGCAGCGACCTTGCGGTTGATCGCAATCAAGTCCTCGTCCGTATTGATGTGCGGGAACTTGTCGCTCCGCTTCAAAAAGTCGTTATTATGGATTGGCTGAATTTCCAGATAGTCGTAGAAGTCCGCTATCGAGAGCAGCGTTTCCTCCGTCTGACCGTCCACGATGGCGCGTATCAGCTCGCCCGCCTCGCAAGCAGACCCGATGATAATCCCTTCCCGGTATTCCTCGATCACCTTCCGCGGCAAGCGCGGCTGGCGATGATAATACTTCAAATGCGACAGCGATACCATCTGGTAGAGGTTGCGAAGGCCGTTCGGGTTTTTCGCGAGGAAAATGATATGATTCGCCCGTTTCTGCTCGTAATCCTCCCCGACTAAATAGCCTTCCATGCCATAGATGACCTTGATGCCATTCTTGCAGCCTTTCAGCGCTTTTGCCGCGTCTGGAAAAGCCTGCACGACGCCGTGATCCGTAATGGCAATCGACGGCCAGCCCCAGCGATCTGCCGTCTTGATGAGATCTTCGACCGACACGACCGCATCCATGCTGCTCATCTTCGTATGGGCATGGAGCTCCACGCGCTTGACCTCTGCATGATCCTCGCGCACACGTTTCTCTTTCTTCGCCAGACTGTCCAGAAAAAGAACGAACTCGTTCATGTAACTGTCAAACCGCACCGAGCCGCGCACGCGGACTTCCATGCCTTCCTTGAGCTTCCCGATGATTTCCTCAAAATCATCTTCCTCGCCCATCTTGCCGCGTTTTGGCTTGAAAAACTTCTTGCAGGCAATCCCATTCGTGTCATCCGCGAGACAGAACGCGAGCAGCTTTGTCCCGGTCTTGAATTCATTCGTCTTGATGCCAGATATCGCGCCCGTGCCTATCGTTCCTTCGAGAATGACATTCTTCGTCTCGCCGTCCAGCTCATCAATCTTTCGCGCTTCTCCCGTCACGCCGCGCCCAAAGATAAGGCTTCCCGTGCTCTGCATGACGACGGGGGCATGAAGGTCGCTCGCATCCTGCTTTTTCTTCGGCGCACGCACGCTTTCCTTTGCAGGCGTACTCGCCTTCTCGCTGCTCGCTTCTTTCTTCTGCACAACGAGATGCGGCCTCTGGCGAACGGGCTTCATCGAATCGAAGCCCTTGCCTGCCGCGAGCTCTTCCAAGACCTCTTCGCTGGCGCTGCAATCGACAGTGCAGCGATACCCCAGCACTTCCTTCATGGCCCGTTCCATGCGCTGCACGACAGAATGTGCATAGACGATCTCCGTGCTGAGCTCCCCCGGTACGGAAAGCGCGACCGTACCGCCATCGACTGCGTAGCGTGAACGCTTCAGAAGCTCATAAACCGTATGGTTTCCCTCTGCCGTGCGTTCTACGATGACATCCCATACCTTATGAAGCGCATCTTCCACATTGACGACATCCTGATAGAACAGGATCTCTTGGAGCTTGCATTTCTGCTTGATCTGCGTGGCAGCGCGCTGCAAAAGCGCACGGGGAATTAGGCTCGGAGAGGTCAGCACGACTTCCCAGCGATTCGTATGCGCACTGACCTCGACATGACGAATCACGCCGCTTTTAAGCAGTGTCTTTTCTTCGTCATTCAGCTGCATCCCCTTGACCAATTCCCAAAACATATTGGCTTCCCGGGGAACGATCCGATATTTCTGCATGGGGAATCTGCCTTTCTACCTTTCATGGATACAACACTTCATATTGTTTCTCGCTTTCGAGCACGCGCTTTACATACTTGCGCGTCTCCACATAGGGAATCGCGGAAATATCCGCAAAGTCATAATCCCAGTGGTATTCCTTCATCCATTCGCGCACGTTGCCGCGCCCCGCATTGTACGCGGCAAGCGCCAGACAGTCATTTCCGTGAAACTCCTGCTGAAGCGAGTGGAGATACCATATTCCATAGCGGATATTATGCTCAGGGTCATGGAGCGCATCGACGGAATAAGTAGTATCGTCGATTTGCTGTGCAATCCATTTTGCCGTGTCGGGCATCAGCTGCATAAGCCCTACCGCGCCGCGGTGCGAATGCACCTCGCTTTGAAATTTGCTTTCCGTCTTGATGACGGCGGCGGCAAGCGCGCTATCGACCTGATACGCCCTCGCATACGTCTCGACGAGCTCGCGGTGCGGGTAAGGATAAACCCACGCACGCTGCATGGAAGGAAGCTGCATGACGATGAAAAAGCCGATCAAGAGCGCAACGAAGAGCGCGAGAATCATAGCGTAGCTTCTGCGCCTCCCCGCGCGGCGCGCCCGTGCCACGCGCTCACGAAACTCGCTCATCGACACGCTCCTTCCATGCCATATCAACCTGCGCTGCGAGATCTTCCATCGTTCCGGAATTATCCAAAATGACATCCGCAAGCGCACGCTTTTCATCGAGCGCCATCTGTGCAGCAATCCGCGCACGCGCTTCCTCTTCCGAATAGCCATCGCGCGCCATGAGGCGCATAAGCTGCACGGCGGGCGACACATAGACAAGCCATGTCTCATCGACGCGTGCATCCCAGCCTGCTTCAAAGAGCAGCGGCACGTCGTACACAACGACTGCTGCCCCGCCATCTTTTGCTGCACGCGCTTCCCGCTCCGCCTCCGCCCGGATCAGCGGATGCGAGACATGATCCATCCACGCTTTCTCTTCCGGGTGCGCAAAGACGAGCCCTCCGATTTTTCGTCTGTCCATCGTGCCGTCTGCAAGAAAAAAAGAGGAGGGAAAGCGCTCTGCAAACGCGCGATAAAGCGAGCCGCCCGGCTCGGAAAGCCGCCGCCCTATCGCGTCTGCGTCAATGACGCAGACGCCCTTATCGCGAATCATGCGGGAAACCGTGCTCTTGCCGCTCGCAATCCCACCGGTAAGCCCTATCGTCTGCATGTGCGTTTCCTTCCTCTTAGTCCTATGAAAAAGTCGCCTACTTTGCCTCCGCCCAATTCTTGCCCCAATGCACATCAATCGTGAGCGGCACGGAAAGCGCCACGATATGCTCCATGGAGTCCTTCAAGATACGCGTCACCACATCCAGCTCTTCCTGGCAAACCTCAAGCACGAGCTCATCATGGACCTGCAGGAGCATACGGCTCTTCGTCTTTGTTTCCTGCAAACGGCGCTCCGCCTCAATCATCGCCATTTTGATGATGTCAGCAGCCGTACCCTGGATGGGCGTATTCATCGCCATGCGCTCAGCGAGTGCGCGCTGGTTGAAATTACGGCTCTTGATGGCGGGCAAATCGCGCCGCCTGCCAAACATCGTCGTCACGAAGCCCTTCTCGTGCGCCTCTTGCACCATGTGGTCCATGAAGGCGTGCACGCCGGGATAGCGCTCGAAATAGCGCTCGATATACGCGCCCGCTTCCTTGCGCGCAATATGGAGATCGCGCGCAAGGCCAAAATCACTGATTCCATAGACAATGCCGAAATTCACCGCTTTCGCCTTACGGCGAAGCTCGGGCGTCACCTCCGCAAGCGGCACGCCAAACACCTCGGAAGCCGTGCGTGCATGGACATCCTGTTCGTGGCAGAACGCGTCAATAAAACTCGCATCGTTAGAAAGGTGTGCCAGTATGCGCAGTTCAATCTGGGAATAATCGGCAGACAGCAGGAAATCATAGCCAGCGCCTGGCTCAAAGAGTGCACGGATTGTGCGCCCTTCCTCCGTCCGAACTGGGATATTCTGCAAATTCGGCTCAGAGCTCGAAAGCCTGCCCGTCGCCGTCGTCGTCTGATTGAAGCTCGTATGGATGCGCCCCGTTTCCGAATCAATCAAAGGCGCACTGCCGTCAAGATACGTCGATTTGAGCTTGCTCCACAGGCGAAACGCAAGGATCTTTTCGATGATCGGATGCTGCCAGCGCAGGGACTCAAGAACCTCGGCATTTGTGGAATAGCCTGTTTTCGTCTTTTTGAGCGGCGGCAGCCCGAGTTCATCAAAGAGGACTGCGCCGAGCTGTTTCGTGGAATTGACGTTGAACTCCCGTCCTGCCGCATCGTAGATCTCGCACTCAATCCGATTAATGTGAGCAGCGACGCGCTCCGTCTCTGCCGCAAGGCGCTCGCGGTTCACGTATATCCCCCTCTGCTCAAGAGATGCGAGCACGCGCGCAAGGGGAAGTTCGACCTCAGAGAGGAGTTTCATCAACTCGTTCACTTCGAGATTCTTCCGGAGGTGCGGGAAAAGCACGCCAAGCGCTCGCGCTTTCCACGCGGCACGCTCCCTTTCATCAGCGAACGCGTCTGGCACAGAAACCTGCGGCGCATAGTGGCGAAGAAGCTGCTCGAGCGAATAGTCACCGCGCACTGGGTCGAGAAGATACCCCGCCAGCATCGCATCAAACGGAAACGCCGACGGGATAAGCCCCGCATGACAATATCGCTTGAAGTCAAACAAAATCAGCGAAGGGTGCAGGGCGAGCGCGTCGCAGAGCTCTGCCCATCCCTCGTCGCCTGCAGAAAGAAAGCCGACGTCTCCATCTGGCAGGACAGAAACAGCCAGTCCTGTAAGCATTTCAAACGGCGCTTTTCCTTCAAATACAGCGGAAACGGCACAGGAATCCGCCTTTTTCACGCGCTCAATATCGTCTTTTGACCAACGGGAAAAGTCTGTCCGAAGCGGTTTTTCCTGTGCATCTGGCAGCTCCGAAATATCGTCACCAAAGACTTTTGTGAAATTTTTCCATACCATATTGAGATCATACGCATCACAAAACGCCTTCATCGCTGCGCGATCCGGATGAATCGCATACGCCGCTTCCTCGAACATCAAATGGGGAACGGCAAGCTCAATCGTCGCAAGTTCCTTCGAGAGAACGGCCTGCTCCTGGAATTGTGTCAGATTCTCGCGCAGCTTCTTACCGGAAATCTCGTCTAAATGCGCAAAAACCGCCTCCAAGCTGCCGTATTCAACAAGCAGCTTGGACGCCGTCTTCGGGCCAACACCGGGAACGCCAGGAATATTGTCCGACGTATCTCCCATCAACCCTTTCAAGTCGATGAGGCGAATGGGTGGAAAGCCGTATTCCTCTTGAAACGCCTGCTCATCATATTCTGCCAGCTCAGAGATTCCTTTTTTCGTTAGCATGACGTGCAGATTCGGGCGGACGAGCTGGAGTGCGTCGCGATCGCCCGTGATTACGAGCACATCGTACTGCCGCTTCGCCGCCTGCGTGGCAAGCGTCCCGATGATGTCATCCGCCTCGTAATTATCCTGTTCGAGGAAGGCTATGCCGCAGTGCGCTGCAAACTGACGCAACAGTGAAAACTGCGAGAGGAGATCCTCTGGCGTCTTGTCACGCGTTCCCTTATACGCCGCATAGCGCTCCGTCCGGAACGTATGGCGGCTCTTGTCAAATGCGAGCACCATGAGATCCGGCGCCAAATCCGTCATCAAGCGCGTCAGCATATTGGAAAAGCCATGTATGGCATTCGTTGGCTGCCCTTGCGCGCTTGTCATAGGCGGCAGGGCGTAGAACGCACGGAATATAAGGCTGCTGCCATCAAGCACCACAAAACGTTTTTTCACGGCATGCCTCTCCTCTGTAATCTTATCTTACTTTCCCTTCACAGGATTCGCGGCTGGCGTCTGTTTCGCCGATGCAGACGATTCCTCTGCCGGCTGTGCTGTGCTGCTATCCTTCGCCGCATTCGTCGTAACGGCATTCCCATTCTCTACAACGGGAATGAGTGCCTGTGTCGCCTTCTTCAGAACGAATTTCCCTGTTTTATCAAGGCCGCCATCTAAATGGAACAGCGTATTGACATCATCCGCGTTGCAGTAAAGAACGCTCTTCTTGTCGTAGCCTACCGCCTCGCCATAGGAGCTTACAAGCACCTTTTCCTCGGGCTTCCAGCCGAGCGAAATCTGCACGGCCTCCGCGAGGTCGACAGCAGGAAGATAGGTGATGCCATCCTGAATAACGGCCTTGCCCTTTGATTGCTTGTCATCGACGTAGAGCGGATAGACTTTTGCCACATAAGTAGGCTCTCCATCCGAGCTCTCAATCTTCTTTTCAATATCAGCCTGACTCACAAAGTTATCCACGCCGAAGCCTGCAAGCCAGCGCTCTACGTCGCTCACCTTCAGATTCTGCCAGCCATAGCCGTCGGGATAAACGTAATAGACAATCTGGTTATCCTCTATTTTCTCCACGACAACGCGATTGTAGGTAATGTCGACGGGGGTGCCCGGCTCGACGAGGTCGTAAAGCGCCTCAACATCTGCTTCGTTCATGCGGATGCAGCCATTGGAAACATATTGCCCAATGGATTCCGGCTTATTCGTGCCATGGATTCCGTAGTTGCCATAGATCTGCATCCAACGATAGCCTAGCGGGTTCGACTCGCCGGAAGGAATGGCAAACTCGGGATCTGATGGATCGACCCACGTTGGGTTGACCTCTTTCGTCAGAATCCTATAGTAGCCCGTTGGCGTCGGGGTAGACGGTTTGCCAACGCCGATTGGGTAAAGGCGGATTTTCTTTCCATCGCGGAAAAGCGAAAGCGAGCGCGCCGCGAGATTGATGTCAATGCGCTGATTCGCCGCAATCTTTGCCGTATCTGCCGTTCCCTGCGCACCCGATGCATTCGGCGTCGTCGCCTGCTGTGCAAAAGCATGATCCGGACCTTGCGCGACGACGACCATATCCGACTGCGCCTCAGCGGCAAAGCCTATGCCTGCCGTACCCGCCACGAGCGCCGCACTGAGCATCCCTGCACCAATCTTTTTCCATAAAGCCATAACCCACTACCCCTTTTTCCCTTATAAAACAACTTCAATCATGTGCATTACATACTATCACCTTGCCTGCGATTTTGCAATCAAAATACCGAGATAGGCATGTGTCGGAAGATTGCAAGTTTAATTGTCGCATCGTTCCGCCAAACTTTAGTAGCTTATGC
>ERZ772945.26-NODE-26-length-112590-cov-7.984867_pt1 | contig 112590 bp, 94 predicted proteins | sample MGYA00511681_ERZ772945 | MGnify/ENA primary metagenome ERZ772945 (study PRJEB29015, sample SAMEA2737943) | human oral metagenome | biome: human oral; feature: human-associated habitat; material: dental | place: China | collected 2143 ...
CGCGAGCTGGGTTCAGAACGTCGTGAGACAGTTCGGTCCCTATCCGGCGCGGGCGGAGGATATTTGAGAGGAGCTGACCCTAGTACGAGAGGACCGGGTTGGACGGACCACTGGTGTACCGGCTGTCTACCAAAGGCACCGCCGGGTAGCCAAGTCTGGCCGGGATAAACGCTGAAGGCATCTAAGCGTGAAGCCCCCCTCAAGATGAGATATCCCGTCCAAAAGGACATAAGATCCCTTGCAGAGTACAAGGTAGATAGGGCAGAGATGTAAGCACAGCAATGTGTTAAGTTGACTGTCACTAATCGATCGAAGGCTTGACCAAAAGCGGAGAAAGCGGACGAGCAAGAAAAGAGGAGCGAGAGCGCTTGCGCTTGGAGCGACCTGTTTTCGAGCGAGTCCATTTGCGAAGCAAATGCACCGAGAAGAAGCGTCAAAGACGCGGATTCGAGGTGACCGCTTTCGTAGAAAATGGAAGAGTTTGCGAAGCAAACGCATCGAGCAGAAGCGACGAAGTCGCGGATGCGAGATGACCATTTTCAAAGGTTTGCAATTCATCTGTATGAAGTTTTGAAGGTATTCGCGGAGACGAGCCTGAGGGCTCGTCTCTTTTTCAGAAGGTTTGCCTTTTTTGCAAATCTTGTGATACAATATCTTTCGTTGAGCCGACATGCTCAATGCATAAATAGGGGTATAGTTCAGTCGGTAGAACGTCAGTCTCCAAAACTGAATGTCGAGGGTTCGAGTCCTTCTGCCCCTGTCAAGAGAAGAAGATCTGTGTGTCAGGTCTTCTTTTTCTTTGCGCATTTGCCCGGATGATGCTATGCGGCGGCGAAAGGGTGTAATATGTATAGAGAAGGTAGAGGAGGTATTCGATGAACTGGTTCCCGGAGATTAAGAAGAACTTTGGTTTTGGATGTATGCGCCTGCCCATGCTGGAGAATGAGCAGGTTGATCTTGAACAGTGTAAGGAGATGATCGACCTCTTTCTGGCAGCCGGATTTAATTATGTTGATACAGCTCACGGCTACATTGACGGCAAGTCAGAATTGGCGATCAGGGACTTTTTGACTAAACGCTATCCCAGGGAGGCCTACCTCCTGACAGATAAGTTGACTGATTCTTACTTTAAGCGTGAGGAAGACATTCGTCCCTTCTTTCAGAGTCAGCTTGAGGCCTGCGGAGTGGACTATTTTGATTTTTACCTTCTCCATGCCCAGAATGCCCAGAATTATAAGAAATTCAGGAAGTGTCACGCCTATGAGACCTGTTTTGACCTGAAGAGAGAGGGAAAGATCCGCCATGTCGGCCTCTCTTTTCACGATAAAGCGGAGGTTTTGGATCGGATTTTAGAGGAGAACCCGCAGATTGAGGTTGTTCAGATCCAGTACAATTACGCTGATTACATGGACGCGACAGTGGAGTCAAAAAAGGTATATGAGGTCTGTGTCAGGCATCAGAAACCGGTTATTGTTATGGAGCCGGTCAAAGGAGGAAGGCTGATCCAGCTTCCGGAGAAGGCGCAGAAAATTTTTGACGCGCTGCAGAAGGATTCTGAGAAGCATCTGAGCAATGCCTCATACGCGATTCGCTTTGCGGCGGATCCGGACAATATGGTCATGGTCCTCTCCGGCATGAGCAATATGGAACAGATGAGGGACAATCTCTCTTTCATGACAGATTACAGGCACCTGACGGAGGAAGAAAAGAAGGCAATCGAAGAGGTTCGCAGGATTTTTCTGGATCAGAACCTGATCCCCTGTACTTCCTGTCACTATTGTGTGGAGGAGAACCATTGTCCGAAGGATATTTTAATTCCGGACCTTTTCTCCTGCCTCAACGGCAAGAGACAGTTTGATTCCTGGAATCAGGATTTCTACTATCAGACGGTCTTGATAGTGAACGGACACGGGCCTGCGTCATCTTGTATTAAATGTGGGAAGTGCGAGAAGGTATGCCCGCAGCATCTTCCTATTCGGGACTTGCTTGTGGATGTCGCGAAGGAGTTTGAATCCCATAAGGATTAAAGGGCACCGTTTATTTTACGGTTAAAAGCATCTGAAAACAGGGGAGCTGAAAATATTCGCGTCTCAAAATTTCTGCCCAAATTTCTGCTAAAAATACCCTGAAAATTCCCGATAGAATTCACCTGAAAATAGGGGTGGAAATTTTCACTGATACCATGTAATATGAATTTGAACCATGTGGTTTTTCCTTCGGTACTATGTTGATTTTTATTGATTTTCATAATACCTGGCGGTCAAACCCGTGGTTTTTTGCGGTTTAGGCACTTTTAGCCTGGCTGACAATCAACAATAAAGGTGCTTCTGTTTATCGCGTGAATGGAGCATTCCCGTCCGCTGCGCAGAAGGGGGATTGCTGTTCGCGGGAATACAGGAAGAGAAGGGGGGATGCACAGATAAAGATGTTTTAAAGGATGTAGATGGAAAGAGGGGTGTGAAAACACACAGGAAATCATCTGTATGTAAGAAAGTGGGAGGTAAAAATTGGGAAGGAAGTTTCGAGGCTGGATCGGATTGATCACAGCTGCGGCAGTAGCTGTTTCTCTTGTCCCGACAAGTGCTTTTGCAGGGGAAGCAGGAGGGGTCACAGGCAAAAACAACGCGAAATCCGACAATCTTTTGCGGCTCTGGTATGATAAGCCGGCGAGCGATTGGCAGACACAGTCGCTGGCGATTGGCAATGGTTACATGGGTGGCCTGGTTTTTGGAGGCATCAACCAGGATCGGATTCATATCAATGAAAAAACGGTCTGGGAGGGCGGGCCGGATGGCAAGTCCACCTACAGCTATGGCACAACGAATCCGATCAGTACAGAAGAGGACCTTCAGAAGATCAAAGACAATCTGAATGAAATTCGTCAGAAATTGGATGATAAGTCTGAGCATGTCTTCGGATTTGACGAAAACTCCTATCAGGCGAGCGGAACTGATACAAAAGGGGAGGCAATGGACGCGCTGAATAAGCTGATGGGAGATCTGAAGGGCTATGACGCCCCGACAGATTATGCCAATCTGTATATTTCAAATGACCAGGATCCCTCCAAGGTGACGAATTATGTCAGAGATCTGGATATGCGAACTGCCCTGGCGACCGTGAGCTACGATTATGAGGGGGTTCACTACAGCAGAGAGTATTTTAACAGCTATCCGGACAACATCATGGCCGTGCGTCTGAGCGCGGACAAGGATGGGAAAATCAGCTTTAAGACCAATCTTGAGAATTTGATCGGGGGAGACGCCTATACAAATGTTGTTCGTGGCGACACAATTACAATGCGCGATGCCCTGAGAGGAAACGGACTGAAAGCGGAAGCGCAGCTGAAGGTCATCAACGAGGGAGGAAGCATCTCCAGCGATGAAAACGATGGGAAGCCGGCAATCCGTGTATCCGGGGCAAACGCGGTTACATTAATTTTCGCTTGCGGTACAGACTATAAGATGGAGCTGCCGAATTTCCGCGGAGAGGATCCGCACAAGGCAGTGAAAAAGAGAATTCAGGCCGCGGCGAAAAAGGGATATCAGGTCCTGAAAAAGGATCATGTGGAGGATCATTCCGCGCTCTTTTCCCGCATGGAATTGGGATTTGATGAAGAAATCCCGCAGATTCCCACGGATGAACTGATCCGCAGATATCGCAACATGGTGGAAAACAATGGAGGACAGATTCCGACGTCGGCAGAGCAGAGAGCGCTGGAGGTGATGTGCTATCAGTTCGGACGCTATCTGACTATAGCCGGATCCAGAGAGGGATCTCTTCCGACAAACCTTCAGGGCGTCTGGGGAGAAGGTTTCTTCACATGGTATGGGGACTATCACTTCAACATCAATGTTCAGATGAATTACTGGCCGACCATGGCAAGTAATCTGGGAGAATGCATGAAGCCCTACAATGACTTTCTGAATGTTCTCAAGGAGGCGGGGCGCAATGCGGCGGCGGCTTCCTATGGGATCAAGAGCCAGGGAGGAGAAGAAAACGGATGGCTCGTGGGATGCTTCAGTACACCCTATATGTTCTCGGCCCTGGGACAGAAGAATAACGCGGCGGGATGGAATCCGATCGGTTCAGCTTGGGCTCTCCTCAATTCTTATGAATATTATCTGTATACCGGAGATACCCAGTATTTGCGGCAGTTATATCCATCGATGAAAGAGGTCGCTAATTTCTGGAACAAGGCTCTCTACTGGAGTGAGTATCAGCAGCGCTACGTATCCGCCCCCTCTTATTCCCCGGAAAACGGGCCGATTGTCAATGGGGCGTCCTATGATCAGCAGTTTATCTGGCAGCATCTCGAGAATACCATTCACGCGGCGGAGACATTGGGGCTTGACGGCGATCTGGTCGCGGAGTGGAAAGAAAAGCAGTCCAAGCTGGATCCGGTTATCGTGGGTAAGAGCGGACAGGTCAAGGAGTGGTTTGAAGAAACCTCTTTCGGTAAAGCGCAGGCGGGAAATCTTCCGGAAATTGATATTCCTCAGTGGAGACAGAGTCTCGGCGCGCAGAACTCGGGAGTGCAGCCGCCGCATCGTCATCTGTCGCATCTGATGGCGTTATATCCCTGTAATCTGATCAGCAAAGACAAGCCGGAATATATGAACGCGGCAATCGTATCGCTGAAAGAGAGAGGACTGGACGCGACAGGCTGGTCAAAGGCCCATTAGCTGAATCTGTGGGCCCGTACAGGGCATGCCGAAGAGGCCTTTAAGCTCGTGCAGTCAGATGTTGGAGGCGGAAATTCCGGATTCCTGACAAACCTCTTCTGTTCCCACGGAAGCGGAGCGAATTATAAGGAAAAACCGATCTTCCAGATCGACGGAAACTTCGGCTATACGGCCGGCGTCAATGAAATGCTCCTTCAGAGTCAGCTGGGATATGTGCAGTTCTTGCCCGCGCTTCCGGACCAGTGGAGCACAGGGCATGTCAAGGGCATTGTCGCAAGAGGCAACTTTGAGATCAATATGGACTGGTCCAACGGAAAAGCGGACCGCTTTGAGATCACATCGAGAAACGGGGGCATATTTACAGGAGAATATAAAGATATCGCCGCTTGCAGCATCAGAAAATCGGACGGCTCCAAGCTGACGCCCCAGGTCCTTTCGAACGATAAGATTTCCTTTGCGACGGAGGCGGGAGAGACCTACACCATCGATTACAATGCGTCACCCGACAAGCTGAAAAGTGTCATCGACAGGGCCAGGGAGCTCTCCGAAAAGATGAAGGGCCAGCTCCTTTCAGAACAGAAGACCCATCTGGATGAACTGATTCAGGAAGCAGAGAAGGTGATCGCGGAAGGAAAATCGGAGGACTATGAAAAGCAGTCACAGAGCTTAAGCAAGGCGATCCGTGTCGGCGAGGCCGCCATGTCCCTGCGGGATGCCTATGACGAGGCGAGAAAAGTCTACGATCAAAGAGATGTAAAGGAGGAATGGGCAAGCTATATCAAGACAGCCGCTGATCTGAAGAAGCAGACGGATGCGGCCGAGGCGCTCTTGAAAGACAAAGAGTGCGGCGTCAGCCAACTGGAACTGATGCAGGAAAGCGTCAACCACGCCAGGGATGCTCTTTTGGGCCTGTGGGACAGACTGACCCTGCGAATAAGCCCGGAGAACAAGCTCACGCTCAGCTCCGATGATAAGATTGAGATCTCCAGCGAGTTTGACGATCTTCAGATCAGATACACGACGGACGGAAATGATCCGATGTGGTTCTCTGATGAGTACAGGGAAGCCTTCCCGGTTACAAGGTCCAAAGAGACGGTAAAGGCCGCTCTCTTCCTGGGAAGACGCCAGATGAGTAAGGTCTATACGGCGGAGTATCTGAGCCAGGAGGCCCTGAACACGGCGGAGGGCATTGAGCAGAACCACAGCTCTGTTACGGACAAGGGGACGTCAGGCGATTCGGCAGGCCTGGAGAAGGCGCTGGATGGGAAGAATGGCAGTGCATGGTATCCGACAAACTTCCCGACTCTTCTGGAGCTTCAGTTTGATCAACCGGTGAAAGTGAACACGGCAGAAGTGGCGCTGGATTGGTTCTATGAGAATTACTATGATATCGCGGACATGGATATTGAGTACTGGAATGGAAGCGAGTGGGTTGCGGCAGTCAAGGGGGCCTCTTTGGGGGCTCAGTCCAAGGTCTTTTCGTTTGATGAATTTGAGTCTGACAAGGTAAGACTCAAGATCAACAAGGCATGGCAATATGATTATTATGGGATGATTGGCGTCGACGCCTTCCGTCTCTTCTATCTGAAGGACAAGGTGACCACAAACAGGGCCGGACTCGATCAGGTCATTTCTGCGGCCCAAAAGAGTGTGGACAATAAAGATGTCAGCAAGGCAATTCCGAGTGTACAGAAGAGTTTTCAGCAGGTATTTGCCTATGCGAAATCTGTGAGCTCCAATATCCAGTCCAGTCAGGACACTATCGATCACACGACAGCCGCTTTGATTGAAGAAATTCAGAGGCTGGGTCTCAAGGCAGGCGATAAGACAAAGCTCAGAAATCACGATACCTTATATAGGGCGCTGGATCTGAATCTGTATATCGATGGAAGAGAAAAAGATGCCTTTTCAGAGGCTCTTGTGAATGCCCAAAAGGTCATTGAGGATGAGGACGCGCAAGAGGCAGATGTTCTGAAAGCAGATCAGGCACTTCTCGACGCGGCAAAAGCTCTGGTCAAGAAGGGAGATAAGACAGCACTTGCAGCACTGACGGATGCGACTGCCTCCTACAAAAAAGAGAACTATGTCAGCGCGGGATGGAATGCCTTTGAAGAGGCGGCCCATGCGGCAAAGAGGGTGCTCGCAGACCCGTCGGCAAGGCAGGAAGATGTCGACCAGGCGAGACAGGCTCTCGCGGAGGCGGTGATCAGGCTTCAGCCCAAGGCGGACAAGGCGATTCTGAAGGAGACCATCGAAAAAGCGAAGGCAGTGGATCTGTCGGGATACAGACAGGAAAATGTAAATGAGCTGCAAAGCGCCCTCTCGAAGGCGGAGGCTCTCATGGCAAATGAGGAGATCTCCCTTTACGATCAGCCTCTCGTTGACGCGGCAGTACTTGATTTGCAAAAGGCAATGGAAGCTCTTCAGAAGGAAGAGGCAAAAGCATCGGATCCGTCAAAGCAAGGAGGCGATGGGGGATCAGGTCAGAATCAGGGCAATCCCTCCGGCGGGCAAAAGCGGCTGACAGCCGATCCGTCGAAGAAAGCCGGACGGACGGCTGGAATCAGTGCGAAAGCGGCGAAGACAGGAGATCTGGCGCCAATGATTCCGGAGGCTGCCGGTCTGATTCTGTCCCTGTCAGCAATCGCCCTGCTGCTGAAGAAGAGAAGGGGGAATCAGAAAATCAGAAGGTAATCCCGGCCGATTTTTCTGCGGGGAAGAGGGAAAAGCGGGTAGGTTGGCAGATGCAGGTCATTCCCATGGGTTTTTCTGCGATCAGAACATCGGTTTCCTTGCGTTCAGCCCGCCTTGAACCCGGCTCTCTTCTATGCTAAGATTGAGCACGATATGGAAAAAGGCAGTGAAGACCCACAGTAAGCCGCTGTGAATCCGTGACAGAGAGCCCTTTCGCGGTTGAGAGAGGGGCGACGGAGACAGCAGATGAAATTCAGGTTGGAGCCGCATTTCTGAAAGGCAAATGCTCCGAATCCGTTTTCGGGCGGATCTGAAAAGACAATCCGAGGAGAGGGCATAGCCGAGTAGGTGATGACGTTGGCGCGCGTTAGGCGCATGGAGAGTCTGTATTCACGCAGAAATCAGGGTGGTACCGCGGAGTTATGTCTTCGTCCCTTTGGGGACGGAGACTTTTTTCGTAATGATCGAATGCAGGCCCTGCGATCATGCGGTTGTTTCAGGAGGAGAAAGACCATGGCAGTGAATGAAAAACTGGAAGAAATTCGGCGGAGGACCCTTGAGAATATTGCCAGGGCCAAAAATCTGGAGGAGCTCAATGAGGTTCGCCTGACCGTCTTAGGCAAGAGGGGAGAACTCAAAGAGCTGATGAAGGGGATGCGGGAGCTCTCAGCGGAAGAGCGCCCCAAGTTCGGTCAGCTGGTCAATGACGTCCGTCAGATGGTCGAGCAGGAGCTGGCAGACCGAAAGAGCAAGATGGAAGAGGAACTTCTGAACAGGAAGCTGGCCTCTGAGACAATCGACGTCACTCTGCCGGCCAAAAAGATCAAGCTGGGTCACCGCCACCCCAATACCAGAGTTTTGGACGAGGTGGAGCGGATCTTTATCGGCATGGGCTATGAGGTGGTTGAGGGACCTGAAATCGAATATGACTACTATAACTTTGAGGCCCTCAACATTCCCGCCAACCATCCGGCCAAGGATGAGCAGGACACCTTCTATATCAATAAAGACATTCTTCTGCGCACCCAGACCTCACCGGTACAGGTCCGCGTGATGGAGAAGGGGAAGCTTCCCATTCGCATGATTGCACCCGGCCGCGTCTTCCGCGCGGATGAAGTTGACGCGACCCACAGTCCCTCCTTCCACCAGATCGAGGGAATGGTGATTGATAAGAACATCACAATGGCAGATCTCAAGGGAACCCTTCTGGAGTTTGCCCATAAGATGTTTGGGGAGAACGTCAGGCTTAAGTTCCGTCCCCACCATTTCCCCTTCACAGAGCCATCCGCCGAGGTGGATGTCTCCTGCTTTAAGTGCGGAGGCAAGGGCTGCCGATTCTGTAAGGGAGAGGGCTGGATTGAGATCCTCGGCTGCGGCATGGTCCACCCGGATGTCCTGCGCATGAGCGGTATTGACCCGGAAGAATACCAGGGATTTGCCTTCGGCGTCGGTCTCGAGCGCATTTCTCTGCTCAAGTATGAGATTGATGATATGCGCCTTCTCTATGAGAATGACGATCGATTCCTGTCCCAGTTTTAAGGGAAAGCGAAGCGGATGGGCTTTCGATTGAAAGTATCCGGCAGAGGGAAAGCGAAGAGGATAGGTTTTCGATCAAGAGCATCCGGCAGAAGGAAAGCAAAAATGATCGGTCTGCCGGATGGATGACAGAAGGCAAGGCGCTAGATAAGGAGAAAAAGCATGAGAACATCTCTCAAGTGGATTAAGGCCCTGGTTCCGGGCCTGGATGTGACGCCCCAGGAGTTCGCGGATGCCATGACTTTGGCGGGCAATAAGGTCGAGTACTACACGGATCTGGCAGCGGATCTGGACAAAATCGTGGTCGGAAGGATTCTTTCCATCCGGCCTCATGAGGATTCTGATCACCTGCTGATCTGCCAGGTGGATGTGGGGACAAAGACCATACAGATTGTGACCGGAGCTCCAAATGTCAGAGAAGGACAGCTGGTGCCTGTCGCACTGGACGGTGGTCGTGTGGCGGGAGGCCATGACGGAAGCAAGACGGAAGGGGGAATCCGAATCAAGGCCGGAAAGCTCCGCGGCGTTTCCTCCGAGGGCATGATGTGTTCTATTGAAGAGCTGGGAAGCAGCCGGGATATGTACCCGGAGGCGCCCGAGTATGGCATTTATGTCTTTGAAGAGGACGCGGACCTTATGCCCGGTGATGATGTGGTCAGGGCTCTGGGATTGGATGATGTTGTCGTCGAGTATGAAATCACTTCCAACCGCGTCGACTGCTTCTCTGTTTTGGGTCTGGCCAGAGAGGCCGCAGCGACCTTCGGCAGAGATTTTTGCCCTGATCCGGTAACAGAGACCGGAAACCGGGAGGATGTCAGGGACTATGTCTCTGTGGAGGTGAAGAATCATGACCTGTGCGCCCGCTATACGGCCCGTCTTGTCAAGAATGTCAGGATCGCGCCCTCTCCCAAGTGGATGCAGCGCCGCCTGATGGCGCAGGGAATTCGCCCCATCAACAACATTGTGGATATTACTAACTATGTCATGGAGGAGTATGGCCAGCCCATGCACGCCTATGATTTAGACCGGATTGCCGGTCAGAGGATTGTGGTCAGAAATGCCGCCGAGGGAGAGAAGTTTACAAGCCTGGATGGGCAGGAGCACACGCTGGACGCGTCCATGCTGATGATCTGTGACAAAGACAAGCCGATCGGCCTGGCCGGAATTATGGGCGGGGCAAATTCCATGATCACGGATGACGTCCATACCATGCTCTTTGAGGCGGCCACCTTCGATGGGACCAATATCCGCCTGTCCTCCCGCAGAGCCGGTCTGCGCACAGACGCCTCCGCCAAGTTCGAGAAGGGACTGGATCCCAATCTCGCCATTGAGGGGATGAACCGGGCCTGCCAGCTGATAGAAGAGCTGGGCGCCGGAGATGTGGTCGGCGGGGTGATTGACATTTACCCCGAGAGGGTCAATCCCTGGACTCTACCCTTCCAGGCGGATGCCTATAATCACTTACTGGGGACGCAGATCAGTCCGGAGCAGATGATCGAATACCTGAAGCCTCTGGGGATCGGATATGACAGAGAAAAGGGGCAGCTGCAGATCCCGACCTACCGGCAGGACCTGCACTGTGACGCGGATATTGCGGAGGAGATCGCCCGCTTCTATGGCTATGCCAATATCCCGACCAGCCTGCCGGGAGGATCTTATGCCGGTGGTCTGAGCAAGAAACAGAGGATTGAGGGCCTGATTCGTGATACGGCAGAATTCTGCGGATTCTCTCAGGCTATGTGCTATTCCTTCGAGAGTCCCAAGGTCTTTGACAAGCTTCTGCTGCCCGCGGAAGATCCCCTGCGCAAGGCCATCCGTATTTCAAATCCCCTGGGAGAGGACTTCTCCATTATGAGAACCTGCTCTTTAAACGGAATTCTGACCTCGCTTGGAACCAATTACAGCCGGCGCAACGCGGATGTTTGGCTCTACGAGATGGGAAATGTCTACCTGGCTAAGTCCCTGCCCCTGACAGAGCTCCCCGAGGAGCGTCTTAAGCTGACGCTGGGCGGCTATGGAGCGATCGATTTCTATCAGATGAAGGGAGCTGTTGAGGAGATTTTGGCCAAGCTGGATATGAGAGACCGGGTCAGCTATGATCCCGGGAGCGGATATCCCTTCCTGCATCCCGGTCGCCAGGCCAATATCCGCTATGAGGGACAGGAGATCGGATATATCGGTCAGATGCATCCGAGCGCGGCTGGCAACTATGGGATCAAGGATCCGGTCTATGTCGCGGTTCTCGATATCGAGGAGCTGGTTTGTTATGCCAACTTTGCTGTCAAATATGAGGGGATTGCCAACTTTCCGGCCTCCAGAAGAGATCTCTCCATGGTTGTGCCCAGGGAGATTCTCGCGGGAGACATTGAGGATATCTTCGCCTCTTGCGGGGGCCGGATCCTGGAGTCCTATGAGCTCTTTGATATTTACGAGGGCGCGCAGATTCTGTCCGGCTACAAGTCCATGGCCTACACCCTGACCTTCCGCGCGAAGGACAGGAACCTCTCTGATGAGGATGTGAATCGGTCTATGGATTCCATATTAAAGGCGCTGAAGGAAAAGGGGATCCGGCTTCGGGAGTAATTCGCCGGGGGAAAGAAGGATAGAGAGGAAAGATCGATGGACGTCAAGGATTTCGACTATGAGCTGCCAGAGGAGCTGATTGCGCAGGATCCCCTCTTAAAGAGGGATCAGTCCCGCCTCCTGGTCCTGGATCCTGAGACAGGGGCCATGGAGCACAGACATTTTTATGATATCAGGGATTATCTGAGGGCAGGTGACTGCCTGGTCATCAACAATACCAGAGTCATCCCCGCCCGCCTGCTCGGGGCCAAGGAAGAGACCGGGGCCAAGGTAGAGGTTCTCCTATTGATCAATCACGGTGGAGACAATTGGGAGACTCTGGTGAAGCCCGGCCGCAAGTGCCGGGAAGGAGCCAGGATCAGCTTCGGAGAGGGCCTTCTGGTCGGACAGGTGACGAAGGTTCTAGAGGATGGGAACCGAATGATCCACTTCTCCTATCAGGGAATCTGGGAAGAGGTCTTAGACCGGCTGGGACAAATGCCCCTGCCTCCTTATATTCATCACCAGCTTGTGGACAAGAACCGCTATCAGACCGTTTACGCCAAGCATGACGGGTCGGCGGCGGCTCCGACGGCCGGTCTGCATTTTACGCCGAAGCTTTTAGAGGAGATCAGAAAGAGCGGTGTGGAGATCGCGGAGGTGACTCTGCATGTGGGTCTTGGAACCTTTCGCCCTGTCAAGGCGGACCGGGTCGAGGATCATGACATGCACTCGGAATACTATGTGGTAGGTCAGGAGGCGGCGGACACGATCAATCGCGCCAGGGCCAATGGAGGCCGGATTATTGCGGTTGGGACCACCTCGACCAGGACCCTGGAATCTGTCGCCGAAGCGGATGGGACGATTCCTGTCAAGTCCGGCTGGACGAAGATCTTTATCTATCCGGGTTATCAGTTTAAGGCAATCGACGGATTGATCACCAACTTTCACCTGCCCCAGTCCACTCTGCTGATGCTGGTGTCGGCTCTGGCCGGACGAGACCATATCCTGAAGGCCTACCGCGAGGCAGTGGAGGAGAAGTATCGCTTTTTCTCCTTTGGGGACGCGATGTTTATCAAACCGAGAGAAAAATGAGATCAGAGCATTCCTGTTTATGAGGAGGAAAAATGGCAAGAAGTGAGTCTGAGAAATTAAAGGCAATGCAGGAGCTGACGATGATGCAGTCAGAGGAGGAGAATATTGCAGGGAAATTCAATAAAGGACTGGACCGGTTCGCCTCGATTGAAAGTGAGGACCTGCTGGCCTTTCTCAAGGCGGTGACAGAAGATCAGGAGAATTAAGACAGGGTTAAGGAAATTAAGAAAAACAAAAGGATATTTCCAGTCGAAGCAATCAAAAAAGCCTTATACTGAAATAGACGTGTTTGCCGGCACAAGAAGGAGGACCTATGCTGGAAGTTTCCCATTTATCCAAGAAATATGGAAAATATTACGCGAATCATGATTTAAGTTTTCGAGTTTCAGATGGAGAGATCCTGATTATGATGGGTCCAAACGGGGCCGGCAAATCAACGGCGATCAAGTCGATTATGGGTCTTTTGCGCCACGAGGGATGGGTTCATATGGATGGGATGCCTACAGGCAAGGCGGAGGCCAGACGCTATCTGGGTTATGTTCCAGAGATGCCGGCTCTCTATCCCAATCTGACGGTAGACGAACATCTGGAATTTATTGCCAGGGCCTATCGGCTCAAGGATTATAAAACCTATAAGGAAGAACTCTTAAGCCGGATGGAGCTGACAGACAAGCGGAAGAAATTTGGGGATGAACTCTCCAAGGGAATGCAGCAGAAATTATCCATCTGCTGCGGATTTCTGCCAAGACCGAAACTGCTTATCTTTGATGAGCCCATGATCGGTCTGGATCCGCATGCGATTCGTGAATTAAAGAAGATGATTCTTGAACTGCGTGAGGAGGGCAAATCTGTTATGATTTCAACCCATATCATTGATTCGGTTGAGGACCTCTGGGATGAAGCTCTCATCTTAAAGCAGGGGCAAATTCTTGCCAGTGTGACCAGGCAGTCTCTGGCCGAGCAGAATACCTCTCTGGAAGATCTATACTTTCAGCTGACGGAGGGAAAAGAAGCTGAGGCAGAGGAGGCGCGATTATGAGAGTCTTTGGCTATTATCTCGCGCACAGTTTCAAAAACAGCATTCGAAAGATCTTTCGAACCTGGGTTGCCATTTATATTGTCTTCATAATCCTTATGGCAGTTGTCGGAGGCCTGATCGGCTATTCTGTCTCCCACCTCTCCGAAGGCGGGAAGAAAGAGGAGATTAGGCAGGAGGAGAGCTATGACCGGGGAGATGGTGGGAAGGACTCCCGGGCAAAGAATCAGGCGCAGAGTCAGGAGTATCCCCTTGCGGCCGCCCTGGGGATTCAGGGGGTGAGCGGGAGACAGATCGGTATGGCGCTTCCCTTTCTGGTGGGTTTTTTGGTTCTGCTCTTTGCCCTCTACTCGGCGGGGAAGAACGGTTCGGCGATCTTTCAGATGGCAGATGTCAATCTGCTCTTTACTTCGTCTATGCGGCCCCAATCCATTCTGGCTTTCCGAACGATGATGCAGACGATTCTCCTCTTTGTCTCGGCGATCTGGATGTCCTTTCAGATTCCTAATTTCATCAATATGGGCATGGGACTGATGGGGGCAATCTCCCTGGTGGCAGTCTGGGCACTTCTGCTGATCTTCATTCAGTTTGTGAGCATTGTTGTCTACAGTCTGCTCTCTCTCAGAGAGGGCAGATATCGAAGCCTCAGTCATTATATTGTCTATGTTATGCTTGGTTTGCTGGCATTTGCTTTACTCTACTATGTCAAGACCAGCGGCAGCAGTCCGCTGATGGCCCTGATTGAGATCGCGACATCGGATCAGATCCGCTTTGTGCCATATCTGGGTTGGCTGGCTGCTTTCTCCTGGTCCATGACGGCAGGAGATATGGGAGACGCTGCCCTTTGGATGGGGGCTTTTGTCCTGGGAATGATCGTTCTGACTCTGATTATCTGGAAGATTCCGGTCTTCTTCTATGAGGATGCCCTGCCCCAGGCAGAGAAGCGGCAGAAGATGATGGAGGCTTCCAGGGCTAAGGGAAAGCCTCTGGAGAGCAATAAGAAACGATCTAAAATCGCCGGGTATTTTCGCTATGACGCTGGGCAGATGGGGCGCGGCCTGGGGGCAAATGCTTTTTTCTTTAAGGCGCTGCACAGCTGGCGGTCAGAAGCGGTGCGAGGGGTCATCAGCCGCAATGCCCTGATCAATCTGGCGATAGGAATCGGCAGCTATCTGGTGAACGACCGGCTGGGCCTGACAGATCCCAATCGGCTTCTGGCTGTTTACTTCGCGGCAATGATCATCTTCATCTTCATGATGTCTGCCGGGACACATTTGAATCAGGAACTGGAGCGTGACTTTATTTTCCTGGTGCCGGAACCGGTCTGGAAGAAGCTTGCCTTTACTGTGCTCTCTGATCTGGTCTGCGATCTGATGGATATTCTGCCCGGCTGGATCATTTTCAACCTTCTGGTCAGACCGGACCTTTCGATGAACCTGGCAGGGCTGCTTTTACTTGTGACCACGGGCCTCTATGTCGCGGGACAGAGTGTTTTGACCAAGCTGGTGATTCCGGACCGGCTGGCGGCTATGGTAAAACGCATGATGACTATGGTGATTTACAGCTTTTCCATGATTATTATCCTGGTAAGCGCAATTGTTGGGGCGATGATCAGTGGCTTTTGGGGAGCGATGGTTGCGGTCGGAGCTGCAGAGACTGTGGCCGGAATATTGGCTTTCTTACCCGGTCCCTTCATTATCGAGCGGGGGAGAAGTTAGGAACGCAAATACAGTGCCCGCCCGGTCTTGTCTTACAGGGTCTGCATGCAGTGAAAGGAATTGAAATTGACAGATACTATTATTTTTCCAAATCTCCATCTGACCTTACATGTGGGCCGCAATATTAGTATCGGAGGCTTTACCATTGCCTACTACGGGATCATTATTGCCATTGGCATGCTGATTGGTGTCAATCTGATCTTGCGGGAGGCCAAGCGAACCGGACAGAAGGAAGACGACTATCTGGATCTGTGCATCTGGGGCCTGATTGCCGCTGTGGTCGGATGTCGTATCTATTATGTGGCCTTTCGCTGGGACGACTACCGGGACAATCTCTTAGAGATCTTTGACCTGCGGGCAGGAGGCCTGGCGATCTACGGGGGAATCATCGGGGCGGTTCTTATGATTGGAATCCTGACCAAGCTGGTCAAGAAGATTTCTTTCTGGCAGGTGGCAGATACGGTTGTTCTCGGTCTGGTAATCGGTCAGGTTCTGGGACGCTGGGGCAACTTCTTCAATCGAGAGGTCTTCGGGGAGTACACCAATAATCTCCTGGCCATGCAGCTGCCTGTCTCCGCCATACGAACCAGTTCCGAAATTTCGTCGACTATGGCTCAGCACATGGTGACCATCGGTGGAGAGACCTTCATCCAGGTGGCCCCCACATTTTTGTATGAATCCATTTGGAACCTTGCCCTTTTTGTTATTCTCATGCTGCTGCGAAAGCATATTCGATTCCGGGGGCAGCAGTTCTGGACCTATATGCTGGGATATGGAATCGGACGCTTTTGGATTGAGGGCGTCCGCACAGACCAGCTCTATCTCTGGAATACTTGGATTCCGGTCAGTCAGCTTCTGGCAGGGATTCTTGCCCTGCTGGGCTTCCTTGTCCTGCTGATCGGGCTGATCAGATCCAGAAAACATCCTTTAAGGGAAAGAGAGCCAGAAAAGAAGAAGGCTCTGCAGACGGCCGGAACAAACCGACCCGGGGAAGTTCAGCTGCTGGATTTAAATGATGAGTCGGATGATGTCGAAAGGGAAACTGGATTCGGACAAGAAGGTCAGAAATCAGAAGAAGAGAAATAGAAATACCATTTGATATGTGGGGATTGTCTCCCCCGATCGAAGAATTAACGTTACAGGACTTTCGACAGAGAGACGAAAAGCGGTTTTGGCTGGCCTTACAGGCACTGGTCAAAACCGCTTTTCATCTGAAACATTTCCCTAATGAGCAGCTTTTTGAGCGGCTTTGATAGAAGACGTGCACATAGGCGACTTGCCTATTTCTGAATAAAAGAAATAAAAAATGATTCGATCACCCGGAGCCAAACGCAAATTATGCGGTACCAGCTCGTCATATTTTAATAGAAGCTCATTTTGATCGGGAGGGAATAAAGAATCCGCACTCTTGTTTACCAAGGAGACCCGAAGGATTTTATTATCGTTGTCTATGGAGATGATATATGCCTCTTGCTTTAACAGAGCTGATCCTATGCCCCCGGATATTAAAAGGCTGTGATCTGGTTCGGACTTTTTTGAAGCGGTAATTACGCATATAAAAACCCCAAAAACGATACAGAGAATAAGGAGTTTTTTCTTATTCATGGAAAAATGTCCCTTCGTAGTCAGTCCAATATGCGTAATCGAGATTTATATATCTCACTGCTGCATACCATCCATCACATGCCATAAGAGGGAAGGAAAAAGAGTAAAGCTAAAGAGACCGATCATAGAATCGATAGAAAGCTTCTTTTTATGTTTTTCATAAATAACCTCCTTTTATTTGTATATGAAGATGGGGTAAAACGAAAAAACAATGGACTCACCTCCTCTTATTTAATAATTTTACTCTCGTATATGAAATGAAATCAAATTTTTTTTCACGGCTATTTAGCTTCCACCGAATTTCAATTTCCAGGAAGTTACCTGTTGACATTTGTCAGCAGGTTTTTTTGTGCAGATCTAAGGGCAGGACAGGGAGACATGAGGATAGAAGACGCGGGGATAGGGAGGCGCAAGGACAGTGAGGGCGGGGCGCAGGAATAGAGATATGCAGGGACAGTGAGGCGCAGGACAGTAGCGCAAGATTGGAGACATGCAGGGAGGGGAGAATCAAGGATGTGGGGAGTGCAGGGGAGTTAAAGCGCGCGGAAATGAAGGCACCGGAAAAGAACGGGTCAATAGTACTGAAAAATCAGTGTAGAAAATGTGAAATCCTGTGACTATTACACAAAATATATGTTCTTGCACTAGATATAGAGATAAGAGGAACAAAAAACACAATTTATTGTATGGGATTTGCCTCCACCGGGCTGCCAGCTCCCACAAGTCCGCTGTTTCAGAGGATTTCCGCATTGAAATGCCTCTCGTGTCAGGTTAAAATACAGGACAAGTGGTACGAAGTGGTAACTAAGTGCCACAAAGTGGTGGATAAGTTGAAAACTCTGTGGACAAGTAAGAGAGACGAAAAGTTATCCACAGTGGTCAGGAAGCGCTACTGCAGGCGGTGGATCAAAAGAAATCTGAGGGAAAGGAGGTTTGTGCCATATGTTCATGGGAGAGTATGAACACAGCGTGGACAGCAAGGGACGTCTGATCATTCCCGCCAGGTTCCGTGAAGAACTGGGCGAGGGCTTTGTGATGACCAAGGGGCTGGACGGCTGTCTCTTCGTTTACTCGGCCGAGGAGTGGCACAAGCTTGAGACCAAGATTCATGAGACCCCGATGACCACAAAGGATGCCCGCAAGTTCATGCGTTTCTTCTTTGCCGGCGCCGCCACCTGCGAGATCGATAAGCAGGGGCGTACGCTGATCCCTCCCAGCCTTCGCGCCTATGCCGGGCTGAGCAAGGATGTGGTTTTGGCCGGAGTCTCAACCCGTATCGAGATCTGGGATAAGAAGCTCTGGGACGAGACCAACAGCTATGAGGATATGGATGAGGTGGCTGAGCACATGGCGGATCTTGGTATCATGATCTAAGGAGCAAAGATGGAATTCAAACACTATTCGGTCATGCTCCGGGAGACGATCGATGCCCTCGCCGTCAAGCCCGATGGCATTTATGTGGATGGCACGATGGGCGGCGCGGGACACTCCCGCCAGATCGCGTCCCGCTTGTCCGGGAGGGGACGTCTGATCTGTATCGATCAGGATGCGGATGCCATCGCGGCCGGAAAAGAGAAACTGACGGACTTCTCTGACCGGGTTACGATCGTTCGAAGCAATTATGAGCGGATGCGCCAGATTTTAGAGGAGTCGGGAATTGCTTCTGTCAACGGAATCCTTTTGGATCTGGGCGTTTCCTCTTATCAGCTGGATACGCCGGAGCGGGGCTTTTCCTATATGGACGAGGAGGCGCTTTTGGATATGCGGATGGATTGCCGCAATCCCAGAACTGCCAGAGATATTGTCAATGAATACAGCGAAAGAGAGCTCTTTCGCATGATTCGAAATTACGGGGAAGATCGTTTCGCCAAAAATATTGCCAAGAACATCGTTTTGGCCAGACAAGAGAAGACGATTGAGACGGTGGGAGAGCTCAATGAGGTAATCCGCAGGTCTGTCCCCAGGAAGATTCAGGTCACGGGCGGCCATCCGGCCAAACGAACCTATCAGGCCATCCGTATTGAACTCAACCGTGAGCTGGACGTTTTGAGAGATCACATCGATGAGATGATCGATTTGCTGGCTGATGGAGGCCGATTCGTCGTCATCAGCTTCCACTCGCTGGAGGATCGCATAGTGAAAAATGCCTTCCAGACCGCGGAAGACCCCTGCATCTGTCCGCCGGAATTTCCGGTCTGCGTCTGTGGGCGAAAGAGCAAGGGCAGAGTGATCACAAGAAAGCCAATCCTCCCCGGGAAAGAGGAGCTGGCGGAGAATCATCGCTCCAGAAGCGCCAAACTGCGCGTCTTTGAGCGGAGAGTTGTTAGAGAAGAAGAGTAGGAAGTAGGAACAATGGCTAAGGTTTCCAGACTTTATTGGACAAGAAGCGCGGACGGAAGCGCGGCGCGGGAACTGATCTCCGATCAGGAGTATCAGCTCCGCCGCCAGAAGGAGAAGGAGCGGGCGGCCAGACAGCGCCGCTTGCGGAATCGCAATCAGGTTCGGGCCAGACGTCAGGCCAAATACAACACCATACGTGTCGCTGTGTATCTGCTTGCGGTGACAGCTTTCCTCCTGGCATATGTTGCCCTGCAGTCCTCTGTGACCACGTCGATGAAGGAACTGGCGAATCTTCAGTCACAGATTGCGACTCTGAAGGCGGAGAATTCCGCGACGGAGAATCGGATGAATGCCGGAGCTAACCTGGAGACGGTTAAGGACAAGGCGCAGAAGTCCCTGGGTATGGTATATGCTGACAGCAGTCAGATTGTGTACTATACTATGGAGGATACCGATTACATGGATCAGTATTGATCTTCCGCTTGTAAGGGAATAGAGTCGTGGCGTCGAGACATAATCGAAGAAAGAAGTTATATAGCAAGATCCTGTATCGAATGCAGAAGAGGCTGGGAGCAATCTTCCTCCTCTTCTGCCTTCTTGCTGTTGTGCTCATTGGACGACTCATGTATATCAACTACGTTTCCGGCGCCAAGTATGAGAAGATTGTCCTCTCCCAGCAGAATTACAATTCCACAGTGATCCCCTTTCAGAGAGGCAATATTGTCGATGCCAAGGGGACAGTGCTGGCGACTTCCGTCGATGTCTATAATGTCATCCTGGACGCGCGGGAGCTGACGGACGCATCCGCGTTGGCGGAAAAGAAGAAATCCGGCAAGGGCAAGGAAATTGTCGACGAGACGGTCAAGGCGCTGACAGAGCATTTCTCTGAGATACAGGAGGATCAGGTCCGCAGGGAATTGCAGGAGAATCCAAACAAACGCTATATTGTCCTGGCCAAAAAGGTATCCAATGAGAAGATGACGACCTTTCAAAAGGACACGTCTGGCAAGAACAGCAAGGTAAACGGAATCTGGTTTGAGAAGCAGTATACCAGGCAGTATCCCTATGGTTCTCTGGCGGCCTCGGTGATCGGCTTTGCCTCGGATGGCAATTCCGGAACCATCGGTCTGGAGAGGGCCTATAATGATGTCCTGAATGGAACAAACGGACGCTCTTACGGCTATGTTAATTCCGACAACAACGTGGAGAACACGGTGGAGGAGGCAAAGGACGGGAATACCTTGGTCACTTCCATCGACGTCAATATCCAGTCGATTGTGGAGTCATCCATCAAGAGCTTTAACGACCAGATGATTGAGGCCCGCGGCGTGGCTAAGACCAGGGAGGCCATGGGAGGTTCCGCCCAGGGCTCTTTACACACGTCGGTTCTGGTCATGAATCCGAATACGGGAGAGATTCTCGCCAATGCCAACTACCCGGGCTTCGACCTCAACAAGCCGAGGGATATATCCTCCTATTACACGCCGGAGCAGTTATCCGCCATGTCAGCGCAGGATCAGCTTCAGGTACTCAACAACATATGGAATAACTTCTCTGTCTCCAGCGCCTATGAGCCCGGGTCCACAGCCAAGGTTCTGACCATGGCGGCGGGACTGGAAACAGGCACGGTCTCCACTTCAGACACCTATGACTGCTCCGGCGGAATGCAGGTGGGAGATTACTATATTCACTGCTGGAACCATGAGGGCCATGGGCATCAGACCATGCAGCAGGTTCTGCAGAATTCCTGTAATGTCGGCATGATGCAGATGGTCGCCAAGATCGGACCTGAGAATTTCTCCAAATATCAGGCCAGATTTAATCTGGGCCAGAAGACCGGCATCGATCTGCCGGGGGAGGTCTCTACCGCCTCCCTGCTCTACACCGAAAACCAGCTGGCTTCCAACAAGGTATCTCTGGCGACCAACGCTTTTGGACAGAACTATAATGTCAATATGATGCAGATGGCATCCGCCTTCTCCTCTGTCGTCAACGGGGGAAACTATTATGAACCCCATGTCGTCAGCTCCATTAAGGACGAGCAGGGCAATACGGTTAAGACGATTGAGCCGACCATCATGAAGAAGACGGTGTCCAGGGAGACCAGTGATACCCTAAAGACCTTCCTGAAGGGGGTCGTAGAAGAGGGGACCGGCAAAAAGGCTGCTGTGACAGGCTATTCTGTGGGAGGTAAGACGGGAACCGCGGAGAAGGTACCCAGAGGAAATGGAAATTACCTGCTCTCCTTCATCGGCGCGGCCCCGATTGAAAATCCGCAGGTTGTCATCTATGTGGTTGTCGATCAGCCGGACGCGCAGGATCAGACCAGTAACTCCTATGCGTCACAGATTTTTTCAAATATTGCCTCACAGATTCTTCCCTATATGAATGTTCCAACCGTCAATGATCAGGCCAAGGCAGCGGCGGATCAGGCGGCCAGGCAGGCCAAGGAGAAAGGGGTTGACCTGTCCGGAGGAAAGACCAATACAGCGACAACGGATACACCGAATCTGAATCCGGACGAGAGCGCCGCAGGCGGAAGATCTGACAATTCTTCAGGGACCGGCTATGGCAGAAGCAATGCCGTTCGCTAGCGGAGCAGAAGCAGGAGCAGAAGCAGGAGCAATTATGTTGAATCAAATTTTGATACCTCTTTTGGCGGCTTTTCTCATGGTGGCAGTGATGGGGCCGTTCACAATTCCCATGCTGCTCCGATTGAAAATCGGAAACACGGAGAGAGAGGAGTTAAAGAGCCATCAGAGCAAGAACGGAACCCCCTCCATGGGAGGGATCATGATCTTACTTGCTCTGACTGTCGTGTCCATTGTGTACGGGCGAAGCTATCCTCGCATTCTGCCTGTTCTGGAACTGACTCTGGGATTTGGGATCATCGGCTTTATTGATGATTTTCTAAAGACCGTCAAGAAGAATTCAGACGGATTGATCGCCTGGCAGAAGCTGCTTTTGGAGATTCTGGTCACCGGCATTTTTCTCTATCTGCTGATTACCTTTCACCCGGATTTTCGGGTTCTGGTCATTCCCTTCTGCTCAGGGATGATCGACAGCGGCGTATGGTCCTACCCCCTGGTATTTTTTGTCGTTCTCGGAACGGTAAACGGGGTCAATTTCACAGATGGTCTGGACGGACTGGCGTCCAGCGTCACTGCCGTCGTCGCGGCGTTTTTTGGCTTCGCCTCCCTCTATCTGGGTCTCGGCCTGGAGCCGATTTCCGCCGCTGTCATCGGAGCCCTCATGGGCTTCTTGCTCTACAACCTGCATCCGGCCAGGGTATTCATGGGAGATACAGGCTCTCTGGCTCTGGGCGGCTTTGTCGCAGGTATCGCCTATATGCTGCACATGCCCATCTTCATTCCGATTGTGGGTGGAATCTATCTGATCGAGGTACTGTCCGTCATCATTCAGGTGACGTATTTCAAGGCTACCCATGGAAAGAGAATTTTTCGCATGGCTCCGATTCACCATCATTTTGAACTGGGAGGCTGGTCGGAGACCAGGGTCGTGGGGGTTTTTACCATTGTAACCGTGATCCTGGCCATGATCGCCATGCTGGGACTTGTGGGGGCCGCCTGAGAAATGTCCGTGATATGTGATGAACCACTGCGGATCAATTGAGAAAGAAGAGAGTATGAATTCTTATCTTGTCGTCGGAACCGGTGTCAGCGGCGTAGCCGCCGTGTCGCTTCTGCAGAAATCAAATGCCAGCGTCTGTGTCTTTGATGGGAACGATACGTTAGATGAGGCGGGGCTGATCTTAAAGCACCCCCAGCTGGAGGGAGTAGCCATCTATCTGGGAGAACTGCCGGAAGAGGCCTATGACGATTTTGACACGGTGATTCTCTCCCCGGGAGTTCCCGTGGACAGCCCTCTGGTAGAGTCTCTGAAGGCCAAGGGAAAGAGGATCTGGGGAGAAATAGAGCTGGCCTACCGCCTGGGACGCGGTCATCTGGCGGCGATCACGGGGACCAACGGGAAGACCACAACGACATCCATGGTCGGCCTTATCCTCAGGACCTGTTTCCCCGATGTCCAGGTGGTGGGAAATATCGGAACACCCTATACGGAGGTGGCCGCCGACACAAAAGACGAGACCCGTATCGTCGCGGAGGTCTCCTCCTTTCAGCTGGAGACGATTGAGACTTTCCACCCCTTGGTGTCAGCCATTTTAAATATCACGCCGGATCACCTGAATCGCCACCACACCATGGAGAATTATATCGCCTGCAAGGAGCGGATTACAGAGAACCAGACAGCGGATGAGACGGTGGTGTTAAACCTGGAGGACCCAATCCTGCGGGAATTCGGGAAGACCCTGCCCAACCACGTGGTCTGGTTCTCCGGCAGGCGCAGGCTCAAGGAGGGATATTATTACCGTGAGGAGGATCGCAGTATCCGTTACTGTCATGGGCAGGAGGAAGAGCTCATTCTCTCTGTACGGGAACTTCAGGTCGTGGGTCGCCATAACTACGAGAATGCCATGGCAGCCATTGCCATCAGCAGAGCTATGGGAGTCCCCATGGACAAGATTAAAGAGGGACTCAGGGCCTTTACCGCGGTGGAGCATCGCATAGAGTATGTCTGTACCAAGCGGGGCGTTCGCTATTACAATGACTCCAAGGGGACCAATCCCGACGCCGCCATCAAGGGGATTGAGGCTATGGATTCCCCTACCTGCCTGATCGGAGGGGGCTACGACAAGAAGTCGGATTTCGGGGACTGGGTCGACGCCTTCAAGGGGAAGGTCAAGCTTCTGGTCCTGATCGGAGAGACCCGGTCTCAGATCGCCAAGTGCTGCCAGGATCACGGCTTCAATGATTTTGTCTACGCTGATACCTTAGAGGAGGCGGTGAAGATCTGTTACACCAACGCAAAAGAGGGGGATGAGGTGCTCTTGTCCCCGGCCTGCGCCAGCTGGGATATGTTCCACAGCTATGAGGAGAGAGGAAAACTCTTCAAGAAATACGTAAGGGAACTTCCGGATTAAGGAGACCGCATGTCAACACGAACCGCCGAAAGGAAGCGGAGCCGCTTCTTCAGAAAACAGGATAAGATCATCAGCAGGGAGCTGTCGAAGCGAAGGGCGTCGAGTTATGTGGACTATACCCTGGTTCTGCTTCTGATCCTGCTCATGGGATTTGGCTTTCTCATGCTTTACTCGACATCCTCCTACAGCTCCTATATGACCTACGGACACTCCTTTCACTATCTGATTCGCCAGGGTTCTTTCGCGATACTGGGCCTGGCAGCCATGTTTGCTCTGGCCCGTATGGATTATCACAAGCTCTGCGGCCTGAGGTGGCCGATCTATATTCTGGCCTGGGGAGGAACCCTGCTTCTCTTAGTCTTCGGCCGCTCCGCTAACGGGTCAACCCGCTGGCTTCGCCTGGGACCTGTGAGCGTTCAGCCCTCTGAGATCGCCAAGACAGCAGTGATTATTCTGACGGCAGGCCTGATTTCCCTGCATCCTCGTCTGGTGAATCAGTGGAAGGGACTGGTCTTGTTCTCCCTGGCCCAGCTGGCTCTGGCGGCGCCGATTCTAAAGGAGAATATGTCCACATCCATTATCGTTGTCGGGATCGTATTTTTCATGCTTCTGATCGCAAGCCGGGAGCGCAGGGCCTTCTTCTACGCGGGATTGATCGGACTCGGCCTTGGGACAGCCGGAGTTGTCTTCGGCGGAGCCTATCGTCTGGCCAGAATCCGGGTCTGGCTGCATCCGGAGCTGGACGCGTCCGACAAGGGATACCAGATCATGCAGGCCCTCTACGCCATCGGCTCCGGGGGACTCTTCGGCAAGGGGCTGGGAGAGAGCATGCAAAAGCAGTTCATCCCTGAGGCCCAGAACGATATGATCTTCTCTGTCATTACAGAGGAGCTGGGGATCTTCGGCGCGGTGATTCTGATCATTCTCTACCTGGTTCTGATCTGGCGCCTGACCATGATCGCCATGTACTGCAAGGATCTGTTCGGGTCTTTTCTCGTGATCGGCATCGCTGTTCACATGGGTCTGCAGGTGCTAATGAACATCGCGGTCGTGACCAACAGCATGCCAAATACCGGCGTCACCCTGCCCTTTGTCAGCTACGGGGGATCCGCCCTGCTGATGACCATGATAGAGATGGGAATTGCCCTGAGTGTGTCGAAGAATACAGGCCCGGGACTGGACCAGGTTTGAGGTGAGGAGTGTTGGAAATGCTGCATGATCCGGACAAAGAGAGCAATCGCAAAGCGCGTCAGAAAAAGAACCTGATCCGCTTTTATCTGCGCAGGGGACTTCTGCTTCTTCTGGGCCTGCTGATCCTGGCAATCCTGCTGATCGCGCTGATCTGTAAGGAGACCTCGGTCAGTGTGGAAGGTACAGCCATCTACAGCCAGGAGGAGGTGATCGACCGAATCTTAGATGACAAGCTGAGCCGCAGGAACACGGTCTATGCCTTCCTGAAAAATACCCTGCTTCCAAAAAAGAATATCCCCTTCATTGACTCGGCCAGAATCCGCTTTCGCTCCGCGGGGCAGATTACCATTGAGATCAGGCAGACTCCGATGAACGGCTATTATCTTTTGGCTGACGGGACAAACCGAGCCTACTTCAACGCGAAGGGACAGGTGACGGACGTCTCTTCACTTGTGGTCGACGGTTTGCCGTCTCTCAGCGGGATTTCAGCAGAGAAGGCGAAAAAAGGAGACATCATTCCAATCCAGGATAAGGCGGACCGGGAGAGTGTCCTGTCGATCTATCAGTTTTTCGCGGACAAATCCATTGCCATCAGCGATCTGAAGCTGGGAGAAAACGGAACAGTCCAGGTCAGCTGCAAGAACCTGAACATCAGTCTCGGGTCCAGGACCAATCTGAGAGACAAGCTAAAAAGGGTACCCTATCTGCTGGATAAGATCGAGGATATGAGCGGGACGCTGCATCTGGAGAACTGGACTCCGGATAATACGGATGTCATCTTCGAGAAGGATCAGGCACAGATGGAAAAGGAGGCGCAGCAGCAGAAGGAGAGTAATCAGGCGGATTCGAAGAATTCGAAGGAGGGTAATTCGAAGGAAGAGACCAAGAAGAGCAATTAAAAACTTGTGTCGTATGGACAAAAAATGTATTATAGATGATGTCAGTTTTTATCGTTTGGCAGAGGATAGATCGAATCCTCGGGCGATGAGAAAGTGAAGCAAAAGAGCAGAGAGGACCATAAGAGTCTTAAGTCGGGAAATACAGGGATATAACAGGAGGATACACCGTGTTAGAGATTACAACCAACGAGTCTGAGTTCAAGGCTAAGATTATTGTTGTAGGTGTCGGCGGAGCAGGTAACAATGCAGTCAGCCGCATGGTTCGCGCCAATGTCACCGGCGTCGACTTTGTCGGTGTGAACACGGACAGCCAGGCATTGAATCTCTGCCAGGCCCCCACCCTGATTCAAATTGGAGAGAAGCTGACCAAGGGCCTTGGCGCCGGCGCCAAGCCTGAAATCGGCCAGAAGGCCGCGGAAGAGACCGCGGAGGAACTGGCCAACGCCATCAAGGGCGCCGACATGGTATTTGTCACCTGCGGTATGGGCGGCGGCACCGGTACAGGGGCGGCTCCTGTGATCGCCAAGCTGGCCAAGGACCAGGGAATTTTGACCGTCGGAGTTGTGACCAAGCCCTTCCTCTTTGAGGCCAAGTCCCGTATGGTGAAAGCGCTCACCGGTATTGAGAACCTGCAGGAGAACGTGGACACGCTGATCGTAATTCCCAATGAGAAGCTCAACCAGATTACGGATCACAAGACCTCCTTCTCTGACGCGATGGAGATGGCGGATCAGGTCCTGCAGGAGGCAGTACAGGGGATCACTGATCTGATCAAGCTGCCCGGCGAGATCAATCTGGACTTCGGCGATGTTCGCACCGTTATGGAGAACAAGGGCATGGCCCATATCGGAATTGGTCAGGCCAAGGGGGATGAGAAGGCGCTCGAGGCGGTTCGCATTGCCGTCGAGTCTCCCCTGCTCGAGACCAAGATCGATGGAGCCTCCGATGTCATCATCAATATCTGCGGCGATATCACACTGCAGGATGCCACCAACGCGGCTTCTTATGTGGAAGATCTCACCGGCGAGGACACCAATGTTATCTTTGGCGCCCGCATTGATTCGTCCATGACGGATGAGTGTCAGATTACCGTGATCGCAACCGGTCTTCTGGAATCTGAGACCAATGACCGTGTGTCTCTTAGCGAGGAGAGGAAGAAGCAGGCGGCAACGGCGCAGGCCCAGCAGCTGTCGGCCCCGAGCTTTACCAAGCCCAAGGCACAGACAGCGGCTCCAAAGGCTCCCGCCTTGAACGGACTGGCTCAGCCCAGCCCGGTCAGGCCTACCGTCAAGGAGGAGGACATCAAGATTCCGGATTTCCTCAGAAGCAGAAAATAAAACGGGTTTTGTCATGATGAAGAGGGTCTCCTTCGGGAGACCCTCTTTCGGTAGAAGATGTATGTTTGAACGAAAGAAAACAGAGCGTCCAGAAGAATCTGCTCCTGAAAGTGCTTATATTCTGGATTTGATTGATCTCGAACGGTACAGGGATCATTTCTATGATTATCTGGCGATTAACGAGGACTACTATCTGCCGGAGGAGGAAGTGAGGGAGTACTATGTCCCCGGAAGCAACCTGCGCAAATACTTTGTCGTCCGGGGGGAACATGTCCAGCTTCAGGGGGGCCAGGTTCTCGTGGACGGCGGACCTGTCGGAGAGTTGAAGACGTCGGATGAAGAGATGGTGGAAGGCTGGCAGGACCGGGAGATCATCAAGCGCATGGAGGTCTTTCTGGGAGGGGGAGCATTTAAACAGATCCGCCTGAGAGAAGACAGGGTCTTTGACTGGGAGAAAAATCCCGGTCAGGCCGCCGGAGGACGAGGAAATGAGTCCGCAGCCCGGGGGACGCAGAGGACAGCTTCTGCGGGAACCGGGGAGACAAAGGATGGGGAAGCTGTCTTCAATGAGGGGGCAGACCCCGCGAGAACCGGGGAGACAAAGCTAGAGGAAGCTGCCCCGGATGAGGGGGCAGAAGAGAGTATCGAGGTTCGCGACCGGCGGGTCCCCTATTACGCCTATCTTTATCTGGAGCTGAAGGGGAGTTTGTCAGCAGGAGAAGTGGCAAAGAAGAGGAGCTTTCCCTGGCCCTCCCGGTTGATTTTTCGCAGGAAGCCTAAGTTAAGAAGAGCCAGGTCTCGGGGAAAGAGAGATGAGAGGGCATCTCGCGGCTGACCTGCCAAGCTGTGTGACCAGGCGCTGAGCCAGGCTGTGCGACTGGGCACTGAGCTAAGCTGTGCGACCGGGCACTGAAATGAGGGAATATGTCATCCAGAGTATTTGAGTTCTCAGATGAGGGCAGAGATCAGAAAGATACCGCGGCGGACGAGCCTGCTGTGACCTGCCAGCTTTTTGATTCTGACAGTGGATCGGCGGATCCGGAGCATCCCATCATGCTTCTTCGGGATTCGGCCAGGACCATGGTTCATCACACATCCGGAATATTCATCGATCCAAAGGGCAGGATGGCCTTTTGCTTCGGCAAGTCCTCAGACCAGCTCTTTGCCGATATCCTGCGCCTGGATTCTCGTTTTGAGGACCTGATCAAGTGGCTGGGAGAGAACAAGAGCCAGGTTCGCCTGTCCGGGGCACAGACCGAGGAGGGATACGCTGTCTATCGGATGCACGCGGTGGATGCGACAGGCAGGCATCGATTGTCCTCTGAGGACGCATTCCTTCAGCTGGCGATCGGGCGTCTTCTGGCATCGGATCCCCCCTGTAAAGCCAGGCCGGACATGGACGATGAGATTTCCGAGGAACCGCGGCTGACGGATCTGACTACAATTGAGAACTACCTGCGTGTTGCCGGCAATGCCTTGCCTGTCAATATCCGCGGCTGGGCCTGGCGCAATCTGTCCATGACCCGCAGTCATGCGATCAGTCAGGAGGAGAGACGACATGCCCAGAGGGCTCTCTCAATTATGCTTGGAATCAGCTGGGAGAGCGACTATTTTCCGCCCATTGATCCCGTCAGGGCCAGAGCTATTTTAGATGAGAATCTCTACGGTATGGAGAGGGTCAAGCAGAGAATTATTGAGACGGTCATTCAGATCAACCGAACCCATACTCTGCCCGCCTACGGTCTTCTTCTGGCCGGTCCGGCCGGAGTCGGCAAATCCCAGATCGCCTATGCAGTCGCCCGGATTCTGGCTCTGCCCTGGACTTCTTTGGATATGTCTACCATTTCCGACCCGGAGGCTTTAACCGGTTCTCCCCGCGTCTATGCCAACGCCAAGCCCGGCCGCATCATGGAGGCCTTCTCTCAGGCCCAGGCGTCTAATCTGGTCTTTATCATCAATGAGCTGGACAAGGCAGAGGCCGGCGGAGGGAGCAATCCGGCGGATGCCCTTTTGACCCTCCTGGACAATCTCGGCTTTACAGATAATTATATGGAGTGCACGATTCCGACCACGGGAGTCTATCCGATTGCGACGGCCAATGATAAGAGCAGGATTTCAGAGCCTCTGATGACGCGTTTCGCCCTGATCGATATTCCCGACTACACGCCGGAGGAGAAGAAGATCATCTTCAGGGATTTTTCCCTTCCAAAGGTCTTAAGACGCATGGCCATGACAGAGGATGAACTGACCATAAGCGATGAGGGTGTGGACCGGATCATTGCTGCCTACGCAAACGCGCCGGGAGTTCGTGACCTGGAGCAGGCGGCGGAGCATCTGGCTGCCAACGCCCTCTATCGCATTGAGACAAAGGGGGTCAAATCCGTTTGCTTTGACGCTAAGGATATTGCCTCCCTGCTGGGAGATTAAAGGAGCTGGACCGTGAAGTGGTCACTTGCAAAAGTCTTGAATCTTGTCAATTTTATTTGCCTTCTGGGGGCTACGATGGAACTGGCGATCCGCTACGGCGGCCTGCCGGCGCAGATCATCAGCAGGTATTCCCTGGATGGAAGCCTTGGGGAGCCTGGGAAGAAATCTACCCTTCTGCTTCTTGCCCTTATGATGTGGGCCCTGACACTCTTTCTTTTTTTGGCGGATCTTTTTCCCAGACTCTTTCGCATGCAGCAGGGGCTTTCCTCAGAGGAGACGGATGTCGGCCGGATTGTCGGGCAGACTCTGTCCGGAATTAAATTGGCGGTGACGCTTCTGCTCTGGTGGATGCTTCACAGAGCTCTCGGACAGCAGCCTCTCGGGAGAGCCTATCTCTTCCTTTTCCTGCTGGCGATCACTCTGCCCCTGGTTCTTATGCTCGTCAGGATTCTGAGGATCAAATAGGGCAGGCGCATGAAAAGCTGATGAAAGAGCATAGATTCGGGCGGCCTGTCCAGTAAAGAGGATTCGGGCTGTATATAACAGAGTGGGTTTGAGCGGACTTGTCTGAGAGGAATCTTTGGATTAGAATGGTTTCATTGAGTGAAGACAAGAGCGTGCGAGGAGCTCTCCTCAAGCAGACAGGACGCTATGACAAATGACAGGGGTGAAAGATGAGTCAGGAGAAAGTAGATCGCAATAAGGAGGCGAAGCGCAACATCAAGAAGACGCTGAAGGTCAGGCGGCGCAGGCGTATTTTGGGGCTGCTGGCAATGGTCCTGATTCTGTTCGCGCTTGTCGGCGGCGGCGGTTTCTACGGCTATCAGCGCTATCAGGCCTATCAGAAGACGCATATGAAGTCGACGGTGGTTGACCTGTCCGAGATCAGCAATTATCTGTCCAGTGTGACTGCGGGGCAGGAGAGCAAGTAGGTACTGTGATTGCGGCTTGACAGTCCGGTCTATCTTGGATACTATATTTCTTGTCGCTGATAGAAGCGGCAATATGCGCGAGTGGCTCAGTTGGTGGAGCGCGACCTTGCCAAGGTCGAGGCCGCGGGTTCGAGTCCCGTCTCGCGCTCGGGTAATGAGAAAGAAGTCGTCCCCCTTGGGGACGGCTTCTTTCTCATTATTCGAGTGCACTTTGCACTCGAAGGTTCGAGGTCTCGCCTGCCGGCTCGGTCGGCCCGCAATCATGGCGTCCACCGGACGCCGCGGGCCGTCTCGCGCTCCTGTAGGACGGAGGCGTCTCTTTAGGGCGGCTTCTTTCTCATGATTCGAGTGCACTTTGCACTCGAAGGTTTGGTCTCGCCTGCCGGCATTTTGCGCTCGAAAGTTCGAGGTCTCCGCAAAAGATTTTTTCCTGTGTTAGAATGGGGGAAGCTTTTTTTAATGAGGAGGGATTCATCAGATGAGAGTTATGAAGACGATTGGACTTACTGCGCTTTGTGGCAGTATGTTATTGTTTTCTGCCTGCGGCAGTGGCAGCAAGACAGTGACCGGATCCAAAGGAGACAGCTATCAGGTCAGCGATCAGGAGAAGTCTGTCTCCACGGACGAGGCTAACCGCAAGTACGAGCCCTATACGATCACTTTGAATCTGGAGAGGTCTGGCATCGGGCAGAATATCAAGGAAACGTTCACTTCCGCCCCGAAACGGGTTCTTTTAGACGGAGATCAGATGACGGATATTTTCCTTGATCTGGGGCTTCAGGATCACATTGCCGGATATACCAGAGGGGCCTGCTTGTCTACGGTCAGCGAGTTCCCGGCCAGGGACTCTCTCAACAAGGTCCTGGAAGACGGCTCCAATTTAAGCAGCGCTTCCAAGGAGCAGATTCTGGACCTGAAACCGGATTTTATGATGGGCTGGGATTCTCTTTTCTCGGAGAACCATTTCTCAGTGGACTGGTGCCTGCAAAATCACATCATTCCCTATTTCCCCTATTGCTGTTCGGACTCTGCGACCATGGAAGATCTCTATCAGGATTATGACGTTCTGGGACATGTCTTCGGCGTGTCCGATAAGGCGAAAGAGCGTGTGGAAGAGATGAAAAAGACCATCGACCAGGTTCATACGAGTCTGGGAGATGAGGCATATCAGAAGCCGGTTTCCGTCTTCGTCTATGACTCCGGTCAGGACGCTCCCTTCACTGCCTGCCAGGGAATTCCGGGCGATATGATTAAGAAGGCCGGAGGTCGGTCTATCTTTGATGATATCAATAAGGGCTGGGCAACTCCCTCCTGGGAAGAGGTGGTGCAGCGCGATCCGGACGTCATTTTGGTTTTGGACTACAACCATGATACCGAGGAGAAGATCAATTTTCTGAAGACCAATGAGGCCACTAAGAATCTGCGGGCAGTGAAAGAGGGCAAGATATACAGTGCCTGCTGTGCGGATATGCAGGGATCTGCCGGCTCTGCAAATGCCGTCAGAATTATGGCGAAGCAGTTTTATCCCGATAAGTTACATTGATTTTTTATTCATATGTATTGATTGGCTGCTGTTGAGGAGAGATCATGAGCAAGAGAAAAACGATATTTCCCCTGGAAGGACGGGTGGCTTTTTCGATTTTTATTGTTGTCATGCTTCTGCTCCTGGCAGTTTCCATTTTTATCGCAATTGCGTGGGGAAGCGTATCTATTGATCCGTCAACCATCCGGGGAGTTGTCATAAATCAGCTGACAGGACATGCAGTTGTCCCTGTCACATGGGAGGAGAGCACCAGGTCAATCATCTGGAACATCCGTCTGCCGCGCATCTTTACAGCGTGGATTGTAGGAGCCGGATTAACACTCTGCGGGATTGTCATGCAGGCCTTGACGAAGAACCTTCTGGCAGATCCCTTTGTCCTCGGGATTTCACACGGGGCATCTGCGGGTGCGGTTTCCGTCATTATGTACGGCTATCTCTCCTTTCTGGGTTATTACGCGACCATGTGCGGTGCCTTCATCGGAGCGCTGGTGGCCATGCTTCTGGCGCTTGGCATTGCCAGAATGAAAAATGTCCTTACGGCGACGAATCTGATTCTGGCGGGCATTGCCGTGTCAGCTCTCTTTGGGGCTTTGACCAATTTGATGATTTATGCCCACCAGAGCGGGTCCGATAAGGTGAAGACAGCACAGTACTGGTTGATGGGATCTTTGAGCGGAGCCAACTGGATCCGGCTTGCCTACGCCATATGCGCGTTTGTCATTTGCTGCCTGCTGATCCTTATGATGCATCGCAGCCTGGATACTTTGATGCTGGGAGATGAAACCGCGACAACCCTGGGAGTGAATACGGCCCGGATCAAGCGCGTGATTATTATTGTGGCAACCGCGTTGACCGGGGTGATAGTCTCTATCAGCGGAGTGATCGGCTTTGTCGGTCTGACGGTTCCCCATATGACCAGATCTGTCGTGGGAAGTAAGCACAGCCGTCTGATTCCGGCTTCCATCTTGCTGGGAGGCTCTTTTATGGTTCTGGCGGATCTGCTCTCCAGAATACTGATTCGTCCGGAAGAATTGCCCATCGGCGTTGTGTCCGCCTTCTTTGGAGCGCCCTTTTTCCTCTACCTGATCAAGAGGTCTCAGTCCTAGCAAAAAAGGCAAGACGAGGAAGCTGGATAGGAGGATAAGGGAAATGAGAGAGACAGACAATGGGGATTTGAAGCTCCTAGTGGAGGGACTGTCCTATTCCATGGATCGAAGGCAGATTATCGAGGATATTGATCTGCGGATCCGGCCGGGAAGTTTCGTCGGGATTGTCGGGCCGAATGGCTGTGGAAAGTCGACCCTGCTCAAGAATATCTATCAGGTACTTAAGGCGGATCGGGGTGTGGTCTATCTGGACGGACACAGAGTCGATCAGATGTCTAACCGGCAGAGAGCCCATAGCATGGCAGTCATGCAGCAGGAGAACAATATAGAGTTCGATTTAACGGTATATGAGATGGTTCTGTTGGGACGCTTCTCCCACCAGAAGGCTTTGGGGGGCAGTTCCGCAGAAGATCATAGAATTGTCTTTGAATGCATTGATGAGGTTGGACTGAAAGGATACGAGAAGAGGCATTTTCTGTCCCTGTCAGGGGGAGAGAAGCAGAGAGCCTTAATTGCCAGGGCGCTGGCTCAGGAAGCCAGGTTTATCATTTTAGACGAGCCGATCAATCATCTGGATATCGGCTATCAGTATCAGATTATGAACATCTTAAAGAGGCAGAAGCTGACCGTCCTCTCCAGTATTCATGATCTGAATATCGCGGCGACCTACTGCGAGCAGGTGATTTTGATGAAACAGGGACATGTCGTCGCGTCAGGAAGCCCGGAGGAGACTCTGCTTCCGGACCGCATCAGGGAACTCTTCGGAATTGACTGCCAGTTGGTCTGGAACGAGAAGACCGGATGCAATAATATTCTCTATTTGCCGGAAATGATTTAGTCGCTTTTCTGCTGATCTGAGGAATTGTTGTCGCCGCCCGTGATGCCAAGTCTTTTTAAAAGATTCTTCTGCGTCTGCTGCAAGCCCTCCAACAACTGCCTCTGGTTCTCATAGCCCAGGCTGTCGAAGAATTTCTTGATGGCCGACTGGGTCAGAGGATCGGCATCTCTCATATGTCCGAGGACAATATTGCCGACCTGAATCGGACTTTTGAGCAAATCGGACACATTGGAGCCGACCTCATTCATAGAGTCGAATAGAGTCCTGATGAAGGCCTGGCGCTCTTCGAATGTGGCGGACCGAATCCAGCGATCAAAGACGCGGTTCAGGTGTTTAACCCTAGGCTGCTGATCGAGTGCGGTCTGGAAGTGGTCGCCTTCAACCTGCCAGGAAAGTGCCCAGTGCTGGACGATATCTCTGGCAGAACTTTTGATGATCGTCAGAGAGCCTTCCTCCTGTGCTTTGGCAGGATATCGTATGGTGTCCGGATCTTCTAGGAGCATGCCGATCATGCCATAGGTGGGCGTGAACTTATGGATGCGTTTTTGGATGCGAGCCTGTCCCTCTCGATTCGAGAATTCCTCCGGAATCCCCGGGCCATCGTTGGAGTAGACAGAGTCAATCCGATCCTGGAGGTCCGCGACGAGATTGGTGGCTGCGTAGACAGCCAGAGTCCCTCCCTTGGAGTGACCGCCGACCCGCCAGAGGGCATTTGGCTCTTCCGTAATACGAGAGGCCAGATAGAAGGCCGCCTCTTTTTGGGCGTTGGTAATCTCGTAAGAAAACATGAAGTCCTCCCGCCAGCCTACGACTGTGTCATCAGTGCCGCGGAAGGCGCAGTAATGACTGTCGTCCGGTAAATGGAAGCAGAGGGCTGAAAACTGCATTCGGTTATTGTAATAGTCGGAGATATCGTTGACAAAATCGCTGACCAGAACCTGGCTAAAGCGGGGACAGGCAGCGGCTTCTTTTAGGAAACGGTTGTTCTGGCTCTGGTCCTGACCGGGAATGGCGCCCCGCTCCGGATGCTCCAGGAAGAGATCTGCAGCCTCCTGCAGGGAGATCTGTCCCTGACCAGGGGAGGGAATGATGCCGTCGAAGGCATGATAGGCAATTTGTGAGAGAACCAGATTATCTACGTCATTAAAGGGCCTTTCAGAAAAAGTCAAATCCCCCCGCCAGCGGATGTATTCAATCAAGTCAGCCATGTTACCTCCTTGCCAGTGCATTTGGATGCGTCTATTATCTGATAACCTGGAAGAAATGCCAACTGGGGCATAATATCGATTCCATTTTATGCATGGAAATAAATTGGGGACTTGACAGAATGAATGAAAGGTAATAATTTATTACTGACTTAAGTCAGTCAGTAAAAAGGAAGATTATAAATGAGAGTAACGAAAGATCCAGAAGAAAGAAAAGCAGAAATAGTATCGACTGCCCGCAGATTGTTCGAACAGAATGGTTATAAGGAAACACAGATTAAGGATATCGTGAGTCAGATAGGAGTTGCACAGGGGCTATTCTATTATTATTTCAAATCTAAAGAGGAAGTTATGGAAGCTGTTGCGAAACAGTATGCTGATCAGATTATGGAAGCAATCAGAGAAGTAGTTAATAGAGATGATGCTCTGATGAGAAAAATAGATGCAGTCTTCAATGTTTTTATTACATCCGCAAATCGCGAATCAAAGTTGTTTCTTGAAATGATGACTGCGAGAAATGGAGAAATTCACACTCGGATTTTTATTGAGATTGGGGAAAAACTGATCCCATTTGTGGCAGAGATGATAGAGATGGGAAATCAGAGTGGTGAATGCAAATGTGAGAATCCTGTTTTCTTTTCCCGTCTTTTTGTTGCAGGTCTATTCAGCAACATAAACCAGATTGCTCCCGAACAAAAAATTGAATATATGATATCGGAGTCATCGATGATCAAAGAAATTATCAAGCGATTATTTGATGTGAAAATGTGAATGAGGAAGTATTAGCTCTATGAAATAGAGAACGCACAAGAGCAAAGGAAAGCAAAGAAGATGAAAGCATTGATGTTTGAACATGTGACTAAAACATATAAGGTTGGACGCGGTTTCGTAAATGCTTTGGATGATGTGAGTTTTGAGATTGAGAGCGAGAAGGTTACGGTAGTACTTGGACCAAGCGGTTCTGGGAAAAGCACACTGTTAAACCTGATGGGGGGGATGGATCGTCCGTCTGAGGGAAAAATTACAGTATTCGGGAGTAACATAGCAAAACTTTCGGAATACGCTTTAACTGAATATAGACGAAAGAAAATAGGTTTTGTTTTCCAGTTTTATAATCTTATTCCATCGCTGAATGCATTGGAAAATGTCAGCATTGTTCAGAAAATGAATAATCAGTCTTTTGATCCGAAGGAAATGATTAACGATGTTGGTCTTGGAAAGAGAAGCAGATATTTTCCGAGTGAATTATCTGGAGGAGAATTACAACGGCTTTCTATTGCAAGGGCGCTCTGTAAAAATCCAGATATTCTTTTATGTGATGAGCCAACAGGCGCACTGGATAGTATGACGGGGCAGACTATTCTGAAATTGATGGTCAAAATGGCCAGGAAGTATAAAAAGACAGTGATTATTGTTACACATAATGCATCAATTGCACTTTGTGCGGACAGTGTCATTCATTTAAAGGATGGGAAAATAGAGTCTATAGAGCAGAATAAAAAACCGTTAACAGTTGATGAGGTGAAGTGGTAATGTGGATTCTGTTAAAAAAAATGATGCGTGACATGTGGCGCATGAAGGCTCAATTTATATCAATTTTTATCATGTGTGCACTTGGTATGCTGATTTATTCTGGAATAGAAGGTGTCTGGAATGGGATGGAGCAGGAGAGAATATCTTACTTCTCGGGCAGTAAACTGGCTGATATTTGGGTGAATGTCTCCGGTCTCGAGAAACGAGATGCAGAAAAAATTCAAGAATTAGAAGCAATCGATCAGGTACAACTCGCAACGGTAAAAAGCGTCTATTTGGATCAGGAGTCAGATGTACATATTTGCCTTACCGCAGATGAGAGCAACGAGGTTTCTCAACCCCAAATTGTACAGGGAGAACCATATGAGTGTGATGCAGAAGGGATTTGGCTGGATGCGGAATATGCTTCAAAGAAGAATATTAAAATTGGTGACTGGATTTGTCTATATGGAGATAAGGGGAAAAAAGAAATCGAGGTAAAGGGAATCGGATATGATCCGGAATTTATTTACTATACAGGATCCTCAACGGCTATGGCTCCTGATCATGAAAAGTATACGTTTGGGTTTGTCTCGCAAAATACAATGGATCAGATTGTTTCGAATGGTTCGTGGAACCAGATGAAAATAACAGTAAAATCCGGTTCGGACATTCATCAGTTGAAGGCAGATATTCATACGGAATTGAGTGGAAAATATCTTGGTGCTTATGACAGAGGCGAATTCGCCACAGTGTCCCAGTTTAGGAATAAAATTCAGCAGATTAGAAAAATGTCAATTATGTTTTCGATAATTTTTTTCCTGCTAGCACTTCTCACAATTTACACAACAATGACAAGAATTGTGAGAAAACAGAGGACGCAGATCGGTACTTTGAAAGCTCTCGGATTTCATGGGATCCAGATAAAAATTCACTTTGCTTTATATGGATTTCTGGTCAGTATTTCTGGGGCTGTTCTTGGATATGAACTTGCCCCATATACCATTACACCTGTTTTATTGGATTTACAAAAGGATTTTTTTAGTTTGCCTGAATGGAAGGCGCAGAATTCTGTCTGGTCCATTGGGTTGGTGATCCTTCTTGCCGTGATCTGTACGTTAGCGGCCTGGATATCTTCAGGAGCCATTGTAAAAGAAGTACCTGCCGTATCATTGAGAAATGATGAAGGTCATAGCTGGAAGAAAGTTTGGCTCGAAAATATTCGTTTTTTATGGGATAGTTTGAGTTTCGATTGGCGCTGGATTTTTCGCGATGCCGGAGATAATAAGATTCGCACCATAGTTGGGATTATAGGAGTGTTTGGAAGTCTAACACTTTTGATGGCAAGCTTTGGCTTGCAGGATTCGATTAATGAGACAAATCGGAAAATTTATAGACAGCAGTATACTTATTATGAGAAATTAAAATTAGATACATCTTTGGTTGAAAAAGATAGAGCAAAGATAGAAGAGGAACTGGATAATAAATACCAGTGGATTACAGAACTGTCTTGTGAGACGGGGAATGCAGGTGCTACCTGTTTGGAAAATGTTGTTGTTTTAGATAAGGGATATTATATGACGCTTCGTGCTGAAAATGGGGGGGCGATTGCTCTTCCGGGGGACGGAGTTGTTCTTTCACAGAATGCTGCAAAAGATTTGCATACATCTCCAAATCAGTTCATCAGTATATTGGCTGGCGGAAAGCAGATGTGTGTGAAGGTGAGCAGCATTGAGGATGTAAATAGTCCACAGGGTATTTTTATGTCCAGAACTTATTGGGAATCTTTGGGAAATTCATTTATGCCGAATACGTTGCTGGCTGGTAAAAGCCGTAATATCGAAAATGTGGAAAAAATGGTCGCTGTCAATGGGAAAATTCGACTTGACGAACAGTACTCCGAGGCAAAAAAAATTATTGAAAGTGTTCATGGAGTGATTGTTCTCCTGATTGCGGCGGCTATATTGCTTAGTGTGGTTATCCTGTATAATCTTGGATTGCTGAATTTTACAGAACGCTATAGAGAATATGCTACACTTCGTGTGCTGGGTTCTTATAATCAGGAAATTAAGTCGCTGATTATAAAGGGGAATGTTATTCATATCATAATTGGATGGTTATTTGGAACCGTAATCGGATGGTGTTTTCTTAAAATTTATGTAAAGACCGTCTCAACAACAGCCATAGAATATTCTCCTTATATTTCGTGGAAGTCAGATTTGATTGCTGCAGTGATTGCAGTTGGAAGTTCCCTGCTTATTAATTTATTGGTTGCGGGCAAGGCAACAAAAATTGATATGGTGGAGTCACTGAAATCTGTTGAGTAAATCTGAGGTAAGATTCTCAGGTTAAGTGCAACACTCCTTGAGAACATAGTATCAAGTAGTGTTTGCGAAAGTCGTCATTGAGGTGTGTAGAATTTCAGGCGATGGTTTGGTTTAACAGTGCGGTCAGCGAATCTTCCAGACAGTGTACGGCCTCTGAGAAACGTTTTCGGTATTTTTCAATGAAGACTTCGGCTCTTTCTCTGGCAACGGTGTCATCGGGCACCAGACAAATGGACTTTTGTCCACCGGCCACAGATTTCTTCTGCCGGTGTGGAATACGGGCCAGGATATTTCTCATGAAATGCCAACTGGATTGGCCGATCGCATAATCCCCGGTATGAGAGGGTGTGGCGGTATAAAGAATGTGAAAATATGTCCAAAATGTGATAAAATACACATGAGTTGAGGGGGAGAAGGAGATTTTTCAAATTTGAGTGAAAAGTGGGGAAATCATACTAACTCTCCTTATTTACGTTTTGTCTTAGGTTCCATGGATTTTACGAGAGGGGACCGGAAAGGGGCTGTAATATGGAAGAGGGTAAGCAAAATTTTTTTGAGGAGGATGTAACGGAGCAGAAAACAAGTGATTCTGAGCTTGACAGTGAGTTGGAAAGTGAAAAGACGGAACCGACAAAGGATGCTGAGTCGGAGGGCGAGAATCCTGCATCAGGGGAGGATGACTCTGGGATAGCAGAGGATGATAAGGAAGGAAGCGAAAGCTCAGAGCCGATTGAGGATGATCAGACGGAGACTAAGACGGCGCCACCTCCTGTCTTTGATCAGACGGCAGAGAGGGATGCGCAGGAGGGAAAAACCTTCTTTGGAAAGTACAGGAAATTTATAGTTCCGATAATAGCCGTCCTTATAGTGCTCATTGTTGGCGCGGGTGTGAAATCATTTATTGACGCCCAACCCGTGAGGCTGAGCAAGGAGCTCAAGGTTGAATTTGAGGGCTATGACGGTTATGGAACGGTTAAATACAATAAGAGCAAGCTCGATGAAAAGATCATGGAGGTGTCTTACAAGAAGGCAGGCCTCCCGCTGAACCAAGCGAAGCATCTTGAATCCGGATCCGGCAATTACTTAAAGATTGCCGCTGCAGAAGTAATGCGGAACAATGTGAGCTATAGGTTTGACAAGACGGATCATCTCAAAAATGGAGATAAAATCGTATTTACGGTTGCCTGTGAGGGAGACAAGAAGGCTTTTGTCAGTGAAACAAAAGAGTATACAGTTAAGGGATTAAAGGAATTTCAGCAGATATCCCTGGAGGATTTACAGAAAGAGTATCCCATTCAATTTATCGGCTATAACAAGTTTGGCAGCGTACAGTATGATAGCACCATCTACGATATAAACGCGAATCTGGATGGAAGCCTGGCAAATGATACTGTGGTAAAGGTCGGAATTCGAAAGGATGCTTTGGAAGATCTGGCCAAGCAGGGAAAAAAGCTTCAAGAGGATACCAATGAGATCGTAGTTAAGGTGAGCGGTCTGAAAGAAGTCACAGAAATTTCCGGACTTAAAGATATGTTTGACGCAGCAAATACCTATATGCAGGCAAAAACGAAGAATGACGATTACAGAACCTATCAGGTGGAGAAGCAGAAGGACTACATCAAGTTTTCTCCTTCCGGTTCAAGGAGCGAAAAGGGAGATGAGGGTTCTGTCAGTGCAAGAACGGTCTATAAGGTCACGGAGACGGTTAAGTATTTCCTCAGCGATAATTCTAGCACAAAGACCTACTTCACCTATTTCGGATGTGAGAATATGAAGGTTGTCGACGGAAGAGCAATTTTGAAGACAGATTCCTATGGTTATACATCCGTCGGTAGTCAATGGGCGAATTTGGAGTCCATTCAAGCAGAATTGAAGAGTAATGGATTTGCAGAGTACACAGCGCAGCAGTAAGAGTTCATGTACAATGTCAAACGAGAATGCCCTGTCCAGAGAAGCTGGTCGAGGGCATTCTCGCTTGACTGCTTCCATTTTCGCTCCCATTTTAAAATTTGGGCTTGACCTGAATGGGCAAGTTCGTTAGTATAACACTTGTCGTTGATCAGACGGCATATGCGCGAGTGGCTCAGTTGGTGGAGCGCGACCTTGCCAAGGTCGAGGCCGCGGGTTCGAGTCCCGTCTCGCGCTCGGGTAATGAGAAAGAAGTCGTCCCCCTTGGGGACGGCTTCTTTCTCATTATTCGAGTGCACTTTGCACTCGAAGGTTCGAGGTCTCGCCTGCCCTACTTTGCACTCGAAGGTTCGAGGCCTGAAAACTTGTCAGAAGGGCGGCTTCTCCATATAATTAGGAACAAGCAAATGGCCAGGAGGTTTGTCTATGAGCTATGCAGATCGCGTCTTTGTCGACATGTGCGAGGAGATTATCAATCGGGGAACCGGGAGTCAGGGGATGGAAGTCCGCCCCCGCTGGGAGGATGGTACGCCCGCGCATACCATCAAGCGCTTTGGAGTGGTGAACCGCTATGATTTATCGAGAGAATTTCCGGCCATCACCCTGCGCCGCACGGCGATCAAGTCCTGCGTCAATGAGATGCTCTGGATCTGGCAGAAGAAGTCCAACAACATCAGGGACCTGAAATCTTCGGTCTGGGATGAGTGGGCGGATGAAGAGGGCTCAATCGGCAAGGCCTACGGATATCAGATCGGCAAAAAATACCTGCATCACACAGATGCCGATGGAAGTCCGGTCTATATGGATCAGATCGACGCCGTACTCTATGACTTAAGACACAATCCCTTCTCCCGCCGGATTATGGTCAATATGTATAATTTTGATGATCTGCATGAGATGCATCTCTATCCCTGCGCCTACTCTATGACCTTTAATGTGACGAAAAATCCCAAGAGCGGGAGGATGGTTTTAAATGCCATCTTGAATCAACGGTCACAGGACGTCCTTGCGGCCAATAACTGGAATGTCTGCCAGTACGCGGTCCTGCTTCATATGTTGGCCCAGGTCTGTCATATGGAGGCGGGAGAACTGGTACATGTCATTGCCGACGCGCATATCTATGACCGGCATATCCCCCTGGTTCAGGAATTGATTTCCAGAGAGCAGTTTCCGGCGCCGAAGTTCTGGCTCAACCCGGAAATTCATGATTTTTATCAGTTTACAGAAGAAGACATCCGTCTGGATGATTATCAGTACGGGCCGCAGATAAAGAACATTCCGATCGCTGTCTGACGAAATCAGTGTTAAAGGATTCCTCTGTGTTAAAGGATGGATCGGCGCCGATGGATAAATCCCTGTTGGAGAAAGGGATTCTCGCGACGTGAATCTGGCCCGGGAGGTCATGGATAGGGAGCATTTTGACAGAACAGGTATCCGGGCGTTGAGAATAGAGGTGTGCGTATGAAAATGATTGTCGCCGTCGATCGAAACTGGGGGATCGGTAAGAATGGAAAGCTATTGATTTCAATCCCGGAGGATATGAAGTTCTTTCGCAGGACGACGCTGCATCAGGTTGTTGTCATGGGAAGAAAGACCCTGGATTCCTTTCCCCACGGTATGCCCCTGAAGGATCGGGTCAATATCGTTTTGACCAGAGACGCGCGTTTTAACAGGGAGGGGGTCATCGTTGTCCACTCCATTGAGGAACTGCAGTCTGTTCTGAGGGATTATGACGGCCGGGAAGTCTACGTCATCGGAGGAGAGAGCGTCTACCGCCAGCTGGAACCCTTCTGCGACCTGGCCTATGTCACAAAAATAGACTATGCCTACGACGCGGACGCGCATTTTCCCAATCTCGATCAGATGGAGGAATGGGAGTGCGCGGATGCTTCTGAGGAACAGACATACTATGACACGGAGTACTATTTCACCAGCTATCGCCGCAGAGCCTGAGGGAAAGGAATACAGATCCATCCGCCGGTATAGTTACGACAGATTCACGCGGGACGAGGCCGATGGAATCACCACATACCGATAATCCCCTGTGGTCATTTGATTGTTTCACGCGGAATAAGACCAGCGGGATGATACGTCGGCGTGAGGGCCTGTCACAGGCCGGATGATAAAGAAAGCGCAGCGGAGCCTGACAAGATAAGAGATACAAGGAGATCCTGCACCATGGATATCACGGGAAGAAAACTATTTGTCAAAGCCATGGAACACGAGGGCGTGGATACCATTTTCGCCTATCCGGGCGGAATGATCACAGATATTCTGGATGAGCTGTATAAGTCCGGCAATATTCGACTGGTTCTGCCCCGCCATGAGCAGGCGCTTGTTCATGAGGCGGAGGGCTATGCCAGGGCAAGGGGGAGAGTCGGTGTCTGTCTGGTGACTTCCGGGCCCGGAGCGACTAACGCGATCACAGGGATTGCCGATGCCCACTATGACTCCATTCCCCTTGTGGTCATCACCGGCCAGGTAGCTCAGAGCCTGATCGGCAATGACGCCTTTCAGGAAGTCGATATTGTCGGCATGACCCGGTCTGTCGTCAAATGGGGCGTTACTGTCCATGACAGAAGACAGTTGGGTAAGATCCTGAAAATGGCCTTTCAGATCGCGGCTTCCGGCAAGCCGGGTCCTGTCCTGATCGACATTCCAAAGGATATCCAGCAGGCCTATGGCCCGGATGAGTATCCGGACGCGGTGGATATCCGCGGATATAAGATCAATGACACGGTTCACATCGGACAGCTCAAGAAGGCCTTCAAGCTCCTTGAAAGGGCCAAACGGCCGGTGATTCTCGCGGGCGGAGGCGTTCATATTGCCGGAGCAGGTGATAAGCTTCGGGCATTTGCGGAGAAGATGCGGGTGCCGGTTGTCTCAACGGTCATGGGCAAGGGAACCCTTCCCGCGGGCCACGAGCTCTATGTGGGCGACGCCGGTATGCATGGCAGCTTTGCCTCCAACACAGCCCTCTACAATTGTGACGTCCTCTTTTCTATCGGAACCCGGTTTAACGACCGGATCACAGGCAATCTGAAGGAATTCGTTCCCAGTGCCAAAATTGTGCATATCGATATTGACACGGCGTCCATCTCCAGAAATGTAGTCGTCGATGTCCCTGTGGTTTCAGACGCGAGTCTGGCCTTAGACCACCTTTTGGAGTGGGCCAAGCCCCTGGCCACGGATTCCTGGTTAGAGCAGATCAGGTCCTGGGATCAGGAACATCCCTTACAGATTGTCAGACGGGAGGGGAAAATGTCTCCCCAGACCATCATGGAGTCTATCAACAGGGAATTTACGGAGGGGATTTTTGTTGCGGACGTGGGCCAGCATCAGATGTGGGCCTATTCCTACATTGCGTTAAATGAGAAGAAGCGCATGTTTACCTCCGGGGGGTTGGGGACCATGGGTTTCGGCTTTCCGGCGGCGATCGGCGCCAGGATTGCCTGCCCTGATCAGAATGTCATCTGTCTGACCGGGGACGGGGGCTTTCAGATGAATATGCAGGAGATGGCGACGGCGGTTTTAGAGGACGCCCCTGTGATCGTGTGCATTTTTAACAACGGCTATCTCGGTATGGTCCGCCAGCAGCAGGAGTACATTTACGGCAAGAGATACGCGATTGTCAACTTAAATCACAGGGTACACGCGGACGAGACCCTTGCCGATCCTGACGGGGGCCCTTATGAGCCGGATTTTGTCAGATGGGCAAAGGCCTATGGCGTGGAGGCGATCCGGGTGACCAAAGAGGAAGAGATCCTTCCCGCCTTAAAAAAGGCAAGACAGACGCAGGAGGATGGGAAGCCGATGGTCATTGAATTTGTGATCGCCAGAGAGTACAACGCCCTGCCCATGGTCAAGGGGGGGCGCCCCATGACCGACATGATCCTAAAGTGAGGAGACAAGATGACAAGAGATATGAAGATGCGCTGGATTGCCCTCCTGGTCGAGAACCAGGTCGGGGTCCTGGCCAAGGTGTCGGGACTTCTGGCGGGCAAGTCCTATAACATGCAGAGTCTGACGGTCGGAACGACAGAGCACGAGGATGTGTCCCGCATGACTATCTCCGTGTTGGCTGACGATGTGACTTTTGAGCAGATCAAGAAGCAGTTTAACAGCATGGTTGAGGTCATTAAGGTCATGGATCTGACCCATGTGCCCCTTCACATGAAGGAAATCATGTATGTGACCCTGGTCAAACTCAGCCCTCAGGATATGCAGTCGGCCTTTCAGATCGCCCGCGTCTTCAAGGTGGATATCAACGATATCGGTGAGGATTCGCTGATTTTGGAATGCCTGTTGACCGAGAAGAGCAACAATGAGCTGATCGCCCTTTTAAAGAGCAAGTTTCGCGGCAGACTGCATGTGGTCAGGGGCGGAGCGGTGGCCTGTGAGAGCATTTCCCATTCACATAGGGTATAATGTCTGATAATCGGATCAGATGACAGGAGAGGGATTATGATTTACAGCAATTGGAAAACAAGAACGCTGGCAATGCTTCTGGCAGTCGGACTTGCGGTTAGCTCAGCTCCCCTTGTCAGGATACAGGTTCATGCCGAGAATTCTCTGGAAGACCTGAAGCAGGATAAGAAAAAGGCCCAGGACAAGGTAAATGACGCCAGATCTCAGGCAAATCAGGCGGCCGAAACCAAGCAGGGGCTGGAGGGACAGCTGTCCTCGCTGGCAGAAAAGATGCATTCGACGCAGCAGACGATCGATGATAACAATCAGAAGATCAGCAATCTGCAGGAGGAACTGGGACAGGCGCAGGCTCAGAAATCTGAGCGGCTTGCAGCCATGAAGCTGCGGATCCGCTATATGTATGAGCTGGGAGATACCAACGAGCTGATCAGTATCCTCTTTAGTTCCGAGAATTTCGCGGATTTTCTGGCCAAATTCAATTACACAGCCCAGCTGACCAAATATGAGCAGAGGATGATTGGGGAACTGGAGAACCTTCAGAGGGAGATCGATACCAAGTCGGCGGATCTCTCAGGGCAGCAGGACGCTCTGCAGGAGAATCAGACGAGACTATCCGGCCAGCGTGACGAATTAAACGGACTGCTTACCAATGCGTCCGATGACCTCAAGGCAAAGTACGCAGACCTGTCCGGGGCGCAGAAGGAATTGGAGGACGCCAACAAGGCGGTTTCCGATATGCAGGAAGCCCTTCTGGCAGAGCAGAAGAGAAACGAGGCGAGAAAACTGGCTGAGGCCGAGCGGATTGCGCGTCAGGCAGAGGCCGATGCCGCTAGGGAAGGCCAAAAGCAGGAGAAGGGCCAGACCGGAGGAAAAAAGAATACGGATTCCGGGTCGGGCAGCGGCGAAACTTCGGATCAGGGAGGTTCTTCCGGCAAAACCGATTGGAAGACAACGCATGCCCAGGGACAGGCGGGAACGGAATACTGGGTCAAGCCCATGGGATACTCACAGCAGGAACTGGAGGAACTGACCACGATTATCTTCTGTGAAGCCGGGGGAGAGGGCTATCAGGTTCAGCTGGGCGTTGGCTCAGTGGTTCTCAACCGCGTTCGCAGCAGCTACTTCCCCAATTCTATCCACAGTGTTATTTTCGCTTCCGGACAGTTTGAACCGACCTGGATCCGGATGAAGGGGAGGTGGAACGGCCAGGTTATGTTCCAGTATTTTTACGATCGGAGAGATTTGCTCTTGAGAACGTCGAGAGCGTACCAGACCTGTCGGCAGGCGGCCCTGGATGTCTTGAACGGGAAGAGAAACACCAATCTCTGCTTCTTCTGGGCGGTGTCAAATTCAAAACCGGCCGGATCTGTCATCATGGGAAAGACGGTCTTCTTTGGCCGTATTGTCCAGAACTCCTGAAGCGGATGTACTTTTGTGAAGTTTCTGATACAAATGTGTTTTTAAGAAGAAGTGTTTTGACAGGCCAGTCGTCTTCCAATTATTTTTGGGAGACAGCTGACCTGTCACAATTTATGCCAGAGGAATTGCCCCTTGTTTGGGTATTTTTCTTGTGTTATCCTCAAACAGTAAGCGAGGGTCTTCTATTTTTTTTAACCCTTCTTGTTAAAAAAATAACAAGGCGGACATTGGACCTCACGAAATCCAAATGCTTCCCGCAGAATGCTCTCGCAGACTGGAAACCCATGCAGGTAAGGAGAAAACTATGGCAAAGAAAGTTGTATTAGCAGGTGCTTGTCGTACAGCGATCGGCAAGATGGGGGGGGCTTTTGCCAAGACCTCGGCAGTGGATCTGGGAGCCATCGTCATCAAAGAGGCTTTAAAGAGAGCTGGCGTTGATCCCAAAATGGTTGACGAAGTGAAGATGGGATGCGTTATTCAGGCCGGCCTGGGACAGAATGTGGCCCGTCAGGCTTCCATCAAGGCAGGTATCCCTGTGGAGGTTCCCGCTCTGACGATGAACGTTGTATGCGGTTCCGGTCTCAAGTGCGTTGTTGAGGCTGCCAACATGATCAAGGCAGGTGAGGCTGATATTGTTGTTGCCGGAGGTATGGAGAATATGTCTATGGCCCCCTATGCCCTGCCCAATGCCCGCTTCGGCTATCGCATGAACAATGGAACTCTGGTGGACACGATGGTCAATGACGCTCTGACCGACGCCTTCAACCATTATCACATGATGATTACCGCTGAGAATGTCGCTGAGCAGTGGGGCCTGACCCGCGAGGAGCTTGACGCCTTTGCGGCCGAGTCCCAGCAGAAGGCTGAGAAGGCTATGGCTAATGGGGCATTTAAGGATGAGATCGTTCCTGTGACTCTCCATGACCGCAAGAAGGGCGATTATGTGATCGATACCGATGAAGGACCCCGTCCCGGTACAACCGCAGAGAGTCTGTCTAAGCTTCGCTGCTGCTCCGGCAAGGAAGGTGGTCTTGTGACGGCAGGAAATGCCTCCGGCATCAACGACGGTGCTGCGGCAATCGTGGTTATGAGTGAGGACAAGGCCAGGGAGCTCGGCGTCAAGAACATCCTGGCAGAGTATATCGGCGGCGCCATGGGCGGCGTTGATCCGACCATCATGGGTGTTGGACCTGTCGCAGCGGTTAAGAATGTCATGAAGAGAACCGGCATGACGGTTGACCAGATGGATATGATCGAGGCCAATGAGGCCTTTGCAGCCCAGTCGGTTGCGGTTGCAAGGGATCTTGGATTTGACATGTCCAAGGTGAACCCCAACGGCGGTGCGATTGCCCTTGGCCATCCCGTAGGGGCTTCCGGCGCCAGAATTCTGGTCACCCTGCTCCATGAGATGAATCATGACGCCAATGCCAAGACCGGACTGGCAACCCTTTGCATCGGCGGAGGCATGGGCTGCGCCGCCATCGTCAAGAAGTACGAGGCCTGAACTGAATTTCTGCCGGGAGGGCAGAGGCGATGAGTCCTTTCGGCTCCTTGTTTTTTGACCAGTAAAAAAGATAACTTGTGGCTGTGAAAATGAAAGACACAGATGATATGCCGCGGATGTATTTGAATTCAGCTATGGCATAGAGTGCGATTCGTCTTTGCATTTCGCAGTCACTGATGTTTCAGATTGAGATTTATCTCAGGAGGATGACAAATGAAAATAGGCGTTATTGGTGCCGGTACCATGGGAAGTGGTATTGCGCAGGCATTTGCACAGACCGATGGATTCGAAGTGTATCTGACGGATATCAATAATGAATTCGCCGCCAATGGCAAGGCGAAGATTGAGAAGGGCCTGTCTAAGAGAGTCGCCAAGGGCAAGATGGACCAGGCGGCGGCAGACGCGATCCTGGCTAAGATCACGACCGGCACCAAGGATATCTGCACGGACGCGGATCTGATCATTGAGGCTGCCATTGAGAACATGGAGATCAAGCGCCAGACCTTTAAGGAGCTGCAGGAGATTGTCCCCGCTTCCTGCAAGTTTGCCACCAACACTTCTTCTCTGTCCATTACCGAGATCGGACAGGGATTGGACCGTCCTGTTATCGGGATGCATTTCTTCAATCCGGCTCCTGTCATGAAGCTGATCGAGGTGATCCAGGGCGGCAATACGCCGGATGAGCTTCGCGACTTCACTGTTGATGTAGCCAAGAGGATCGGCAAGACTCCGGTTCAGGTCAATGAGGCTCCGGGCTTCGTTGTCAACCGTATCTTAATCCCCATGATCAACGAGGCGGTCGGCATTTATGCGGACGGAGTCGCTTCTGTTGAGGATATTGATACCGCCATGCAGCTGGGCGCCAACCATCCCATGGGTCCTTTGGCTCTGGGCGATCTGATCGGTCTGGATGTCTGCCTGGCAATCATGGATGTTCTCTACAATGAAACCCATGACTCCAAGTACCGGGCACATGTTCTGCTCCGCAAGATGGTACGCGCCGGCAAGCTGGGGAGAAAGACCGGAATCGGTTTCTACGATTACAGCAAGTAAGATAAAGGATGAAGGAGAGTATCCATGGATTTCACTTTAGATAAGAAACATGAGATGGCCCGCGAGCTCTTTAAGAACTTCGCCGAGAACGAGGTAAAGCCTCTGGCCAAGGATGTGGACGAAGAGGAGCGTTTCCCCCGTGAGACCATTGAGAAGATGGCCAAGGCCGGCTTCCTTGGAATCGCTGTTCCCAGAGAGTATGGCGGACAGGGCTGCGATCCCCTGACCTATGTCATGGCAATTGAGGAATTGGCCAAGGTCTGCGGCACCACCGCTGTTGCCCTGTCTGCTCATTCCTCCCTCTGCTGCGACCCCATCTTAAACTACGGGACCGAGGAGCAGAAGCAGAAGTTTCTGGTTCCCCTGGCTAAGGGGGAGAAGCTGGGCGCTTTCGCTTTGACCGAGCCCGGCGCAGGTACGGATGCCCAGGGAGCCCAGACCAAGGCGGTTGAAGTTGAGGACGGCTGGGTCTTAAATGGCTCTAAGTGCTTCATCACCAATGGTAAGGAAGCTGACATTTACATCATCATCGCTGTTACCGACATGGTTGAGGATAAGCGCGGCCGCTCCAAGAAGCTCTTCTCCGCATTCATTGTAGAGAAGGGAACACCTGGCTTCACCTTCGGTACCAAGGAGAAGAAGATGGGAATCCGCGGCTCCGCCACCTACGAGCTGATCTTCCAGGACTGCAAGATTCCCAAGGAGAACCTGCTGGGCAGACGCGGCAAGGGCTTCCAGGAGGCGATGCACACCTTAGACGGCGGCCGTATTGGTATCGCTGCCCAGGCACTGGGCTTAGGTGAGGGAGCGATTGACCGCACTGTTGCCTTCGTTATGGAGAGAAAACAGTTTGGACGTTCCATCGGCGTTTTTCAGAATACCCAGTTCCAGCTGGCTGATATGAAGACCCGCATGGACGCGGCCAAGTATCTGGTATATCGCGCTGCCTGCGCTAAGGCTGAAAAGCCAAGATTTTCTGAGGAGGCCGCCGAGGCTAAGCTCTTCGCCGCTGAGGCTGCCATGGAGGTCACCACCAAGGCGGTTCAGCTGCACGGCGGTTACGGTTACACCAGAGAGTACGAGGTCGAGCGCATGATGCGTGACGCCAAGATCACCGAGATCTATGAGGGTACATCTGAGGTGCAGAGGATGGTTATTTCTGCCGGTATGCTCAGATAAGCGGAACATTTGCAGAATTGAGATAGGAGTGTAGATACATGAAAATCGTTGTATGTATTAAGCAGGTTCCGGATACCAAGGGCGGCGTCGTATTTAATCCCGATGGAACCTTGAACAGAGCGGCCATGATGACCATTATGAACCCGGATGACAAGGCTGGCCTGGAGGCTGCCCTTCGCCTGAAGGATCAGTTCGGCGCTGAGGTTACCGTGCTGACCATGGGCCTTCCCAAGGCAGCGGACGCTCTTCGCGAGGCCCTGGCCATGGGCGCCGACAAGGCTGTCTTAGTGACGGATCGCTGTCTGGGCGGCGCTGATACCTGGGCGACTTCTTCCACCCTGGCGGCTGCCCTTCGCAATCTGGACTATGATATCATCTTCGCCGGTCGTCAGGCCATCGATGGAGATACCGCCCAGGTTGGCCCTCAGATTGCCGAGCACCTTGGCCTTCCCGTGATCAGCTATGCTGAGGAGGTTAAGGTTGAGGGTGATGCTGTTGTCGTTAAGCGCCAGTATGAGGATCGTTACCACATGGTTAAGGCTAAGATGCCTGTTCTCATCACCGCTCTCTCAGAACTCAATGAGCCCCGTTATATGACCCCTGCCGGGATCTGGGATGCTGTTGACGCTGAGATCACCACTTGGGGCAGGGCTGACCTGAAGGATCTGGATGATTCCAATATCGGTCTCGCAGGTTCTCCCACCAAGATCGCCCGCGCCTCCGACAAGGTTCGCAAGGGCGCCGGCGAGAAGGTTGAGCTGGATCCCAGCGCTTCCGTTGACTATGTCATGGATAAGCTGGTAACAAAGCACATTATCTAAGCAAAGAAAGTGGTGAAATAAATGGGTAAGACAGCTAACATTGAGGCCTACAAGGGCGTATATATCTACGCTCAGCAGGTCGACAACAAGATTTCAAATATTTCTCTGGAGCTTCTGGGCGAGGCCAGGAAGCTGGCGGCAGATTTGAACGAGGAAGTCACCGCAGTTTTGCTTGGATCTCATGTGGGAGATCTGACGGATAAACTGGGCGAGTACGGGGCTGACAAGGTAATTCTTGTCGATGATCCCAAGCTTGAGACCTATCGCACAGAGCCATACGCGCAGGCCCTCGCGGCAGTGATTAAAGAATTTAAGCCGGAGATCTTCCTGGTTGGAGCGACCGCCATTGGCCGTGACCTTGGTCCTACCGTTTCCGCTCGTGTTGCGACCGGTTTGACCGCGGACTGTACTTCTCTTGAGATTGGTGATTTCCCCATCAATCCCCCCGCAAACGGTGAGCAGAAGCACAATCAGCTTCTTATGACCCGTCCCGCCTTCGGCGGCAATACGATTGCTACCATCGCCTGTCCGGACAACCGTCCGCAGATGGCAACCGTTCGTCCCGGCGTTATGCAGAAGATCGCTCCTGAGGCCGGGCGCAGGGCGGAGGTCATTCCTTTCGACGCGCATATTGAGGAGAACGACCGCTTCGTTGAGATTCTTGACATCGTAAAGAGCGCCGCGCAGACGGTCGATATCCAGCAGGCCAAGATCCTTGTGTCCGGTGGCCGCGGCGTCGGCTCTCCCGAGAACTTCAAGATTCTTGAGGATCTGGCAAAGGCCCTGGGCGGAGAGGTTTCCTGCTCCCGCGCCGTTGTTGATTCCGGTTGGCAGCCCCATGACCTGCAGGTAGGCCAGACCGGTAAGACCGTTCGCCCCAATCTCTACTTCGCCATCGGTATCTCCGGAGCCATCCAGCACGTAGCCGGTATGGAGGAGTCGGATGTGATCATCGCCATCAATAAGGATCCGGACGCTCCCATCTTCGATGTGGCAAGCTACGGAATCGTCGGCGACTATCAGAAGATTGTTCCCGCGTTAACCGAGGCGATCAAGGCGGAAAAGGCCAAGAAGGCAGACTAAGTGAGTGCGTCAGCGCGAACGGTCATCTTGACCGTCAATAAGCCAATTTGAGAAGTCCTCCGTTTCGGGGGACTTCTTTTGTTATAATGAGTTTCATGCAGACAATTACCGCTGAAAAACTAAGGGAGAAGCTGAGGAGATTAGTTGAGGTCGATGCCCTGGAAGCCGTGCGGGATCCGGGGCGGATCAACCGCTACTATATTCCCTACATGATGAGTGATGGGGTTGAGGACTACCTGATTCTTGACATGGATCCGGCGCGATATACCGGCGAAGATGTCGATCGACTGAAGGAGGACCTGCTGGTCTGGTCGGACATATGTCCTGACGATTCTCTCGGAGGATGTCAGAAAAATCAAGGGGCAGATGAGGGGGCAGGAACTGACCTGGAGGCTGCCATCGCGCAGGCCCGGGAGTCCTGCAGCTACTACCAATACCATCGGATGGGCCACTACTGGGTCAGTGGCCAAGAGCACCTGCGCCGTCTGGTCTATCAGCTGGGGATCATTCATGAGAAAATGACCTATTTGGGCAAAGAGGCCATCAATGAGAGGGAGGCCGGACTGGTCGAATTGGCGGAGTTTGGGCCGCTCAGGCATTTCTCGCCCGTCCATGAAAACCCGGTCAAGTGGCATGTCAGCTCTTTGGGCGGAATCAGGGCAATGCAAAAGCTGGCGGCGGACTCCAGAGATGAGCGCCTCGGATGGCTCCTGTCTTCCTTTGAAAAGCTGCCGAGCAAAGAACTCAGGGAATATCTGATCGCTTATCTGGCCTCGGATCGGGGCTTTGCTTTCTGTCAGGAGTTACAGAGTCAGATTGAACTGGCTTCCAGGCCCTACGCGAGCAGACATTTTTCCAACCGGATTGAGACCTGGGCCCAGAAGGAGCGCAGGCGCATCGACATTTCTCTGAGAGAAGAGGGGCTGGTCGGCCGATTTCCTCACTATAAGAGTAAGGACGGCGAGCGCCGTATTGTCATCACAGAGGAAATGCCTTTTGCCATGGGACTTTTAGACGATAAGGATATGGCCTATCGCTTCTATCAGCAGGAAACCATACTCGAGGAGGGACATTTGAAGACGAAGCTGAGGAAGCTGGCGGAGAAGCGCTGATCAGAAGGGTATTGGATCGACAGGAAGCGAAAGCAGAGTACAAGAGAGAAGCGAATCATGAACATCATGGAAGTTGATACCGTCCGCCTGGACGAGAAAAAGAAGGCAGTTGTTATTATTGACCAGACCAGGCTGCCGGGACGAATTGAATTCCTGGAGCTGAAAAATGCAGAAGAGATCTGGAGGGCGATCTACCTCCTGCAGGTGCGAGGAGCGCCGGCTATCGGAGTTTGCGCTGCTCTGGGACTATATGTTCTCGCGGAGCAGATCAAAGAGGAGGATTATGAGGCCTTCTGGGCCAGGCTAAAGAAGGTATCCGATTATCTCAATTCCTCCAGACCGACGGCCGTGAACCTGTCCTGGGCCCTTGAGAGGATGGAGCGATGTCTGGAGATCTATCACTTTAATGGGGGAGAGGATGATCGGGCAGGATGGCTTTTTTGCCTGCATGAAGAAGCGCTCAGGATCTACGCGGAGGATGTCGCGGTCTGCCGCAGACTGGGCGAATACGGGATGAGCCTGATCCGGGATGGGGACGGAATTCTGACCCACTGCAACGCAGGGAAGCTGGCGGCGGTTCGCTATGGGACAGCCACTGCGCCCATCTATGTGGGCATGGAGGCGGGGAATCACTATCGGGTCTTCTGTGATGAGACCCGTCCCCTCCTGCAGGGGGCACGTCTGACAGCTTTCGAGCTGCAGGCGGCAGGCGTGGATACGACCCTGATCTGTGATAACATGTCGGCCTCTGTCATGAAAAGAGGCTGGGTAGACGCTGTTTTTGTGGGCTGTGATCGCGTCGCGGCCAATGGCGATACAGCCAACAAGATCGGAACTTCTGTTCTCGCGGCTGTAGCCAGGCAATACAAAATCCCTGTGTACGTTGTGGCGCCGACTTCTACGATTGATATGCGAACGGCAAGCGGCGATGACATTGTCATAGAGGAGAGGAAGCCGGAGGAGGTCACTGAGATGTGGTATTCCGAGCGCATGGCGCCCGAGGGAATCAAGGTCTATAATCCGGCATTTGATGTGACAGACCACAGCCTGATCGCAGGCATCGTCACAGAGTATGGAATCGCGAGGGCTCCTTACGCGGAGAGCTTCAGGGATATTTTTGCCGAAAAAGAGGCCTGCGGAGGAGATCCCCTCGTACATAATTAGAAACAGTTGGACATGCAACAATTTTGTGGGAGAGATGTTGTATGATGTTACTATCTATTAAGTGAGCGGAAAGGAGATAGCGATGGCAGACATGCAAGAGCCTCATTTTGATACGGAACGTTTTACCAGGAATAAGAAGGAGCCCCAGAAGCCCGATTTTCATGTGGACGCCAACCCCAATTCCCATATTAAGCATGTGATCGGCGTTATCTCAGGCAAGGGCGGCGTCGGCAAATCATTTGTCACCGCTTCTTTCGCCTGTCAGATGAACCTGGCCGGGTACAAGGTGGGGATTTTGGACGCGGATATCACAGGACCCTCGATCCCCAAGATGTATGGAGTCCATGGGCCCGCTTACGCGGATGATAATGGAACGATTCCCGTCAGGGCGGAGGATTCCACCAAGATCATGTCCGTTAACCTGCTCTTAGACCAGGAGGAGACGCCTGTGGTCTGGCGCGGTCCCGTCATCGCGGGTACGGTCAAGGAGTTCTGGTCCGGGGTCAACTGGGGCGATATTGATTATCTGTTCGTGGATATGCCTCCGGGAACGGGAGATGTTCCCCTGACGGTCTTTCAGTCCCTGCCTGTCGACGGCGTTGTGATTGTCACTTCGCCCCAGGAGCTGGTGCAGATGATTGTCAAAAAGGCCTATAACATGGCCAATATGATGGAGATTCCTGTGCTTGGTCTGGTAGAGAACTACTCCTATCTGGAATGCCCTGACTGCGGCAGGCATATCAGTCTCTTTGGTCCGTCCCATGTCGACGAGGTGGCAGAGGAGCTGCATATTCCCGTTCTGGGCAAGCTCCCTCTTGATCCGGACTATGCGGAGGCAGTGGACCAGGGGAGAGTCTTTGCCATACAGAATCACTTCCTGGACAAGGGCGTAGAACTGCTGAAGGCATTGGATGAGTGAGCACTTTCTGTCGCGTGGAAACGGGCTTTGCCACCTGCACGAAAAAGATCTCTGAATGTGAAAAGCTCGCTGAATACGAAAAATCACGGAATACGGAAAATCAAGGAAGAATTACTGAAGAGTCGAGAGAAATATGAGACAAGAGCGAAAGAGCGAGAAGATCATGGGGAAAAGGCCCTTGCGGGGGCTTTTTCTCTTCCTGGGACTCCTTTGCGTCGGCTTGGGAGCGATTGGCATTGTCCTGCCCATTTTACCGACGACGCCATTTCTCCTCCTGGCAGCTTTCTTTTTCGCCAGGAGTTCAGATCGACTCAATGCCTGGTTCCAATCCAGTCGCCTCTACCAGAGCCATCTAGCGAGTCTTAAGAGGGGAGAGGGTATGACGAGGGCGGCCAAATGCCATATCATCTTAAGCGTTACCCTCATCATGGGAATTGCGGAATTCTTTATGATTCGAGCTTACCTGATCAAAGGATCCAAGGGAGCCTTGATCGGAGCCTCTGTTATGGGCCTGGTCTGGGTCGCTCACCTGATTGCCTTTGGACTGGTGATCCGAACCTGCCCGGCAGATCAGGATGAAGAGAAAAGAGCAAACGAGAGTATCATACAGGAGGATTGATAAAAGATGATGCCCAAGAAGCGCCTCTTGGCCCTGGTGCCCGAGGCCAGAAGATACATGATACAAAAGGTGATCTGTCACTGGTTGAGTCTGGTCGCCGGAATTGTCCTCTGGTTTGCCCTGGGAAGGCAGCTGCAGCTGATTCGGGAGAAGGGGACAGGAAACGGCCTCTCATCGATTGAGCCGACTCTGCTTGTGATTGCCCTCTTTTGCATCCTTCTGCGCTTTGCTTTCAACGGATGGATTGCGGACCGGGGACAGAGGGCGGCCTCCTGCGTCAAGGTCAAGTTAAGGTCAGATATCTACGCCAAAATACGACGTCTGGGACCATCCTATATGGATGTCTTTCCGACCGCGGAACTGGTGCAGTTGGCGGGAGAGGGAGTCGAGCAGCTGGAGTCCTATTTCGGCAACTACATTCCCCAGTTCTTTTTTGCCATGTTGGCCCCTCTGACCCTGCTTCTTGTCTTTTTGCCCCTGTCACCCCTGACCGGTCTGGTTCTCTTTCTCTGTGTTCCCCTGATCCCTCTGGCGATCGCCAAGGTGCAGCGCTTTGCCAAGAAGCTCCTGTCCAGCTACTGGGATGCTTACGCGGAACTTGGCGACAGTTTCCTGGAAAATCTGCAGGGCCTGACAACGCTCAAGGTCTACGGGGCAGATGCCAGGAGGCATGAGCAGATGAACGCGGAGTCAGAGCGCTTTCGCAAGGTGACCATGAAGGTGCTGACCATGCAGCTCAATTCCGTCACCATAATGGATTTCGTGGCCTACGGGGGCAGCGCGATCGGCTGCATTCTGACGGCCCTGGCCTACCGGGCCGGCCGGGTCAACTTCGGCCAGGCGATTGCCATGGTCATGCTGTCCGCCGAGTTCTTTTTGGCCATGCGGGCTCTTGGCAGCTACTTTCACACAGCCATGAACGGAATCGCCGCTTCTGAGCGCATTTTCCGTCTTTTGGATTTGCCGGAAAAGGAGGATGGAAGCGAGCTGGCGGGAGAGGGCATCTCTATCAGGCATCTGACCTTCTCCTATGACGGGCAGAAAGAAACCCTGTCTGATATCAGTCTTGAGATTCCCAAGGGGAGCCTGGTCTCTTTGGTCGGCGCGTCCGGCTGCGGCAAGTCGACTCTGGCGGCGCTTTTATCCGGAATTCGCGATGGCTACGAGGGAGATATCCGCTTTGGGCAGACGGATCTTCGGCGGGCCAGCCGAGAGAGTCTGCGTGCTCTTGTGACGGTCGTGCCCTCCGCGGCCTATCTCTTTGCGGGCAGTGTGCGCGAGAGCCTGCGCGAGGGAAAGGCAGATGCCTCGGAGGCCGAGATGACTGCCGCTCTGCGCCGGGTCGCTCTCTGGGACTTTATTGAGAGCCAGGGAGGCCTGGACTTTCAGCTCAGAGAGCGGGGAGAGAACCTCTCCGGAGGACAGAGGCAGAGGCTGGCTTTGGCCAGGGCCCTGCTCAAGGACAGCCCCGTCTATATCTTTGACGAGGCGACCAGCAACATCGATGCCGAGAGCGAGGAGGCGATCATGCAGGCCATTTACGGCATGCACGGCAGCCACACGGTGCTTTTGATCTCTCATCGCCTGGCCAATGTGGTGGGTTCTGATATCATCGCTTATCTGGAGTCGGGCCATCTGAGGGAACTGGGCAGTCACGCGCGGCTGATGGAAGCTGACGCCGGCTATGCCGCGCTCTTCAGAGCGCAGGAGAGCCTGGAGACCTTCGGGCAAAAGACAAGGAGACAGAGAGAGGAGGCCAGAGCATGAGAAGAAGCGGGATCAAAATCATGGCGGGCCTGATTCGCCTTCTGTCCCCCCTGGCCCATGTCATGCTGGCCTGTATCAGCCTTGGCGTTTTGGGCTATCTCTGCGCGATCTTTATCACGGTATTGGCGGCGCATCTTTTGCTGGTGCTGACCGGCGAGAGTCCCTGGGAAATTTCCTTCGGGGCGACGATCGCCCTTATGCTTGTGATTGCCCTGGCCAGGGCCGTCCTTCGCTATGGGGAGCAGACCTGCGGCCATTACATCGCCTTTAAGCTATTGGCTGTGATTCGGGACAAGGTCTTTGCCGCCCTGCGCAAGCTGGCGCCGGCCAAGCTGGAGGGGAGAGGACGAGGGGATTTGATCGCTCTGATCACCGGAGATATTGAATTGCTTGAGGTTTTCTATGCCCACACTATTGCCCCCGTCTGCATCGCCTTTCTTGTGAGTCTGATCATGAGCCTGCTGATCGGGGGCTTCCACCCCCTGCTTGGTCTTCTGGCCCTTGCGGCCTATCTGAGCCTGGGGCTCTTCCTTCCGCTCGCCAGCAGCCGTATGGGCCGGTCAGGAGGCATGGACCTGCGCAGCAAGCTGGGGAGCCTCAATAATGTCTTTCTTGAGAGCCTGCGGGGGATTCGTGATGTCCTGCAGTTTGGAATGGGAGAGAAGAAGGAGGCGGAGATTCGACAGAAGACCCTGGAACTCAATGACCTGCAGATGCAGATTGCCCATCATGCCGGCGCGGTCTCCGCCTGGTCCGCAGGACTTGTCATGCTCTGGCCCATTCTGATGATTCTGGCAGCTGTCTGCCTGCGGCTCGACTTTGCCTCCACTGTCATGGCGACAGTAATGCTGGCGGCTTCCTTTGGGCCGGTTCTAGCCCTGGCCAATCTGTCTGCAGCAATGGATTCCACTCTGGCCTCCGGCGAGCGGGTCCTGTCCCTTCTGGAGGAAGAGCCTGTGACCCCGGATGTGACAAAGGGGGCTCGGCCGGACTTCTCTGGCGCCTCTGTCCGGCATTTGACCTTTGCCTATGGCGAGGAGGAAATCCTGCATGATCTGTCCGCGGACTTTGCGCCCGGCGAGATCGTCGCGGTCACCGGGCGCAGCGGGAGCGGCAAGTCAACCCTGCTCAAGCTGATCATGCGCTTCTGGCAGGCGCCGAAGGGGACGGTCAGAGTCTCGGGACTTGATATCGGAGAGATTGAAACCGATCATTTGAGGAAACTGGAGTCATACATGGTCCAGGACACGGACCTCTTTGCGACAAGTGTGCGGGAGAATATCCGCATCGGACGGGTAGACGCCAGCGACGCGGAGGTTGAGGAGGCGGCCAAAAAGGCCAGCATCCACGGCTTTATCATGACCCTGCCCAGGGGTTATGAGAGCAAAATCGAGGAGCTCGGCGACAATCTCTCCGGCGGCCAGAGGCAGCGCATCGGTCTGGCGAGGGCATTTCTTCACGGGGCTCCCCTCTTACTCTTGGATGAGCCGACCAGCAACCTGGACAGCCTCAACGAGGGGGCGATTCTCAAGGCCTTAGAGGAGGAAGTCAAGGCCAGTGGCCGGACCCTTGTTCTGGTATCGCATCGCAAGTCGACCCTGGCTATCGCGGATCGGTCATATTCCATTGAGAGCGGGCGACTGAGCTGAGCGCAGACCCGGGTTCAAACAGGGCGACGGGACATTGAGATTCGGATTCGAATATCCCGGTGAGATTCGGATTTCAATGTCCTGATTCGGCGATGCGGGACCCACACAGGGAAATGATACGCGGGCCTTTTGCATGAAAGCGAAAGAGAGGGAAATGAGCGGAGATAAGAGTCAGAAAATCGCCGAAAAAAAAGATCGGGAGAAAAAGGTCATCGGACAGATGATCGCGATCTACTGCCATAAGAAGCACGGGAGGAGAGAGGGGCTTTGCCCGGACTGCCAGCAGCTTTTTGATTACGCCCAGGCGCGAAGCCGGCGCTGCCCCTTTATGGAGACCAAGACTTTTTGCTCTGCCTGTGAGGTTCACTGCTATGAGCCGAAGATGCGGGACAGAATCAGGGAGATAATGCGCTATTCCGGTCCCCGGATGCTGCTGTATCATCCCCTGCTTTTGCTGAAGCATATGCTTACAGATCGGATCCATGCCTTTAGTAAGCGTGCTGAGAAGAAGCAGTCGGGCAGATAAGAAAAGCCCTGTCGACGCTGCTTTTCTTGTCGACAGGGCTTTTTTGGGCTGCGCTCGGGGCGCATATTTTGGTCATAGAAGAGGAGAGGAGCTTAGCATTTCTCAGGCTCAGGATAGTCGATGCCGAAGGTCTCAACAGTGACCCTCTTCATCTTCTGCTCCGAGAGCGGCTTGTCATTCCAGTCGCGGTCTGCGTTGGCGATGGCGTCGATGACATCGAGTCCCTCTATCACCTGGCCGAAAGCGGCATAGTCACCGTCCAGATGGGGAGAGGTCTCATGCATGATGAAGAACTGGCTCCCCGCGGAGTCAGGGACCATGGTGCGGGCCATGGAGAGAACGCCCTTGCTGTGCTTTAAGTCGTTGGCGAAACCGTTGTGGGAGAATTCGCCGGGGATGCAGTAGCCGGGGCCGCCGGTACCGGTGCCCTGGGGGTCGCCTCCCTGGATCATGAAGCCCGGGATGACACGGTGGAAGATGACGCCGTCGTAGTAACCCTTTTGGATCAGGCTGATGAAGTTGTTGACCGTGTTGGGAGCGATCTGGGGATAGAGCTCCGCCTTCATGATGGAGCCGTCCTCCATCTCGATCGTGACAATCGGATTCTGTGCCATTGTAAATTCCTCCTTTATCAATCTCAGGGATACAGCAGTGCGAATATCATCCTTTCAGAGAAGATGTCATCTTTGATAAGGATAACAAAAATCCTCCTGAATGCGAAGCGGAACAGGGACATATTTTTGTATCGGGCAGAGACATATTCTTGTATCGGCCGCAGGGGAACTTATTTTTGCGCCGGCTTAGAGGGACCCTGGCTGACCTTCTGGGAGGCGGGAGTAGACAGCATGCCGGGCTCCTCATCCTCATCAGAATCCGGGAGGGACTCCTCGTCGACTTCTTTGGCGATCTGCTCAGGCAGGCGAATGAGAATCTTGGTAATCCGGTTCTTTCTGACCTTCTCCACCTTGAGGATGGCGCCATTGCTGTCCACATAGGTTTCCCCCTGATTGGGGAAGTGGTCGAATTCACCGGTCAGATAGCCGCCGATGGTGTCGTAGTCCTCGGACTCATAGCCCAGGGGGATGATGGACATGAGGTCTTCCAGATTCATGGAACCGACGACAAGGTATTCCCGCTCATTGAGCTGGACAATATCGTCCTCCTCATTGGAGTCATACTCGTCTCGAATCTCGCCGACCAATTCCTCCAGGAGATCTTCCAGGCTGATAATTCCGGCAAACGCGCCGTATTCGTCCATGACGATGGCCATGGCGATCGAGTTCTGCCGCATCTCCTCGAAAAGCTCTCTGGTATTCTTGAGCTCAAAGGTGAAGTAGGCGCTGCGCAGATAGTCCCGCAGGGAGAAATGCGCCTTGTCCTTGACCAGGAGCAGGTCTTTCATATTGATGATGCCGACGATGGAATTACTGTTCTCATCGTAGACCGGCAGGCGGGTGAACATGCAGCCGGCAAAGACGGAAATGAGCTTATCGTAGGACCAGTTGACATTGGCGACGGTCACGTCGATTCGCGGAATCATGACCTCGCGGACATTGGAGTCTGTGAAGTCGAAGAGATTGTGGATGTAATTGCGCTCCTCGTGCTCGATGACGCCCGCTTCCTGGCTGACGTCGACGATGGTTCTAAGCTCCTCCTCTGTCAGATTCTCTCTGCGCCGATGCGGATCTGTCCCCATCAGGCGGATCATGGCGTTTGCCATGAGATTGACGATGTAGATCAGCGGTGTCAGGATCCACATCAGGCGCCAGATGTGAGGGGCAAAGCGAAGGGAGAGAGAGAGACTGTTAATCGAGGCCATGCTCTTGGGAGCAATCTCTCCAAAGATGAGAATGAGGAGGGTCAAAACGCCTGTCGCGATCCCGGCCCCCATATCTCCGAGAAGGCGGATGGCAATGATGGTGGCCAGAGAGGAGGCGGACAGATTGGCGACATTATTGCCGATGAGAATGGCAGAGAGCATCTTGCTCTGACGGTCTGTAACCCTGAGGACCGTTTCAGCCCGGCGGTTGCCGTTATCGGCCAGTGTTCTGACCTTGATCCGGCTGACGGTGGTCAGAGCCGTCTCCGCGGAGGAGAAGAAGGCGGAAGCCAGCAAAAGAACCGGCAGAATGATGATTTGAATGATTAAATCCTTAGGCATGATTTTGAGAAACTTTCTTTGCCGTCGAGAGTCGGCAAGGGACTTATTTTAAGCCGTTGAGTTTAAAGTCGTCGAGAGTTGGCGGGGGACTTGTTCAAATTGCGGACGAGTGGAGGTATTCTTCCTGGTTCGGGGTCAGGACATCGATGGAAAGACCCAGAGAAGCGAGCTTGCGGCGGGCGATCTTTTGGTCCACTTCCCGGGGAACAGGAATCAGCTTGTCCGTCAGGCTGTCCTTGTGTTGTACGAGATAGAGGGCGGACATAGCCTGTACGGCAAATGACATGTCCATGATCTCCGCCGGATGTCCGTCTCCGCAGGCCAGGTTGACCAGACGGCCCTCGCCCAGGACATAGATGAAGCTTCCGGGACGGACTTCATAGCCGATGATATTCTTCCGCTGGTCAATGGATGAGAGAGAGGCAGCCCGCAGACCTGCCATATCAATCTCGACATCAAAGTGGCCGGCATTGCAGAGGATGGCTCCGTTCTTCATCTTTTTCATATGCTCCAGGTTGATGACATGGGAGCAGCCGGTAACTGTGATGAAGAAGTCGCCTGTGAGAGCGGCCTGATTCATGGGCATGACCTCAAAGCCGTCCATGTGGGCCTCAATCGCTTTAATGGGATCAATCTCGGTGACGATGACCTTGGCGCCCAGGGCCTTGGCGCGCATGGCGACGCCCTTGCCGCACCAGCCGTAGCCGGCGACCACAGCGTTTTTGCCTGCCACAATCAGGTTGGTCGTGCGGTTGATCCCATCCCAGACGGACTGGCCGGTTCCATAGCGATTGTCAAAGAGGTGTTTGCAGTCGGCGTCATTGACCATGACCATGGGAAAGGCAAGCTGATGGGCAGCGGCCATGGCGCGCAGGCGGATGATGCCGGTTGTGGTTTCCTCGCAGCCGCCGATGACGTAGGGGAGTTCCTCTCGCATGGAGCTGTGGAGCATGCCGACCAGATCACCGCCATCATCAATGATAATATTGCAGTGGTGGGACAGAACCTGCCGCAGGTGTCTGGTGTACTCCTCCTGACTGGAATTGTACCAGGCATAGACATTGAGGCCGGATTGGGCCAGGGCCGCGGCGACATCATCCTGTGTGGAGAGGGGGTTGGACCCGGTCACATACATCTGTGCTCCGCCTGCGGCAAGCACTTTGCACAGATAGGCCGTCTTTGCCTCCAGGTGGACGGAGAGGGCGATGCGGATGCCGGCGAAGGGCTGTTCTCTTCGAAAATCTTCCTCCAGACCTCTGAGGAGGGGGCAGTTCTTTTTGACCCAGTCAATTTTGTGGGCTCCGTCTGCTGCCAGGCTGATATCTCTGATTTCACAGTCCATATATTCTTCTCCTTACAGCCCGCCGTGATCTAAGGCAGGCAAATGCTTGCGGAAATACAGGGCCCTCCGCCCGAAAGTGAGCTTCCGGCAGGCGGTCAAGTGGTAGAAGCTATTATAGCCCAGGCGGTGCTATTGTGCCATATAAGCGTTTCTGGTATTTGCCCTTCCTTGCTCTGCAGGAGCGTTCTGGCTTTTGCCCTTCCTTGCTCTGCAGGATCGTCCTAGCTTTTGCCCCTCCTTGCTCTGCAGGATCGTCCTGGCTTTTGCCTTTCCTTGCGTCGCAGGAGCGTTCTGGCATTTACGCTTCCTTTGCGCCGCAGAGCGATCCTCTCGTTTTCGAGAGGGGAACTTTTTGCTATAATGAATAAAATTTCCAGGAGAGGTTTAACAAGATGCAGAAGAAGAAAATGAGGATCCTGTCAGCAGTGCTTTTACTCGCCGTTTTTATGGTGGTAACAGCCTGTTCCTCCAACCAGTCTCAGGAGGCAAAGGAGGATCGGACAGAGGGAATCCGCGCTATGGCGCAGGGTTCTTACGGGAAGGCGCAGGATCTCTTCGAGCAGGCTCTTGAGAAAAGCTCTGATCCTAAGACTTCATCCGGACTGGACAACTACTACTATAAGGCGATCGCCCAGTTCAATTCGGGCGATGAGGACGGGGCGATAGCCACTTACAGTGAGCTGATCAAGGCGGATGCTAAGAATGCGGACGCCTATTTTCTGCGGGGAAATGTCTATCTGTCGAAGCAGGACGCAGGATCCGCGGAGACTGATTTTGGACAGGCCCTTCAGATAGACCCGAATGATCTCTCGCGCAGGATCTGTATCTATGAGTCTTACAGGAAATATGGACAGGAGGAAAAGGGCAAAGATCAGCTCCAGTATGTCCTTAACCATGAGGGAGAGGACTATTTGAACGGGGCCAAAGCCAAGGATTACCTTGGACAGACTGACGCGGCGGTCTCGGATTATCAGGCGGCCGTCCGGGCCGGAAAAAACGAGGCTTATCGTCCCCTGATCGCCCTGCTTGACCGGCAGCAGAAGAGAGAAGAGGCGGATGCTGCCCTGGAGGAATACAAGCAGAAAAAGCTATCCGGAGAAGACTACCATAATATCGTTGGCATTCAGCTGGATCGGGCGGCCTATGAGGATGCCAGGTCGGATGTAGACAGGGCTCTGGAGCTCAAGGGCCTGAAGGAGGGGGAGAAGAGGAAGCTGCTTGCGGACCAGGTGGCCTGCCTGGAACATTTGCGGAAATACGATGAGGCGAAGACCAGAGCTGAGGCCTATCTCAAGCTCTATCCGACAGATGGACAGATGATCCGGGAACTGAAATTGATCGAGTACGCCCAAATGCCCGTACAGGAATAGATTTCATTGAGAATTTGGTCCGGATGCCCGTACAGGAATAGATTTCATTGAGAACTTGGCCCGGATGCCCGTACAGGAATAGACTTCATTGGGAATTTGGCGCAAATTTCGTGAACAGCATGATTTTGGATACAGACAGTCGGTTTGACCGGGATCGGTTTGACCTGGATATGGAAGAAGAGAATAAGTTGAACCAGCCCCTTTTAGAGCACAATCAGAGAATCAAAGAGCAGGCAGAGTCCTTTCTTCTGGTGTCAGTCTGTACTGAGGACGAGACCAAGACACAGCTCCTCCTGGATGAGTTGGAGGAATTGCTTCACACGGCCGGCGGACAGTCGGTCGGCAGGATCACCCAAAAGCAGGATGCGCCCAACACAGCCTCTTACCTGGGGAGAGGTAAGATTGAGGAGATTCGCGGTTATCTGGAAATGACAGGGGCCGACGGTATCATCTGTGACGATGAGCTGACTCCGGCGCAGATGCGTAATCTGGCTATGGCTCTGGACTGTAAGGTCATGGACCGGACCATCTTAATCCTTGACATCTTCGCGTCTCATGCCGCGAGCGCGGAGGGTAAAATCCAGGTGGAATTGGCGCAGCTGCGTTACCGGGCCACGCATTTGACTGGCATGGGGCTTTCGATGTCGCGGCTGGGAGGAGGAATCGGGACGAGAGGGCCGGGCGAGTCAAGGCTTGAAATAGATCGCAGACGGATAAGGTCCCGCATTGGAAGGCTGAAGGCCATGTCGCAGGAGGCGGCGGCCCACCGACAACTGACCAGAGAGCATCGCAAGCGCCAGCAGATGCCTGTCGCCGCCATTGTGGGCTATACTAATGCCGGTAAGTCCACACTGTTAAACGCGCTGACAGGAGCGGGAGTTCTGGCTCAGGATATCCTCTTCGCCACTCTGGACACGACGACGCGGATCGTGGATCTGGGGGGCTCTGAGACTATGCTGCTGACAGATACGGTCGGTTTTATCCGCAAGCTGCCCCACGGACTGATTGACGCCTTTCGATCCACCCTGGAGGAGGCGAAATACGCGGATTATATCATTCAGCTGGTGGACGCGTCTGACCCGGACATGGAAGAGCGCATGCATGTGGTCAGGCAGACCCTGGATGAGCTCGGCGTCAAAAATAAGAAGATCCTGACCTTGTTCAACAAGTGCGATCAGCTCGAAGATGACCTGTCTTTGCATGATTTTCGGGCGGACAAATCCCTGTGTATTTCGGCCCGGACGGGAATGGGGTTACATGAGGTCAGGCAGGCCCTGTCAGATTTTCTCAGAGAGGATCGGGTCCTGGTCGAGCGGGTTTTGGGCTATCAGAAGATGCAGCTTCTCGCCCGTATTCATGAGCGGGGCCAGGTCTTAGAGGAGTCCTATGAGGAAGATGGGATCCATATCAAAGCCTATGTGCCTCTGGCAGTCTATGGGATTTTAGACGACTAGGGCAGAGACATAATGGCAGTCATGTATTTTGTTAGAGGATGGCGGAAGGACAATTTGCAGGTATCATTGAAAGAGGCGAGGAGACACAGATGATCAAGCGGTTAATCAGAGAGATTCAGAAGAAGAATGCTCCCATTGTCGTGGGACTTGACCCCCAGATGGCATTGATTCCCCAGAAGCTGCTGGATAAAAATTATCAGCAGTACGGGCAGACCCTGGAGGGGGCGGCAAATGCCTTCTGGGACTTTAACAGGGCGATCATTGACGCTGTCTGCGATCTGATTCCGGCGGTAAAGCCTCAGTCCGCCATGTATGAGCGGCTGGGACTGGCCGGTGAGGCGGTCTACCATAAGACCATTTCCTATGCCAGGGACAAGGGGCTTCTTGTGATTGGCGATATCAAGCGGGGGGACATTGGGTCTACCTCCGCCGCCTACGCGGATGGACATCTGGGCCTGGTTACGGTCGGAGAAAAGGTCTATGCTCCTTTCGGAGAGGATTTCGCCACAGTCAACCCCTATATGGGAACAGACGCGGTCGGCCCCTTTGTCAATGTCTGCAAGGCGCAGGATAAGGGGATTTTCGTCCTGGTCAAGACGTCGAACCCCTCCTCCGGAGAGTTTCAGGATCAGATTTTGGCTGAGACAGGGAAGCCCCTCTATGAATCTGTCGCCTATATGGTTGAGAAGTGGGGGGAGGAGACCAGAGAGGATGGATACTCTGACGTGGGAGCAGTTGTCGGCGCCACCTATCCCAGGCAGGGAGAGCGTTTAAGGGAGCTCATGCCTCATACCTACATTCTTGTGCCGGGCTATGGGGCCCAGGGGGGAAGGGGATCTGATCTGACGCATTTCTTTGACAAGGATGGATTGGGCGCGATTGTCAACTCCTCACGCGGCATTATCGCCGCGTATCAGAAGGATGATTACGCAAGATTCGGGGCTGAGCATTTCGCGGAGGCCTCCAGACAGGCTGTTCTTGACATGTTGGCTGATATCAATGGAGCGTTGGGAAGATGAGCAAGCAAATGGATCAGGCTCGCGTGCTGAAAAACGAGCCTCTGGCGGAGGGAGTCTTTTCTCTGCTCCTTCAGACGGTGTTTGCAGAGGAAGCTGTCGCAGGCCAGTTTGTCTCTGTCTACTCGAGAGATGGGGCCAGACTCCTGCCCCGTCCCATTTCTATCTGTCAGATAGACCGGGACGCCGGGACCCTGCGCCTGGTCTATCGGGTGGTCGGAAGGGGAACCGAGGAATTCTCCCGTCTTAAGGCGGGAGAGAGTCTTCGTGTCCTGGGGCCTCTGGGCAATGGATTTGCCAGGGAGGCGGGAACACTGCCGGATTGCAGGAGACCTATATTGATCGGAGGGGGAATAGGGATTCCCCCCATGGTCGGCCTGGCTGAGGCTCTGCACAGCGCAAACAGATCTGGCGAGAGCATTTCTGACGCGTCTGATCAGGAAAGGGCAGGAGAGCATGCCTGGGTGGAGCCGACTCTGGTCATGGGCTATCGCGATGACGATACCTTTTTAACCGAGGAGTGCCGGGCAGCGGGCCGCCTTGTCATCGCAAGCGACGATGGCAGCATCGGGACGCACGGAACTGTAATTGACGCTATCAGAGAGCAGAGGGTGACAGGGGACGCTGTCTTCGCCTGCGGACCCAAGCTCATGCTGCGGGCAGTCAAGGCCTATGCCGAGCAAAATAAGCTGCTCTGCTTCATCTCGATGGAGGAGCGCATGGCCTGTGGCATCGGGGCCTGCCTTGCCTGTGTCTGTAAGACAGTCGATGCGGATGATCACTCCAGGGTGAAGAATGCCAGAGTCTGTGCTGATGGCCCTGTCTTCGATGCAAAAAAGGTGGATCTGTCATGAATACATCTGTGAGTTTAGCGGGTATTTGCCTGAAGAACCCTGTTATGGAGGCCTCCGGAACCTTTGGAAGCGGGATGGAATACAGCCAGTTTGTCGATTTGAACCGCCTGGGGGCTGTGGTCACCAAGGGCGTAGCTGACCGTCCCTGGCCGGGCAATCCCACGCCCCGGATCGCGGAGGTGCCCGCCGGCATGCTCAATGCCATCGGCCTGCAGAATCCGGGCTTAGAGACCTTCATTCAACGGGATCTGGCCTTTTTAGATGCCTTTGATACCCGGGTGGTGGTCAATGTGTGCGGGCACACAGAGGAGGAGTACCTTCGCGTGGTAGAGACCCTGGCCGATCAGAAGAGGGTGGATCTCCTGGAAATTAATATTTCCTGTCCCAACGTCCGGGAGGGAGGTATGGCCTTTGGAACGGACCCGGCGATGGTGGAGTACATTACCTCAAGTGTTAAAAAGAGGGCTGCCCAGCCCATTATCATCAAGCTGACGCCAAACGTCACAAGCATTGCCGATGTCGCAAGGGCGGCGGAGGCGGGAGGCGCAGATGTCATCTCTCTGATTAATACCATCACAGGGATGAAGATCGATGTAGAGCATCGAACCTTTGCTCTGGCCAACAAGACCGGCGGCATGTCCGGCCCGGCCATTCATCCCATTGCCGTTCGCATGGTCTACGAGGCGGCGCAGGCAGTGAAGATTCCCATTATCGGCATGGGAGGGATCGCAAGCGCTGAGGATGCTCTGGAGATGATCCTGGCCGGGGCGACCGCTGTCGCTATCGGGACGGCCAACTTCTATCGGCCCCGGGCTACCCTGGATGTCATAGAGGGGATTGAGACCTATATGCAAGACCAGGGAGTCGAGGACATCCGGGAGCTGATTGGAGCCGTGCGCCAGGCATGAGGATAGGAGCATATCTGGCAGGAGCATATGTAGTATGATATTTGCCGAGAAGGTATCTTAGACTTATCATGGATATCTGCAAAGTGTGAATTCTTTTCTCTGCGGTTTTGCGCGAATGGAAAAAGGCAGCAGAAAACGGCAAAAGGCAGCAGAAAACAGCAAAAGACAGCAGAAAACAGCAAAAGATAGCAGAGAGCACCGAGTCAGGACAGGAGGACCATATGGAGACATACAAGCAGGAATTTATTGAGTTTATGATTGACTGTCAGGTCCTCAAGTTCGGCGACTTTGTGACCAAGAGCGGAAGAAAGACCCCCTTCTTCGTCAATACCGGTTTCTATCGCACCGGCTCTCAGCTCAAGCGCCTGGGAGAGTACTATGCCAGGGCAATCACAGATCACTTCGGTACAGACTTTGACCTGCTCTTTGGGCCCGCCTATAAGGGAATTCCACTGGCTGTGTCTGCAGCGATTGCGCTCTCAGAGAACTATGGCGCGGATATTCGCTACTGCTCTAACCGTAAGGAAATCAAGGATCACGGGGATAAGGGCATCCTTTTAGGCAGTCCCATCGAGAGGGATGATCGGGTTGTCATGATCGAGGATGTGACTACTGCCGGGACATCCATTAAGGAGACCTACCCCCTGATTCAGTCACAGGCCGAACATGTTCAGGTGGCGGGTCTTGTTGTGTCAGTGGACCGCATGGAGCGGGGGCAGGGAGACAGGGCAGCGTTGACCGAGATCGGAGAGAAGTATCAGATGAAAACCTGCGCGATTGTCACGATGAAAGAGGTCGTCGCTCATCTTTATAACCGGCCCTATAAAGGGAAGGTCATCATTGATGATAAGCTCAAGGCGGCAATCGACGCGTATTACAGGGAGTATGGAGCCGCGCAATAAGGGGGTCTGACAGGAAGAAGGGGGAATTCCGGCAGTTTCGCATAGGGCAGGATAGGTAAAGGAGCTTGAGAAAGGAGTTTCTCTTGAGCACAAGACGCAGATCCAAAAAGGAGAGAGGGATTTTATGGTGTCTCTTTCTCGTCTACGTCGCCGTCATGGTCTATTTTCTCTTCTTCGCGGAGAGCTTTGGCCGCGGTGACCCTGGCATCAATGGGCAAAACCTGATTCCCTTTCATGAGATCGGACGCTATCTGCGTTATTGGCGCAAGATCGGCATCTGGCTGGTCATTCTTAACCTGGCCGGAAACATTGCGGCCTTTGTCCCCTTCGGGCTCATCCTGCCTATGCTGATGCAAAGGAAGGCCAGGGGGGGAAGAGTCATCCTGGCGGGATTTTTCACCTCCTGTCTGGTGGAATTCATCCAGCTTGTCACAGACCTTGGGACCTGCGACGTAGATGATATTATCCTGAATACTCTGGGCGTCATTGTCGGTCTGATCTGCTATGAGATCGCGCATGGTATTAGGTCGTGGGTAGAAAGATAAATGATGAGAGATGAAAGACGGCGCCGCAGACAGCGCATGCATAAAAAGAATCGATCCAACCTGGCCATCCTCATGGCGGTTCTGGCGAGCCTGTCCATTGCCGCCTATCTCTTTATGGCCTATCAAGCGGCAGTTTCAGGAGGCGATACGCCCAATCTCATGGGAGCAGCAGCGGTACTCTTTATGATTCTCTCACTGATTTGTCTCTATTATGGGGGCAGGGAGTTCCGATTGGGGACATACAGCAGAAGTTCCCGCCTGCCGGGCCTTCTCTTGCCCCTTGTGGCCAGCTTTCTCTGGTTGGGAACCTACATTCTGGGAATTTTATCCTGACTCCGTGAAAGAGGAAGAGAAAACGATTTTGCGCGACGATAGAAAGCAGGGCGGATGACGATGACGAAGCTTTGCCTGCGGGAAGATTATATGAATCAGGATACAAGAAAAGAGCATACAGAAGAGGATTCTGGTAAGGGAATCATTTTTCGCGAGCGCTACGAGCTGGCTATGGAGCGGATCGCCGGGATTGCGGTGAATCCTGAGGTGAGAGAAGCCCTTTGCGATTATATGATGCAGATCGGCGGTTTCTTCCTCAAGATCGACCGGCACAGGGCTTTTTTAGAGGAGAAAAGAGAGAACGTCGGGCAGGACCCGGCCGCTGCGGATTTTATTGAGAGAGTGGGATATCCCCGCCTGACCCGGGAGGAGGGAGCAAAATGGCAGGAAGATATCTATGCTGCCCTGCATGAGGATCACTATCGCAGCTCCTATCTCTGCCCCGACTATGCGGTCAGACGGCTTGGAGCAGGACTTGGCGGGATTTTGTCTGCCTTTGCCGCGGATCTACTGGCTCTGATTCCCTGGGTTTATGAGGGAAGGCTGGACCTGCTGACCATTTACGCGGAGCTCTTCGTGATGATACACGGGGATCTGGCCATGGCAAAGGACGAGGGGGCGGCGGAAAAGGCTGTCAGAGACAGTATTTACTGGTTCTACCGCGATTACAGCGAGATCTTCACCAGGGACGCAGTCATGAACCTGATTGATCCGGGCCGCGATTTTCTAACCCGCATTGTCATGGAATCTGATTTAAGTGACCTGTCCTATCTCTATTCTTACGGAAGCCCTATCGGGGAGAATGAGCTGGCCATGGCAGCCTACCTCAACCGCCTCTCTGAGGAGGAGGTCCGCCGCATGGCGGCGACCTATACAGAGGGCTACCGGATCGGCTTTCAGGTGACCGGCAAGGATATTTCGATCAAGTCCGCAGTCAAAATAGAATATCCGATCGGGATGGAACGCATGGTACGCCAGGCGATTCGCAATTTCCGTAAGATGGGTCTTGCTCCTGTTTTAGTCCGCGAGAGCATACTCTCTCTGCAGGGGAGGGGCAAAGGGAAACGGGGCGTCTTTTCCTGTTCTTTGAACCGTCAGTTTGACTACGACCACAAGAATGACCTGGGCTATTATCTGGACGCGGGGCTGAATCAGCGTCGCCTGGAGGTCATGCAGGATACCTTTGAGAAACATAAAAAGCTGGCCCGCGGCATGGGCGGTCCCGCTGTGATTGATGTCTTCGGACAGGAGGATTTTGAGCCTGTCAACTCCGAGGCCAATTACCATTACAGCACAAGGCAGCAGGAGTTAAATGTCAGCTATGCCGCGCAGGCCGGGCAGATCAGTAACCGCTACATCATCGGCAGGGAGAGAAGCTTCACCATGATCGCCTTCCCCCTGCCCTCCATCGGAGAACAGTTCGAGGAGATTTTTGCCAGGACCATGGAGATCAATACCCTGGACTATCACAGCTATCAGAGGATGCAGCAGAAGATCATCGATCTCTTGGATCAGGGGGAGAGGGTCCATGTTCAGGGTCAGGGGGGAAACCAAACGGACATCACAGTAGAGCTTTTTCCGACTGCGGATCCCAGTCACATGACCAGGTTCGAGAATTGTGTGGCTGACGTCAACATTCCGGTGGGGGAGGTCTTCACGTCCCCTGTCCTGGAGGGGACAAATGGGATTCTTCACGTCTCGCATGTCTATCTGGACGGGATGGAGTTCAAGGATCTGCGGCTGACCTTCAGGGATGGGATGCTTGTCGATTATTCCTGCGGCAACTTTGAGAGCAAAGAGGAGGGGCGACAGCTGATCAGGGAGAATATTCTCTATCAGCACAAGAGTCTGCCCATCGGAGAGTTCGCGATCGGGACTAATACGACAGCCTATCGCATGGCAAAGGATTATGGAATCGGCTCCAAGCTGCCCATCCTGATTGCGGAGAAGACCGGCCCCCATTTTGCCCTGGGCGACACCTGCTATTCTCATGAAGAGGATAACCGGGTTTATAATCCCGACGGCAAGGAGATTGTTGCCAAGGAGAATTCCATCTCGAAACGAAGGAAAGAGGACCCGATCGGGGCCTATTTTGGCTGTCACACGGATATTACGATTCCCTTCGAGGAGCTGGGGGTCATTGAAGTGATCTCAGCGGATGGAAGGAGACGCGATATCATACGGGATGGCAAATTTGTGGTGCCCGGGACAGAGGAGCTGAATCTTCCTCTGTCAGATTGAGTGTCAGATGAAATGAAAGAAGAAGAGAAGAGCTCAGCCTCCGGGGAATTGTCCCCGGAGGCTTTTTTCACAGCGATGGAATGCTCATGTGGAATGTCCGTGCGCATGTATTCGACAGTTACAGCAGCAGAATGCGCGCGAAAGGCTCTAGGATCTTACCTTTGCAATCTGTCATTGAGCGTGTCAGCGAAAATGGGGACAGGCGAGTCGTTTCATGCTATACTTAAAAAGGTTAGTTACATCTAACATAATAAAAGCAGAGAAAAGAGCCGACCGCTCTGTTTCGACAAAGATCGAAAAAAGGCGCTTGTATGACATTGGCGGATAGCAGAAGGGGATTTTTCGGGAAGGAGAAAGAGCTTATGGATGCAGAAAAGAAAAAGCAAAAGGGGATTTTCGACTACATCTTTCAATTTGCGGGTGACTACAGGAGCAGCTACATAAAAAGTGTGGTCTTTGCCGTGATTGGGGTGGTCTGTTCCATCGTCCCCTATATTCTGATGGGAGATATGGTAAAAAAGCTCCTTGAGGGGGAGAGGGAATTCAAGGTTTATCTGACGGAAGGGCTTGCAATGGCTCTTTTTTGGATTCTGCGTGTGACCTTCCATACGGTCTCCACGAAAATCTCGCACAGGACAACCTTCAAACTGATTGGAAATGTTCGGATCGCCCTTGTCGACAAGTTGTCCCGTCTGCCCCTGGGAACCGTTCAGGGGATGGCATCCGGCACACTGAAGAATATTATCTGTGAGCGAACGGATTCCATGGAACCGGTACTGGCGCATGTCGTGCCGGAGTTTACAGCGAATCTCTGCGCGCCGCTCATGCTCTTTATTTACATCCTGACCATAGATTGGAGGATGGCCCTGCTCTCACTCGCTACGCTTCCGATTGCGGCGATCGCGATGGCGTGGATGTTTAAGGACAGCGACAAGAGGTTTCAGAAGACACAGGAGACCACCAAAAAGCTGAATGATACCGCGGTGGAATATATCGGGGGGATTGAGGTTATCAAGGCCTTCGGCAAGGCGGAGAGCTCCTATCAGCGCTTCGCGGATGCCGCCAGGGAGAATGCCAACAGCTTCATCGATTGGATGATGGCCTGCATTGTTCCCTTCTCGCTGGGCATGGTGATCACACCGGCGACTCTTTTGTCTGTTCTTCCCATCGGCGCGATATTCACGATGCAGGGCTCTCTTTCGCTCTCCAACTATATTATGATTGTGGTTTTATCCTGCGGGCTGATTGCGCCGCTCATTACCGTGATGAGCTATAACGATGACATCACCAAGGCGACCTCAATTTTCGGAGAAATCGACGCGGTCCTAGAACTGCCCGAGCTCAAGCGGCCGCAAGTCAGCAGGAATCTGCCCCAAAACCACGGCATTCAACTGCGGGGCGTTCGTTTCGGATACGGTGAAAAGGAAGTGCTCCACGGCATCGACCTGGACATAGGGGCAGGGAGCGTGACGGCCCTGGTAGGCCCATCCGGCAGCGGGAAGTCAACGCTGGCGAGGCTGATCGCCTCCATGTGGGATGTGAAAGAGGGGAGTATCCTGGTCGGCGGAGCGGATATACGGGATATGTCGATAGCGGATTACAGCGCGCAGATTGCCTATGTGTCGCAGGACAGCTTCCTTTTTGACGCTTCTGTGAGAGAAAATATTCGCATGGGCAGACCATCCGCCACGGATATGGAAGTGGAAGAGATCGCGAAAAAGAGCGGCTGCTACGAGTTTATTATGGGCCTCGAGAAGGGCTTTGACACAATCGTGGGCGGCAGCGGAGCGCACCTGTCCGGCGGGGAGCGACAGAGGATTTCCATCGCGCGGGCGATGATGAAGAACGCGCCGATTCTGATTCTCGATGAGGCGACTGCCTATACGGATCCGGAAAATGAAGCCGTCATACAGAGGTCTGTTTCCGAGCTCTCCAGGGGAAAGACGCTCATTGTGATTGCGCACAGACTCTCTACGGTGATTGATTCTGACCAGATCGTTGTGATCCGGGACGGAAATATCGAGGCCAGGGGCAGGCATACAGAGCTTTTAGATTCCTGTCCTCTCTATCGGAATATGTGGGAGGCCCATGTTTACGCAAAGGATGCCGATGAAGAAGGGGGTGCAATCGCATGATTTCTACGCTAAAGAAATTTTTTGAATTTTGCAGAGTGCAGAATCGCCGTATGTTTTACAGGACGCTTGGCATCGGAGTCATTATCGCTGCCTGTGAAGCGGCCAAGTTCCCGGCAATCTATCTGGTGTTGGCCGGATTTTTGTCCGGGTCCATATCGAAAAATATGATTCTGGCTGGCTTTGTGATTTTGTTGATCGCCTCACTGGTGGAGTCTCTGGCCCGGGGCAGGTCAACAATGCTGCAGTGCAGGGCAGGATACTGTGAATGCGCTGAGAAGAGAATCGAAATCGCGGAGCATTTGAGATATCTGCCCATGGGATATTTCAATCAGAACAGCCTCGGTGAGATTACGACGGTTACGACCAATATTATGGAGCAGCTTGGCGACGTGGCGACCAGGGTTGTGATGTTGACAACACAGGGAATTTTGAATTCGGCCATCATTGTTCTTCTGATTCTTATCTATGACTGGAGAATCGGACTGATCTGCCTGATTGGCATCGGGCTATTCGCCGGGATCAATCGGGCTATGCGAAAAGCGAATGCCAGGGTATCCGTGACTAAGGTAGAGACGGATACCAGGGTGATTTCGGGTGTCCTGGAGTATGTTCAGGGGATTGCGGAGGTGAAAGCCTATAATCTGGTCGGTCAATCCAGGAAAAAACTGGATGATACCATTCGGATGGCCGGGGATATCAATACAGACATGGAGATGATCTGTAACCGCTATGTTCCCTTGCAGAACATGGTATTAAAGCTGACCGGCGTCGCGATTCTCCTCTTCTCAATTTTCTTTTATCTCAGCGGAAGCATGGGGCTTTTGGAGGTGTTTATCATGATGATTATGTCCTTCCAGGTCTTTGCGGGCCTTGAGGCCATGGGAGCCTATTCCGCGCTTTTGAGAGTCGTTGACCTGTGCGTAGAGCGGGGAAAGGAAATACTGGCTCTAAAGCCCATGGATATATCGGGGCAGGCATATGAGCCAAAGACAGATGATATTGAAGTCTCCGGGATCGATTTCTCCTATGACACAAAGAAAATCATCGACCATGTGTCGCTTAAGGTACCGGAGAGAACGACGGCAGCTTTCGTGGGACCGTCCGGCGGAGGCAAGACAACACTCTGCCACCTGATCGCCCGTTTCTGGGATGTGGATCGGGGAAGGGTGTCCCTCGATGGAAAGGATGTCAGAGACTATTCCATGGATTCTCTGATGGATAATTTCAGTTTTGTCTTTCAGAATGTCTACCTCTTCCATGATACGGTTGCGAATAATATTCGCTTTGGCCGGCCGGACGCGCCGATAAAGGACGTCATTGCGGCCGCGAAAAAGGCCTGCTGCCATGACTTTATCATGGCGCTGCCGGATGGATACGATACGATCATCGGTGAAAACGGGGCCTCCCTGTCAGGAGGAGAGAAACAGCGCCTGTCGATTGCCAGAGCAATCATGAAGGATGCTCCGATTATCATTCTCGATGAGGCGACAGCCAATGTCGATCCTGAAAATGAGAAGGACCTTATGGAGGCAATCCAGGCTCTGACAAGGGAGAAAACAATCCTGATGATCGCCCATCGCTTAAAGACAGTGCGAAACGCGGATCAGATCTTTGTCATCGACAAGGGGAAGATTGTTCAGCGGGGCACGCATGAGGAATTGATGGAACAGGAAGGAATCTATCGGCGCTTCGTCGACTCCAGACGGCAGGCAATCGGCTGGAAGATCGGATAGGGCCGAGCTTATTGGTTCGATTAGAAAGTCTAACAATTGCTGCCCGCTTTATATAGTAAAATAGATGTGCCACGATCAGTGATGATAGGGCGATTTGCCCTGGAAAGGAAGAGAGTATGGCGCAGGTTGGAATCGTGATGGGCAGTGACTCGGATATGCCGATTATGGCGAAGGCAGCCGATATTTTAGACCAGCTTGGAATCAGCTATGAGATGCGGATTATTTCCGCGCACAGAGAGCCGGATGTCTTTTTCGACTACGCAAAGAGCGCTGAAGAAAGAGGCTGCAAGGTCATCATTGCCGGCGCCGGCAAAGCGGCCCATCTGCCCGGCATGTGCGCGGCTCTCTTTCCCATGCCGGTCATTGGCATTCCCATGAAGACATCGGATCTGGGAGGGGTGGATTCTCTCTACTCCATCGTGCAGATGCCCTCCGGCATTCCGGTTGCCACGGTTGCCATCAACGGCGGCGCCAATGCCGGGATTCTTGCGGCCAAGATTTTGGCCACGTCAGACCCGCAGCTTCTTTCGCGCCTGAAGAAGTACGCGGAGGATTTGAAGAATCAGGTCGTCGAGAAGGATCGCAGGCTGCAGGAGTCAGGTTATAAGGCATACTGATGATTATGCTGTTTATGCCGCGGATTTTTCCGAAAATATTGCCCGGTAAAAAGTGCATTCTCTTTGGAATATTGCCTTACGAAAAGCGCCTTCTGTTTTTATCGGCTGACAGATGAGATGGAAGCGGGGATATCCTGCTTGAATTGATGAGAAGAAAATTTAATCGATGCCAAAGGAGAGATTATGGATTATAAGAGCGCCGGAGTTGATATTGAAGCCGGATACAGGTCGGTGGAGCTGATGAAGACCTATGTGAAGGAGACGATGCGCCCCGAGGTCCTGGGCGGCCTGGGAGGATTCTCCGGGGCCTTTTCCCTGGCCGGCTGCAAGGACATGGAAGACCCGGTGCTTTTGTCCGGAACCGACGGCGTCGGCACGAAGATCAAGCTGGCCTTCCTCTTGGACAGGCATGACACGATTGGCATTGACGCGGTGGCCATGTGCGTCAATGATGTCGTCTGCGCCGGCGGGGAGCCCCTTTTCTTCCTGGACTACATTGCCTGCGGCAAGAACTATCCCGAGAAGATCGCAGCCATTGTCAAGGGGGTTGCCGAGGGCTGCCGCCAGTCCGACTGCGCTCTGATCGGGGGGGAGACAGCGGAGCATCCCGGTCTCATGCCCGAGGATGAGTACGATCTGGCCGGTTTTTCTGTCGGCGTGGTTGACCGCAAGGACATTGTGACCGGCGAACATGTCAGGGCCGGCGATGTCATCATCGGGATGGCTTCCAGCGGCGTTCACTCCAACGGCTTCTCTCTGGTACGCAAGGTCTTTGAGATGAGCCGGGAGTCTCTGGAGACCTATTATGAAGAGCTGAAAACGACTCTGGGGGAGGCCCTGCTGGCTCCAACCCGCATCTATGTACATGCCCTCAAGGCCGTTCGTCAGGCCGGAGTGACTGTCAGGGCCTGCAGTCATATTACCGGGGGCGGCTTCTATGAAAACATCCCCCGTATGCTGCCTGAGGGAAAGAGAGCGGTCATTGAGAAAAATTCCTATGAGATTCCGGCCATCTTCAAACTCCTGGCAAAGACCGGAAATATTGACGAGAAGATGATGTATAACACCTACAACATGGGCATCGGCATGATGCTGGTCCTTGATCCGGCAGATGTGGATACCGCTGTGGAAGCCATCCGGTCCGCGGGGGACAGGCCCTATGTGATCGGTCACATTGAAGACGGGCAGAAGGGCGTGACCTTATGTTAAGAGTAGCTGTCTGCGTTTCCGGTGGCGGCACGAATCTTCAGGCCATCATTGACGCCGTAACTTCCGGCAAGATCAGCAATACAGAGATTGTGCAGGTTCTGTCCAACAATCCGGGAGCGTATGCCCTAAAGAGAGCCAGGCAGGCAAAAATCCCCGCGGTCTGTGTCTCCCGCGCAGATCATCCGGATAAGGAGGAGTACAATCAGATCCTTCTTGAAACATTACAGTCGGCTAAGCCGGACTTAATTGTCCTGGCAGGTTTTCTGGTTGTGATCCCGGCGGCCATCGTCAGGGCATTTCCCAATCGTATTATTAATGTCCACCCGTCCCTGATCCCCTCCTTCTGTGGAAGCGGATACTATGGACTTAAGGTCCATGAGGGGGCCCTTAACAGAGGAGTTCAGGTGACCGGGGCGACCGTGCATTTTGTGGATGAGGGGACAGATTCGGGGCCGATTATCCTGCAGAAGCCGGTGGCGGTTCACGCTGATGACGACGCCAAAAGCCTGCAGCTGCGCGTGATGGAAGAAGCGGAGTGGAAGATCCTGCCTAAGGCGATTGACCTGATCGCCAACGATAAGGTCAGGGTAAAGGGGCGAAGGGTGACTATTGATGAGAAGCTGGATATTTTTGCCCTCTGAACTTTGCTGAGAGCTCTGAGCTGCGATAGGATCTCTGATCTTTGACAGGATTTTTGACGCCCCACCCGGGTTAGCATGATGTGATAAGGAGAGTTTTTATGAAGGTATTACTGATCGGCGCCGGCGGAAGAGAGCACGCCATACTCCACGCAATCTACAGGAGCCCCAGGGTGGACAAGATCTATGTCGCGCCCGGCAATGCCGGGATGCGCGATATGGCGGAACTGGTCGATATCGGCGTGATGGAATTCGATCAGCTGGTCGCTTTCGCCAGGGAAAAGGCAATCGATCTGGCGGTCTGCTCTCAGGATGATCCTCTCTGCGCCGGAATCGTAGATGCCTTTGAGGAGGCGGGAATCCGCATCTTCGGGACCCGAAAAAACGCGGCGATCATCGAGGGATCCAAGGCATTTTCCAAGAACCTGATGAAGAAGTACGCAATTCCCACGGCTTCTTATGAGGTCTTTACTGATCCGGATGCCGCCTGCGCTTACCTGGAGCATGAGAGCTATCCGATTGTGTTAAAGGCGGACGGCCTGGCTCTGGGCAAGGGGGTTCTGATCTGTCAGGATTATGAAGAGGCCAAAGCTGGGGTAAAGGAAATCATGACAGACAAGAAGTTCGGGTCTGCGGGCAATGAGCTTGTCATTGAGGAATTCATGACCGGACGGGAGGTCTCCGCCCTGGCCTTCTGTGACGGCAGACACTACAAGCTGATGACGTCTTCGCAGGATCACAAGAGGGTGGGCGATGGTGATACGGGCCTGAACACCGGCGGTATGGGAACCTTCTCTCCAAGTCCCTTCTTCACAGATGAGATCCGCGATTACTGTGACAAGCATATCTTTCAGCCCACGCTGGACGCCATGCTGGCGGAAGGGCGCGAGTTCAAGGGAGTGCTCTATTTCGGCCTCATGCTGACGGCAGACGGGCCTAAGGTTGTGGAGTACAACACTCGTTTCGGGGATCCGGAGACCCAGGTTGTCCTCCCCCGAATGAAGACAGATATCATCGATGCCTTTGAAGCCTGCATTGACGGGAAACTTGAGGATCTGGACCTGGAATTTGAGAACAACGCGGCTGTCTGTGTCGTTTTGGCGTCAAAGGGATACCCTCTCTCCTATGAGAAGGGATTTCCCATCAGTGGCTTTGAGCACTTCGACAATGTCAGAGATTTCTGCTTCCATGCTGGAACCAGGCTGGCCGCAGACGGGACTGTTGTGACCAACGGCGGGCGCGTTTTTGGGATCACATCCAAGGGAGCCAGTCTCAGGGAAGCCAGAGACAATGCCTATCGGGCGACGGACTGGATTTCATTCGCCAACAAGTACATGCGGCACGATATCGGAAAGGCCATTGACGAGGCAGCTGAGACCAGATAGAGAACTGCTGATGCCGGGACAGACGGGGCTGACGAGAAAACCGGCTGATGACGTAAATGATATAAATTATATAAAGCAAATCATATAAACTGGTTTTGCTCCTCGTCATATTCGTAGCCAATGGAAGCCAGTTTTTGAATGATCTCTTTTGTGTTGGTCATATGGGCCGCGCAGAGTCTGGTCAGGGAAGGATAGCGGTCTCTGAGCTCAGTGTTGACGAAACTGAGCAAGAGGACGGGGTCTCTCGGAAGATCAAGCATGGATGCCTCCTGTTCTGTGTTTTTACCTGGGGACCGGGAATTCAGCTGTCAGTCTGAAGCAGCCTTTGGGTCAGCGGATAGAGAATGGGGTAGAGAATGGCGGCAAGGGTGACGCCTGTGATTCCCTGAACGATATTAAAGGGGATGCTCGCGGCGGAAGAGACAATGGCGGAGGAGAGGACCGCAGAGGTAAATCCGCTGCCGGCTGCCAGACCGATCAGAAGAATCTTATAGATAAAGTAGCCGAACACCATAAAGGTCTCTCCGATAACGCCTCCGCAAATGACAGCCCCGATGACATTTTTTCGATGCGCATTGATGAGACCGGATCCCTGATGGGCTGATTCCTGCGCGTGCCTGCTGACAGAGGTCAGCCAGACTGACAGGTGCGCGGCGATCAGGGCGGTCAGGGCCTTGATCAGAAATGTGCCGGGCACATAGGTGAGGTAACCGGCAAAGAAGTCAGAAAGGGCACTTCCGATCCCGGCGGCCAGCCCGCCGGTCACCGGCCCGAGGAGGAGGCCGCAGAGCAGAACCATGGCGTCTCCGGGATGGATGTAACCCATGGTGGGAGTGGGGATACGCACCACCATGGTTGTCGCAGTTGTCAGGGCGGCCAGAAGAGCGGCCAGAATCAGTTTACGCAGGTTTGTCATTGCAAAGTCTCCCTTTATGTTAATAATCTGAACAGAGCCTGTTTCCTATTATCTTGAATAGGGCTTGATTTGTACAGGTTCATCTGTCGAAAAATCTGTGTCAAAGCATCAGATGCCGTGTCAAAATATAAAAAATATCAAACACAGTGTTCAAAATATACAAAGAAGACATGTCAACGACTGAGAAAGAATTCTCGCGCCGCGGGCATTTCATTATCGTGAATCATAAAAAGATGGATTGCGAGGGACGGAATCTATATCAAGTCCTTTCCGGAGTCCTCTCTGACAAAAGATTAACGGAAAATTGCACACAATTGAATACAAAAAAATATGTATCAACTTTCGAACATAAATCCATTGTGCCGGTGAAAAAAGGGTTCTAAAATGACATAAGAATCTGTGAGAAATGCAGGGGCGGGCATTTGCCCGAAACCACATCAGACATGGGAGGGAATCAGTATGGGTTACGGATTTGGTGCAATGATCGATCGCCTGAAGGCGAATCCAAAGAAGATCGTATTTACAGAGGGCAGCGATGAGCGCATCCTTCAGGCTGCTTCCAGGCTGCTGGCCGGTACCTGGCTGCAGCCGGTTCTGGTCGGGGATCCGGAGGAGATCCATCGCGTTGCCGAGGCGGACGGGGATAATATCAATGGCGCCGCTATTATTGATCCCAACAACTTTGACCGCATGGATGAGATGGTGGATCTCTTTATGGAGCTGCGCGGCGCCAAGGCAGGCACAAGAGAGCAGGCGGTCAAGACTTTAAAACAGGCCAACTATTTCGGGACGATGCTGGTTCGCATGGGCTATGCTGATTCCCTGCTGGGAGGCGCAACCTATTCCACGGCTGACACTGTTCGTCCTGCCCTGCAGATCATCAAGGCTGCCCCCGGCAACAGCATTGTCTCCTCCTGCTTTATTCTGGTTCGCCCTTCCGCAACCGGCGGAAATGAGGTTCTCTGCATGGCTGACTGTGCGATCAACCTGGTCCCCACAGAGGATCAGCTGGTCGAGATCTGCGGGCAGGCCACCAAGTGCGCGGAGCGCTTCGGCGTCGATCCCAAGGTTGCCTTCTTAAGCTTCTCCACCAAGGGATCCGGCAAGGGAGAATCAGTCACCAAGATGCAGAACGCAACGGTCAAGGCCAAGGCCAAGTATCCGGACCTTCCCATTGAGGGGGAGCTGCAGTTCGATGCGGCTGTTTCTCCCACAGTAGCCCGCCAGAAGGCTCCCGACTCCCAGATTGCCGGTCACTGCAATACTTTCATCTTCCCGGACATCAATGCCGGAAATCTCGGCTATAAGATCGCCCAGCGTATGGGTAATTTCGACGCCTACGGCCCCATTCTTCTCGGGTTAAATGCGCCCATCAACGATCTCTCCCGCGGATGCAATTCCCAGGAGGTATATGATATGGCGATCGTGACTGCTTCTCTGGCTTAAGAGCAGAGGTCTTTTTTATCTGCATTATTTGAGGCCGATGACGGACATGGACGATACAGATCCCGATATCAGCGAGGGAGAGTGGCGATCAGGAGCTGACCGGAGAATATTGACCGGCGCCCGGGATCTGGCAGGAAGCCGTGATCGGCAGTGACAGGGTCAGAGTGATGATATGAGCTAGGGACTACTATATTTTTTCGAAATCAACTATAATCAGGACTGGTTTTTGATAAGGAGGCAATATATGTTAGATGCAAAGATTGCAGAGATGATCAACGATCAGATCAATGCGGAGTTCGTATCCGCCTACCTCTATCTGGATTTCGCCAACTACTACGAAGATCAGGGGCTTGACGGTTTCGCCAACTGGTATCAGGTGCAGGCGCAGGAGGAACGTGATCACGCTATGCTCATGCGAACCTACCTGCTCAACAATGGGGAGAAGATTCATTTCAGCAATATCGAGATGCCAGTTAAGGAATACAAAAGCCCTGAGGATCCTCTGCACTATGCGATGGAACATGAGTGTTACATTACAGGTCGGATTAATCAGATCTATGGGGCAGCTCACGAGAAGCATGATTATCGCACCATGCAGTTCTATGACTGGTTCGTCAAGGAACAGGGAGAAGAGGAGAAGAATGCTGACGATCTGATCAAGAAGTTCAGTCTCTTCGGCCACGATCCCAAGGGGCTCTATGAGCTGAATCAGGAACTTCTGGCAAGAGCTTATGTCGCTCCCTCTCTGACCCTTTGATTCACAACAATAGATGTGTTTTGGTGATTTGTTTCCTTGCCTTGAGAATCATTGAGATGTTGGGATAAGGAAATGGATGAAACATAAGGCCGACCCGGGAGAGCCAGTGGGTCGGCTTTTCTTATTCATGACAATAAATTAGCACAAGGGAAAGACAGATGAGCAAATGGCTTTTGACCAATAAAAAGGCAGATTTTAAGGCTTTGGCCAGGGCCAACGGAATTGACCAGGTGACGGCCCGGGTTATGGTCAACCGGGGCGTCGCGGAAGAAGATTTTGACGCCTATTTGTATCCCTCCCTGGATCAGATCCGAAATCCCCATGATCTCAAGGATGTGGACAGGGCAGCTGACCTGCTGTCTGAAGCCATCGATGCGGGAAAGAAGATCCGCATTATCGGTGACTACGATATCGACGGAATCCAGTCGACTTATATCCTCCACCAGGCGCTTCTGACCTGCCAGGCCGATGTGGATTATGTCCTGCCCAAGCGGATCGAGGACGGCTACGGGCTCAATTTACATCTGGTGGAAGATGCCCACGAATCCGGCGCTTCTCTGATCATTACCTGTGACAATGGCATTGCGGCAAAGGAGGCAATTGCTCGTGCCAAGGACCTGGGGATGATGGTGATTGTCACGGATCACCATGAGGTTCCCTTTGCCATGGTCGATGGGAAAAGACTTGACAGGCTGCCCCCGGCGGACGCGATTGTCAATCCCAAGCAGGCGGATTGCCCCTATCCCTTCAAGGAAATCTGCGGGGCGGTCGTGGCCTGGAAGCTGGTCTTTGTCCTCTATGAGAAGCGAGGCGTCTCTGTGATTCTCGCCATGGATTTTCTGGAAAACGCGGCCTTTGCGACAGTCGGCGATGTCATGCCCCTGGTGGATGAAAACCGGACTATCGTCTCCCTGGGATTAGAGCGCCTGCGAAAGACCTCCAATCCGGGGATGGCCGCCCTGATGCGCGTCAGAGAGATTGATCCCGACCACCTGTCCGCCTATCATATCGGCTTCATCCTGGGGCCCTGTCTCAATGCCGCCGGGCGGCTGGAAACGGCAGAAAAGAGTACACGGCTCTTAGAGGAGAAAGATCCAGAAAAGGCCTGGGTTTTGGCAGAGGACCTGGCAGCCTTGAACGAGACCCGCAAGGCCATGACAGCCAGGGGCCTGGAGGATGCCTTTGCCCAGATCAAAGAAGGGGGCTACGCAAAAGACCCGGTTCTTGTCATTTACCTGCCCAAGCTGCATGAGAGCATCGCGGGGCTTGTGGCCGGCAAGGTGAAGGAGAGTCTCTGGCGCCCCTGCTTCGTCCTGACAAACGCCAGCGCAGAGGGTCTGGTCAAGGGGAGCGGCCGGTCCATTCCCCCCTACTCCATGTTCGAAGAGATGAGCCGATGTAAGGATTTGATGGTCCAATTCGGCGGGCATCCCATGGCGGCCGGTCTCAGTCTGCGGCGGGACAAGATCGATTCCCTGCGCAGAGCGCTCAACGCGAATTGCACACTGACAGAGGATGACCTGCTGCCGAAGATCCACATTGATGTCCCTATGCCCCTGCATTACATCACGATTCCGTTAGTAGAGGAGTTAAAGCGGCTGGAGCCCTTCGGAAACGGGAATCCAAAGCCCCTCTTTGCGGTTCGAAATGTTTTGGTCCGCTCTTTTCGAACCATGGGGAGGGAGGGACAATTCCTGAAATTTTCTCTGCGAGAAGGGTCGTCAGAAGTGGAAGGAGTCTATTTCGGCGACGCGAGGGCATTTGCGACAGCGGTGGAAGAGGCCTATGGCCAGGGCTCCTGGGAGGAATTCTGCCATGGAATTCGAAGGGACCTTGCGGTTCGCATGGTCTATGAGCCACAGATCAATTTCTACCGCGGCAGAAAGAGTCTGCAGCTTGTGATCCGGGAAATCGAGCCGGAAGGCGACTGACGGACTCCGGCACAGCCAGTCTTCCCTGCGAGGGGTCAGCTGGAAAGAAGGGGCTGTTAGAGATAATATTAGAGATGCTATGGAAGCTGTTAGAATTTAAGGAAGCAGATCTAAGATCTGCAATCGAAGGGGAGGAAAAGATGAGAGAAAGCTATACATTTGAATCCAAAGACAGACACTCTGAAATTCACGCAGTGCGCTGGGTCCCCGACTCAGGGAAGGTCAGGGGAGTCCTGCAGATTGTTCACGGAATGCAGGAGTATATCGAGCGATACGAGCCCTTTGCCCTCTGGTTAAATGAGCGGGGAATCGCCGTCTTCGGCCACGATCATATCGGCCATGGGGAGTCTGTGAGAGGGCCTGAGGAATGGGGGATCATGTCGCCCGAGCACCCGGCCGATATCATGGTTGAGGATATCTTCCGAAACTATCAGTTAGGGAAGGAGAAATGGCCCGGCTTACCTTTCTTTCTTCTGGGACATTCCATGGGGAGCTATTTGGTCCGCATGTTTCTGGGGAAGAAAGCAGGGTATTTGGATGGATTGGACGGGGCAATTGTCATGGGAACCGGTTCTCTGCCGGATTCCTCTCTGCGCTTTGGCCTGGCTGTTCTCAAGCTGATCGCCGTCTTTAGGGGCTGGAACTATCGCAGCGAGTTGGTTCAAAAGCTCAGCTTCTCGGGGCCTTATCAGCGCTATGACTTAAGCGGAAGGGATACCGGAAATTCCTGGCTGACCAAGGACCAGGAGATTGTGAAAAAGTACTACGCCGATCCCAAGTGCACCTATCTCTTCAGTCTGGGCGCTTATCGGGGGCTTATGGAGGCCTGCTATTATGACAACCGGCCGGAGCATCTCGCAAAGATACGCAGGGATCTGCCCCTCCTTTTGGTCTCCGGAGCCGAGGACCCGGTGGGTGACTTAGGTAAGGGAGTTGAGCGTGTCAGAGGGCAATACGAGGTGGCCGGCTTTTGTGATCTGCGGATGAAGCTCTATGAGAATGACCGGCATGAGATCTTAAATGAGACAGATCGTGAGCAGGTCTATGAGGACCTGTGGAATTGGATGCAAGAGCACGGGAGCAAGATAAACTCACAGGAACAGTAAGGGTGCTGCATCTTCATCTTGCCGGTCGATGAGTTCAGTCAGCTCTGCGTATCTTTTTTGGATATATTTTCCCGCTTCTTGATCGCTTCTATCTTCTGGCGATGACCGGGGCGGCTGCGCAGGAAGGGGATGAGATCGCTCAGAGGAAGCTTGCGCAGGTACCACTGCATGCGCAGGCGATTGCGCTCCGTGAAGCCGACCAGGATGTCATGGTTGGCCTCAGACAGGTAATCGATCACTCCGTCAATATCAGACTTGGCATTCTTGGGGCAGTGAATTGCCTGCCGATGGGTTGTCATGATATAGAGGGTGTATGAGATGCTGAAGTGGTGCCAGAGAATCCGGTGCAGGGTAGAGTACTTATAGACCCATTTGATCTCTGAGATAGGGACAATGGCGACGCCGTAGACAGATGTTTCGATAAAGAAATGCTCTGTGATAAAAATATCCTCGGTGGCCAGCTGGGGCATGGTCGCGAGTTCTTCTTCCGCCTGGTCCAGCAGCTTCCATGGATCGCCGTAGGCTCCCAGCCGACGCACAGGGGCGGACAGCTTGGGAAAAAAGATGTACAGGAGGTCTAAAAGGAGACTGATGCCGGCGTAAATGCCTGTCAGCCAGATAAAAATCAGCAGGAGCCGGTGCAGGATACCGCGGGCATCGGCCTCAGAGACCATATAGGGGGAGAGGGCGCCAGCCAGACCGGCGTGCTCTCCCAAATCTTCCGTCAGATGAACCTTGATCCGGTCAAGGGAGGCGGGGTTTTTGATAATTTTGGCGAAGACTTCGACCTGATCAATCTGGGGCAGGCCCTGGGAGGATGTATCCGGCCGGAGAAGGACAATATAGCTCTTCTGATCCATGACCGTATAGTAGTAGTATCCGGTTGTCAGGCCGAACATCTGACGGGTATAGCCGGTGAAGTGGAGATTGGACAGGGTGAGATGCACGTAGTGAGTTTGATTTTGGTAGAGCTCCGCCAGATCAAAGGATCCCTCCACCTGCATGGGATAGAGCATAGAGCGGGCCGGAGACAGCGCGAAAAGCCCCAGCAGAATCAGAAGATAAATAGCGGGGGAAAGCACGCGTCGTCTGTAGAAGCCCGCGATGGAGCGGGAAATATAGTGATGAAAGCGCTCGGAGACATTGGTGCCGCCCTCGGTGTCGGTCATAGGCGCGTGGACATTGGGCTTTCTGAGCCAGCGGAAAGGGCTCCGGAACCTGTATTTCATGAAAATTACCTGTTTTGTTGAAAATCGGGGACAAGAAGGGGCTCTATTCCCTGAAAATACATCCCCGGGATGGACAGTCAAACGCGCATTCAGTATAACACAGATCAATGCTAAGATATTTGACGAGACCCGAAAAAGAGGAGAAGACGCATGGCCTGTTATGAGAGCTTTGCAGAAATATATGATCGCTTTATGGATGACGTACCCTATGATCGGTGGAGAGATCATCTGCTGTCTATTTTTAAGGAGTATGGGATTCGATCCGGTCTTGTCGCTGAACTCGGCTGCGGCACCGGCAATATGACCGAGCGAATGGCGGCCAGCGGCTATGACATGACCGGGATTGACCGGTCGACGGACATGCTGCAGATTGCCCAGGAGAAGCAGATACGCCGCCTTTTGTCCAGGGAATCGGCAGCCGACTCGGAAGAAAAGACGGACTCCGCGCAGATCCTCTACCTGTGTCAGGATATGCGGTCCTTTGAGCTCTATGGTACGATGGCGGGGATTTACGCTGTCTGCGACGCTATGAATTATCTGTTGACGGAGGAGGATCTGCTGACGGTTTTGCGCCTGGTCAACAACTACCTGGATCCGGGAGGGGTTTTCATATTTGACCTTGTCTCGGAAGCGGCCTATCGAAAGATGGGAGAGAGAACGATTGTCGATTGCAGGGATATCGGGGCCTTCATCTGGCAAAATGAATTCGATGAGGCCCGTCAGATCAATCACTATGATCTGGAGATGTTCATCCGCGAGGACGCGGGGGAACTGGCAGTGGAGTCGTCGGTGGAATCGTTATCAGGCAAAGAGCAGGGCACTGAGGAGAAAAGAGACGCCGCGGGAGAGGGGAGAGAAGAGTGGGCATACTTTCGCCGGCATGAGGAGCATGTGACCAGGGCCTATCCGGTCGACAGGGTCATTTGCCTGATAAAGGAGTCCGGTCTGGCTTTTGAGAAGGTTCTGGACGCGGAGACCATGGGGGAGATTTCAGACCGGACCCAGCGCTATTACTTTGTGGCAAGGGAGATTGCCAAGGCTGGATCAAAAGACTCTGCATCATTCAGGAGATGGAAATGAAAGATTACATTGTCAGGGGAACAGCGGCCGGGGATCAGATCCGGGCCTTCGCTATTCGCTCGAGGGAATTGGTTCAGACGGCGCATGAGAGACATAAAACAAGTCCGATCGCAAGCGCGGCTCTGGGCAGAAGCCTGTCCGCGGCTCTTATGATGGGGGCCATGATGAAGGGAGAGGATGATGAGCTGACTCTGCAATTCCTTGCTGACGGCCCTCTGGGAAATATCACCGTGACAGCGGATTCCAGGGGACACGCCAAGGGCTTTGTCGGCAACACAGAGGTCTATCTGCCGGCCAGGACCGACGGCCACCTGGATGTGGGAAGCGCGGTGGGAGGGGGAATCCTTCGCGTCATCAAGGACCTGGGACTCAAGGAGCCGTATGTCGGAACGGTCGATATCCAGACCGGAGAAATTGCTGAGGACTTGACCTATTATTTCGCGGCATCCGAGCAGGTTCCCTCCGCGGTCGGCCTGGGCGTTCTGGTGGGAAGGGATAAGAATATCCTCGCGGCGGGGGGCTTTATTCTACAGCTCATGCCCGATACGGAGGATGCGGTGATCGATCTTCTGGAGCAAAATCTGTCACGCATTCCGGACGTCACAGAGATGCTTGCTTCGGGCAGGCGGCCGGAGGATATGCTGGATCAGGCTCTGGATGGACTGGAACCTGAGATGATGGGGACGCTGCCCGCCGCATTTCGCTGTGACTGCTGCAGAGACAAGGTAGAGCGGACTCTGATTTCCCTGTCCGACAGGGAGTTGCGGGAGATGATCGACGAGGGAAAGACGATTGAGGTCAAATGCCAGTTCTGCGGCCGGGCCTATCATTTTACAAGTGAGGAGCTGAGAGAAATCAGAGACAGCGCGCGGGCGGATTGACAGATGCAGCGCGAGGGCGGATTGAATGATGAAGCGTGCAGGCGGATTGACAGATGCAGTCTGAGGGCGAATTGACTGAGCCGGAGATAGATATCAGGGATTGTGCTATAATAAGTCCGATTTTTGTTTGAAAAGACAGGGAGCAGAGTATGGAGGAAGAACAGAAGAAGAAGCGGGGTCCTAAGAAGCTTTTGATCGCCGCTTCCTGTGTGGGCCTTCTGGCAGCTGCTTATCTGGGAGTCGGAATCTTCTTTAGAAGTCATTTTGTCCCCAACAGCAGGGTCAACGGGATCGATTCTTTCGGCAAGACGGCGCAGCAGATGGCAGATCTTCTTGCAGACAGAGAGAAGGCCTATCACATGGTCATTAAAACTGCTGACGGAGCTACCGAACAGGTGATCACGCCGGATATGGTCGATCTGTCCAGCAACCTTCAGCCAGGTGATATGAGCCGTTTACTGGCAAGCCAGCAGGCCTTTCTCTGGCCCAGGTATCTCCTCGGGGATAAGCTGGAACAAAAGACAAGCGGCTGGAAGCTCAATCGGGATAAGTTAAATGCCCTGGTTGACGCTCTTCCGGAGGTCAGCCGGACAGACCTGGTGCAGACGAAGAATGCCGACCTGGTCTATGATCAGCAGCAGAAATCTTACCTTGTTCAGGAGGAAGTATACGGCAATAACATTGACACCGATCGGTTCAAGGATGCTCTGGCGGACGCGATTGTCAATTTACAGGAGGAAATCTCTCTGGCTGACTATGCGGTACAGCCGACGCTCAAAGCGGATGACAGCAGACTGACAGAGCTCATCGGGAAAATGAATCAGATCGCCCAGATGAAGATCACTCTGAAGATCGGAGAAGACCAGGAGACGGTTCCGCAGGAGAAAATTATCTCGTGGATCGGGATCGATGAGAATGCCAATATGGTCGTGCATGATGAGGCGATCAGGGCATATGTCGGGGAACTGGCAGGCAAATACGATACGGTTGGCAAGAACCGCAGCTTTCATACTTCCTATGGGGCGGTCGTCAATATTTCCTCCGGGGACTATGGGAGGAAGGTGGACCAGGAAGCTGAGTTCAATGCCCTCAGGGAAAACCTGACAGACGGCAGGGACCTGACCCGCGATCTGAACTTCTCTCAGAAGACGGCAGGCGGTGCCGGCGATGATATCGGGTCCAGCTATGTTGAGGTCAATCTGACTGCTCAGCACCTTTTTGTCTACAAGGATGGCAAGAAGGTAGTGGATACGGCGGTGACAACAGGCAAGCCTGTCAACCATCATCAGACCAATGTGGGGATCTTTCGGGTTAAGGGCCATGAGGCCAACCGAACGCTTCGCGGGAGAAATGACGACGGTTCCTCCTATGCCAGTCCGGTGAAGTACTGGATGCCGTTTGACGGTGGTATCGGACTCCATGACGCTCCCTGGAAGTCCAACTATGGGGGCAAGAATTATCTGACCAACGGATCCCACGGCTGTGTCAATCTCCCCCCATCTGTCGCTGGAAGCGTATTCGCCAATGTCTCTGTCGGCATGCCGGTCGTCGTCTATAATTTGCCCGGGACAGAGACTTCCTGCACTGACAGCGCGGTTCAGGCGGTAATCAACAAGATCAGCAAGGCCGGTTCCGGACCAGCGGCAGCCAAGGCGGCGACAGATGCCTATCAGGCCCTGTCCGCGGCGCAAAAAAAGGATGTATATAACCTGTCTGCCTTGAAAGAGGCGCAGAACAAGTACGCGGCCGCCCTGGCAGACGCGGCTAAGGTCGAAGAGCACGAACAGGCGGTCAATACGGATCACGAATAAGAGCCGGGGGCTGTTCCCGCACTCCTGGCTGGGAGCCGATGCGACTGATGTAAAAGAGTCAGCGGATCGTACTGTTCCCGCGCTCTTGGCTGGGAGAGTTCTCAAGGGAGGGCATATATGTACGGGTGGAAGGATAATATTCGCAGGGTCAGGCCTTATATTCCGGGAGAACAGCCCGAATTAAAGGATATGATCAAGCTGAACACCAATGAGAATCCCTATCCGCCGGCGCCGGCGGTCGAGCGGATTCTGCGCGGCTATGACGCGGAGGAATTGAACCGGTATCCGGATCCCTCGGCCACACTGCTGGTTGATGCTATTGCCAAAAAATATGACCTGAGAAGAGAAGAAGTTTTTGTCGGCGTGGGCTCTGACGATGTTCTGGCTATGTCCTTCATGACTTTTTTCCATTCGAATCGCCCTCTTCTCTTCCCGGATATCAGCTATTCTTTCTATGATGTCTGGGCAGAGACATTTGATATTCCCTATCGTAAAATCCCCCTGGATGATTACTTCGAGATTCATTCCGAGGACTACGCGGGAGAGAATGGGGGCATTATCATTCCAAACCCCAATGCTCCCACCGGCATTGACGCGGGCCAGGAGAAACTAGAGCAGATCATCAGGGCAAATCCGAACGCGGTTGTCATTATTGACGAGGCCTATGTGGATTTCGGCGCGGTCAGCCTCCTGCCTCTGATTGATCGCTACGACAACCTGCTTGTGGTGCAGACCTTCTCCAAGTCCCGGGCTCTGGCGGGAAGCCGTATCGGCTTTGCCATGGGAAATCCCGAGTTGATTTGCGCGCTCTGGGATGTCAGAAATTCCTTCAACTCCTATACCATGGACCGAATCACGCAGAAGCTGGGAGCCGCTTCGATAGAAGATGAGGAATATTTTCAGGTGCAGCTGGCCAGGGTCGTTGCCAGCCGGGAATGGACAAAAAAGGAGCTTCGGAGGCTGGGATTTTACTTCCCTGACTCCAGGACAAACTTTATTTTCGCCAGACACGAGCGGCTGCCGGCCATAGAGATATTTCACGCGTTAAAGGAGGCCGGGATTCTGGTCAGGCACTTTGCGCTGCCAAAAATTGATAACTACCTGCGCATCAGCATTGGAACGGATCAGCAGATGCAGGATATGATCCGCTTCCTGGATCACTATCTGGCGGATCACTGAATTCGGATTGCTGATCTTGGATTGCTGTCTGGCGGATTACTGGCCTTAATCGCTGCCTGACGAATCACTGATTTTGAACCGGTATCTGCGGATTCATGATCAGGACCTTCGGATGCGCGCTTAGAGAACATTTCGGTCTTAGATGAGAGAAGAGGAAAATTTTATGGAGGCGCTTGTCAGCTGGTTTACAATGACACTGGGACAGCACATATCAAAAGAGGCGGTTGTCTTTATCATTTCGATGGTTCCCCTTCTGGAGCTGCGCGGGGGACTGCTGGCCGCAAGTCTCTTAAAAATTCCCCTCCTGACAGCGATTCCGATCTGTATTATCGGGAATATCATTCCGATTCCCTTTATCCTGCTCTTTATTCGAAGGATTTTCCTATGGATGAAGAAATTCAAGGGGATGGGACGGCTGATCGAGAAGCTGGAGGCCAGGGCCATGAAAAAGTCCGGCCAGGTTTCAAACGCGGAGTTCTGGGGGCTTGCCCTCTTTGTCGGAATTCCTCTGCCGGGCACCGGCGCCTGGACCGGATCATTGATTGCGGCGCTTCTGGAGATGGATATCAGGAAGGCTGTCATTGCGGAACTGGTTGGGGTCGCCATTGCGACAGTCATCATGTCAGCTGTCAGCTATGGCCTCCTGGGCCTGTTTCTGCATTGAGCGGAGGCAAAATGGACCTGTGTGAACTCTGCAATAATTATCTCTGGGACGATGAAGAGGAGTGCTATATCTGTGATCTGAACCTGGATGAGGATGATATGGTGCGCTTTTTACAGGGGAACACAAAATCTTGTCCCTACTATCAGAGCAATGACGAGTACGAGATCGTGCGGCATCAGGCCTTTTGATGGGAAATGGAGTCAATGACTGCCAAATGGCATCGTCAGCCGCCAGTTGAGGAGGCTCAGATTTCTCTGAGGATTTCAAAATGGTTCCGCTGGCTTCGGATCAGTCCCTCCTTGGTCAGTTTGCTGATTTCATTGGAGAGGGCGGAGCGATCGACAAAGAGATAGTCCGCCAGCTGCTGGCGGTTATAGGGGATGTCGAAAGTGTTGTTGTGCTGGCGCATGCTCTCAGAGGATAAGTAGGCCATGAGCTTATCGCGAATGGTTCTCTTAGAGATGCAGTCGATTTTCTGATTCAGCTGGAGTGTCCTCCGGGCAATCGAGGTCATGACATTCTGGATAATGCGGCTGTGGTAGCTGCAGGATTCCCCGCAGAGACTTGTGAAGGCGGAGAGATCGAAGAACATGATTTCGCAGTGAGAAGTGGCGATGACGGTGACATCGGTCGGAATCTGGGACAGAGCCGCATAGACTTCGGCGAACATGGAGCCGGAGGAGAGGGCGGACATGACGGCGACATTGCCCCAGAAATCTTCCTTCTCAATGAGAGCGGTTCCGCTCAGGAGCAGACCAAAGCTATGGATCTGTTCCCCTGCCCGGAGAATGGTTTCGTTCTTCTCATAGGAGCGTTTCTGCGGATTCATGCAGGACATCATATGGTGAATCTCATTTTCGGATACGCCCAGAAAGAGATTCGATTTTTTGAGTACGGGAAGATATTCTTCATATTTGACCATGATCTTGTCTCCTATGTCATTATTTGTTTTCTAAACTATATACCTATAACTACTACAAAAACGTTGTAATTACAACAGAAAGAAATCTGAAATAGACTATGCTGATAGGCGTAGGACAAGCGCGAATCGGAAGGAGGTGACGAGGCAATGTGGGACAAGGATACGCTTCTGGGAGATATTCTGGCGGACAGCCCGGATATGAGTGAGGTGTTGCTGGGACTGGGAATGCACTGTACATCCTGTTCCGTCTCCCGTATGGAGACCCTGGAGGAGGCCTGCAAGGTGCATAATCTTCCGGTTGATCCCGTTGTGAACTTCCTCAATGAAGAGGCTGAGAAGCTGGGTATTTGACGCGGGAGATTCATGGTAAGGAAGAGTCCGATTTACAGGGCTTTTTGGGATCGAAACCCTGCGGCATGAGCAGATTCGATTTCAGGAGCAGAACCCTGGTAAGAGGGGCAAGAGCAGAACCCGGCAAGAAGGACGAATCTGGTTTACGGAGGCGGTTTTCTGTGATAGAATCGCAGTTGTAAGTAAAGACTAACGGCATGGAGGAAAATGCAATGAACGAGTATCTTCAGATTGAGAAGGTTGTAGGTCGTGAGATTCTGGACTCCAGAGGGAATCCGACCGTCGAGGCAGAGGTAACTCTTGTAGACGGAACCGTTGGCCGCGGCACGGCTCCCTCCGGCGCTTCCACCGGCGAGTTCGAGGCGCTTGAACTTCGTGACGGCGATAAGAGCCGCTATCTGGGCAAGGGAGTGACCAAGGCAGTTGAGAATATCAATACCTGCATCAATGATGTCCTGCAGGGGTTGGACGCGTCAGATATCTACGCGGTAGACCGCGCTATGATTGAGGCGGATGGGACAAAGGATAAGAGCAAGCTGGGAGCCAATGCCATCCTGGCTGTCTCGATTGCGTCCGCCAAGGCGGCCGCCCAGTCTCTTGAGATTCCCCTCTACCGTTTCCTGGGCGGGATCTACGGAAATCGTCTTCCTGTTCCCATGATGAATATCATCAACGGCGGCGCTCACGCAGCCAATACCATTGACGCGCAGGAATTCATGATCATGCCTGTCGGAGCTCCCACCTTTAAAGAGGCGCTGCGCTGGTGCGCCGAGGTATTTCATGCTCTGGCCAGTGAGTTAAAGGGCAAGGGACTCGCTACCTCCGTCGGAGATGAGGGCGGTTTTGCCCCCGACCTCAAGTCTGACGAGGAGGCCATTGAAGCGATCCTGGAGGCCGTTAAGATCGCCGGATATGAGCCCGGCAGGGATTTCATGATTGCCATGGACGCCGCTTCTTCTGAGTGGAAGGGATCCAAAAAGGGAGAGTACATCCTTCCCAAGGCTGGAACCAAGTTTACGTCTGATGAGCTGATTGAGCACTGGGCCAAGCTGGTTGAAAAATATCCCATTATTTCCATTGAGGACGGTCTCGATGAGGAAGACTGGGAGGGCTGGCAGCGCATGACAGCTCGTCTTGGCGACAAGGTGCAGCTGGTAGGCGATGATCTCTTTGTCACCAATACAGAGCGCCTGAAGAAGGGTATTGATATGGGCGTCGCCAATGCGATCCTGATCAAGCTCAACCAGATCGGCTCTATCTCAGAGACCCTTGAGGCGATCAAGATGGCTCATGAGGCAGGTTACGCCGCAATTACCTCCCACAGGTCCGGTGAGACTGAGGATACGACAATCGCCGACCTGGCCGTTGCCATGAATACCTGCCAGATCAAGACGGGCGCTCCCAGCCGTTCCGAGCGTGTCGCCAAGTACAACCAGCTTCTTCGGATTGAAGAGGATCTTGGAGATTCCGCGATCTATCCCAAGATGGGGGCGTTTAAGGTTAAGAGATAAGCCGTGTCTTTAACAATTGATTCTTTGAATTCCCCAAAGCTGGTTGATTCGTGTTAGAATCTGATCGGTGAATCAGAAGGGGGTTACGGTAGAGAAACTGTAACTCCCTTTTTGCAGAGAAAGTGTGAATACAATGTCCAATATTTTGGAAAATGCCAATATTAATCCCCGTAAGATTGCCATGGTCGGATGCGGATTTGTCGGATCTACCAGCGTTTACGCCATCATGCAGTCCGGCATCGCCTCAGAAATCGTCTTGATTGATGCCGATCAGAATCGGGCAGAGGGGGAGGCCATGGATATCAGCCACGCCATTCCCTTCTCTACAACCCAGCATATCTATGCGGGAGACTACAGGGATATCAAGGATGCCGCCCTTGTGATTGTGACGGCAGGCGCCGCCCAGAAACCCGGGGAATCCCGCCTTGACCTGGTCAATAAGAATGTAGGGATTTTCAAGTCCATCATTCCCCAGATCAAAGACAGCGGTTTTGGCGGCATTCTGATGATTGTATCGAACCCGGTTGATATTCTGACCTATGTGGCATGGAAACTCTCCGGCTTCTCAAAGGAGCGCGTCATCGGGTCAGGAACTGTTCTTGATTCCGCCCGCCTTAAGTATATGCTGGGCGAGCATCTGGATGTGGACGCGAGAAATGTTCACGCCTATGTCATTGGCGAGCACGGAGATTCAGAGATTGTGGCCTGGTCCTCCGCCGATGTATCCGGCGTGAATGTAAACCAGTTCTGTGAGATCCGCGGACATTTTCAGCATGAGTCTTCCATGAAGAAGATCGCGGACGACGTGAAGAACTCAGCCTATGAGATCATCGAGAAGAAGCATGCTACTTATTATGGCGTCGCGTCCGCGGTTCGCCGGATTGCCGAGGTCATCTTAAAGGACGAGAAGTCGATTCTGCCCGTTTCCTCCCTGATGGAGGGAGAGTATGGGATCAGCGACATTTACCTGTCCATGCCGGCTGTTGTCACATCCTCCGGCGTAGAGACAAAGGTGCATATTGACTTAAGCTATGAGGAACTGACCAATCTGCAGAATTCCGCCAATACCTTAAAGGAAATTTTGGGCAAGCTGGATCTGTCTATGTCCGCAAAAAAGCAGGATAAATAAGGACCAGTGCCAGATGCAGCGTCAGATGCCTTGAATATCATCTGATCCTGCCTCTTTCTGAAAAACAGGATCAGTGATCAGCTGTACCAGGAGTATCAATTTCGGGAATCATTTCTGCCGCAGAGAGATGATTCCTGTTTTTATGCTATAATCTATTCCGACGAAAGGAATCTATGGAGGAAAAAAGATGAGTATCAGGTTTATTGGAACCCACGACAGAGATTTAAAGATGTTTGAGAATCAGTACCCACTGTCAGCGGGCATGTCCTATAACTCCTATTTGATTGACGGTCAGAAGACAGCCGTAATGGATTCCGTGGATGAGAGGAAGACACAGGAGTGGCTTGATAACCTGGAGAAAGCTCTGGCCGGCCGTCCGCTGGATTATCTGATTGTGCAGCATATGGAGCCTGACCATTCCGGCTCTTTGGCGGTCGCCCTGGACAAGTATCCCAATGTGAAGGTTGTCGGGAACAATAAGACCTTCAACATGATCCATGCCTTCTTTCCCCAGCTGGACCTGTCCATTGATCGAAAACTGATGGTGCAGGATAAGGACATCCTGGACCTGGGGGACCACAAGCTGCAATTTTTCTTTGCCCCTATGGTGCACTGGCCCGAGGTTATGATGACTTATGATATGACCGATCAGGTGCTCTTTTCCGCGGATGCCTTCGGAAAGTTTGGCTGCGGCGACGTCGAGGATGATTGGGTGACAGAAGCCAGACGCTACTACTTCAACATTGTCGGCAAATATGGTCCCCAGGTGCAGACCCTGCTCAAGAAGCTGTCCGGTCTTGAAATCAGGAAGATCTGCGGATTGCACGGGCCTCAGTTGACCGAGAATCTGGACCGATATCTGGGGCTGTATCAGACCTGGTCCTCCTACGCTCCTGAGAAGAAGGGGGTATTTATTCCCGTCGCGTCAATTTACGGACATACGCTGGCGGCTGCCAGGGAGGCCGAAAAGGCGCTCGCGTCCAAGGGCATTGAGATAAAACTGATGGATTTGACCAAGGTGGATGTTTCTGAGGCGGTGGCCCAGGCCTTCCGCTTCGATCGCATGCTTCTGGCGGCCTCCTCTTATGATGCCCAGGTCTATCCTCCCATGCAGGATTTTCTCCATCACCTGGCAAACAAGGCCTTCCAGGGCCGCAAGATCGCCATTATGGAGAATGGTTCCTGGGGACCTACAGCCGCCCGCACTATGAAGAAGATTATGGAAGGCTGGAAGAATATTGAGTTCATCGAACCGCAGGTAACCATTCGCTCCACCTTAAATGAGGAGAGCCGGGAGAAGATGGCAGAGCTGGTCGAGGCTCTGGCAGAGGCATAGAAACACACAGACGCGAGAATCAGTCATGTGGGAAAACTGCTGAAATGGGAGATGGAAGAATCTGTACAAAGCAGAGTGGACCCGAGAAATCATTCGAATAAAATCGACTGCCGGCGCTGACCTGTGAGAGGGCTCAGCCCCGGCAGTTCTTTTTATATAATCCGCAGTCTTTTTTATGCGATTTGCAGTCTTTTTTTCGATCAAATGATAGGAAGGGATCTGGATATGTTCGGGAAAAAGGCCTTGACAGTAGCGGAGCCGGATTCTGAATTTACGCCAAAGGAATGGGGGCCCTGGCAGAGGCGTGTAAAAAAATCGTTCAGGGTGTTGACAGGCGATATTTAGTTGTGTACAATTTGTTTTGACAAAAGTCAGAAGCGCTTCAAGAGAACTTCAATGCAAAAAGCTTCCATACAGATGAATTTCAATGACTGTCGTGTGAGGGAAGCTGGGATCAGGATGATAGGAGGATCATATGTCTGAGTTAAAAGTTACCACAGCTAATTTCGAGAGCGAAGTATTAAAGAGTAATGTGCCGGTAATGGTTGATTTCTGGGCTTCCTGGTGTGGCCCATGCAGGATGCTTGGTCCGGTCGTCTCTGAGATCGCCGAGGAGTCAGACGGCTCATACAAGGTGGGCAAGCTCAATGTTGATGAGGAGATGGAGCTCGCGGAGAAATACAATGTGATGTCGATTCCGACCGTGATCGTCTTTAAAGACGGACAGGTCTATAAGAAGTCTGTCGGTGTTGTTCCGAAGGCTCAGCTTTTGGACTTGCTTAAGTAAGGAGAGTTTTTTTAAGAGAGTATCTTTTGCAGAGCCTTTGCCAGTCGGAAATGAGGTGCGATATGTATGATATTTTAGTTGTAGGCGCCGGTACCGCGGGATTGTCCGCGGGGATCTACGGAGTTCGCCAGAACAAGAGCGTGTTGATTCTTGAGGCCAACACCTTTGGGGGACAGATTATTAATACTCCCGATATCGAGAATTATCCCGGTATTGCGCATACTTCCGGTTTCGACTTTGCCATGGGCCTCTATCAGCAGGCCATTGATCTGGGAGTGGAGTATCGCCAGGCCAGAGTCGCCTCTATCGAGGATGCCGGCGATCATAAGATTGCGGTTTTAGAGGACGGAGACCGCATTGCGTCGAGGACGATCATCCTGGCGACCGGCGCTAAAAACAGGCCGCTTGGCTTAGCGCATGAGAAGGAATGGATCGGCAGAGGGATTTCCTACTGCGCGACCTGCGATGGAATGTTTTATCGCAAGAAAATCGTGGCGGTCAACGGGGGTGGGAATACGGCCCTGGAGGACGCGGAATTCCTCTCCAATATCGTTGAGAAGGTCTATGTGATTCACAGAAGAGATCAGTTCCGCGGCGAGCCTGTTCGGGTCGAGAAGCTGCGGGCCAGGGAGAATGTTGAATTTGTCCTCAATGCCAATATTACGGCCCTCCTCGGACAGGATCGCCTGGAGGCCCTTGAAGTGACTGATAAGATCACTGGAGAAAAGAGGATTATTAAAGTCAATGGGCTCTTTGTGGCAATTGGACAGGCGCCGGAGAATATGATATTCTCTAACGTTGTCGGTCTTGACAAGGGCGGTTATATTGTCGCCGGTGAGGATTGCAAGACCAATGTTGATGGAATTTTCGCCGCGGGTGACACGCGAACCAAGACTGTGCGCCAGCTCACGACCGCGGCAAGCGACGGCGCTGTGGCAGCGCTCGCGGCGGTTGCCTACATTCATGATAATGAGATGTCCGCCTAGCGTGTGTTCCATTGTAAATAGATTAGGCTTTGGAGGATGATTGGCATGAGCGATAAGTATGACGCACTCAAGCTGGAGAACCAGCTCTGTTTCCCCCTGTACGCGGTTTCCAAGGAGATTGTGCGCAAATACAAACCCTTCTTAGACCCCTTGCAGCTGACCTATACGCAGTACATTACAATGATGGTTATGTGGGAGAAGCAGAAGGTGACGGTGAAAGAACTTGGTCAGGTTCTCTATCTGGATTCCGGCACACTGACGCCGGTACTCAAGAAGCTTGAGGGCAAGGGTTATATTGATCGCGCCAGATCCAAAGAGGATGAGAGATCGCTGATTGTCACAGTGACAGAGAGCGGGATGGAGCTCCGGGAGCGGGCCCTGTCTGTCCCCGTTCATATGCGCGAGTGCTTTCACATCAAGCGTGAGGAACTTCTGGCGCTCTATAAGCTGCTCTACAATATGCTTGCCGATCTGGATCCGGGGCAGGGGCCTCTGGAGGATCTGGAGGCGAGGTTAGAGGCGCTTGACGCATAAAGGGCGACCGAAATATAAGAGTCTTCGACACTTGTCGGAGGCTCTTTTTTTAGGCTATGGGAAAAATAAGGATAAGCGATAGCGAGGGAAAAATAAGGCAAAGTGACAGGATAAAGAACGTTGTTTATCTTCCTGTGCCCTGTATCCCGGAGGGACTTTCTTTGGGGAAGGCATAGCTCTCCTTATACTCCTTGGGACTGATTCCGTACTCCTTTTTGAAAGCGCGAAAGAAGGAGGAGTAGTCATTAAAACCGCAGCGCTGATAGGCGTCAGAGATATTCATATTGGAGGTGATCGAGTCGCAGACCATGGCCAGGCGGCGCTTTAGAATGTACTGATGGATGGAGAGCCCCAGATGGTCCTTGAAAATATGGGCGATATGGTACTTGCTGACAAAGAAATTATTTGCGATATCGTCAAGAGACAGGTTTTGCTCCAAGTGCCGGTCAATAAAAGAGACGATATTCTCGTAGAGAGAGAAGACCTCCTGCTCCTGGCGGGGGTGCTCGATCTCATAGATCGAGCGGTTTAAATGCAGGACAAGGTCATGGACGCAGAGGGAGATCCTGGCGGACCGGCCGAAACGGTTGCTGTGGATCTCGTCCAAAAGAGCGTATATTTTGCCCTGCAGGGTGTTAAAGGAGAGGACGTCATAGTGATAGACATAGCGCCTGCTGACGATGACCTGCTGCATGACATAGCCGTAGTCCTGAGAAATTTGCATCAGCTCATTGCAGAAATTGCGGCTGATCCAGAAGATAAAGCGCTGATAGGGAAGGGACGGGGCATGGTTGATCAGATGATGTCTGACATTGGGCGGAATCAGAATGACGTCCCCCTTGGTCAGAGGATAATCGACTCCGTCGACATGCATGCTGACACTGCCGCCCAGGAAGAAATAAAACTCATAATAGGAGTGCGAGTGGTTGCTGACGGATTTCAGATTGCAGTCATTGTAATAGAAGATCTCAAAATCTCTGGACTGCATGTACTGTCTGTTGACAAAGGGAGAATGGAGTGGCTCTTTCAATGCTGGTTCCTGTCATTCCCCTTGAGAGGGGAGAAAAGAGACGGGCCTGATGACCGATCTGAGCGAAGCGATCGCGATATGTGGCCGCCTGCTTGCGAGAGACTACAGCTGATATCCTAGCACGAATCACAAGATTTGCAAAGACAGCAACAAGCACTGTAATGTATCAAATCCATCTGGCCGATATAATGAGAACCAGAACATATATTCATAACAAGGAGGAAGCAGGATATGGAAATGACGATGCGCTGGTATGGCTCCGGTTTTGATACCGTCAGCCTGGAACAGATCCGCCAGATTCGCTATGTGACAGGTCTTATTACGACGCTCTATGACACACAGCCGGGGGAGGTCTGGACCCGGGAGGCGATTCGATCCATGAAGGAGGAGGTAGAGGCTGCGGGGCTTCACGTCGCCGGAATTGAGTCTGTCAATGTTCACGAGGAAATCAAGCTTGGAACGCCAAACAGAGATCGGCTGATCGACAACTACATTGCAAGTCTTGAGAATCTGGGCAGGGAGGACATCCACCTGGTCTGCTATAATTTCATGCCCGTCTTTGACTGGACAAGAACGGAGCTGGCCAGGGAGAGGGCAGACGCCTCTACAGTCCTGGCCTACACACAGGAGGCCGTTGACGCTCTGGATCCTGAGAAGATGTTCGAATCCATCTCCGGGGACATGAATGGTTCTGTGATGCCAGGCTGGGAACCTGAGCGCATGGAGCATGTCAAGGAAATGTTTGCCCTTTACAGGGAGTATGAGATTGACGATGACAAGCTCTTTGATAATCTCAAATATTTTCTAGAGAGAATTATGCCGGTCTGCAATAAGTATGACATCAAGATGGCGATCCATCCGGATGATCCCGCCTGGTCTGTCTTTGGGCTTCCCCGCATTATCACCAACAAGAAGAACCTCCTTCGCCTGATGGAGATGGTGGATGACGTCCACAATGGGGTGACGCTCTGCACCGGATCTCTGGGAACAAATCTGGAAAATGACCTTCCCGATATCATCCGCTCTCTGAAGGGACGGATTCATTTTGCCCACGTGAGAAACCTTAAGTTCAACAGCCCGACCGACTTCGAAGAGGCGGCGCACCTGTCTGAGGATGGCAGCTTCGACATGTATGAAATCATGAAGGCTTTGTATGATATCGGATTTGATGGTCCTATTCGACCAGATCATGGCCGCATGATCTGGGGAGAGAAGGCCATGCCGGGTTACGGTCTCTATGATCGGGCTCTGGGGGCCGCATATCTTGTCGGCCTCTGGGAGGCAATCAATAAGAGTCAGAGCAGACGCTGACAAAAGGAGGAATGGATATGGAATTAACGGAGAAGGGTCTGGCGAAAAACGCCGAGTGGGAGAGCAAGGGCTATCAGCTCCCTCTGTATGATCGAAAGGCCATGATTAAGACAACGAAAGCAAATCCCGGCTGGATTCATTTCGGGGCAGGGAATATTTTTCGCGCTTTTCAGGCCAACCTGGCTCAGGAATTACTGAATTCCGGCGCCAGCGACCAGGGATTGATTGTCGCGGAGGGCTTTGACTCTGAAATCATAGAGAAGATGTACCGCCCCCATGACAATTATTCTATCCTGGTAACTTTGAAGGCAGACGGCGGAGTAGATAAGACGGTGGTCGGATCCATTGCGGAATCCTGCATTTTGGATTCTTCCAATCAGACAGAGTATAAGCGCCTCAGGGAGATCTTCAGCAAGGATTCTCTGCAGATGGTCACCTTCACCATTACAGAAAAGGGATATTCGCTGGTAGACGGCAAGGGGGAATTACTCCCTGCTGTCGCGGATGATTATCAGGCCGGCCCCGGGGCGCCGGAAAGTTACATGGGAAAGGTTGCCTCTCTGCTCTATGCTCGCTATCAGAACGGAGCCAGACCGATTGCTATGGTTTCTACCGACAACTGCTCTCATAACGGGGACAAGCTCTATGAGGCGATCTCCGCGTTTGCCAGGGAGTGGACGAAAAACGGCAGGGCAGAGACCGGTTTTTACGACTATGTCAATGACAAGTCTAAGGTTTCCTTCCCCTGGTCCATGATTGATAAAATCACGCCCAGGCCAGACGCTTCTGTGGAGGAGATCCTTCGAAAGGATGACCTGTCCGGACTCGACCCGGTTGTCACCGGCAAAAATACCTGGGTCGCTCCCTTTGTCAACGCGGAGGAGACCCAGTATCTGGTTATAGAGGACTCTTTCCCCAACGGTCGTCCCGCGCTTGAGAAGGCAGGCGTTATCTTCACAGATCGCGAGACTGTGGATAAGGTGGAGAAGATGAAGGTCTGCACCTGCTTGAATCCCCTCCATACGGCGCTGGCTGTCTATGGCTGTCTGCTCGGCTACCAGAAGATCTCCGAGGAGATGGAGGATCCGCAGCTCAAGGCAATGGTTGAGATCATCGGCTACAAAGAGGGGCTTCCGGTGGTTGTTGATCCCGGCGTACTGGATCCCAGGGAGTTCATCGATACAGTGCTGAAGGTTCGAATTCCCAACCCCTTTATGCCCGATACGCCGCAGAGAATTGCCACGGATACATCACAGAAGCTGGCCATCCGTTTCGGAGAGACGATCAAGAGGTATCTGGCGGATCCTTCTTTGGATGTCGCTGATCTCAAGCTGATCCCCCTGGTATTCGCGGGCTGGCTTCGCTACCTGATGGCCCTTGACGATGAGGGCAGAGCCTTTGAGCCATCTCCCGATCCCCTCCTTGCCTCGGCATCGGAATATGTAAAGGACATCCGCCTGGGCGATAAGGATGCTGCCTCCAGGGTGGCGCCTCTGCTTACAAATGAGCAGATCTTTGGTCTCGATCTGTCCGCAATTGGAATGGACAAGACGGTGATTTCCTATTTTGAGGAGTTGATTGCGGGTCCCGGCGCTGTCCGCGCGACATTGAAAAAGTACACTGCTTAAGGGGAGGATATCCTTTGGCGGTACGTTTGGACAGGAAAATCAGGTACATTTAAAATCAGGCACATTCTTTAGGAGGATACAATGGATTTAAAATTAAGAGAAGACGCGACCTTTGACGCAGTGTCTCTGGGAGAGGTAATGCTTCGTCTTGATCCGGGAGAAGGCCGGATCCGCACGACCAGGCAATTTCGCGCCTGGGAGGGCGGCGGAGAGTACAATGTGATTCGGGGCCTGCGCAAGTGCTTTGGCCTGAAGACGGCGGTACTTACCGCTCTTGCCGACAACGAGGTCGGTAAGCTGGTCGAGGACTTCATGCTGCAGGGAGGTGTTGATACCTCTCTGGTCGTCTGGAAGAAGACAGATGGAATCGGACGTCTCTGCCGCAACGGCCTCAATTTCACAGAGCGGGGATTCGGGATCCGGGGGGCCAAGGGCTGCTCTGACCGGGCAAATACCGCCATCTCGCAGGCGAGACCGGAGGATTTCGATTTCGACTATATCTTTGGGGAGCTTGGCGTCAAGTGGCTTCACACCGGCGGTATCTACGCGGCTCTATCCGAGCAGGCGTCCAGGACGGTGATCGAGGCGATCAAGACGGCAAAGAAGTACGGAACTCTGGTGTCCTACGATCTCAACTACCGTCCCTCCATGTGGTCCGCGATCGGCGGTCAGGCCAAGGCCCAGGAGGTGAACCGCGAAATCGCTTCCTATGTCGATGTCATGATCGGCAATGAGGAGGATTTCACTGCCTGTCTGGGATTTGAGATCGAGGGACAGGACGCGTCGCTCAAGGAGCTCAATGTCGACGGCTATAAGAAGATGATTGAGACGGCGGTTCAGACCTATCCCAACTTCAAGGCGGTGGCGACAACGCTTCGCACGGTTAAGACTGCTACGGTAAACGACTGGTCAGCTCTCTGCTGGGCGGATGGACAGATCCATAAGGCAAGGGATTATCAGAACCTTGAGATTATGGACCGGGTCGGCGGCGGCGATTCCTTCGCCTCCGGCCTGATCTATGGTCTGATGACGACCGGCGACGCCGCGCTCGCTGTCAATTACGGAGCGGCTCATGGAGCCCTGGCCATGACTACGCCCGGTGATACCACCATGGCATCAAAGGACGAGGTTGAGGCAATCATGGGCGGTGCAGGCGCCCGCGTTCAGCGCTGAGGATTGATGGCGCCGCAAGGTCTATATCGCATGTGGCGCCGAGGATTCATTTGTTGACCTTTTGGGCCTGAAAAAACTATAATGCACAGGTAAAGACAATGTGTTGTATCCCAAAGTGGAAGCCTGGTCTGAAGCCTGCGTCAAGACGCATCGCATTGCATCCGGATTGGAGCGACAGCGGTGCGTTTTGCATGCCGAGGACCAGGTGAAAGCGGGGAACGATAACGGAGGAAAATGATGAATACGAGGACAAGAAGCAACTCACTGGCGATCATGGCCCTGATGACGGCTCTGATTTTTGTACTGCAATTTGTGACGGTGCCCTTGGGAGCGATCACGGTTTCTTTAGCCATGGTACCGGTCTCTGTGACGGCTGTGGCCCTGGGACCGGCAGGAGGTCTGGCCGCCGGAGCGGTCTGGGGACTGGCCTCCCTGCTCAAGGCGCTTCTGGGGAGCAGCGGGATGACCAGTATTCTCTTTAATATGTCGCCGCTTGCGACGGCTCTTCTCTGTTTTTTCCCCCGTATCCTGGACGGAGTACTCGTCGGTCTCTTATACAGGGGCTTTCGCAAGCTGACCAATCCCCTGATCAGCGGCTCCCTGGTCGGCTTTTTGTCCGCCTTCTTCAACACCCTGTTTTTCATGTCGGGGATTGTCCTCCTCTTTGGACAGACAGCCTACCTGCAGAAGATGATGGCGGGCAGAAATGTCCTCGCCTTTATCCTGTCGATCATCGCGGGCAATGCGCTCTTTGAGATGCTTGTGGCGGCGGTGGTGACCGGACCCGTTGTCGCGACATTGTCAAAGGCCCACCTGATCAAGGGAAAAAACAAAGAAATGTGAACGGACAGAAGAGGAGAAGCTCATAAATGCAGTATAGCTGTGTATAGGCAGAAGAGACTTTGCATACAAAAAGAAGCAGTAAGAAGGCTGTCAGAAGCGATGAAGAAACTGTAAAAGAGTAGCATCCGCGCTCCTTTTGTGTTACCATTTCGACTAGTGACGCACAGCTGTTTGCTGTACACGGACAAAGTATGAATCATCTGCCTGTGAAAAATAGATTCCGGGCAGTGGAAAGAAGATCGCGAGGGCTTCATGAAAAAAGTTGTAAAATTCGGCGGCAGTTCTCTTGCGGATGCCAGACAGTTCGAGAAGGTGGGAGAGATCATCAAAAGCGATCCAAATCGCTCTTATGTGGTTCCGAGCGCGCCGGGGAAGCGCTTTGAGGGAGACACGAAGGTGACGGATATGCTTTTGGAGGCCTATCGGATTGCCGCGGAGGGGTCAGATCCGCACCGACAGCTCATGGCCATCAAAGACAGGTACCAGGAGATCATAGATCAGCTGAATTTATCCATTCGTTTGGACGAGGATTTCGATCAGATTGAGGAGAGTCTAAAGGAAGAACCCAGTCTTGACTTTGCCGCCTCCCGCGGAGAGCAGCTGAACGGAAAGCTCATGGCAAACTATCTGGACTATTGCTTTATCGAACCCGCGGAGAATATCTTCTTTGACCAGGATGGCTTTTTAGATATGAACAAGACCGAAAGGGTCCTGGGAAAAAGCCTGGCAGGCGTTGAGAAGGCCATTATCCCGGGTTTCTATGGATGCGGCTTCGACGGAAGGGTCAAGACCTTCTCCCGGGGAGGCTCTGATGTCACAGGCTCTGTCGTCGCGGCTGTTGCCGGGGCAGATGTCTATGAGAACTGGACCGATGTCTCAGGCTTCATGGTCGCTGATCCACGCATCATTCACAATCCCGTGTCCATAGATACTCTGACTTACCGGGAGCTCAGGGAGCTCTCCTATATGGGAGCATCTGTTCTGCATGAGGACGCGATTTTCCCGGTCCGGTCCAAGGGGATTCCCATCAATATCAAGAACACAAATGCCCCGGATGCGGAGGGCACATGGATTGTGGAGTCCACTGCAAGAAAGCCCCAGTTTACCATTACGGGAATTGCCGGAAAGAAGGGCTTCTGCGCCGTTTCGATCACCAAGGATCTGATGAATTCAGAGATCGGCTTCGGCCGCAAGGTTCTTCAGTCCTTCGAGGACAATGGTATTTCCTTTGAGCATATGCCTTCAGGGATCGATACGATGACGATTGTGGTGCACGAGGACGAGTTCCTCCACAAGGAGCAGGCGGTTGTCTCTGAGATCCACCGTCTGACCCGACCGGATCAGGTGGAAATCGAATCTGATCTGGCGCTGATCGCTGTTGTCGGCCGGGGAATGAAGTCGATGCGGGGTACCGCCGGCAGGATTTTCTCCGCCCTGGCTCATGCCCACATCAACGTTCGCATGATGGATCAGGGATCTTCAGAGCTCAATATTATTATCGGCGTTGCCAATGAGGACTTTGAAGGGGCGATCAAGGCCATCTACGATATTTTTGTGACAATTAATCTGTGATGGCAAAATCCCCTGTCCCCATAAATGAGCCGTGATCACTTCGCTGGGAGGCTTAGATGAAAATCAGGGAGATTTTTGGGGATTCGAGATTTAACCGCAGACTCTGGCATCTGGCCTGGCCGATTGCCTTGCAGAGCCTTCTGCTTGCCTCTGTCGCGGCGGCAGACGCTCTTATGCTGGGACTTCTGGAGCAAAACGCCATGGCAGCTGTCGCCCTGGCGGCTCAGATCTCATTTGTCATGTCCATTTTCATTCTTGGAATCGCCAGCGGGGGCAGTGTCCTGGCAGCGCAGTACTGGGGCAAGAAAGATCCGGAGAGCCTGGATCACATCTTTCATATCATGCTGCGAATCATGGCTCTGGTGGACCTTGTCTTTTTTTTGGCCTCTTTTTTCATCCCCCGGCAGCTGATGATGATTTACAGCTCTGACGGGCTGTTGATTGAACTGGGGGGAAGATATCTGCGGATTGCCGCCTGGTCTTATCTGCTGATGGGAATTTCCCAGTCCTATCAGGTCTTCATGAAAATATCAGATCATGCCAGATCTGCCCTCTATGTATCAAGCGCGGCGGTTCTCATGAATATTGCCTTTAACGCGGTCTTTATCTTTGGGATCGGTCCGATTCCGCAGCTGAGAGCGGAGGGGGCCGCGATTGCCACCGTGATTTCAAGGCTGGCTGAGCTTGTGATCTGTCTGTTTTTGTCCTGTCGACCGGGATATCTGCACCCGAGAACCGCCAATCTATTGAAAGTGGATTCCGTTCTCAGCAGAGATTTCATCAGAGTCAGCCTGCCCCTTCTGGGAGCCTCTCTGCTCTGGGGAGCAGGATTCAGCGCCTATACAGCGATCGTGGGTCATCTGGGAGCGGATGCCGCCGCGGCCAACTCGGTCGCGTCGGTCGTGAGGGATCTGATCTGCTGTCTCTGCAACGGGATCGCGGCCGCGGGAGGGATTCTTCTCGGACAGGAATTGGGAGCGGGCAATCAGGAAGAGGCCCGGAGGATCGGAATTCGCCTGAGGGATATTTCCTTTTTCATCGGCTTTGTTTCCATGGGAATGGTTCTCCTTTTGACTATCCCTGTTGTCGCGGGGCTCAAGCTGACGCCGCTTGCTCAGTCCTATCTGACAGGGATGATGCTTGTGCAGGCCTTCTACATGATCGGGAGAACCGTCAACACCGTCATGATCAATGGCGTTTTTGATTCGGGCGGAGATACCATTTTTGATCTGTATTCTCTGGTCGTTGTCATGTGGGGGATTTCAATTCCAGTGGCGCTCTTTGGTGCGTTTTATTTCCACTGGCCTGTTCTTGCCGTCTATGCCTGCACCTGCCTGGATGAACTGGGTAAGATTCCGTGGGTCTGCTACCACTTTCAGAAGTATCAGTGGCTTAAAAACCTGACCAGAGGCTGAGAGGGAAAATTTGCCGGAGGTCGATTGAAAATCGAAATTCTACATGAAAAGTTAAATTCTACATGCACGACTAACTTCTATTTTTATAGGTTTGCGGGGACTTCAGATAGCGGTATAATGACCTCATGGAGGCTCGATCTGAAGGCTTAAGCTTAAAAATGCGTATACGGAACAAGGCATCTGGGCAGTTTTTGAAAAACTAACTTCCATATGCCGAGATACTGGAGAATTTTAGGTTTGGTACCGTCCGCAGTTTCAATTAATTCATTGCTTACTTCAGAAGCGTAGGCGTGAGGTTGATCTCATTGCAGGGGATTTCTCTCAGATCGAGCGCTTCAAATATCTCCTTCGGCAAAAGGAGACTGGCGAGCTTGATTGGGGACTGGCCATTCAAGCTCGCCCTTTTCGTTGAATTGATGTGCCAGCAAAGCTTCCTGATGTCATAACTGGTCAGACTGTCAAAAGAACTCTTCTTGGGAAGCACTTTGCGGATGTATTCATGATTCCTTTCGCAGCACGCTTTCTGATTCGAGCACATTGGATCGCAGTAGTAAATGCTGGTTCGCATCTCAGATTGAATCCCTGTTTCGAGGGAATCAGGATTAGAAAATTCAATCCCCCGGTCGATCGTAATCGTCTTGAAGATGTTATCCCAGTGTTCACTGTACTGTGAACGGACGGTTTTTAAAGCAGCCATGACACCGTTTGGATTCCGACCCGGAATCCAAATCATCCAGTACTCGCGAGTTTTGCGTTTAAGCATGGTGAGCAGAGCGTCGTCATCCTTTTTCTTTGAACCGATGACAAGGTCTGCCTCCCAGTGCCCAAACTTGCTGCGGTCATTTGCTTCCGCCGGTCGTTCTTCGATGCTGCGTCCAAGAACCCTTTTGTCTTTATGGGTTTTCAGATTCTTTGAAGATCTACGGAGCTTCTCTGGGAGGTGGATGTTCTTGATACCAAGCAGTCCGAGATCAGCATAGCCATATAGTGTCTTGGTACAGACAATCTGCCCTCTGGTGAACAAGTCTTCTTTCAGGGCATAGCCGACGCAAGTATCCAGTGACCATCCGTCTTCGAAAAACTTCTTCTCAACAAACGAGATGAAATCGACTTTCTCAAGGAAATCGTAGTGCCTACAGCACACTTGACGGTTCTGATCGTAGGTAGCTTGTCCGGCGGTGGCTTTGTAGCGGAGAATATTTCCTTTGTACAGTGCCACTGTTCCGTATTTGATCTCGTTGCGAACGGTGTTCGGTGCACATCCGATTTCCTTGGCGATTTTGTTGGGATTCCAACTATCCTTGAGGCGTGTTTGGATCAAAACCCGGTGCTCAAATGAACGATGTTGTCCCTTCCTGTGCTCAGTTGTAGTAGAATCTAAGTGGTCCATAGGGATTTCCTCCTTGTGAATGAAGCTTTGACACTTTGATGCTGTATAAATAAAGTTGACATCTTATTCTCAAGGATTTCATTATAATCAA